>BNJU01002821.1_pt1 | contig 85189 bp, 77 predicted proteins | sample 8539281 | NCBI WGS metagenome assembly BNJU01 (sample SAMD00202456, study PRJDB9452) | human saliva metagenome | isolation source: human saliva | place: Japan
CAGGACCCTTGTGCTTATCAGGCACGACACGAGGTATAAGCTCGCTGCTCTAACCGCTGAGCTATGGGGGCGCGGCCGTGACGCCGGCGGCGTCGAGGAGGCCGACGCTGCCAGCACCGGAGGGGCCCGGCAGCGCGGAAGTAGGTTACCCCAGATGGCGGCTGCGTCGGTCGTTTTCCCGATTGTGTTCCGGCGGCGCCCCGGCATGTGGACGGCCTGGGCCGCATCGACGTCGTCAGGTCTTAGGAATCCCCGGCCTTGCCGCTAGCCTGGTCGCATGAGTCACACCCCTGTACCCGCATCCTCTGAGGCCGGACGCGAGACCTCCCGGAATACCCCGGAAGGCTCCTTGACGGTTGGCGACGTCGTCGCCCTTGTGGAGGCGGCCGCGCCTCCCGGCCTGGCCGCGTCGTGGGACTCCAACGGGCTCATCTGCGGAGATCCCGCCGACCCGGTGCGAAGCATTCTGCTGGCCGTCGACCCTGTAGCTGCCGTCGTCGACGAGGCCATCGACTCCGATGTCGACATGATCATCACCCACCACCCGCTCTATCTGCGCGGGACCGACCACGTTGCGGCCACCGATCCCAAGGGCCGCTCCATTCACCGCCTCATCCGTGCCGGCATCGCACTCCTCAACGCCCACACCAGCCTCGATGCCGCTCACGGGGGAGTGGCCGAGGCCCTCGCCGACCGTGTGGGCCTCACCTCGGCCTCCCCTCTGGAACCAGACCCGGCCTCCCCGGACCAGGGCATCGGTCGCATCGGCGTGCTCCCACACCCCGTCACCTTGCGCCAGCTCGCCTCAGACGTCGCCGCAGCCCTTGCCCGACTCGGCGCCCGGCCTCCTCGTGGGTGGGGACCTCGACGCCGTCGTCGAGTGCATCGCCGTCTCAGGTGGGGCGGGAGACTCTCTTCTGCAACGGGCTCGTGAGGCAGGTGCCGACGTCTTCCTCACCGCCGACCTGCGCCACCACCCCGCCTCCGAGCACCTGGAGGAAGGTCGCCCCTACCTTCTGTGTGGAACGCACTGGGCCACCGAGTGGGTCGGCCTGGAGCCCCTCGCCCGCCGGCTCGAGGAGGGAGCCCGTTCCCATGGGGGTTCATTGGCGGTCCAGGTCTCCCGCATTGTCACGGACCCCTGGGTACTGCGCCTGTCCACCGGATCAGACCGGGCGTGAGAGGATCATGAGAGGATTCGCAGCACCAATCTGTACGCACCTGAAGGAGCACACGCCGTGACAAGCGCACCCATTGCCCAGCAGCGCCTTCTCATCGACCTCCAGGACCTTGACTCCCACCTGGCACGGCTGCGTCACGAGCGCAAGCACCTTCCGGTCCTGGCCCGTATTGAATCGGTCATCGAGCGCCTCAAGGCCAATAAGCGAGCCGCCATTCAGGCCGATGCCGCCCTCAGCGAGGCCAAGGCGCAGGCCACCCGCAGCGAGGACGAGGTCGCTCAGGTGGTGCGCCGTGCCGAGGTGCTGCGCGAGCGTCTCCACTCCGGCAGCAGCGCGGCTCGTGACCTGTCCGCCATTCAGGGTGAGATCGACCAGCTCGGCCAGCGCCAGTCGGCCCTCGAGGAGGCGCAGATCGTCGCGATGGAGGCGCTCGACTCCGCTCGGGAGGAGTCCGAGCGGCTCAGTCGGGAGGAAGCTGAGATCCGCGCCGCCGGACGCGAGCTCACCGCCAAGCGTGACGCCGAGTTCGCCCGCCTCGATGAGGAGATCGAGTCCCTGGAGAACCGGCGAGCAGACCTGGCGGGCACCATCGAGACGGTGCTGCTGGCTGATTATGAGGCTGTCCGCACCTCCACTGGGGGCCTCGGCGCGGTGGCCCTGCGGGGACGCGCCGTTGAGGGCGGTGCCGTCGAGATCAGCCCCCAGGAGCTGGCGCGGATCGCGGCCGCTCCGAAGGATGAGGTGATACACGCCGAGGAGAACGACGTCATCGTCGTACGGATGGACATCTGACGGCAGCGCCTCAGACGGGGCGCATCTGCCTCCGGATCCCCTATCCGCTGTGCACGGTGGCGTGACTGTCCTCAACGGGTCACCAGGGTGAGGACTCGTCGCCCCTGCCGACCCGCCTCGGAGACCTCGACGTCGTCGACGCTGTTCAGTCGTGCGGCGAGAGCGGCGACGTCGTCCGCGTGCGCATCGGGCGACAGGGTCCCGGCGGCAACGGCACTGAGAAGCGCGCCGGTGAGGAGCCCCCGAGCCTGCTTCGCCATGTGCGAGACCACCTTGCGGGAGCCATCGTTGGCGACGCGTACCACTCGCACCGTCATGATCTCAACACCGTCGCTGGCAGATGGCTTCCAGGCGGCCGCATAGTCGGCTGACCGACAATCGACCACCAGGCCCGGTGCGCCCCTGTCCTTGAGCACCGGGGCGAGGTGCGGTTTCCAGAATGAGGGGAGTCGTCCCGGCCCCGGCAGCGATGTTCCCATCGACAGCCGGTGATCGGGCACCGGATCGGTAGGGGAGAGCACGCCCCACAGGCCCGAGAAGATGACGCAGTGGCGCTCCAGAACGCCGCGCCCCGTCGTCTGCGCGGCGATCGACTCGAGGTTCGCGGCCTCGTACAGGACTCCGGTGAACAGCTGATGGGCGGGTGCACAGGGCGAGGTCTCCAGCCACAGGTTCGTCCTCGTCTGCTCCGCGCTGCGTGGTCCCAGCCTCAGAACGGAGGCGGCGTCAGGACCCCGACTCACCTCGGCCAGCGCTGACATCACCGTGCGGCGTGGTGCGGTGAGCCGCTCGGCGTTCAGGAGCGAAGCGAGGGCCAGTGACGGGCCACTGCTCGGAGCGGTCTTCCCCTCGGAGGGAGGCAGCAGGATCAGCATCCGCACATGATAAGACGGTACGTACCGAAGGTCGGGCCTTCGTCAGGTACGTCAGGCACTCGGGCTCCGACGGCGCACCATGCCGCTATGCTGTCCCGTGCGGACGAGCCGACCGGGCGGCCGCGGTACCTGTCACCGCCCTTGTGGTGGTGCAGGGCTGAGGAACGTCCGGGCTCCACAGAGCAGGGCGGTGGCTAACAGCCACCCGGGGTGACCCGCGGGACAGTGCCACAGAGAGCAGACCGCCCACCGTATCCCGGTGGGTAAGGGTGAAAGGGTGGGGTAAGAGCCCACCAGCGCGACGGGTGACCGCCGCGGCTCGGTAAACCCCGCCCGGAGCAAGACCGCACAGCTGGCGCTCGAGGGCTGCTCGCCCGAGTCAGCGGGTAGGTCGCACGAGGCCACTGGTGACAGTGGTCCAAGATGAATGGTCGCCACCGCCCGGGCCGGTAACGGCGGGCGGCAACAGAACCCGGCGTACAGGTCGGCTCGTCCGTCTCACCTCGACCAGTACATGAGGGTGGGGCCAACCAGAATCGTCTGGTTGGCCCCACCCTCATGCGTCATGTGAGCGGCTCACTTTGCAGCCACATACACCTCATCGTTGCCGGAGAACCCCTGTAACGGCAAACACGCCCTTGCCGTCATTGGCGGTGGCCTGATCCACGAGGAAGACGAAGTTTCCCTTCGCAGATCCCCCGTCCCGAGGCATGTCCTGCTGGTTGAACATGGAGTCGTCGATGAACGACTCACTTCCCGAGGTATTGCCGTCGTGGGAGTAGTCGATGTGCAGACTGTACTTCTGGTACTGTCCTTTGCCCTTGTAGGAAATTTCTACTGGGACGCGGATGTAGACCTTGCCGGCGGGCGGGTCCTGGTAGATGTACTTGTTGGCAGCCTTGATGTCCTCATTCGCGTTCCACTCAACCGCCCCGATGCTGACGGTCACCGTGGCATTCGGGTCGTCGTCGTACTTTCCGGCCTTGAACTCAATGGACGACTTGGTGGGATCGATGGGATTCTTCGGGTCAGACCCGGGTCCGTCGCTTCCCTGTGATGAACCTGCGGACGCTCCGGCGGACGCGTTGTTACCTGAGTCCTTGGGCTTGTCCTTCGTTGACGAATCCTGCTTACTGCTCTGTGAGGAGCTCTGCTCGGCCTTGTTGGAACCGCCATTGTCATCAGAGCCACTCATGGCCCACACGACACCGCTGATGACGAGTACTACCACGAGTACCGCGGCGCCGGTCCAGAACCACCACTGCTGGGTGATCGGCTTGGAGCCGCCCCCGGTCCCTCCCGGTCCTCCGATGGCTCCAGGCTGCCAGTTGCCGACAGGAGGCTGCGGGCCTCCAGGGGCGCCTTGACTCTGAAACGGCGTGGGGGACTGGGCGTAGTCCATGTTGGCTGCATACGGACTGGGGCCCGCCGCCGAGCCGGCGTAGTCACCCGAAGGGGCTGAGGCGGACAGGCCGGTCGGGTCGGCAACCGGAGCGCCGGTGCCCATCTGTGCCGTCGGGGCGGTTGATACGGCCTGGGTCGGCGCCCATGCCGGGTCGGCCTCCGTGGCCGCGCCCGCAGCCGAAGCGGCTGATCCGCTGGAAGGGGCGGAGTCGTCAACCCAGATCTGCCAGCCTTCGGGCGCCGGCCCCCAGGCGGGGTCAGGCTGCCAACCCGCGGGCGGCTCGAAGCCCTCTGGCGGCGCGGGCCAGTTCGGTGGTGGATTGAAAGCGCAAAGCCATGTGAACCTCCGGAAGGGGAAAGGGCGGGACTCGCTGCGCGGCTCCCTGGAAACGGAACCGACACGTCCGCTGCCCACGGACGATACGTCGTCACCTCGTTGTCAGGCAACGTGGACAGACGTGGATGAACAGAGAATGGGACACTTTCGGATGGGGAGTTCTGCCCTGCACCCAGATGGCTCAGGGAAGTGTGAGGATCTCGGCCCCGTCGTCAGTGACCACCAGGGTGTGCTCGAACTGAGCAGTACGGGAGCGGTCCTTGGTGACCACCGTCCAGCCATCGTCCCACTGCTCCCAGTCGATGCTGCCGAGCGTGAGCATCGGCTCGATGGTGAACACCATGCCGGTCTCGATGACGTCGTCGTGAAGGGGGGCGGCGTCGTAGTGGGGGATGATGAGACCGGAGTGGAATGCCTCGCCGACTCCGTGGCCGGTGTAGTCACGCACCACCCCGTAGTCGAACCGCTTGGCGTAGGCCTCGATGACCCGGCCGATGACGTTGACCTCGCGACCCGGCTTGACTGCTTTGATGCCCCGTTCCATCGCGGTGCGAGTCCGGTCGATGAGCAGCTCCGTCTCAGGGTCCACCTCGCCGACGGCGTAGGTGGCGTTCGTGTCTCCATGCACTCCACCGATGTAGGCGGTGACATCGAGGTTGATGAGGTCGCCCTCGTTGAGACGGGTCGAGTCGGGGATGCCGTGGCAGATGACCTCGTTGATCGAGGTGCAGATCGACTTGGGGAAACCCATGTATCCCAGGCAGGAGGGATAGGCGCCGTGGTCGCACAGGTACTCGTGCGCGATCCGGTCGAGCTCGTCGGTGGTCACCTCCGGGGCGATCGCCTTGGCGGCCTCGGCCAGGGCGCGGGCGGCCAGTCGGCTCGCCACCCGGATCCGCTCGATCGTCTCGGCGTCCTTGATCTCCGAGGCCGTCACGCGCTCGGGACCGTCGTGGAACATGTACTCGGGACGCTCGATGGATGCAGGAACATGCCGCTCAGGACTGAGGGTTCCGGGAGTGAGCGTGCCGCGTGGTGCGCGGTCGGCCAGTGAGGCCGAGGGCGCAGGGGAAGCCGAAGAACTCATGGTGTCAGCATAGGAGCAGACGTCCGACTCGGGGGACTCGTCCTTCGTCCTTTCAGACGAGGCGCTTAAGACCTCTTCCATGTGCGTGACAGGTCTTGTCGCCGTCAGGCGCTGAACCAGTGCTTCTCAGCCGGGAAGGAGGCCTCGCGCACTGCGGTGCCGTAGTCGGCGGCCGCCTGCTGCAGTGCCTGGCCGACCTGACCGAACTGGTGGGCGAAACGCGGCGACCACCCCGTCATCCCGGCCATGTCCGTCCACACGAGGACCTGACCGTCGCAGCGGGCTCCTGCGCCGATACCGATCGTGGGGATCGCGAGCGACTCGGTGACGCGCGCGGCCAGAGGCTCGGGCACCATCTCCAGAACGAGGGCGATCGCCCCCGCCTCGGCCAGCGCCCGCGCGTCGGCCAGCAGCTCCTCTGCGGCCTCGCCGCGCCCCTGAACCCGGAAGCCCCCGAGCATGTTGACGCTCTGTGGAGTGAATCCCAGGTGCCCCACCACCGGGATACCCGCCTGGGTCAGCGTGCGCACACTTGCCGCCCGGGGCCTGCCGCCCTCGAGCTTGACGGCGTTGGCCCCCGCCTTCATGAGGGGCACCGCGCTGGCCAGCGCCTGCTCAGGACCTGCCTCGTAGGTGCCGAAGGGAAGGTCGGCCACCACGAGTGCGCGCTTGGTCGCCCGCGCCACCGAGCGCGTGGCCACCACCATCTCGTCCAGCTCCACCGGCAGCGTCGAGTCGTGCCCGAGCATGACGTTGCCGATCGAGTCGCCCACCAGCAGCATGTCGGTTCCGGCCCCGTCCAGGATCTGGGCGGTCACGGCATCGTAGGCGGTGAGCATGACGAGCTTGGTGCCATCGTGCTTCGCTGCGGCGAGGTGATGAACACGCACGGGCTTGCCGCCTCCGACGGTGACGGAGGATCCGTAAGGGGACTCGGGTGTAGCCATGGGCCCGAGGCTACCCGAGGTCAGGGGGGAGGCCTCGGCGCGCCGTTGAACTCGTCGTGCCGCCTTCACCGGGGGCGATCTTCGAAACCTGCCCGACGCACCCGCGCACTAGGCTGGTCCCAGGTAAGTAACGTCTCAGGCGGATTGCGGCCGAACATGCCGTCGGCCCGCTGCCGCACCCCACGCTGAGGAGGCACCATGGACAAGCAGCAGGAGTACGTGCTCCGAGCCATCGAGGAACGCGACATCAGCTTCATCCGCCTGTGGTTCACAGACGTGTCCGGACAGCTCAAGTCCGTGGCGATCGCCCCGGCCGAGGTCGAGAGCGCCTTCGAGGAGGGAATCGGCTTCGACGGTTCGGCCATCGAAGGACTGACCCGTGTCTTCGAGTCCGACATGCTTCTCGCTCCCGACCCCTCCACCTTCCAGATGCTCCCATGGCGAGACGGAGCCAACGGCGTGGCCCGCATGTTCTGTGACGTCCTCACCCCCGACGGCGAGCCCGCCCGCACCGACCCCCGCTCCGTGCTCGAGCGCCAGCTCGCCCGCGTCGCCGAGGCGGGCTTCACGTGCTACATCCACCCTGAGATCGAGTTCTACCTGGTCAACCGCGACGCCGATGGGCGTATCCGTCCCCACCGACGACGCCGGCTACTTCGACCACGTGCCCGGCGGCACCGCCCACGACTTCCGGCGTCACGCCATTCTCATGCTGGAGCAGATGGGGATCTCGGTGCAGTTCTCCCACCACGAGGGCGGCCCCGGCCAGAACGAGATCGACCTGCGCTTCGCCGACGCCCTGTCCATGGCGGACAACATCATGACCTTCCGCGCCGTCGTCGAGGAGGTCGCCCTGGAGGAGGGTTGCCTGGCCACCTTCATGCCCAAGCCCTTCCCCGACGAGTTCGGTTCGGGCATGCACACGCACTTCTCCTTGTTCGAGGGCGACCGCAACGCCTTCTTCGACCCCTCCGGCCAGTACCAGCTCTCCGCCACCGGACGCTCCTTCATCGCCGGACTGCTGCACCACGCCTCGGAGATCACGGCCGTCACCAACCAGCACGTCAACTCCTACAAGCGCCTGTGGGGCGGCGACGAGGCCCCCAGCTACGTGTGCTGGGGCCACAACAACCGCTCCGCCCTGGTGCGGGTGCCCATGCACAAGCCCGGTAAGGCCCAGTCCGCGCGCGTGGAGTACCGCGGCATCGACTCCTCGGCCAACCCCTACCTGGCCTATGCGGTCATCCTGGCAGCCGGGCTCAAGGGCATCGAGGAGGGTTATGAGCTTCCCCCCGAGGCCGAGGACGATGTCTGGGCCCTGTCCGAGATGGAGCGCAAGGCTCTGGGGATCCACGCCCTTCCCACCTCGCTCAAGAGCGCGGTGGCGGCCATGGAGCAGTCCGACCTGGTGGCCGACACCTTCGGGGAGGACACCTTCGAGTACTTCCTGCGTAACAAGCGCCGCGAGTACCGGGCCTACGACGCCCAGGTCACCGACTTCGAGCTCAGCCAGTTCTTCCCCCGTGCCTGATCGCAGCAGGAGGCAGCTGTGAGAGACCAGAGCGACAATCGCCCGCCGGTCGGGGCGCCCTCACGGCACAGCTCCTCACCCAGAACCCTGTTGCTGCGGGCCGGCTTCCAGAACGCCACCCGCGCCGAAGCGCTCCTGGGTGACCCCGCGTTGCTGTCCCTCCTTCCTGCAGACGATGAGACCGATGACTTCGGTAGCACGGGGACCGCACCCACCCGCTCCCGCGCAGACCGCTCCGGGCGGCCAGGCAGCCGACCGGGTGACGTGCGGCTCGGAGCCGGCCGAGAGGAGCTCATCGAGGCCCTGGCCCTCACCGCCGATCCCGACATGGCCCTGCTCAGCCTCGTCCGACTGGCTGAGGCCGTGACCGCATCCGAGTCATGCCTCCGGGCCTCACCGGAGGACGTCGACCCCGGGTGCACGCGTGCGCCCGCGGCACTTCTGCGCAGCATCCTCACCGAGCACGCCGCTGAGACGCGCGAGCACAGGCAACGCCTGCTCGCAGTCCTGGGAGCCTCGCAGGCCCTGGGGACTTTCTCGTGGCCCACCCCGAGCACCTCACGGCTCTTGCACCGGCCAGGGCATGGGACGCCCCTTTGAGCCCGACGCACGCGAGGCGCTGCGGCGGGCGGTCCAGGACTCGCTGGGACAGACAGGCTCCTCGGACGCAGAGGCCTCAGGCAGCGATGGTGATACTCGGGTCCCGGACGGTCCCGGCCCGGCCGTCAACCGGGCGACTGCCGCGCTGCGGCGCGCTTATCGGGACCGTCTCACGGCGATCGTCGCCGATGACCTCACCAGCGCAGACCCGATCGAGTACGTCCCGACCGTCTGCCACCGTATGGCGGAGCTCGCCGACGCCGCCCTGGACGCAGCCCTGCTCGTCGCCCGCGCCGCTGTCGGACCTCAGACGGACGAGGTGGCCCTTGCCGTGATCGCTATGGGCAAGACCGGGGCATACGAGCTCAACTACATCTCCGACGTCGACGTTGTCTACGTGGTCGGCCAGGCCCAGCACTCTCAGACCGTAGGGGAGCCGCTCAGCGAGGAGTTCCTCGTGGAGGTCGGCACCCGCCTGGCCACCGAGCTCGCCCACGTCGTCTCCGCCACCGCGCCCGAGCCGCCACTGTGGCCGCTGGACACGGCGCTGCGCCCCGAGGGCAAGGACGGCGCGCTTGTGCGCACCCTGGACTCCCACCTGACCTACTACCGGCGATGGGCCGCCTCCTGGGAGTTCCAGGCCCTGCTCAAGGCCAGAGCCTGCGCCGGGGACATGGCTCTCGGCGCCCGCTACGAGCAAGGTGTGGCGCCCTTCGTGTGGGAGGCCAGCCGGCGGGAGAACTTCGTTGAGGACGCCCGTGCCATGCGTCGCCGGGTGGAGAAGGAGTCTGTGCCGCGCGGCGGCGAGGACCGGCGCATCAAGCTGGGGCCCGGAGGCCTGAGGGACGTGGAGTTCACTGTCCAGCTCCTCCAGCTCGTCCATGGCCGCTCCGATGAGAGCCTGCGCGTACCCGGCACCCTGGAGGCCCTCGACGCGCTCAGCGCGGGCGGCTACGTCAGTCGGGCCGATGCCGCGGCCATGAGCAGCTGCTACAAGGCCTTGCGGCTCCTGGAGCATCGCAGTCAGCTCTTCCGCCTGCGCAGGACCCACAACCTGCCGCAGAGGGAGGAGAACCTGCGTCGCATCGAGCGCGGCGTCTCCACCTGTCTGGGCCGGGGAGACAGCCTCTGGGATGACTTCAAGGACCTGCGCCGGCGCGTGCGCGCCCTTCACCAGGAGATCTACTACCGCCCGCTGCTGAGCTTCGCCGCCACTCTCAGCGCGGACGAGATGGCGCTGAGCCCCCAGGCGGCACGCGAGCGACTCGCCGCCGTCGGCTACACGGATCCGGACGGGGCGCTGCGACACATCCAGGCGCTCACCGAGGGGGTCAGTCGCCGAGCAGCCATCCAGCGTCAGCTGCTGCCGGTCATCATCGGCTGGATCGGTGAGGGCGCCGACCCCGACTTCGGCCTGCTGTCCTTCCGCCGCCTGTCGGAGGCCATCGGCGGCTCGCACTGGTACCTGGCCATGCTGCGCGACTCGCCGGTGGCCGCGCGCAGACTGTGCCAGGTGCTCTCAAGCGCCCACTGGGCCACCGAGCGCCTCGCGGAGTTCCCCGAGTCCATCGCCTGGCTCGACGACGACGCCGAGCTCGAACCCCGACGCCTGGCGCGCTGGCGGAGGAGATCGCCGCCATCCTGCGCCGGCGCAGCCTCAGCGGCCCCGATGACTCTGCGCTGGCTGAGCAGGCGCTCGAGGCGGTCCAGGCGATCCTGAGAGTACGTGCCCGCGAGGAGGTCCGCGCCTCCTTGGCGGACTGCCTGGACGCCATTGATCCGGAGCGCACCGCCTCCATCCTCACCGACGCCACCGACGCGGTCCTGGGCGGGGCGCTGACGATCGCCACCGGACTGGTCATCGCCCAGCGCGACGGCATCGATGCGGTCGCCACCGGACCCGACGCCGACGGGCACTGGCAGACGGCGCTTGCCAGCCACGCCGTCGTCGCCATGGGACGTCTGGGAGGTCGCGAGATCGGGTACGCCTCCGACGCGGACGTGCTGTTCGTCCACGAGTCCCGCGATGGTGAGGACGATGCCGCGGCCGCCCAGGAGGCCGAGGCTGTCGCTAAGCAGGTGGTCGGGCTCCTCGCCTCGGCGCGTCCTCATCCCCTCGAGGTGGACTCTGATCTGCGCCCCGAAGGCCGCCAGGGCGTCATGAGCCGCTCGCTAGCGGCTTACGGCGAGTACTACGGGCGCTGGTCGGCCCTGTGGGAGCGTCAGGCGCTGCTGCGCGCCAGGGCCTGTGCCGGGGACGGCGATCTGGGCCAGCGCTTCGAGGAGCTCATCAACCCTCTGCGCTGGGCCGATGGCGGGCTGAGCACCCAGGACCTGCGGGAGATCCGCAGGATCAAGGCCCGCGTGGAGACCGAGCGTCTGCCTCGCGGCATCGACCCCGCCCGCCACCTCAAGCTCGGCCCCGGAGGGCTCAGTGACGTGGAGTGGAGCGCCCAGGTGCTTCAGCTGGCCCATGCCGGTCGGATCGCCGGGCTGCGGACCACTTCGACCATTGGGGCGCTTCAGGCCGCGGTCCAGGCCGGGTTGCTCAGTGCCGACGACGGGGGAGTACTGGTCGCCGCCTGGATCCTGGCCAGCCGGCTGCGATCCGCGATCGTCCTGGGCACCGGGCGCGCCTCCGGGCCCCTGAGCCCAGGTCCCTGCCGGTCCAGATCCGTGAGATCCGGCTGGTGGGCCGCCTCGTCGGCCTGGGCAGCGGCAGGGAGCGCGAGCTCGAGGACCTCTACCGTCGCAGCGCCCGCCACACCCGGGCCGTGGTCGAGCGCATCGTCTTCTCCGACGGCGGCGCCCACGACTCACCCCCATCCGCGCCGACCCCATCGGCCAGTAGCGCATCGCCTGGGCGGGGCCGGAGCTCGGCGACGGGCCACATCGCGGGCTCGGCTGAGGGACGTGGCGAACAGGCTCGTCGCACCAGCAGTACGGCGAAGTCCTCTCGGACGCGGCGCTCGGGCGGCGCCCGCCCGAGCAGGAGGCCCTCAGCGGGTCCCTACCCCTGGAGCTGACGAGGCTGATAGGGGAACCCGGGTGAGTGAGGCCGGGCGATGAGGATCGCACCGGCGCTGAAGGCCGGTCCGCCACGGACCTGGCAGACTTGGCGCCGTGAGGCTCATTCTCGTGCGCCACGGTCGCACCGTCGCCAATGTCATGCAGGCACTCGACACTGCCTTCCCCGGGCATCCTCTGGATGACGTGGGCCTCCGGGAGGCCGACGGGTTGCCGAGCCGTCTGAAGGAGGCCGGCCTGCTCGAGGGGCTGGGCTCGTTGTGGGTCTCCCCGATCCTACGTGCGCGTCAGACCATCGCCCCCATCGAGGCGGCCACCGGCCTGAGCGCCACCGTCGACTCGGGCCTGCGGGAGGTTCTGGCCGCGGATCTGGAGATGAACACCGACGCCCGCTCGGTGGCCTGCTACGTGGACACCACCCGCGCATGGATGGCAGGACGCCCCGCCTGCCGCATCCCCGGGTCCCCTGAGAACGGCAGCGACACGCTCCGGCGCTTCGACGACGCCGTCGGCCGGATCGCTGAGCAGACCGCCCGGGCGGGAGACCAGGCGGCCCTGCTCGTCTCCCACGGCACCGCTCTGCGTCTGTGGACCTCTCTCAAGGCAGCGCCCGGAGGCGGCGTGGACCCGCTGTGGATCGCCGAGCGTCCCATGCACAACACCGGGATCACCGTCGTCGACGGCGATCCCGGTGCCGGGTGGAGCCTGACCTCCTGGGATGATGGCGTCTGGGACCAGGTCTCCTGACCGGCCGGCCCTAGAGGACTGAGGAGAGGAAGGCCTGGGTCCGTTCGGCCTGCGGGTTGTCCAGGACCTCCACGGGGTCACCGGACTCGCAGATGACGCCGCCGTCCATGAAGATCAGCTGATCACCGACCTCACGGGCGAAGCCCATCTCGTGGGTGACCACGACCATCGTCATCCCGGACGCCGCCAGGTCCTTCATCACCTGAAGCACCTCACCCACCAGCTCGGGATCTAGGGCCGAGGTCGGCTCGTCGAAGAGCATGAGCTCTGGGTCCATCGCCAGCGCCCGGGCGATCGCCACCCGCTGCTGCTGACCGCCGGAGAGCTGGGAGGGATAGTGATTCAGACGATCACCCAGCCCCACCCGCTCCAGAAGCTCGATACCGCGCTTTCGTGCCTTGCCCTTTGGGGATCCTCTTCACCTGAACCGGCGCCTCCATGACGTTCTCCAGAGCCGTCATGTGGGGGAAGAGGTTGAAGCGCTGGAAGACCATGCCGATCTTGGCGCGTTGTGCAGCCCGGGCCTTGTCCGACAGGGCGTGCAGCTCGGTGCGCCCACCGCGCTCGACCTCGCGCATCCCGATGAGCTCGCCGTCGACCTTGACCCGGCCGGCGTCGATGGACTCCAGCTCGTTGATGCAACGCAGAAGCGTTGACTTTCCCGAGCCCGAGGGGCCGATGAGGACCGTGACCGATCCCGGGGGCACGATGAGGTCGATACCGCGCAGCACGTGCAGCTCGCCGAAGAACTTGTGCAGGTCGCTGATCTCAACCTTCGGCGTCTCAGCTGCGGCCTGAGTGGATGTGCTCATGGGGTGACCTCCAGGAAGGGATCGTCCTTGGTGGTGTGGGCGTTGAGGATCGCCTGCTGGCGGGCCGACAGCCCCCGGCCGGAGGCGGCGGAGGCCTTGTCAGAGTCGAAGCCCTTGCCGTAGTAGCGCTCGATGTAGTGCTGTCCCACCATGAGGATCGAGGTGATGATGATGTACCAGATGGCCGCGACAATGAGCAGTGGGATGATCTGGTAGGTCAGCGACGCGTAGGAGTTGGTGACGAAGGTCAGGTCCAGGGTGAAGGGCACTGCCAGCACCAGGGAGGTCGTCTTGAGCATGGAGATGGTCTCGTTGCCGGTGGGTGGCACGATGACCCGCATCGCCTGCGGCAGGATGATCCTGCGCAGGATCTGCCCCCTGCTCATGCCCAGGGCCCCGGCGGCCTCACTCTGGCCCTTGTCCACCGAGTTCAGGCCCGAACGGACGATCTCGGAAAGATAGGCGCCCTCGTTGATGCCCAGCCCCAGGACCGCGGCAACGAAGGGGGTGAAGACCGTCGTCGTCTTGAAGGTCAGCAGCTCGGGGCCGAAGGGGATGCCCAGGCTGAGCTTCTGGTAGAGCGCTGACAGCGCCCCCCAGAACACCAGCTGGGTGTAGATCGGGGTCCCACGGAAGAACCACAGGTAGGCCAGTGCCACCCAGCGCAGCACCGGGTTGGAGGACTGGCGCTGGATCGCCGTCGTCACCGCAAGGACGATGCCGATGGCCATGGCCATGAAGGTCAGCAGCAGCGTCCACCCGACGGCCTTGACCACGTGGACCTCACGCAGGAAGAACCAGACCGTGGACCAGTGGAACTTCTCATTGGTGACCAGGCCGTGGATGAGCATGGCCCCCAGAACCGTCACGATCGCGGCACTGATCCAGGTCCCCGGGCGGGGGACCGGCTTGGGGTTGTTGAGAACGACCTTCTCGTCGTCAGAGGCGGGTGAGGCGGTCACGGCTCACTCCTTCACTGCGGGATTGAGTTCTGCGGTGGTCAGGGCGGCGTCCTTCACGCCCCAGTTTTCCAGGATCTTCTGCCAGATGCCCTGATCCATGAGGTACTGGACGGCGGCCTGGATCGCGGCGGTGAACTTCGGGTCGGCCTTGGAGGTCACCACTCCCTGGGGTGCGGCGTCCTCCACCTCGCCCAGGGTGACGACCTGGCCGTCGGTCAGCTCGACGGCGTACCCGGCCACGGTGGAGTCGGAGTAGGTGGCGTCGATCGTGCCGCCGACCAAGCCTGTGGTCGCCTCGGACTGCTTGGAGTAGGAGCGCACCGACAGCACGTCTTTGCCCGCGTTCGCGCAGTTCTCGGCGGCCTTGCGCATCGTGGCCTCCTGGCCGGTGCCCACCTGGACGCCAATGGTCCGTCCGCACAGCCTGAGGTGGTCGGAGGTGTCGACCTCCTTGGGGTTGCCGGCCTGAACGTTGAATCGCGAGCCCACATTGATGTAGGCGGTCATGTCGACCTCGGCGGTCCGCTCGGGAGTCACGGTGAAGGAGGAGATACCGGCGTCGTACTTCGATCCGATCGAGGCGATGATCGAGTCGAACTCGGCGGTGTGGACCTTTCCCTTGACGCCCAGCACCGCGGCGATCGCGTTGGTCAGGTCGACGTCGTAGCCCACGGCCTTGCCCGAGGGATCGAGGAACTCGGCCGGTGCATAGTCCGTGGATGCCGCCACGTCCAGGACGCCGTCGTCGAGGGCTCCCTGGGGGAGCTTGGCGATGATGTCGGGCTGAGCCTGGATCGAGGAGGTGTCGTAGGAAGTGGATCTGCGAGCTCCGGTGCGCGTTCCAGTCAGCGGCGTTGGTGCACCCGCTCAAGATGAGACAAGCTGCGGCCAGCCCGAGAGCGGTGTGTTGGCGGAACCTCATCGTAGGTCGTCCTCTTCGGAGTGGATCAAGACGGAGAAAGAATATCCGCAATACAGTATAGATATGCAGCTATTGAAGGTGGCGTATAGCACGACATCGGCCCTGAGCCTCGTGTGCAGGAGACTCAGGGCCTACGTCTGAGCTGCATCAACAACTCACAGGTCGTAGTAGAGCTGGAACTCGTAGGGGTGGGGGCGCAGCCGCAGCGGCTCGATCTCGTTGGCCCGCTTGTACTCGATCCAGGTCTCAATGAGGTCAGGAGTGAAGACGTCGCCCTCGGTGAGGAAGTCGTGGTCCTCCTCCAGGGCCTCCAGCGCCTGGTCCAGGCTGTCGGGGAGCTTGTCGATGTCGAAGTACTCCTCGGGCGCGAGCTCGTAGAGGTCCTTGTCGATGGGCTCGCGCGGCTCGATGCGGTGACGGATGCCGTCGATGCCCGCCATGAGGACGGCGGCGAAGCACAGGTAGGGGTTGGATGAGGGGTCCGGTACCCGGTACTCCACGCGCTTGGCCTTGGGGGGAGGAGCCGGTGACCGGGATGCGGATGCAGGCCGAGCGGTTACGTGCCGAGTAGACCAGGTTGACCGGTGCCTCGAAGCCGGGAACCAGCCGGTGGAAGGAGTTCACTGACGGGTTGGTGAAGGCCAGCAGCGCCGGGGCGTGGGCGAGGATGCCGCCGATGTACCAGCGAGCCAGGTCGGAGAGCTGGCCGTAGCCGCGCTCGTCGAAGAACAGCGGTTTGCCGTCCTTCCACAACGAGTGGTGGGTGTGCATGCCCGATCCGTTGTCGCCGAAGATCGGCTTGGGCATGAAGGTGGCTGTCTTGTTGTTGCGCCAGGCCTCGTTCTTGATGATGTACTTGAACTTCATCATGTCGTCGCCGGCGGCCAGCAACGAGTTGAAGCGGTAGTTGATCTCCTGCTGCCCGGCGGTGCCGACCTCATGATGGGCCCGCTCGATCTCCAGGCCGGAAGCCAGGCAGGTGCGCACCATGCGGTCGCGGATGTCAGCCATCTGGTCGTTGGGGGGAGACCGGGAAGTAGCCGCCCTTGAACGCGGTTTTATAGCCCTTGTTACCGCCCTCCTCCTCGCGGCCTGTGTTCCAGGCGGCCTCGGCGGAGTCGATGGCGTAGAAGGACTCGGCCGGGGAGGACTCGTAGCGCACCGAGTCGAAGAGGTAGAACTCGGCCTCTGCGCCGATGTAGCAGGTGTCGGCGATTCCGGTGGAGCGCAGGTAGTCCTCGGCCTTGGCTGCGATCGAGCGCGGATCGCGAGCGTAGACCTCGTCCGTGAAGGGATCGACGATCGAGAAGTTGACGACCAGCGTCTTCTCCTCGCGGAAGGGGTCGAGGAAGGCTGTGGTCACATCAGGGACCAGTTTCATGTCCGACTCGTGGATCGCGGTGAAGCCTCGGATCGAGGAGCCGTCGAACATGAGGCCGTCGGTGAGGGCCTCATCCTTGAAGGCGGCCACGGGAATGGTGAAGTGCTGCATGACGCCGGGTAGGTCGCAGAACCGCACATCGACCAGCGCGACGTTCTCCTTCTCGATGAACGTCAGTGCCTCGGATGCGTCCTTGAACATATCTCCTCCATGAGGGAACGGCGCACACACTTCATACGTATGTACTGCGGCTGATATCGGCAACTATATTGACCCGCCCGTGACGAAGGAGTGGCGCCGGTGTTGCCTGAGTGTTTCGACGGAGAACTGCACGGTGTCAAGGGATGACTGATCGCCGTACGGTGGATGTGCAGGGCGAGGGGTGGTGGGGAGGAGAGGAGACGGCGAAGGAGATTAGCGTCCGCGCATCGCGCGACGGTCGGGGCGCACCCGGTTGGGGTCGATGTGCTTGGGGATGGGTAGGTTCTTGCCGGCCAGGGAGGTCAGCCGCTTCGAGACCTGGGTGATCTCGCTGTCGGTCAGTGACGTGGGCTTGGTCGGCAGGTGGCGCAGCGTCTTGGACAGCTCCATCAGGCGCACCTGTCCGGCATCGGTACCCACCTGAAGGGTGTGGATGGGAACGGTTGACAGCAGCCGGTGGACCTTGCGCTCCTCCTCGGCGAGCAGACGACGGACGCGAGTATCGGGACCCTCGGCGATGAGCACGACACCGGGGCGTCCCACCAGCCTCCACACGAGGTCCTGGTTCTTGTTGAAGGCTACGGGCTCGGGCTCCACGTACCAGCCGCGGCCGATCTGGTCGAGGGCGGCCTTGGTTGCTCCCGGCATCCCCTCGATCTGGGCGTAGGAGGCGCGGCGCACCGTGACCGACAGGATGATCATGTCGATCATGAGCGCCAACATGAGGCTCAGAACAAGCCAGTACCACAGGGGCAGTCCATAGCCGAGGGCGATGGCGGTTCCCAGAGCGAGGCACGTGGCGAGCACCGCCAGCATCGCCCACCCGATCCACGGGTAGCTGCGCCGCGAGATCGTGTAGGAGTCCTTGATGTTCTGAAGGTACTGGGCCAGCCGGCGCTTCTTCTTGGGCTGGGGGGACTGGGCACTACTCACGGGCACACAATAGACGACGTCGGTGCACTGGCACACACGGTCTCGCCGTCAGCGTGGCCGGCCTGCGCGCGCGAATCGGCTCTCAGCAGGCGGCCGCAAGATGGGGGTGCGTCCCCAGCAGGGCCGACGCCTCCTGGCGAGCGGTGGCGGGCTCGGCGAGCTGGGCCAGGCGCTCGGGGATGGGCCGGCCGCGCTTGACCATGGCCCGCCCCCACAGCATGCCGGCGCGGTAGGAGGAGCGCACCATCGGGCCGCTCATGACGGCGGCGAATCCGATCTCCTCGGCCAGACGGCTCAACTCGACGAACTCCTGGGGCTTGACCCAGCGGTCAACGGGATGGTGCAGCTTGGAGGGACGCAGGTACTGCGTGATGGTGAGGATGTCGCAGCGGGCCTCCACCAGAGCTGCCATGGCCGCCTCGATCTCGTCCCGGGTCTCGCCCATGCCCAGGATGAGGTTGGACTTGGTGACCAGCCCCGCCTCGGAGGCCGCGGTGATGACGTCCAGGCTGCCCTGGTAGAGAAGGCTGGACGGATCCGCTTGAAGATGCGTGGGACGGTCTCCAGGTTGTGCCCCAGAACCTCGGGGCGCGAGGAGAAGACGTCCTCCAGCGCCTCCGGGTTGCCCCTGAAGTCGGGGATGAGCAGCTCGACCCCGGTGCCCGGGGAGAGCTCGTGCACCTGCCGGGAGGTCTCGGCGTAGAGCCAGGCACCGCCGTCGGGGCGGTCATCGCGGGCCACGCCGGTGACGGTGGCGTAGCGCAGGTCCATCTCCTTGATGGATATCGCCACGCGCCGGGGCTCGTCGACGTCGTACTCGGTGGGACGACCAGTGGCGATGTCGCAGAAGTCGCAGCGACGGGTGCACATCTCGCCGCCCACCAGGAAGGTGGCCTCGCGGTCGTTCCAGCACTCGTAGATGTTGGGGCAGTTCGCCTCGGCGCAGACCGTGTGCAGGCTCTTCTCCCGCACCAGTCCACGGACCTCCTGGTAGGTCTCCGAGACGACGGCTCGCGTGCGCAGCCAGTCGGGCTTGGACTCGATGGGCGTCTGGGCGTTGCGCGCCTCGACCCGCAGGAGCTTTCGCCCCTCGGGGGCCACCGTGGTGCTCACTTCTACCTCTCCTCGCCGACAAAGATTCCACTCGAAGTCTAGTACCCCCTTGCCGGTTCATAGGACCTCAGACCTAGAAGCAGGCCGCTGTTGTCACGTGGCGTCTGCCACCAACGGTGCCAGATGAGTCTCCAGGGCCTCCACCAGGGCGTGTGCAGGAGCGGTGGTCTCCAGGTGCCGGCCGGTCTCCGCGCTCAAGGATGTCACGCCGGCGTCGTCGATCCCGCAGGGAATGATGCGGTCCAAGGAGAAGGCCTCCAGGTCGGGGTCGATGTTGAGACCGATTCCGTGCATGGTGACCCCCCGGGCGACCCTGACCCCCAGGGCGCAGATCTTGCGCTCGGTGCGTCGGGGCCGATCTGGGAGCGTCACCCCCTCGGCGTCGGCCGGTACCCAGACCCCAGAGCGTCCCTCAACCCGGATCGTCCGCAGTCCGTAGAGCGCGCACAGGTCGATGACCGCGGACTCCAGCGCGCGCACGTAACGAATGACGTCGATGGGCTGGCTCAGGCGCAGGATCGGGTAGACGGTCAGCTGCCCCGGCCCGTGCCAGGTGGTCTTCCCGCCTCGGTCCACGTCGACCACCGGGACATGACCGGGCTCGACGACGTCGCCGTCGGGCCGCTCCCAGGAGTGGGCTCGCCTACCAACCGTGTAGACAGGTTCATGCTCCACGAGCAGCAGCGTGCTGGGGCGCTGGCCCGCGACCACATCGGCATGGACCGCTCTCTGGCACTTCCAGCCCTCCTCGAAGGGGACGAGCCGGGAGCCGAGCTCCATGTCTGTCGCAGCACGAGCGCAGTCTACGTGACCACAACCGGCTCAAGCGCCGGAGTTATCCACAGGCCGACGACAGGTTCTGGTCATCGGGCGGGGCCGTGGTGACCATGGAGTGCATGAGCTCAACGACGCGCCCTCGCCCTCCTGATCGTTCGGCCGATGGTGGCAGCGGGGACCGGCGACCACGACGTCGCCCGGTGCCTCGAGGCCGCGATTCCCGAGCCCGCAGGCTCCCGGCCTCCGACGCCGAGCCGGGTATCGCGGTCTCGGCGCTCAACGTCCTGTCCCAGCAGGGCTATACCGTCGGCGAGGTCATGGGGCGCTCCACCGCTCCTGGCGCGCCTCGGCGCGGGCTGGATGCTCAGGGACGTCACGTGGTGATCCGGGTCGTTGACCTGCCTCCCGGCCGCGGCGGTGCAGCCGTCCTGCGAAGACTGGCCGATCTGCGTGTGCTGCGTCATCCCGGTCTGGTGACCGTGCGGGAGGTCGTGTCCCTGCCCGAGCACCGGGCGGGCGTCATCACGGACCTCGTCGACGGGGCCGGACTTGACGTGGTTCTGGGAGCCAGGGGAAGACTCAACGTCCACCAGCTGGCGACCCTTCTGGATGTTCTGGGCTCGGCCCTGGCCTACCTGTACGAGCACGGCGTCGCTCACGGCGACGTCTCGGCCGGTAACGTCCTGGTGACCACTGACGGGCGCCCGGTCCTCATCGACCTGCTGGGGTCCGTGATGGAGACGGGGACGCAGGACTGCGCCGCCCCTGAGCGGCTCGCGGGCGCTCCGCCGTCGGCTGCCTCCGACGTGTATGCCCTCGCCCGTCTGCTGATCGAGTGTGCGGGGCAGAGCGGGACCGGGGCCAGGCGCCTGGCGGGCCTTCTGGTCGACGCCCTGGCGAAGGACCCTGCCGATCGTCCGAAGGCCCGGGATCTGGTGGCCCGTGCGCCGCAGCTGGGACAGACCTCCCCCATCGAGCTGCCCGACGGCGCCCGGCTCGCCGCCGGTTGCCTGCGCGCGGCCGCCCGCACCCCGACGCGGATGGTCGGCTCCAGGCTCAGGAACAGGATGAGGACGAGCCCCGGATCGAAGGTGGAGGTCGAGTCCCTCGAAGGGGCCGCCGGTCGAGGCCGTGGTGGTGCGCAGGGCTCCGACCGGATTCCTGCGGCCATACGCTGGGGCCGAGGGCGGCGAGCCGGAGGCCGGCGGGTTCGCACCTGGGCGCTGGCGGCGGCACTGATCATCGTGGCATGCCTGGCCGTCTGGGGGCCGGTGAGAGGGCTCGCGTCGTTCAGACCCGCATGGGCGCTCGGTACGGCATCGAGTACGCGGCCAAGCGCGCCCGCTGTTTCCAGCGGTTCCCCGTCAGTGAGCGTCTCTCCTTCCACCCCCGGGAGTGCGTCCGCGACCGCGCCGGTCCCCAGACCGACTCAAGGGGACGCCGAGGGCATGGTGAATGTGGTCGTCACGCTGTCCGCGGCTCGAGACCGCGCACTGATGGCCGCCGACGCCGGTGCACTCGCCGCCACGACGGTCGTCCAGTCGCCCGCTGCCGAGGCCGACTCGCAGCTTCTAGATGAGTTGCTCGAGTCGGGCGAGAGCGTCGAAGGTCTGCATACCTCCGTCAGTCAGGTCGTTGAGGTGGAGCTGCCCAACGACGCAGCCGCTCTCTGGCCCAGTGCGAGGGCAGTGCGGGTCACGCTGTCTCAAAGCGCCTCGACACGCTCGGGTCCTTCCGGAAGGCGTACGGTGCCCGCTCCCAGCCCCCGGCAGGTCGTGCTCGTCCTGGTTCCGGAACCGTGGCGCGTCGCCGACATTCGGGCTGTGACATGAGCCCGACCGCGTGCGCCGAGGGGGATCAGTACGGTTCCGTGTGGATGGACTCGTAGCCGGCGCGCTCAAGGAACCGGTGGGTGTCGGAGACCATCGCGGCTGAGCCGCACAGGTAGACGTCCGTCCGATCGGGATCGAGGTCAGTGCCATCAACGACCTCGGGCAGTGCGTCGGTGACCCGTCCGTGGAACGTATCGGGTACCTCCTCCCGGCTCAGGCAGCGCACAACCCGCCCGGGCATGGGCGAGTCGATCAGACTCGTCAGATCCTCGTCGCGATGGCGGCACCCGAAGAGCAGGGTGTCGTGCTCCAGGCCAGGTGCCTGAGCGAACATCGCCAGCATGGGGGCGATCCCAGTTCCGGTGGCGATGAACAACCGGCGTCTCCCCGAGCCGGCGAGCCCGAACCCGCCCAGAGGAGTCTCGACCACTGTTCTGGTGCCCGTATCGGCTTGCTCGATGAACTGCGACCCTCGTCCACCCGTCCGAGTCGAGATGAGCAGACGGAGCCGATGGTCATCGAGCCCCGCGATCGAGTAGTCGCGCCACGCGTTGTCGCCCACGTGCAGTCGGGCGAACTGCCCAGGCGCCCAGTGGTCGATGTCTCCGTCCACGTGGAGCGTCACGTCCCAGACACTGGGGGTGAGGCGGCGCTTGGAGACCAGGACCGCGTGGTACTTGCCCTCCGGCAGTGTGCGGGCGCCGTGCGGGACAGGAGTGGCGGAAGATTCCCGCACGGCGGAGGTGATGGTGGAGTAACCGCGTGGTCCGAGCACCTGGCAGGCTGCCGCGAGTCCGCCCATCATGGCGCCCATGATTCCTGTGCTTCCGGCGTCCTGCCCGGACAGGAACAGTCCCGGGATCGCGGTTCGTGGGCCCAACGGGCTGGACCTGTACCGCTGCGGTGTGGCGGGCGGCCCGTAGAAGGCGCCGGCCGGGTGGGCGGTGTAGTGCTCGTAGGTGAGGGGGTGGAGACCTCCATGTAGTCCACCAGGTCGCTCAGGCCCGGCGCTGCGCTCTCCGCCAGATTCAGCATGCCGCGGGCGATGCGCTCCTTGAGAGCGGAGTAGTCGGGACCGCGGTCCCCCTTCGGCAGGTCGGCCCATTGCCGGAACGAGTCGGCGTTGCAGAAGGAGATGATCTCAGCGGTGTGTGGGGTCTCGCCGGACTTCAGGGAGGGAAGGAGACGAAGACGTTGTGAGGACGGCCTTCCAGCAGGAGGGCGCTGTGTTCCTGGGTGTGTTCGTGGTCGAGGTCCCGGTTGACCCAGATGTTGCCTCCGTCGAGGCCGACGCTGCGCGGATCGTCACGTAGGCGTAGGAACACGGTCACGGCCGATGTACCGGTTCCCAGGTTCGCCAGCGTATGGCGTGCCGCTCCGGTGAGGCGACCGATGTTGCCGGATGCGGGCAGTAGGTGGTTGAAGGTGTTGGAGGCGCCGATGGCGGAGACGATGATCGGAGCACGGTAGACGCGTTCGCGTGACAGAGGACCTCGGCGGTCCATGACCCGGACCCCGGCGGCTGCACCGTCGTCATCGAGGAGTACCTCTGTGACCTCCTGGGCCACGCGGACAGCACCTCCGGCCTGCTCGATCCCCTTCTCGAAGGTGCGTGCGATCCGGGCGCTGCCGCCCTGGGGGAACCATCCGCCGTCAAGGTAGTGGGAGACGACCATCGCGTGCACGGCGAAGGCCGAGCGGGACGGTGGCAGGCCGTAGTCCCCCCACTGGCTGGCCAGGACGGCCTTGATCTCGGGGGATCGGAAGTGGGCATCCAGATACGCCTTCGTCGTCCCGGTGGCTCGTCGTCCTCCCAGGCGCTGAGCCGCTCTGAGCAGCGAGGCCGCGGGTCGGGGGACCATCCCCTGGACGAAGCCCATTGCGGTCCACGAGGTCGTGCGCCGGACAGCCTTGAAGTAGCGGTGAATGGCCTTGGCCTCCTGAGGGAAGGTGGCGACCAGCTCGCGCTCGTAATGATCCGGATTGCTGCTGACGCTCAGGTCGAGGCCTGGGTAGACGAACCGATCGTAGGCGTCGGGCATGCGGTTCCACCCCAGCTCTCCGCCGGAGAGGTAGTCGAAGTAGCCTCGAGCCCGGCTTCCGGGGCCAACCTGCCCGATGTAGTGCACCCCCACGTCCCAGGAGGCCCCGTCGCGCCGGAAGGTGTGGGTGAGTCCTCCCGGTTCCGTGTGCCGTTCCAGGACGAGAACCCGCTTGCCAGCAGCGCGTGCCAGCAGACCAGCAGTTGTCAGCCCTCCGATACCCGAGCCGATCACGATGACGTCATAGGACATGGTTACCCCTCATCTGGCTAGACAGTGTCAAGTCAGCATAGCAGTCGACTGGACAGTGTCTAGTAGAACGGCTCTACACTTTTCCCATGACGTCTGAATCGACAGGTTCCTCCGTCCGTGGCAATGGTCGAGACCTGCGTGCCGAGCTGCTGCGAACCAGTCGGAAGCTCCTGGACGAGTCGGGGCCCAGCGCGCTGAGCATGCGGGAGGTGGCGCGTCGCGCCGGGTGTACGCACCAGGCCCCCTATCACTACTTCGCCAACCGGGAGGCCATCCTGGCGGCGTTGGTGCGTGAGGGCTTCGATGAGCTCGCGGACCGGCTCGCCTCGGCGCGTGAGGGGCTCGAAGGTGCGGATCGCCGGGAGGCCCTGATGGCCTCGGGAAACGCCTACGTCGAGTTCGCCCTACGTCATCCGGGGGTCTTTCGAGTGATGTTCCGGCCTGATGTCTGTGACCCTGAGCGCTTTCCGGAGGTGGTGCAAGCCGGTGAGCGTGCGCACAACGAGTTGGCCCGCTTGGCGAGGTATGTGGCCGGTGGGGATACGTCTCTTGAGACGGAGGTGCTCTTCTGGTCCGGCGTGCACGGTCTGGCCTCGCTGCTGCTCGACGGCCCGCTGTCCGGCGTGTTCAGTTCGGTTCAGGAGCGTCTCGACTTCGCTCGTGGAGTTGTCGGCATGGCCGAGGTGCCCGAGGTTGGAGTCGCGCGCGCGGCCGAGGACTCGTGAGTCCGAGCGATGAGGCCCGCGAGCGTGTTATCTCGTGGTTTCTGAGGGGGTCGGGTGTCATGGCATCTGAGCCACCGGTGGGCTGACTTGCCTGGGCGCCGGGGGCGCTTGATCGCGTCACCGGAAGGGGGGCGGGCTCGGTCGCTCTGGTGGTACCTGGCGTGTACTGCACGAGGTGTGGGTGCTACTGGCCGGGATGTGGGTGTACTCCACGGTGGGCGGGGTCTCGTGCAGTATGCACAACCCCTGGCCAGTGCACCCCGGGCCTCGTGCAGTAGCCGACCTGAGAACGTGCGCGGTCGGGGTCCATCGGCGTCCTGCGATGCGCGAGCATCTCGGTGTCCATCCAGCGGACATGGGCGGATCCGCAGTCGATGTGCCTGGTGGACGTCTCTGGAATTCTGCGGCTCTTACTCTGCTTGCGGTGGCTCTGCGGCGTTCATGTCCGCGCATGGACACCTTCCGCCTGCCAGGCGGCCCTGCCCGTGCCTCAGAAGCCATGACCCCAAAGGTCTCAGAAATGAGGGGACACGGCATGGCGAGGCCAGGAGCAGACCGGATGGTTGCCGACTGCCCGAGCATGGGACTTGATGCGCCTGGCAAGACGAACGGGGCCCCGCACCGTGAAGGTGCGGGGCCCCGTTGAAGGCTAGTGGGCCAGGATCAGGCTCACAGTCCCAGCTCGCCGCCGAAGTCACCCTCCTCGAGGCGCTTCTTGACCGTCATGAGGTAGCGGGCCGCGTCCGCGCCGTCCACCAGTCGGTGGTCGTAGGACAGGGCCAGGTAGCACACCGAACGGATGGCGATGACCTCGCCGCCGTCGGCGTCCTTTGATGACCCGGGGCTGGCGCTGGATGGCTCCCAGACCCAGGATCGCGACCTCCGGCTGGTTGATGATCGGGGTGTCGAACAGGGCGCCACCGCTGCCGGTGTTGGTGATCGTGAAGGTTGAGCCGCTGAGCTCATCGGGGTTGACCTTGTTGTCCCGGGTGCGGGCGGCCAGGTCGTTGATGCGCTTGGCCAGACCGGGGATGTTGAGGTCCCCGGCGTTCTTGACCACGGGCACGAGCAGACCGCGCGGCGTGTCCACGGCGATGCCGACGTGCTCGACATCGTGGTAGGTGACGTTCTTGCCCTCGATGGAGGCGTTGATCTTCGGGTGGGCCTTGAGGGCCTCCGTCGCCGCCTGGACGAAGAAGGGCAGGAAAGTCAGCTTGGTGCCGTTCTTGGCCAGGAAGTCGTTCTTCGCGCGGGCCCGCAGAGCGGCCACGCGAGTCACGTCCACCTCGACGACGGTGGTCAGCTGGGCGGAGGTCTGCAGGGAGTCGATCATGCGATCGGCGATGACCTGACGCAGTCGGCTCATCTTCTCCGTGCGGCCGCGCAGGGTGGTGTCCACCTCGGGCTTGGCCGAGGCCGGCTTGGCCGCGGCGGCGGGCGCCGAGGCCTCAGCAGCCGGGGCCGGGGCGGCTGCCGCCGCGCGGGCCTCCTCAGCGGCCTTGGCGGCAGCCTCCACGTCCTGCTTGCGGATGCGTCCGCCCACACCCGTACCGGTGACGGTGGACAGGTCCACACCCTTGTCCTTGGCGAGCTTGCGCACGATCGGCGTGACGTAGGGAACCCGAGGCTCCAGAGCTCACCGGGGCGGCGGCTGCAGGCGCCTCGGTCGCAGCCGGGGCGGCGGGGGCCGGCGCTTCAGCGGCCGGGGCCGGGGCGGGAGCCGGGGGCTCGGGTGCGGCCTGGGGTGCGGGGGCGGCCGGTGCTGGGGCGGAGCCCGCCTGAGAGGGTCGCCGATGATGGCCAGGACGGTGCCGACCTCGACGGTCTCGTCCTCGGGGACGCGGATCTCCAGCAGGACGCCGGATGCGGGGAGGGGACCTCGGTGTCGACCTTGTCGGTGGCGACCTCCAGCAGGGGCTCGTCGGCCTCGACGGTGTCTCCCCACGGCCTTGAGCCAGGAGGAGACCGTCCCTCGGTGACGGACTCACCCAGAGCCGGCATCTTCACCTCAGTGCCCTCGGCCGAGCCGCCGGCCTGCGGGGCGGCGGGGCCGGCGCTTCAGCGGCCGGGGCTGGGGCGGGAGCCGGGGGCTCAGGGTGCGGCCTGGGGCGCGGGGGCGGCCGGAGCAGGAGCGGAACCCGCCTCCGAGGGGTCACCGATGATGGCCAGGACGGTGCCGACCTCGACGGTCTCGTCCTCGGGGACACGGATCTCCAGCAGGACGCCGGATGCGGGGGAGGGGACCTCGGTGTCCACCTTGTCGGTGGCGACCTCGAGCAGGGGCTCGTCGGCCTCAACGGTGTCACCCACGGCCTTGAGCCAGGAGGAGACCGTCCCCTCGGTGACGGACTCACCCAGAGCGGGCATCTTCACGGACTCTGACATTGCTGTCTTCCTTACTCTCGTCTAGCTGGATCAGCCGTGGTTGTGCAGCGGCTTGCCGGCGAGGGCCATGGCGGCCTCGCCGAGGGTCTCGTTCTGGGTGGGGTGGGCGTGGACCAGGGAGGCGACGTCGTCGGCGTCGGCCTCCCAGGACACCATGAGCTGGCCCTCTCCGACCTGCTCGCCCATGCGGGCTCCGATGGCGTGGAAGCCCACGATGGGGCCGTCCTTGAGGGAGACGAGCTTGACGAAGCCCTGGGTCCCCAGGATCTGGCTCTTGGCATTGCCTGCCACGTTGAACTCGGCGGTGGTGATGTTGTCCTTGCCGTGGATCTCGGCGGCCTTGGCCTCGGACAGGCCCACCGAGGCGATCTCGGGCTCGCAGAAGGTGACCTTGGGGACCAGGACGTCGTCGACCGGGGTGGGGTCCAGGCCCGCGATCTTCTCCGCCACGACGATGCCCTGGGCGAAGCCGCGATGGGCGAGCTGGACGCCGGGGACGATGTCGCCCACGGCCCACACACCGGGGACATTGGTGCGGCCGTACTCGTCGGCCAGGACGAAGCCGCGGTCCATGGCGACCCCGACCTCCTCGTAGCCCAGGTTGGCGGTCGCCGGTCCACGGCCCACGGCGATGAGTAGGACCTCGGCCTCGTGGGTCTTGCCGTCCTGGGTGCGCACGGTCACCCCGCCGTCGTGGCGCTCGACCGACTCGAACATCGTGTTGGTGCGGAAGGCGATCTTGCGCTTGCGGAAGGCGCGCTCGAGCTGCTTGGAGATCGCCTCGTCCTCGTTGGGAACCAGGTGAGGCAGGCCCTCGATGATGGTGACCTGGCTGCCCATGGAGGCCCAGGCTGAGGCGAACTCGACCCCGATGACACCGCCGCCCAGGATCACCGCGGAGGCGGGGACGTGGTCCATCTCCAGGGCCTCCTCGGAGGTGATGACGCCTCCGGAGATCTCCTGCCCGATGGTCTTGGAGTAGGAGCCGGAGGCGAGGATCACGTTGCGGCCGGTGATGCGGCGACCGTCAACGTCGACGGCGTCGGCAGCAACCAGGCGTCCCCAGCCCTGGATCAGGTCGATGCCCCGTGAGGAGACCAGGCCCTCAAGGCCCTTGTGCATCCGCGAGACGATGCTGTTCTTGTACTTCTGGACTCCCGGCATGTCCACGCCCTCGAAGGCGGCCTTGATGCCCACAGTGGCAGCTTCGCGCACGGCATCGGCGGTCTCGGCGGCGTGCAGCAGAGCCTTGGTGGGCACGCAGCCGCGGTGGAGGCAGGTGCCCCCGAGCTTGTCGGCCTCGATGAGGGCGACCTTGAGGCCCAGCTGGGCGCCACGCAGGGCGGCGGCGTAGCCCCCTGACCCCGCACCCAGAATGACCATGTCGTAGACGGTCTCTGTCACGAACTCACTCCTTGTTGATTGGTCACGACGCCCTTGTGGGGCGGCTCGGCACGGGGCCATTGTTCCACCTGAGGAGCGGACGCAGGAGTCAGCGGGGTTGCTGTTTAGGGACCAGAGTCCTGAAAACGGGGTGATACGTGTCACCGCGCGTGGGTGCTGCCGGCACGAGTCGTCACAGAACCCGCGACCAAGAACGCGGCGGGGATCCCGGCGACTCGTTGCCGGCAGACGGGAGCGTCAGGAAAGGATACTGACCTCGGCGGACAGCGAACGAAGCAGCTCCACCAGGGTGGAGACTCCCATCCCCGTGCCGCCAGTCGGCGTCAGCCCCCAGGGGGGCGGAGTCGTTGTAGGCGGGGCCGGCGATGTCGAGGTGCGCCCACTGCCGGCGTCCGACGAACTCGCGCAGGAACAGTCCGGCCGAGAGCATCCCACCGGCCCGGGAACCTATCTTGGCGTTGCGCAGGTCGGCGAAGGGGGAGTCGAGGGTCGCACGCAGGTGCGCGGGCAGGGGCATCGGCCAGAAGGACTCTCCCGCCCGCTGGGCCGCGGCCACGACCTCCTCACGCAGGTCCGGCGTGCCCATCACGGCGGCCACGTGGTCGCCCAGGGCCACGATCTGCGCTCCGGTCAGGGTGGCCACATCCAGGACGGCGTCGGGTTCCTCCGTGACGGCCCGGGCCAGGGCGTCGGCCATGACCAGGCGGCCCTCAGCGTCGGTGTTGGTCACCTCCACGGTGGTGCCGTCGAACATCGTGACGACGTCGCTGGGGCGCTGGGCGTCGGCGCCCGGCATGTTCTCGGCCAGTGCCAACCAGGCGGTGACGCGGATGGGCAGAGCCAGGCGCGCAGCGGAGATGACGGCTCCCAGCACTGTGGCGGCGCCGGCCATGTCGGACTTCATCTCCGGCATGGAGGCCGCCGGTTTGAGGGACAGACCGCCAGAGTCGAAGGTGATGCCCTTGCCGATGAGCGCGACGTGCTTGGGGTGGGCCGGGGCGCTGTCACCCTCGGTCTGCGCGCTCGCCTGGCCGGCAGCGCTCTCTGCGGCCTGCGACGGCACCCACTCCAGACGAACCAGGCGAGCCGGGTGCACCGAGCCCTGAGCCACCCCGAGAATTCCACCGAATCCCTGCTCGATCAGCGCTGGGGCGTCCCAGACCTCGACCCTGAGCCCGGCCTCCTGACCGGCCGAGCGGGCTCGCTCCGCGAAGACCTCCGGAGTCAGGCGGTTGGGCGGCTCGTTGACGAGGTCGCGGGTCAGGGACGTGGCCTCGGCCAGCGCCAGGGCGCCCGCCAAGGTCTCCTGCCCCTCCGGGGTGTCGGACAGAGGCGAGACGATGGAGATGCTCTTCAGGGGCGTGCTCTGCTTCGAGGAGCTCTCCTGGTCAGGACGGTCCTCGTTCTTCGTGGCCTTCCAGGAATAGGCTCCCAGAGCGGCTCCGTTCGCCACGGCGGCCAGCTGCTGCCCGCTGAGCGTGGGCAGAGCCAGGATCGCGGAGTCGGTTCCGGCCAGCGCCCGGGTGGCGCGTCCGGCGGCCCGGCGCAGCAGACCCGTCTGGTCGTAGCCCAGGGCGGCCTCATCATCGGTGGTCACGGCGAGCGGATCGGTGTCGGCCCACCCCGTTCCCACACCGACGACGAGAATGGTTCGCGGGCCGTGGTAGCCCGCGGTGCTCACCGACGAGGAGGGCAGTCGTACGACGGAGTCCTGGGCTCCCAAGAACCCCAGAGCGGGAAGCAGGGACACCAGTGCGTCGATGTCCAGGCCCTCCAGAGCGTTGCTGGAGGGTGGCTCAAGGCCCTCCAGGAGGATCTCGGGAGCCTCAGCGCCCTCCCTCCCCGGTGCTGCGGCCAGGACGAGGACGTCAGCTGCGGGCTCGGCATCGAGGGGGAGGTTCGAGGCGTCGGATGCGCCGTCGGAGCCAGCGGTGCTGTCGGCATCGTCCTCTCGTCGCCGGCGGCCTGGCGCTCCTTCGCGTCGCCTTCGGCGTCCTCCGTGTCCTGCTCTGCGCTTGCGGAGCCGGACTGGTCCTCGTCGCCGGTGGCTTCGGAGTCCCCGGGCTCTTCGACCGTGTCAACCTCGGCCTGATTGCTGAGATCGGTATCCTTACGGTCGTCGTCCACCGAGGCGTGTGCGTTCAGGGATTTGGTCAACTTAATGGTGCTCACGTTGTGAATAGTAACGTTCAAGCATCCGATGGAGGCTGAGTTGGCGCCGCGCGTGCCGGAGGTCATCACGTGGAAAGGTCGTTCCTCATGGACGAGCACTCATCAGTACGCCCGGTCCAGGACACCCGCCGCCCCGCCTATGGAGGGGGACGCGTCCTGGTCGGTGTCTTCGCCGTCTTCGGAGCGATCGTGCTGGTTCCCTCCTTGGTCTCACTGCTTCGGAGTCCCGACGAGGCGCCTGCGGTGTGGTCCTTCAACCTCCTGGGAGGCGGCCTGTACATTCTCCTGGCCGTGTGTGTGTGTCGCTCATAACGGGCGGCGGATGCGCAACATCGGCTGGATGTGCCTGGGGGCGCTGGCCACGATGGCCGTGCTCATCGGCGTCCTCACGATGACGGTCCCCTCACCCACGCCTGCCGACCTCAACGCGTCGGTATGGGCTCACTGGGGCAGGTCCCGGTGGTACCTGCCCGCGATCCTCCCGGTGGTGGCCGCTGCATGGATGTGGATGTCCGATCCTCGGCGCATCGTGGCCAACGCCGAACGCATCACCGAGTTGTCCGACACCCTGACCGAGAGCTTCACTGAGAAGGCTCGGGCGGTCCAGGAGAGCCGCGGTCTCAAGAGCCTCCGGAGCAGTGAGACGGAGACCTCGGAGACGTCCTCCCAGACCGATCCCACCGGGTCGGCGGCTGGGTAAGGCGGGCAGCCCTAAGGAACGGGCCTGCGACTCAATCCGAGTGGCCCGGGTGCCGGCGGGCTCCACGGCGCCGGAAGCGGCGCGAGCCGCGTGAGCTGATCCGACTGATTCTGCTGATCCTGCGCGCGGGTACGGGGCGGGCGTGCCACCTGTCCTGCAGCCGTGAGCCCAGCGAGGTGTAGGCGGATGCTGCGGCGCGAGCCCGGGCCTGAACCTCGTAGATCCTCTCCACGACGATCCGCTGGCACACCCACCCCACCAGCTGGTCAGCCGGCTGATCCGGTCGTTGATCACTGCCGGAGCCCGACTCCCCGGCGACCACCGGAAGCCCCTCCAGATGGGTTCGGGTCAGGGTCTCGAGCACGTCGGTCGCCTCGGCCTCGTGGGACAGACGGTCGGAGACCAGAGGCAGCTCCGCCACTGTCGTCGCGAGGGGAGCGTCGTCCACGGCGTCGTCGGTCTCATCTCCGAGGAGCGCTGCGGTGAGCTGCGCTGCCGTGACGCAGCCGAGCAGCTCGCGGGTGTCGTCGTTCCTCGCCCGGACCACGGGCAGGACCGAGGCTCCGTGCCGACTCATGAGGGCGGCTGCCTGGTGCACCGTCGCCGTGGCTTGAACCACGGCGGGTGGGTCGATCATGAGCTGGGAGGCGCGGGTGCGTCCCAGAAGAGTGGTGGACATGGGGTCCTCGACGTCCTCCCCGCGACGGCGCAGCTCCTCGGTGAACAACGTGCCCCGTGACAGGAAGCGGCTGGCGAAAGTGGCCAGTACGGTGGCGAGCATGAGGGGCAGCAGCAGCGCGTGCTGGCCGGTCATCTCGATGATGAGCAGGACCGCCGTCATCGGAGCGCGGGCCGCACCTGCGAATACCGCCCCCATTCCGATCACCCCGAAGACCCCGGCCGCCGGCGCGTAGCTGGGCGCCACCAGGGTTCCGAAGGCCGCTCCCAGTGTTCCGCCGATGAACAGCGACGGCGCGAAGACCCCGCCGACGAATCCCATTCCCAGCGTCAACGAGGTCGCCAGCATCTTGCCCACGCACAGCACCAGCAGGAGCGTCAGGGTGTAGCGGCCGGCCAGCGCCCGGTTGAGCGCCGCCGAGGACTCCCCGTACATCTCGGGCAGGACCAGAAGGACTGCTCCCACGGCGAGCCCCCCCGATCGCTGGGCGCACCCAGATCGGCACGCCCAACCGCTGCCAGCCACGGGTCAGGGCGTCGAGCACGATGAATCGAAGACGCATGAAACCGATACCGACGCCTCCACCTGTCACACCCAGGAGGGCGACCCACCCCAGCTGGGCGTCCCCGGACAGGTCCAGGTAGGGGAGCGACAACGACAGCGTCGTTCCCAGCAGATGGTGCGACAGGACCGTGGAGGCCACGCAGGCCAGGACGATGACGATGAAGGCGTCGGCGCTGAAGCCCATGAGCACGACCTCCAGCGCGAAGAAGGCCCCCGCCAGCGGAGCGTTGAAGGCCGCGGCGATCCCGGCCGCGGTTCCGGCTGCCGCCAGGTAACGGACCGGGAGCTTGGGCAGGTTCAGACCCCGCCCGATGACGTTGGCCGTGGAGGCGCCCAGCTCCGCGATCGGCCCCTCCGGACCCACTGAGCCGCCGCCCCCGATTGTCAGGGCGGACGACGTCGTCATCGCCAGGGCGGGAATCGGCGCCATCGTGCCGTTGCCGTGGCGCGTGGACCAGATGACCCCGGCCACCCCGTGGCCTGTGGGAGTGTGGCCCAGCCGGGACATGAGCGGGCCCACGATGAGGCCCGAGAGGACAGGTGCGACGAGGACGAACCACGTGCCGAGTGCAGCCAGCGAGCCCACCGAGGGCCCCATCGACAGCGTGTAGTCATCGGCCCCGCTGAGCAGCTGGGACCAGGCGTCGATCCCCATCCGGAACAGCACGGCTCCCAGACCCGAGGCGAGCCCCACCAGCACGGCCAGGAGGTAGAGCCCGAGGCGATGGTGGCGGAAGAGGCTGCCCGCGTGCCGCGACAGGGGCCGGGACAGCCTCTTCCAGGCGTGATCCATCAGTGCAGGTTCTCCACCTTGACCATGAAGGTGTCCTCCTCGCCACGGCGCTCGGCCTCGGGGCAGGAGGAGCCGATGCCCCATACCTGACGGTAGAAGCTCAGCTCGGCCTCGTAGCGGCGTCGGATGTTCGCAGCCAGGCGGAACCCGTGTCCCTCGCCCTGGAAGATCTCCAGGGCCACCGGTGCGCCTGCGGTCTTGAGGGCCTCGTACATGGCGGTGGCCTGCTCAGCGGGGACGATCGGGTCCTCAGAGCCCTGGATGAGCAGCAGCGGGACCCCGATGTCATCGATGTGGTTGATGGGGCTGCGCTCGTCCAGGACCGGGTCATCGATGTCCTGGGTCCCCATGAGCTGGCCGATGTAGTGCGACTCGAACTTGTGGGTCGTACGCACCAGCCTCTTGAGGTCGGTCACCCCGAAGCATGAGCTGGCAGCCGTGAACACCGTGGAGCGAGTGATGGCCGACAGCACCGTGAAGCCGCCTGCCGACCCGCCACGGATCGCGATGCGTCGGGGATCGACGAGCCCGGCGTCCACCAGGTGCTGGGCGCCGCTGACGCAGTCATCGACATCGTAGATGCCCCACTTGCCCTCCAGAGCCTTGCGGTAGCCGGTGCCGTAGCCCATGGAGCCGCGGTAGTTGACGTCGAGGTAGGCGAAGCCCCGGCTGGTCCAGTACTGGATGCGCAGGTCGTAGCCGGGCACGGCTGTCGCCGTCGGGCCGCCGTGGACGTTGACGATGAGCGGCGGCAGCTCGTCCTCGCCGCCCTCGTAGGCGGCCGACGTCGGAGGGTAGTAGAAGCCGTGAGCCGTCGCGCCGTCACTCGTGGGCCAGGAGACCGGGTCGAGGGAAGGACACCCGACGCCCTCGGGCTCGAACTCGCCCGAGCCGCGCAGCACCTGCACCGTGCCGTTCTTGACCTCAACGATGCTGGGCATCGCCATCTCGTTGGAGGCCAGCATGACGACGCGACCGGCGCTGGAGGCCACGTTGCCGATCGGCTGCCATCCCACGTTCCACTCCTCGAGCTCACCATTGGCGAGCTTGATGGTCCCCAGGTGCGACACCGCGTCCCGGGCCCAGGAGGTGATGATGTGCTCGGCGTCGAGCACATCGAAGGAGTGCGGCCCCAGCTGCCAGGCCGGATTGGTGAAGGTGGCCTCGGCCGGGTGCAGCGGCCGGGTTCGCAGGTTCTCCGGCCAGCCCGGGCGATTGGTGCCCCGTACCGGGAAGCCCTCGGTGCGGTAGAGGTTCCAGAAGCCCGACGCGTTCGAGCCGTGAACCAGCTCGCACTCCTCGGTCCACCGAGGCTCGGACACCGAGTGCCCGTCGCCGCCGTCGACCAGCACCTGCTCGATGATCGTCCCGTCCGGGCCCAGGTCCCCCACATGCAGGGAGGCGTTGTCCCAGGGCATCCCCGGGTGGTCCCAGGTGATCCAGGCCAGGTGCTCGCCGTCGGGTGAGAGCGTCGGAGCGACCACGAAGTCCGTTCCCGACACGAGCGTGCGCACGAGCGAGTCGTCGCGCGCGGCCGAGCCGTCCAGGGGGGATCGCCACCAGGGTGTTGACGGCCTCGCCCTCACCTCGGTGGTCCTCACGGACTGCGTAGACCAGGCCCCGGCCCGTGTCGATCTCCAGGTCGCCGTGGCGCACGTCTCCGTAGATGGTCAGCGGGACCAGGCCGCGCAGGCGGTGGGCCACGTCGTACCGGTAGAGGCGCCCGTCCCCGGCGTGGGAGACCACGATGATCCCGCCGTCGACGGCGTAGGCCCGCCCTCCGTACTCGTGCACCCGGGTACGCACGTCCACCAGCTCGTCGGCCGGCGTCAGCGGAAGCACCTCGCCGGTCTGGCCGTCGCCGTCACGGCGCAGCAGGACGTTGCGTCCGGCCTGCGAGGCGCGCTGCTCCACCCAGTAGGTGTCACCGCCGTCCACGCGAACCTGGGACAGCAGGACCGTCCGGGTCGTGATCGTGCCTGGAGTGATAGGCGAGGGCCAGGTGCCGAAGGGGGCGGTGGTGCTCATGATTCCTCCTGGAAGGCTTTCCTGAGAGCGGTCGGGCGATCGGGAACGATGCCGCTGGCCCGGCGCGGGGGTGAACGGTTCCGACGGTCAAGGCATACAGTACGTGCTCGTCCGTGACCCCGCGTGACACATGACCGAACACCGGACGGGCCGCCCTATGCTGGGGACCGCCCCGGCGCCTCGCGAACCGCTACGGAGCATCAAGGATGCATGACGGAGCCCTGCTGAGCCGGGGTGCCGGAGAATCAATCGTCACAAAAACATCACGGCGGCTTAACCGATACCCTTTCCCCGGTGCCGTTCCGGCAACCCGCCAACCTGGTCGTCAGCGATGCACCCGCATGACCGATCCGCCATCATCACCCTCACCTTCGACAAGGAGGCGCACCGTGCCAGCAGCTGAGCACACTGGTCGGCCCGCCGAGCAGACCAGCAGAGCGCTCCTGGCCTCTGTGCGAAAGCCCGCCGACCTCGACCGGCTCACCAGCGAGGACCTGGTGGCGCTCGCGGCCGAGATCCGTCGCCACCTCGTCGCCTCGGTTGCGCGCACCGGCGGCCACCTGGGTCCCAACCTCGGGGTCGTCGAGCTGACGATCGCCCTGCACCGCACCTTCCGCTCACCGCGGGACACCATCGTCTTCGACACCGGTCACCAGGCCTACGTCCACAAGCTGCTCACCGGCCGACAGGACTTCGCCCACCTGCGTGAGCGGGGTGGGCTGTCCGGCTACCCGTCACGGGCCGAGTCCGTTCACGACGTCGTGGAGAACTCTCACGCCTCCACCTCGCTGTCCTGGGCCGACGGCATCGCCCGGGCCAACCACCTCCAGGGCACGACGAGCGCCACGTCGTCGCCGTCATCGGTGACGGAGCCATGACCGGGGGCATGGCCTGGGAGGCCCTGGACAACATCGCCGACTCCTCCGACCGCCACCTGGTCATCGTTGTCAACGACAACGGTCGCTCCTACGCACCCACCATCGGGGGACTGGCTCATCACCTCGACGCACTGCGCACCAACCCCGGCTACGAGCGCGTCCTGTCCGGGGTCAAGCGCACGCTCCTGTCCCAGGGGGCTCCCGGCCGGGCCGCCTTCGACGCCCTCCACGGCCTCAAGCGGGGGCTCAAGGACGTCCTCGTCCCCTCGGCCTTCTTTGAGGACCTGGGGATCAAGTACACCGGACCGGTCGACGGCCACGACATCACGGCCGTCGAGTTCGCCCTTACTCGTGCCCGCGAGTACGCCGAGCCGGTCATCGTCCATGTCATCACCGAGAAGGGCACGGATACACCCCGCCGAGGGCACGTCCCTCGACCGCTTCCACGCCGTGGGCAAGATCCACCCTGAGACGGGGCTGCCGGTTGTGGCCGAGCGCTTCGGATGGACGGCCGTCTTCGCCGAGGAGATCGTCTCCTTGGCGCAGCGCGACGAGCGGATCGTCGGAGTCACGGCGGCCATGCAGGCTCCCGTGGGCCTTCAGCCCCTGGCCGACGCCATGCCGGAGCGGGTCATCGACGTCGGTATCGCCGAGCAGCACGCGCTCACCTTCTCCGCCGGGCTTGCCTTCGCCGGCATGCACCCGGTGGTGGCGCTCTACGCCACCTTCCTCAACCGAGCCTTCGACCAGGTGCTCATGGACGTCGCCCTGCACCGCGCGGGAGTGACGATCGTGCTGGACCGGGCCGGGATCACCGGAACCGACGGGGCCAGCCACAACGGCATGTGGGACATGGCGCTGCTGGCTCATGTCCCGGGTCTGCGCCTGGCCGCTCCCCGGGACGAGGCGACGCTGCGCGACAGCCTGCGCCAGGCCGTGAGCGTCGGTGACGCCCCCACCGTGGTGCGCTATCCCAAGGGCACCCTGCCCGAGCCTCTGGCGGCGGTGCGTCGCCTCGGGCTGGCGGATGCTGAGAAGAGCCCGTACGACGCAGGCGTCGAGGGGGGACGCATCGTCGGGTGAGGCCTTGGGAGAGGTCTCCGCATTCGACGTCGTTGACGTGCTGCTCGAGAACCGCGAACCGGCTGACGCCCCGCAGCTCCTGCTGGTCGGCGTCGGAGCCATGGCGGCCCACGCCCATGAGGCCGGCCGGGCCCTCGAGCAGGAGGACCGAGCCGTCACCGTGGTGCACCCGCACTGGGTCATTCCGCCCCCTGGGCCTCTCGTGGCGGCAGCAGCCCAGGCCGACGTCGTCATCGTGGTCGAGGACGGCTTGGTTGATGGCGGCATCGGGTCCCAGCTGCGCGATGCCGTTGAAGACTATTGGGCCGGCCGTTCCGATGCAGCCGGCCCACGGGTCTGGCGTCGCATCGGCATTCCGCGGCAGTTCATCGACACCGCCACCCGGGACCAGCTCCTCGAGGACTTCGGTATGCGTGCCCCCGATATCGCGGAGGCGGCCCGGGCCGCGGCCGACGGCGCTGCGCTCCCGGCGTCCGGGACCTTGGGGCCGAGTAAGGGCTCCGAGACGGTGCTCGGCGCCTCCCGGACCGCCCATCCGGGGTGGAGTGACCGATGACGATTGGGACGCCCGTCCTAATTGACTCAGCAGTACCGGAATCTGGGGACATGCCCCGACTCGCTGGATGTTGTCGGAGGAAGAGCGGCTTTGTCATCAGGTGGCGAATGCCTTTCTGAGCAGCAGATGGAAGGACTTATGTCCCAGATTGGATCGATGCCGATTGGCCTGTGAGTCATCACACCGGGGCTTCTTGGGACTAGTGGCCCACAAGGCCTCCTTCGAGTTCTACTCTGAGACCGACGGCGCGCCGATGTGCCGCCTCGCCTCACAAGGGCGACAGCAACCGGGTGGCTCTCCGGTCACCCACACGAGGAGGGCACGGATGACCACTGAGGTCACAACATCTGCCACCACGGCGAGCGGCAATGACGCCTGGGAGGGCTTCGTTACCGGACCGTGGACCGAGGACATTGACGTCCGCGACTTCATCCAGCGCAACTACACCCCCTACGACGGTGACGCCTCGTTCCTCGCCGGCGCCACGGACAAGACCCTGCGCCTTTGGGACACCCTGGAGAAGAAGTACCTCTCCGAGGAGCGCAAGGTCCGCATCCTCGACGTCGACACCCACACTCCCGCCGACATCGACGCATTCCCGGCCGGCTACATCAGCGAGGACGACGACGTCATCGTCGGCCTGCAGACGGACTCACCGCTGCGCCGTGCCATGATGCCCAACGGCGGCTGGCGCATGGTGGAGACCGCCATCAAGGAGGCGGGCAAGGAGGTCGACCCCGAGGTCAAGAAGATCTTCACCCGCTACCGCAAGACCCACAACGACGCGGTCTTCGACATCTACACCCCGCGCATCCGCGCGGCGCGCTCGAGCCACATCATCACCGGCCTGCCCGACGCCTACGGCCGTGGCCGCATCATCGGCGACTACCGCCGTGTGGCGCTCTACGGCGTCGACTTCCTCATCGAGGAGAAGCAGAAGGCCAAGGACGCCGTGGCCGACGAGCCCTTCTCCGAGCACTGGGCCCGCTACCGCGAGGAGCACTCCGAGCAGATCAAGGCGCTCAAAGAAGCTCAAGGTCATGGCCGCCTCCTACGGCTACGACATCTCCGGCCCGGCCAAGAACGCCCACGAGGCGGTCCAGTGGACCTACTTCGCCTACCTGGCCTCCGTGAAGTCCCAGGACGGTGCCGCTATGAGCATCGGCCGGCTCTCCGGCTTCCTGGACATCTACTTCGAACGGGACCTGCGCAACGGGGTCATCGACGAGACCCGCGCCCAGGAGCTCATCGACAACATCGTCATGAAGCTGCGCATCACGCGCTTCCTGCGCACCATCGACTACGACCAGATCTTCTCCGGCGACCCCTACTGGGCCACGTGGTCCGACGCCGGCTTCGGTGAGGACGGTCGTGCCCTGGTCACCAAGACCTCCTTCCGTCTGCTGCAGACCCTGCGCAACCTCGGGCCGGCCCCGGAGCCGAACATCACGATCTTCTGGGACGAGAACCTGCCGCAGGGCTACAAGGACTTCTGCGCCCTCATCTCCATCACGACCTCCTCCATCCAGTACGAGGCCGACGAGCAGATCCGTGACCACTGGGGTGACGACGCCGCGATCGCCTGCTGCGTCTCCCCGATGCGCGTGGGCAAGCAGATGCAGTTCTTCGGCGCCCGCGTCAACTCCGCCAAGGCCCTGCTCTACGCCATCAACGGTGGGCGCGATGAGATGACCGGCAAGCAGGTCGTCACCGGGCTGCCCGGCGTCGAGGGCGACGGCCCCCTCGACTTCGACGACGTGTGGGACAAGTACGAGAAGATGCTCGACTGGGTGGTGGCCACCCTACGTCGAGGCCCTCAACATCATCCACTACTGCCACGACCGCTACGCCTACGAGTCCATCGAGATGGCGCTGCACGACTCGAGATCGTGCGCACCATGGGCTGCGGCATCGCCGGCCTGTCGATCGTGGCCGACTCGCTGGCGGCCATCAAGTACGCCAAGGTCACCCCGGTTCGTGACGAGACCGGCCTGGTGGTCGACTACGTCACCGAGGGCGACTTCCCGATCTACGGCAACGACGACGACCGCGCCGACGACATCGCCGCCACCGTGGTCCACACGATCATGTCGAAGATCAAGGCCCAGCCCTTCTACCGGGACGCCATCCCGACGCAGTCGGTGCTGACCATCACCTCCAACGTCGTCTACGGCAAGGCCACGGGATCCTTCCCTCGGGGCACCAGAAGGGCACTCCCTTCTCTCCCGGTGCCAACCCGGAGAACGGCATGGACACCCACGGCATGGTCGCCTCGATGCTCAGCGTCGGCAAGCTCGACTACAACGACGCCCTCGACGGGATCTCGCTGACCAACACGATCACCCCGCAGGGGCTGGGGCGCACGCTCGATGAGCGCGTCGCCAACCTTGTGGGCATCCTCGACGCCGGCTTCGTCCCCGACGACTGCGCCGAGATCTGATCCAGCCATCTGTCGGCTGATCGCACCGCAGCAATTTCTCCACACATCAGTAACACCACCTCAGAAAGGGGCCACCATGGCCACGTACGAAGAGCGCCTCGCCTCCATGAAGGCACAGCGTCAGGACAACGGCGGCGTCAAGGGCCTGTACCACGCCAACATCAACGTTCTGGACCGCAACACCCTCGAGGACGCGATGGAGCACCCGGAGAACTACCCGAACCTCACCGTTCGCGTCTCCGGCTACGCCGTCAACTTCGTCAAGCTGACTCGCGAGCAGCAGCTTGACGTTCTCCACCGCACCTTCCACGCCCAGGCCTGAGCCCTGGAGCACGGCGAGCGGTCATGACGCAGACCACGACGACCGTGCGCGACGGCGGTCGGGACCAGGACTTCCTGGCCCCGGCCGCTCGCTTGCGCGGGGCGGGTATCGGCGGCCCTCGAGGAGCTGACGGATCTTCAGCGCTCTGAGCGCCTGGAGCGGATGCGGGCCGGCGAGCTGGGCTCGATCCACTCCTGGGAGCTCGTCACCGCGGTGGACGGTCCCGGTACCCGGATGACCGTCTTCCTCAACGGATGCCCTCTGCGGTGCCTGTACTGCCACAACCCCGACACCTTCCTCATGAAGGACGGGGAACCGGTGGAGGCCGAGGAGCTTCTGCGTCGTATGCGCCGCTATCGGGGAGTGTTCCGCGCGTCCAAGGGCGGAATCACGCTGTCAGGCGGCGAGGTACTCATGCAACCCGCCTTCGCGGGCAGGCTCCTGGCCGGTGCCAAGAAGATGGGCATTCACACCTGCATCGACACCTCCGGGTTCCTGGGGGCCAATGCCAGCGACGAGATGCTCGACAACATCGACCTGGTCCTGCTCGACGTCAAGAGCGGTGACGAGGAGACCTACAAGAAGGTGACGGGTCGTTCCCTGGCGCCGACGATCACCTTCGGTGACCGCTTGGCGGCCAAGGGGATCGAGATCTGGGCCCGGTTCGTCCTGGTCCCGGACCTGACGGACGACCCCGAGAACGTTCACAACGTGGCCCGGATCATTGAGCGCTGGGGCTCGGTCAGCCGTGTTGAGGTGCTGCCCTTCCACCAGATGGGGACCGACAAGTGGGATGCCCTGGGGCTGACCTATCAGCTGCGGGACACCAGGCCACCGGAGCCGGAGCTCGTGGAGTCCACGCGCGCGATCTTCCGTTCCTACGGTTTCGAGGTCCACTGAGGTCCGCAGGGGCGGCTGGCTCCTGACGATCCTGCCACGACGACAGCGGTGCGCCTCTCACTGGTTCCGGTGAGAGGCGCACCGCCGCACGTGATCGGTGTGTGTTCAGCGCAGTGCTGTCGCGAGGGCCGGGGTGGCCTGCTCGATCTGCCACGGCCTGGCTCCCATGACGGCCAGGCGCTCGCTGATCTTCTGAGCACTGACGCCGCCGGCGTGTCCCGACTCGATCTCCTCACCAAGGTCCCAGGCCAGACGGCGCTGGCATCCCGGCGCCAGGAGGAGCTCCTGGGGCACGCGAATCTCCTCGGCGCGCTGCCTGATGGCTCCACGTACGCGGTTGAGCTGGTCCGCCGCTTCAGCGTGGTGGCGCTGCCAGGTGCGCGGGTGGGGAGCTCCTCAGGGGCCCACGGGAGCACGGGTGGGGGTAGCTCCTCCTCGGGCATCTCCAGGGCGCGCTCAATGGCCCGCCACCAGCGCTCCTGGTTCTGGCGCGCCTGTCGGGAGGAGAACTCCTTCAGTGCGTTCATCTTGCGCCGTGATCGAGGCCGGGCGACGGCGGCGGCAATGAGCGCCTGGTGGGACAGGACCTTTGGACGGCGTCCGGTCGAGCTCGGCGGCCAGCTCTTCGCGTGAGGTCCACAGCTCACGCAGGATCGCGAGGGACCGGGGAGAGCGTACGGTGCTTCCGGCACGCGGTGTCTTACGCCATGGGTCGATCTTGGCGGGCTTGGCCGGCCTGGTCCGTATGTGCTCGAACTCCTGAGTCGCCCACTGGGCCTTACCGGCTGCCTCGAGCTCAACGGCCAGGGCGTCGCGCAGGTCGATGAGGAGCTCGACGTCGAGGGCGGCGTAGATGAGCCAGGAGGCGGGCAGGGGCCTGGTGGACCAGTCTGCTGCGGCGTGGTCCTTGGCCAGGCGAAGGCCCAGGGTCTCCTCGATGACGGCGCCGAGCCCGACGTGCTGACGTCCCAGGAGGCGGGCGGCCAGCTCGGTGTCGAACAGGGACGCGGCTTTCAGCCCGAGCATGGTCAGGCAGGGGATGTCCTGGTCGGCGGCGTGAAGAATCCACTCAGGACCATCGAGGGCGGTGGCCAGGTCGGTCAGCGGACCGCAGGTGATGGGATCGATGAGAAGGGTGCCGACACCCTCACGTCTGAGCTGGACGAGATAGGCGTCCTGTCCGTAGCGGAAGCCGGAGGCGCGCTCGGCGTCGAGGGCCACAGGGCCCTGTCCAGCGGCCAGGCTCCGGGCGGCCCGGCTCAGCTGGGCGGGAGTACCGATGATCTCCGGCAGGCCGTCCCGGGGACACGGGTAGTCGACGACGTCGTGCGGGCTGATGGGGTGATCTGTTGTGCCGGGGGGGACGGCTGGGTGGGGTACGGCCGAGGACGCGGCTGGGCGCGAGGCGCCGGTTGCGCGGGTGGTCACCTGGCGACTCCGGCGAGGGTGAGCGGGTGGACCGCTGCAGGTTCGTGGCCGGAGGCGACCAGGAGGAGCTCGTGCCAGGCAGTGAGGTGCGGGCCGAGGTGAGCGGTGGTGGGCGACCAGGAGGCTCGGATCTCAGCGTGGGCGCAGGAGTCGGTGAGCGTCAGCCCTCCGAAGGTCTCGGACAGGACCTTGGTGACGGTCCCTACGAGCGCCCGGTAGCCGGCGCGCGAGTCGTTGAGGCCGTCGGTGAGCCAGCTCCAGGCAGCGGACTCGAAGACGGGGTCCATGCCGACCTCTTCGTCGATACGGGCGCGCGCCTGAACCACGATGCGGAAGTCTCCGTCCCAGGCGTCCTGGCCGCTGGGGTCATGGAGGACGACGAAGCGTCCGGTGGCGATGGGCGTGGCGCCCATGGTCTCGATGGTCTCAGCGCTCAGCGCGGCGGAGTAGGGGGCCAGCTTCTTGGGGGCGGGAACCTCCTCCATGAGGAGTCCGCGTGGGCGGGGCGCATCACGAAGGGACAGGAGCGCTTCCTCGAATCGTTCGGGGATGGCACCTGCCTCGTTCTGGCGCGGCCGACCATTGACAGTCACGGATGACACGCTAGTGCGCTACCGCGGTGGGTACACGAAGCCACGCCGCGCGGGGGATTGCATTGTGTCAACGAGGTACCTGCCTTTCTGAGCTGATGTGAGTCGGTTGGGTCTCGGTGAGCGGCATGTCTTGCCCCTGGTTCGCCATGAGCATCTCCGGCGTGGTCCGTCAGCGCCGGGCGATGAGCGTCTGGCCGGGAGACAGGGACGGAGCGGCGGCATCGAATGGGTCCCAGGACAGTAGCACCGTGCTCAGGGCGGGTGCGGGACGCTCCTGACCGGAGAGGTTGGCCGCCACGACGATGTCGTCGTAGGTCACCATGAGCACGTCATCGATCTCGTCGACCTGCGGCCAGGCGGTGCGTTGGGACCAATCCAGGTTGCGGCGCAGGGTGGTCAGCGCCTGGTACCAGGCCAGCATGCGGGCGTGCTCGGCCTCGTCCAGCTCGGACCAGCGCAGGCGCGAGGCCTCAACGGTCGCGGCGGCCTGGGGATCGGGGATCTCATCGGCGTCCCAGCCGAATCCGGCGAACTCCCTGACACGCCCCTCGCTGACGCTACGGGCCAGGTCGTCCTCCTCGTGGTCGGTGAAGAACTGGAAGGGAGTGCGCGTTCCCCACTCCTCGCCCATGAAGAGCATCGGTGTGTAGGGCGACAGGAGCACCAGGGCGGCGGTGGCTGCCAGGGCGGCGTCGTCGAGGATGACCGAGGGACGGTCTCCGACGGCGCGGTTGCCTACCTGGTCGTGGTCGGAGCCGAAGACCACGAAGCGGCGGGGGTCGGTGTCCTCGGGCACGGGTGCCCCCCCAGTTCCGCTCCCGGAAGGTGGACCAGGTGCCGTTGTGGAGGAAGGCCCGGCCATAGGCCTTGGCCCAGGCGCCGACCTCGGCGAAGTCGCCGTAGTAGCCCTGATCCTCCCCGGTGAGTCGGACGTGCAGGGCGTGATGGACGTCATCGGCCCACTGGGCGGTCATGCCCAGGCTCGGGACCTTGGCCGGCGGCTCCTCACTGGTGGGGGTGATGACCCCGACGTCGTTGAGGTCGGCCTCGGCCACCAGGCTCAGGGGGCGTCCGAGCTCGATGGACAGGGCGGCCACGGCGTCCGAGAGCTCGGCCAGAACGTGCCTCTGAGGCGTGGCGGCGGCTGCGGCGTCGTCCTTGATCTCGTGGATGGCGTCCAGGCGCAGGGCGTCGATGTGGAAGTCCCGCATCCAGCGCAGGGCGGAGTCGATGACGAAGGCGCGCACCTGCTGACTGCCGTCGTGGTCGTAGTTGACGGCCTCGCCCCAGGGAGTGTGGTGGGCGGGGGTGAAGTAGGGTCCGAAGACGCTGAGGTAGTTGCCCGATGGACCCAGGTGGTTGTAGACGACGTCGAGGCACACGCCGATGCCGGCGTTGTGGGCGGCGTCGACGAAGCGGGCCAGGGCGTCGGGGCCGCCGTATGCCTCGTGGACGGCCCACAGTCCCACCCCGTCGTAGCCCCAGCCGGCCTTGCCGGGGAAGGCCGCCAGCGGCATGAGCTCAACGATGTCGACGCCCAGATCGACCAGGTGTCCCAGGCGTGAGACGGCGGCATCCAGGGTGCCCTCGGGGGTGAAGGTGCCCACGTGGAGCTCGTAGATGACCGAGCCGCGCAGGTCCTTGCCCGCCCAATTCTGGTCGGTCCACCGCCAGGTGTCCGGGTCCACGGTGCGGGAGGGGCCGTGGACGCCGTCGGGCTGCAGGGCGCTGCGAGGGTCGGGGCGATTCGGCGAGCCGTCGACGCGGAAGGCGTAGTCGGTGCCCGGCTCCAGCTCGAAAGGAGCAGTCCACCAGCCGCCCGGCACAGGGATCATGCCGACTAGACGGTCCTGGCCCGGCAGGTACAGCTCGACGGTCTGTGCCGCGAGGGGCCCACACGGGCACCCGCGGTCCCACGGGAAGGGCAGGGGAGGTCCAGGTCTGGGGCTTGGGGCTCATGGGGTGACCTCTTCAGTGGGCTGGATGGACGGGACAGTGCCAGCCGGAGAGGTCGGGGAGGCGACCTTGGCCAGGACGACGACGGGAGCGTCCCCGACCACGTCGGCCAGGGGCTGGTTGCCGCCCTCCACGGTCCCGCCGTGCAGGACGTCCTCCCAGGTCCCCTCGGGCAGGGACGATGCTCTCCTCACGCCACCCTCCCAGCTGCTCGAGCCGCTTGGACAGGCGCCTGACGATGATGACGACATCAGGGACCTCGTCGAGCAGACGGGTGTAGGCGAAGGCGAAGGATGTGGTCACCGGAATCGTCCGGTAGCCCGACCGGGGTCCGACGAAGGTATCGGGTCTTGAGGCGCGTAGGCGCGCCAGACGAGAGGTCAGGAAGAGCTTGTCCTCGTCGAGGTTGCGCGGGGCAGCGCCGGAGTCGAGACGCGCCAGGGTGGTGATGAGGCCGCTGGGCCCGGCGTAGTCGACCGCGCGGCGGTTGTCGGGGTCCACCAGGGAGGTGCGGGTGGTCTCGCTGCCCTGGTAGATGTCGCTGACCCCCATCCAGGTCAGGGCGAGCGCCTTGTTGGCCAGGATGGCGGTGCGCACGGCCTTGGCCGTCAGGGTCGCGAAGGCCTCGATCTCACGAGTGACCTCCTCGTGGGTGAGCAGGTGGGTGGCGTAGTCGGTCAGGGCCTGCTCACGGGGCAGGTCAGGGGCGGTCCAGGTGGTCCAGATCTTCTGCTCCCGTGAGGCCTTGATGAGATAGGCGCTCAGGCGCTCGGGAGTCATCGGGTCGTCACTGTCGGGCGCCCAGGTGCCCCACAGGGTCTGCCACAGCAGGTTCTCACTGCGTCCATCAAGGTCCAACGGGCGGGCCTGGGCGGTCATGGCACGTAGACGGTGGACGAGATCGCTCCACTCGTCGGCGTAGGAGGCCAGCACGTCCAGGCGCGCACGCACGTCCTCACCGCGCTTGGTGTCGTGGGTGGTGGAGGTGACCATCGTGTCGGGCCAGATGTTCTGGACCCGGTCGGCCCACGCGTGGGCCTCGTCGGCACTCAGCGCGAAGCCGGCCGGGTTGCCGCCGACCTCGGTGAGGCTGGTCAGATGGGTCCAGCGGTAGAAGGCCGTGTCCTCCACGCCCTTGGCGGTGACGGCTCCGCACACCTGCTGGAAGCGGATGACTGCCTCGGCGCGCTCCGGGGACTCCGACAGCCCCTCGGATCCGACCGGCTCGCCCAGGAGGATGGCGACCACGAGGTCGAGGGTCTCGCTCTGATCCGGTTCGAGACGCTGACGGGCGCGCTCGGCGTCGTCATACAGGATGGCGGCCGTCTCCGGGTTGGTGGGTGTGCCCGGGACGACGTAGACCCGGTACTGGTCCGCGGCCACGAGCAGCTCGACGATGCAGGCCCGCAGATCACGCAGGGTGTGGTCGCGCAGGCGAACATCCTGCGAGGTCAGGGAGTCCAGGACCCGGGCCAGCCGGTCCACCTCCGAGGCCAGCGAACCGGCGATGACCTCACGCTTGGCCTCCTCGACGATGCGGTCGTAGTCCACCGGGGCGTCCCCGGTGAGCTCCTGCATGAGCGCCCCCAGCCGGGCGGCACCGGCGGGATCCACCTGGAGCTGGTCGATTCTCCAGGCGGCGTCGTAGCCGGTGGTCCCGGCCACCGGCCACGAGGTGGGCAGGGACTCGTCAGGAGCCAGGATCTTCTCCGCTGCGATCCACGATCCTCCGGTGGCCTCGGCCAGCTGGGTGAGGTAGCCGCCGGGGTCGGCCAGGCCGTCGGGGTGGTCGACGCGCAGCGCACTGATGACTCCGGCACTCATCAGCTCCAGGATGAGGCCGTGGCTGCCGGCGAAGACATCGGGGTTCTCGACCCGGATCGCGGCCAGCGTGCCGACGTCGAAGAACCGCCGGTAGTTGATCTCCTCGTCGCCGACCTTCCAGTAGGCCAGACGGTAGTGCTGGCGCTCGACGAGCACGTGCATCGGCAGGGCCTCGGTGCCCTGGGCGACGGGGAAGGCGTGGTCGTAGTAGCGCAGCACCCACTGCTCGCCCAGCTCCTCCTGGCCGGGCACAACCACCTGCTCCAGGGTGAGCTCCTCGTCGGCCAGGACGGCACCGATGCGCTTGCCCAGGATCGGCATGAGAATGGGCTCGTCCAAAGGAGAGATCGAACCAGGCGGCATAGGGGGAGTCCGGCCCCTCGCGCAGCACTGACCACAGGGGCAGGTTGTGCCAGCCGGGGGTCGGAACCGCCATGTGGTTGGGAACGATGTCCACCACGATGCCCATCTTGTGGGCTGCGGCCTCGGCGGCCAGGGACTCCAGCTGGTCGCGCCCACCCATGACGGCGGAGATACGGCGGTGGTCGACGACGTCGTAGCCATGGGTGGAGCCCGGCGCAGCTGCCAGCACCGGGGAGAGGTAGAGGTCGGTGACCCCGAGGTCGGCCAGGTAGGGGACCAGCGCCTTGGCATCGGCGAAGGTGAGGTCCGCTCCCAGCTGGAGGCGGTAGGTGGTCACCGGCGTGCGCTGCTCAGGGGCCGGCACGTGCCCGGACCAGGGGGCGTAGGCGGGAGTCTCCGCCGAGTCCACGGAGACGGATGAATCCACTGCTGCGTCCACTGCGTCGGTCATATGACTTCCTGAGCTCGTCTGGCGTGCGTCGGACGGTGTGCCTGTGCCCGACGCGCTGGGTTGTGTGTCAGCCGCTCCGGCTCCTAGTGCTGGAGCCGCTCCGTCGTGGCGGTCGAGTCGGGGGCGTCCATGAGGAAGAGCATGGAGCGGGCCTCAACCACGACGGTCTCGTCCGCGGCGAGAACCGGGTCGGAGTCCCCGTCCACGGCAGGCGCCGTGTCCAGGGCGACCTTCCAGGTGGGGGAGTAGCCCTCGCCCGGCAGAGTGAAGGTGATGTCCTCGTCGGAGGCGTTGATGAGCACGAGGAAGGAGTTGTCCACGATCCTCTGGCCTCGCTCATCGGGCTCGGCAATGGCCTCCCCGTTGAGGAAGACCATCATGGCGCGGGCGTACCAGGTGGTCCAGTCCTGATCGGTCATCGACTCACCGGCCGGAGTGAGCCACTCGATCTCGCCGAGCTCGCTCTCGCCGCCGTGGCCGGCGTCCCCGGTGAAGAAACGCCGACGCCGCAGCACCGGGTGGTCCCGACGCAGCCACATGATGGTTCGAGTGAACTCCAGCAGGTCCTTGTCCTGCTCATCGAGGTTCCAGTCGATCCAGGAGATCTCGTTGTCCTGACAGTAGGCGTTGTTGTTGCCTCCCTGGGTCCTGCCCAGCTCATCTCCGTGGCAGATCATGGGTACGCCCTGACTGAACAGGATGGTGGCCAGGAAGTTGCGGGTCTGGCGATGACGCAGCTCGGTGATCGTCGGGTCGTCGGTGGGCCCCTCGGTGCCGCAGTTCCAGGAGCGGTTGTTGTTGCTGCCGTCGGCGTTGCCCTCGAGGTTGGCCTCGTTGTGCTTCTCGTTGTAGGAGACCAGGTCGTGCAACGTGAAGCCGTCGTGGGCGGTGACGAAGTTGATGCTGGCCACCGGGGTGCGCCCGGCGTGCTGATAGAGGTCGGAGGAACCGGTGATGCGGGAGGCGAACTCGCCCAGTGTGGAGGGCTCTCCGCGCCAGAAGTCGCGCACGGTGTCGCGGTACTTCCCGTTCCACTCGCTCCACAGGGCCGGGAACCCGCCCACGTTGTAACCGCCGTCGCCCACGTCCCAGGGCTCGGCGATGAGCTTGACCTGGGAGAGCACCGGGTCCTGGTGAATGATGTCGAAGAAGGCACTGAGCTTGTCGACCTCGTGGAACTGGCGGGCCAGGGTGGAGGCCAGGTCGAAGCGGAACCCGTCCACGTGCATCTCAGTGACCCAGTAACGCAGCGAGTCCATGATGAGCTGGAGCACGGCCGGTGAGCGCATGAGCAGCGAGTTGCCGGTGCCGGTGGTGTCGAAGTAGTGGGTCGGCGAGCCGTCGACGAGCCGGTAGTAGGAGCTGTTGTCGATGCCGCGGAAGGACAGGGTGGGGCCCAGGTGGTTGCCCTCTGCCGTGTGGTTGTAGACCACGTCCAGGATGACCTCGATGCCTGCCTCGTGGAAGGCCTTGACCATCGACTTGAACTCCTGGACCTGCTCGCCCTCGGTGCCGTAGGCGGCGTAGGTGTTGTGCGGGGCGAAGAACCCGATCGTGTTGTAGCCCCAGTAGTTCGACAGCCCCTTCTCCTGCAGGTGGGTGTCATTGACGAACTGGTGGACCGGCATGAGCTCGATGGCGGTGACGCCCAGGTTCTTGAGGTGGTCGATGACGGCCGGCTGGGCCAGGCCGGCATAGGTGCCCCGCAGGTTCTCGGGAACCAGGGGGTGCAGCTGGGTCATGCCCTTGACATGGGCCTCGTAGATGATCGTCTCGTGGTACTCGTGACCCGGGGGACGGTCATGGCCCCAGTCGAAGTAGGGGGTGATGACCACTGAGCGCATGGTGTGTCCCGCCGAGTCCTCCTCGTTGCGCACCTCCGGGTTGTCGAAGGAGTAGGAGTACAGCGTCTGGGACGGGGTCACCTCGCCGGAGATCGCCTTGGCGTAGGGGTCCAGCAGCAGCTTGGACGGGTCGCAGCGGTGACCGGAGGCGGGCTCATAGGGGCCGGCCACGCGGTAACCGTACTTCTGTCCCGGTGAGACCCCGGGGAGGTAGGCGTGCCAGACATCGCCGTCGACCTCCTTGAGCGCCACCCGCTCCTCGTGACCGTCGTCGTCGAACAGGCACAGATCGACGCCGGTCGCGGCCGAGGAGTAGAGGGCGAAGTTCGTTCCTGAGCCGTCGTAGGTCGCCCCGAGCGGGTAGGGGTGACCGGGCCAGATCTGGCGCTGCGGAGCTTCCTGAGGTTCCTGAGTGGCCTGAGGCGTCGGTGTCGTCGGCGTGGTCATAAGGACAACCCTGCCACGACTGCGGTGTGAAGGCAGGAGTGTGGGAGAAAGACATGTCACGTCGATCCGTCATCCGCCCGAGCCCCGCCACATTCTCTTATGGTCGTCAGAGGAGCTTCCTGAAGCGTGAGACACCTCATGAAGGAACGGGGTCGGGCCGGTTTTGCCTCCTGGGGATACCTCTGCTAACTTTCTTCCCGCACCCCACAAGGGTGTCACGCGGATGTGGCTCAGTTGGTAGAGCATCACCTTGCCAAGGTGAGGGTCGCGGGTTCGAGTCCCGTCATCCGCTCGGGCGATTGGCGCAGCGGGAGCGCGCTTCCCTGACACGGAAGAGGTCACTGGTTCGATCCCAGTATCGCCCACCAGGATTGAAGAGCAGGCGAGTCCGGAGCATGATGCTTCGGACTTTTTCTTGCTGTGGTCCGGGTTCCCTGCGGGGCGGGGGTGTCGAGGGCTATCGGTGTGCTCCTGGTGGTGTGTGTCACCGCGAGACTGTGTCCCCGTCGACGACTACGGTGGGAATCGCCTGGAATCCTGCAGGATGCTCCCGGTTGCTGCGCGGTGTCCGACGTCGGGTGCGTGTTCGGATCGTGATGTCTCGTCGAGGCCCGGGAACGGTGCGTGCCGGTGTGCTCTACCATCTGGGGAGGAGTTGGTCCCCGCGGCAAGAAACGGATGGTTATGACGGAACGCTTCAGGCATCTGCTGCCCGTGGTCCTCGGCGGTGACATCGGTGCCTACGCCCTGGCGCGACAGCTCACGAGGTTACCGGTACCCCGGTGACGATCGTGGCCTCGGACCCGATCGTGGCGATCAGTGAGTCGGCCTACATCACCGTCGTCCACCAGGAGGCCGGTGCGGCGCCGGAGCGGACGATCGCGCTGCTGCAGCGTCTGGTTCAGGGGCGCGACCCTCGCAGCGCGGTCCTCATGGCCAACACCGATGCCGCAGCGGCCATGATCTCCGCCCACCGCAGTGAGCTCGAGCCCACCTACGTGCTGCCCTTCCCGGACATCGACGTGCTCGACGCCGTCAGCGACAAGGCCTCCTTCTCCCGGCTGTGCGTTGAGGTGGGAGTGCTCACGCCCCGGGAGGTCGTCGTCGACCTGGCAGATCCCGACTGCGAGCCCCCGACCTCCGCCTCCGAGCTCGGTCTGGAGTTCCCGCTCGTGGCCAAGGCGGCCATCGGCGCCGACTACGATCGCATCTCCTTCCCCGGCAAGCGCAAGATCTGGTTCATCGACGACGACGCCGAGCTGGCCGGCATGTGGCGAAGCCTGAAGGACGCCGGATACCGCTCGACCTTCTTGGTCCAGGAGTGCATTCCCGGTGACGACACCGCCATGCGCTCGGTGACCGCCTACATGGACTCCACCGGCGAGCTGCGCCTCATCGGCTCGGCGCGAGTTCTCCTGCAGGACCACGCCCCGACCATGATCGGTAACCCGGTCGCCATGATCACCGAGGCCTTCCCCGACCTGTGGGACGCCACGAGCCGTCTGCTGCGCCACGCCGGGTACCGTGGATTCGCCAACCTCGACATCAAGGTGGACCCCCGCGACGGGCGAGAGCTGTTCTTCGAGGTCAACCCCCGTATCGGCCGCAACTCCTTCTACCTGACCGCCGCCGGCGCCAACCCCATGGCCGTCATGCTCAAGGACCTGGTCCTGGACCAGCGCGACGAGCCCGTCGAGGTCACCCGGCAGGTCCTCTACTCCCTGGTTCCCGACGGCGTCATCGCACGCTACGTGTCCGATGAGGCGCTGCGCCGCAAGGCCAAGAGCCTGGGGCGGGGCATCGACCCGCTGCGCGACCCGGCCGAGCGATCGCTTCGCCGGCGCGTCACGATCGAGCTCCAGCGCCTCAACCACTACCGCAAGTTCGCCCGCAACTATCCGCAACGAGTCGACAGGTCCCGCTGAATGCCCGAGAACGAGAACATGCCCGACAGCACCACCCCCGACGCCACGACTGACGCCACGGCCGATACTGCCGCACAGACCCCCGAGAAGGCTCAGACGACTCAGCTGAACGAGAAGGGGCGGAAGGACGGCGAGCCCGAGCAGCCCGAGCAGAAGGTCGACACGACTGACAAGTCTGCCAAGGCCGCCAAGACTGCCAAGACCGACAAACCCAAGGCCTCTCGGCCCACGCACCCTGAGCCGGTGCACTCCACCTCGGACCGCTCCGAGACCCTGCGGCGGGTCGACGGGCGCGAGATGCGCCTGGCCGTGGGCAACAGCCCTTTCCCGGTCGAGCAGACCGAGGCCTGGGAGCGCTTCGAGGAGGCCATGGGGCGTCCCCTGTGGGGGCGCTACCTCTATGAGGACGAGGGCAAGCCCGTAGCCGCCATCGCCCTGTACCGCTACGAGATGGGAGGTCAGACCTTCCTGTGGGCCAAGCACGGTCCGGTCTGGCTCAAGGAGCAGTCGCCCGAGCGTGAGGCGCACCTGCGCCGGCTGCTGCGCGCAGTGGTCAAGGAGCGCGACCGCTCCGTGCGCTTCATCCGCATGCACGCCCGCTACCGCGACACCGACCTGCGAGAGCTGCTGTCCACCATCACCTACGACCGTACCTACGTCATCGACCTGGTGCCCAAGACGCCTGAGAAGATGGCGGCGGTCATGCCCAAAAGGACGGGCGCCGCGCGGTCAAGCGCGCCGAGCGCGTGGCCCGGGAGGCCGGCTGCACCATCAGCGACGAGACCGGTCTGAGCCGTGAGGAGTTCGACAAGGTCTACGAGGTCCTGCGTGAGACCGCTGAGCGCGACGGCTTCAAGCCTCACGACGCCGAGGTCTACTGGACCATGTTGACGGCCCTGGGGGAGAAGAACGCCCGCCTGTTCGTCCTGCGCAAGGACGGGGTCCCCCACGCCTGGGACCTCATCCTCACCTCCGGTAAGGACTCCGTGGCGTACTACGGCGCCTCCTCCAACGAGTCGCGCACCTTCCGCGGAGCAGAGGCCCTGGACTGGTGGGCCGCCTGCACCCTCGCTCAGGAGGGCTACCGCGGCCTGGACCTCATGGGCGCCGGCTCCACCCGTGTCCCCTCGCTCTACACGGTGGGTCAGTACAAGAAGCGCTACGCCCAGCACGTCACCGAGGTCGACGGCGCCTGGGACGTCCCGGTCTCCCGGGTCATCTACTCCGGGATGGCCACCGCCAAGCGCCTGCGTGACGCACTGCGCGCGCGGCGTGGCTCACGGGAGCACTGAGTCCGCGCGCCCACGACGTAGACTCGCGGCCGAACCGGGGTGCACCAGTACAGCGCCCCATACCGATGCAAGAGGAGACGAGCCCGTGTCAGACAAGCCCACGATCGATATCACCCTCGACGGCGCACCGCGCACCATCGAGGCGGGCACCACGGGGACGCTCCTCCTGCAGGACGCCGTCAAGAAGGACGGCGTCGTCGCGATGCGCGTCAACGGCGAGCCCTGGGACCTGGACCGCCAGGTCCCGGCAGGCGCCGTCGTCGAGCCCATCACCCTGTCCAGCGAGGACGGCCTGAACATCCTGCGCCACAGTGCCACCCACGTCATGGCGCAGGCCGTTCAGGAGATGTTCCCGGGGGTCGATCTCGGCATCGGCCCCTTCATCACTGACGGCTTCTACTACGACTTCGGCGCCATCGACGCCGTCACCCCCGAGATGCTGCGCGAGATCGAGAAGCGCATGAAGCGGATCGTCAAGGAGGGGCAGCGCTTCGTGCGCCGTGACATCTCCGAGGCCGAGGGGCGCGAGGAGCTGGCGGACCAGCCCTACAAGCTCGAGCTCATCACGACCAAGGGCGCGGGTGCCGAGGGGGCCTCGGTGGAGGTCGGTGCCGGGGGACTCACCATGTACGACAACGTCCGGCGCGACGGGAGCGTCGCCTGGACGGACCTGTGCCGCGGCCCCCACCTGCCCTCGACCCGCCTCATCGGACAGGGCTTCGCGCTGACCAAGTCCTCGTCGGCCTACTGGAAGGGCGACCAGTCCGGCGACTCCCTCCAGCGCATCTACGGAACCGCCTGGGCCAGCAAGGATGACCTCAAGGCCTACCAGACCCGTCTGGCCGAGGCCGCCAAGCGCGACCACCGCAAGCTCGGCGCCGAGCTCGACCTCTACTCCTTCCCCGAGGAGATCGGCCCCGGCCTCGTGGTCTTCCATCCCAAGGGCGCCATGCTGCGCCACCAGATCGAGCAGTACGTCGTCGACCGCCACCAGGACTACGGCTTCGACTTCGTCCACACCCCCGAGATCTCCAAGGGCGGGCTCTTCCACACCTCGGGCCATCTGCCCTACTACGCCGACACCATGTTCCCGCCCATGCTCGCCGATGAGGAGCGCGACGCCGAGGGCAACATCACCAAGGCCGGCCAGGAGTACTACCTCAAGGCCATGAACTGCCCGATGCACAACCTCATCTTCCGCTCCCGGGGGCGCTCCTACCGCGAGCTGCCGCTGCGCTTCTTCGAGATGGGCCACGACTACCGCTACGAGAAGTCCGGCGTCGTCCACGGCCTGACCCGCATGCGCGGTTTCACCCAGGACGACTCGCACACCTACTGCACGCCTGAGCAGGCCGGTGAGGAGATCCGCTCCCAGATCGACTTCTTCCTGTCCATCCTCAAGGCCTTCGGGCTGACCGACTTCTACCTCGAGCTGTCCACCCGCGACGAGGACGGCGCCAAGAAGGACAAGTTCATCGGCTCCGACGCCGACTGGGCCGCCGCCACGCAGGCCCTTCAGGACGCCTGCGACGCCTCCGGGCTCGAGGTCGTCCCGGACCCCGGTGGTGCGGCCTTCTACGGTCCAAGGTCTCGGTGCAGGTCAAGGACGCCATCGGCCGCACCTGGCAGATGTCCACCATCCAGTACGACTTCAACCAGCCCGAGCGCTTCGACCTGGAGTACACGGCCGCCGACGGTACCCACCAGCGCCCCATCATGATCCACTCCGCCAAGCTGGGCAGCGTGGAGCGTTTCATCGGGGTGCTCACCGAGCACTACGCCGGCGCCTTTCCTGCCTGGCTCTCGCCGGTGCAGGTCCGCCTCATCCCCGTCGCCGAGGCCTTCGACGCCTATGTCGACGACGTCGCCGCCCAGCTGCGCGCCCAGGGGGTGCGCGTCGAGGTGGACCACTCCGACGACCGCTTCGGCAAGAAGATCCGCAACGCCTCGAAGGACAAGGTCCCCTTCACTCTCATCGCCGGTGGGGAGGACGCCGAGGCCGGCGCCGTCTCCTTCCGGTTCCGTGACGGCGAGCAGACCAACGGTGTTCCCGTCAAGGAGGCCGTGGCGCACATCGTCAGCGTCATCGACGCCCGTATCAACGACCCGGCGGGGGGGAGAAGCTGCACAGTGACTGAGGACGTGAGCGAGGAGAGGACTGAGGAGAGGCCCACAGGCCTCCCCGCCGGTGACGGTGTCGCGGCGGAGGTGCCCTTCTACCACGAGGACGCCCCGCAGGCCTTTCAGCGCCTGTGGACGCCGCACCGCATGGTCTACATCGGTGGGCAGAACAGGCCCACCGACGACACCCCTGACCAGTGCCCCTTCTGTACGGGACCGACTCGCAGCGACGAGGAGGCACTGATCGTCCACCGGGGTGAGACCAGCTACGTCATCATGAATCTCTACCCCTACAACACCGGCCACCTGTTGGTGTGCCCCTACCGGCACATCTCCGACTGGACCGAGGCCACCGCGGCTGAGCGCGAGGAGATCGGTCGACTGACCGCCACGGCTATGAGCGTCGTGCGCTCGGTGAGCCACCCCCACGGCTTCAACCTGGGGATGAATCAGGGAGAGGTCGCCGGAGCGGGAATCGCCGCCCACCTCCACCAGCACATCGTGCCGCGCTGGAAGGGGGGACGCGAACTTCATGCCCATCATCGGTCGGACCAAGCCGGTTCCCCAGCTCCTCGGCGAGCAGCGGGACATGCTCGCCTCGGCCTGGACCACCGGTGCTCAGGGGCCTGGGGACTGATACCCCTTGTCACTCCGCGACGATCACCGCCATGCTGAGACGCTCCTGCCCGTCTCAGCTCACCTTGTTCGGCTGATCGACTCACCGACTCCTTCATCTCAGACCTAAGGACTCCATGCTCGGCAACCACGGACGTGGTCTGACCAAGGCCCTGTTCACCCGCCCCGCCCTCGCTCTCGGTCGGCTCGGGGTGACTCCCAACATGCTCACCGTCACCGGGACGATCCTGTCGGTGACGGCGGCGGTCACCCTCCTGCCCCGAGGGCACTTCGTGGCAGGCCCTCTTGTCCTGCTCGTGGTACTGGTGGCCGACTCCTTCGACGGGATCCTGGCCCGGGCCACCGCCAGGAGCTCGGTCTTCGGAGCCTTCCTGGACTCCACCATGGATCGTCTGGCCGACGGCGCCGTCCTGGGATCCCTGGCGGCCTGGGCCGCGCTGTCCATGTCCGCCGGCACACTGCGTACCACGACGATCGTGGCCGCCCTGGCCGCCATGATCCTGGCGGCCACCGTCCCCTACGCCCGGGCTCGGGCCGAGTCGATCGGTGCCACGGCCAAGGTGGGGATCGCTGAGCGCACCGACCGTCTCCTCGTGGCGCTCGGCGCCACTTTCGTCGTAGGACTAGGCGCGCCCCAGTGGGTGCTGACCGCGGCGCTCGGCTACGTGGCGATCGCCTCCTTCATCACCGTGATCCAACGCGTGCGGACCGTCTACCGCCAGACCCAGCGGACAGGAGAACCCGCATGAGGATGCGACTGCCCACGGTCTCCGACGCCTACCGCCTGGCCTGGCTCGGTACCCGCCGCCTGCCCGCTCCGGTGGGCTACGGCCTGGCGCATACCGTCGCGGACGCTCTGTGGGCCTGGTACCGTCTGCGGCGCTCCACCACCGGTGTCGGACAGCTTGAGCGCAACCTGTCCCGTGTCCTTCCCAGTGGGACACCACCGCGCTCACTGCGCCGGGCCACGCGAGCGGGAATGCGCTCCTACATGCGCTACTTCTACGAGGCCTTCGCCCTGCCCGGAATCACCTCGGAGCAGGTCCTTGCGCGGGTACGCGCGGATCTCGACCCCCAGCTGCACGAGGACGTACGCGCAGGCAGCATCGTCATGGCGCTGCCGCATATGGGTAACTGGGACCTCATCGGCGCCTGGGCCTGCCGTGAGCTCGCCACCGTCCTCACCGTTGCCGAGCGTCTCAAGCCTGACGACCTCTTCGAGCAGTTCGTCTCCTTCCGAGAGGGACTGGGGATGCGGATCATCGGCCAGGCCCACGGGGAGAAGGTCTTCGACCGGCTCCTTGATGTGGCCGGTCAAGGTCATTACGTCGTGGCCCTTCTGGCCGACCGGGACCTGTCCTCGGCCGGTATCACCGTCCAGCTGGGTGACGCCACCGCCCGGGTCGCGGCTGGACCGGCCGCGATCGCCCAGCGTCTGGGACGGCCCCTGTACGCCGCTGCGATCCACTACGAGCCCCTGACCGGTGAGCGACGCCGTCGGGCAGGGTCGCCCTGGGGGCTGGTCCTGACCGCCCGCAAGGTTCCGGCGCCGTCCCAGCTGGTGGGGCGGGACCAGGTAGCAGCGCACACCCGGGCCTGGGTCGGCGAGCTCGCGCCGTTGATCGCCGAGCACGCCGAGGACTGGCACATGCTTCAACCCGTCTTCGACGCCGACCTGGACCAGGAGCGCCTGGCCCGCAACCATGCCCGCGAGCAGCAGGTCGCCAACAAGGAGGACGCATGAGGATCGGCATTGTCTGCCCCTACTCCTTCGACGCGCACGGAGGCGTCCAGGTTCATGTCATGGACCTGGCCGGTGAGCTGTTCCGACGCGGCCATGAGGTTCAGGTCCTCGCACCGGCGTCCCAGGACACCGAGCTGCCGGACTGGGTCACCAGCGCCGGGGACTCCATCGCCATCCCCTACAACGGCTCGGTGGCGCGCCTGAACTTCGGTGCGCTCGTGGCCCGACGGGCCAGGCGCTGGCTGGAGGCCGGCGACTTCGACATCCTGCACATCCACGAGCCCATCACCCCCAGTGTCGGGATGCTGACCCTCCAGGCAGCCACCGGCCCGGTCGTGGGCACCTTCCACGCCGCCATGGACCGTTCGCTGGCTCGTGAGCTGCTGAGCCCGGCGACGGTGCCGCTCATAGAGAAGCTCTCGGCGCGCATCGCCGTCTCGGAGGAGGCTCGCCGCACCCTCATCCAGTACCACGGCGGCGACGCCGTCGTCATCCCCAACGGGGTCAACGTCGCCCCCTTCGCCGGCGCGCCCAAGGACGACCCCCGCTTCCAAAGGGACTGAGGACGCCCCCACCATCTCCTTCCTGGGGCGTCTCGACGAGCCTCGCAAGGGGCTGCGAGTCCTGGCTGACGCCATTCCCACCGTGCTGGAGTCCGTACCGGGGGCGCGCTTCCTCATCGCCGGTCGCGGCCAGGCCCAGGAGATCCGCGATGAGCTCGCACGTTTCGGTGACTCCGTGGTCTTCCTGGGGGGAGTCAGTGACGAGGACAAGGCCGCTATGCTGGCCTCGGCCACCTGCTACGTGGCTCCGCAGACCGGTGGGGAGTCCTTCGGGATCGTCCTGGTCGAGGCCATGGCCGCAGGCACCCGGGTCATCGCCTCCGACCTCAAGGCCTTCTCCGACGTACTCGCCGAAGGACGCTACGGGGCGCTGTTCAGCAACGAGGACGGCGGCGACCTGGCCCGAGTCATCATTGACACCTTGCGGGACGCCCCCACGGCTCAGGCCCGTCAGAAGGCGGCCTTCCAGGTCGTGGGACGCTACGACTGGGCAACGGTCACCGATGAGGTGCTCGATGTCTACGACATGGCCCTGTCCACGGCCCACACCCGCGTGACACCCGCACCCGGCTCACGGACGATGCTGGGCCGGCTGCGTGACGCCCTGGACGACTAGCAGCTGATTTCAGGAGTGACGAGGGACCGACCATGACGACCATGACGACAGCGGTGACCGAAGCGACCGGCATCCCCACCGGCATCCCCACCAACACGGTCGCAGTGCTCCCAGCGGTGTCCTCCGGGACGCCGGCCGCGATGCTGTCGGCGTGGAGCCTTGTCGCGGTGCTCGTCGGGCTGGCCGTGGCCATCGGATGGGCCCTGTACGCCCGAGCAGTTCGCGTCGACCGCCTGCACCGCCAGGTCCTGGGATCACGCGCCACGCTCGAGGCCCAGCTCGTCCATCGGGCCGAGGCCGCGGCGGACCTGGCCACTACCCGTGCTCTGGACCCCGCCTCCAGCCTGCTGCTCAGCAGGGCCGCCCGCGAGGCGCTCGATGCCGAGGGCCCCATCGTCGACGACGGACTCGACACCTCGCCGCGCCTCGATGCCGCAACTGATGCCGCAGGCGTGGCGGCCGGGGCCGTGCGGGCCACGCGCAGCCGTGCCCTCATTGAGTCCGATCTCAGCCGGGTCCTTCGCACGGTGGTCTCCGAGTCCGCTCGCTGCGAGCTGTCCGAGGACCCGTTGAGCAGGCCTGCTCTCAGTCGGCTGGATCGGGCCTGCTCCCGCCTGGTCCTGGCCCGCAGGTTCCACAACACCCATGTCAGCGAGGCCCAGGCGCTCAGGAGCCGGCTGCTCGTTCGGGTGTGTCACCTGGCCGGGCACGCTCCCATGCCCCAGACCTTCGACGCCGACGACGACACCACCCCCGAGGCGCAGCCGACCCACGACGACGAGGTGCAACCGAGGTGAACCAATGAGCATGCCCCCAGCCCCTGGGCACCCCGCCCCGGATACCAGCGCTCCAGCGCATTGCCGCAGACCTCCACCGGTACCAGTGCGCGTCCCGGCATCGGGCAGCGTTACCAGGTCCACCGGGAGAGTGCGCCCTTCGCTCCAGAGGGACAGGCTGGTCCGCAGGCCGTGCCGGCCTGGACCCGCCCAGGTCCGCACTCCGAGAGAAGAACGGGTGAGTTCATCGCACGGCTGGTTCTCGCACTGCTCGGTGCTGGTCTCATGCTCGTCGTCATCTGGCTCGCCTCTCAGTCGGCCTCGGACCTCTCCGTGCTGTCCGCGGCTATTCTCCTGGCTCTCATCCCCCTGGGGCTCGTACTCCTCGTCGTGTTCTGGATCGACCGCTGGGAGCCCGAGCCACTCCCTACTCTTATCGTCGCCTTCCTGTGGGGAGCCGGTGTGTCCACCGCCATCTCCATGCTGGTCAACACCACGGTGCTCTACGCCGCGGCCGAGTCCACACTCAGCCTGGAGGGGGCCTTCCAGATCTCGGCAGTGGTCTCTGCGCCGCTCATCGAGGAGACCACCAAGGGCCTCGGCGTCCTCATCATCTTCCTCATCTGGAGACGTACCTTCAACGGGGCCGTCGACGGGCTCGTCTACGCCTCCGTCGTCGCGGCTGGCTTCGCCTTCGCCGAGAACATCGGCTACTTCATCAGGTACTGGGACTCCATCACCGGCATCTTCATCGTCAGGGGTCTGTTCTCGCCCTTCGCTCACGTGACCTTCACCGCCTGCACGGGATTGGCCATCGGCATGTCCGCAAGGCGCCGCTCACCGGCGGCCTGGATCTGGATGACCCCGATCGGCCTGGTCTGCGCGATCACCTTGCACGCCATCTGGAACGGAGTCATCGCCAGCGGGAACCCCGTCGTGATGTTCGTTCTGGTGAGTGTTCCGGTGTTCATCGTCAGCATGGGGATCGTGGCGTGGTTGCGTTGGGCCGAACGTATGACCATGCGCAGCAGGCTCGATGACTACGCCCGTGCAGGCTGGTTCGCACCGGCCGAGGTCCAGATGCTCACCACCGGAAAGGGTCGCCGGTTGGGCAGGCGCTGGGCCGTCTCCCGGGGACCGCAGGCGGTGCACGCGATGGCCGTCTTCCAGAAGACTGCCGCGGAGCTCGCCCAGCTGCGTCAGCAGGCCGTGGACGGTCACGCCCAGGCCGATTTCTCCGCCAAGGAGTCCGAGCTGCTCGACCGTATCACCTTGGCTCGCCGTACCTTCCTCGGAGGCCAGTAGGAACCACGTGAAAGTCACGCCGAGCCGGCGGGCGCCTGCGGACGCGGGCGGCCCGGGGCTCACAGCACGAGCGAGTCGAGCCGGTCGCGGACCGAGGAGTAGCATGCGCAGCGTCAGCATCTTTTCACGGAGCCGTCGGTCCTGCTCCGGCGTGGACACGACCGACGGCTCACGGACCGAGGACCACGATTGAGCACAGAGCAGACCACTCCCAGCACCGGCACCCTCACCGTCAAGCGCGGCATGGCGGACATGCTCAAGGGCGGCGTCATCATGGATGTCGTCACACCTGAGCAGGCCCGTATCGCCCAGGACGCGGGGGCCGTCGCCGTCATGGCTCTCGAGCGCGTCCCTGCGGACATTCGCGCTCAGGGCGGCGTGGCGCGGATGAGCGATCCCGACCTCATCACCGGCATCATCGAGGCCGTCTCCATCCCGGTCATGGCCAAGGCCCGCATCGGTCACTTCGTGGAGGCCCAGGTGCTCCAGAGCCTCGGCGTGGACTACATCGACGAGTCCGAGGTCCTGACCCCGGCCGACTACGCCCACCACATCGACAAGCAGGCCTTCACGGTCCCCTTCGTCTGCGGGGCCACCAACCTGGGTGAGGCGCTGCGCCGCATCACCGAGGGCGCGGCCATGATCCGCTCCAAGGGAGAGGCCGGCACCGGCGACGTCTCCAACGCGGTGACGCATATGCGCACCATTCGCGACGAGATCCGCCGTCTGACCTCCCTTCCTGAGGATGAGCTCTACGTGGCCGCCAAGGAGCTCGCTGCGCCGTACGAGCTCGTCACCGAGGTCGCCCGCACCGGGCACCTGCCCGTCGTCCTGTTCACCGCCGGCGGCATCGCCACCCCGGCCGACGCCGCCATGATGATGCAGATGGGTGCCGAGGGCGTGTTCGTGGGCTCGGGCATCTTCAAGTCCGGTGACCCCGCCAAGCGCGCCGCCGCCATCGTCCGCGCCACCGCCCAGTTCGACGATCCCGACGTCATCGCCGAGGTCTCACGCGGCCTGGGCGAGGCGATGGTCGGGATCAACGTCGACGAGATCCCCGAGCCGCACCGGCTCGCGGAACGCGGCTGGTGAGCCGGTCCCCGGACTGCGCTGCTCCCGCTCCGAGTCGTCACCCGGTGCTGGTCCCCGAGGACTGGGACCAGCACCTCGACAGCTCCGAGTGGCGCCTGGGCGACGACGGTCTGCCCTTCAGAACGGCTGCGCGGGTCCTGGTCGTCACCCGGGACGCCGACATGCTGCTCCTGGTGGGGCACGACGCCGCCAACCCGGATCACACCTGGGTCTTCACCCCGGGAGGAGGGCTCCGCCCCGGCGAGGACCCGCGCGCCGGAGCCGTGCGCGAGCTGGCCGAGGAGTCCGGGATCGACGTCGCCCCCGTCGATCTCGAAGGCCCCGTCGCCCACCGGGAGGCGATCTTCCGCTTCGCCTCCGTCACTGCCGTCAGGACGAGCTCTTCTTCCTTCTGCGCCTGCCGACCAGGTGCCCTGTTGGCAAGGAGGGCTGGACCGATCTGGAACGCGATGTCGTCGACTCGATCTCCTGGTGGAGCCCCCACGACCTGCGGGTAGCCCAGGAACGAGGTCGGGAGATCTACCCGGTGCGCCTGCCGGTGCTCGCACGCGAGCTCGCCGCCGGGTGGAGCGGCGAGCCGATCGACTTCACCGATCCGGTGGACGCCGAGGTCCTGGCCGAGCTCTCCATCCACCGGCCTCCCGCACCGACCTCCAAGGACCCCAATGACTGAATCGAACCGCCCCTACCGCCTGGCCCACACGATGGATGTGCGCCATCCGCGGGCGCTCTTCCCCGCGCCCGCACCGGCCGACGCCCGCCCTGCGATCGGTGTCCTGGCGCTTCAGGGTGACGTACGGGAGCACTCCTTGGCCCTGGAGGCCGCGGGCGCGCGCCCCGTCGTCGTACGCCGCGCCACCGACCTGGGCGACGCTCCTGGCGACCGGCTCGACGGTCTGGTGATCCCCGGCGGGGAGTCGACGACGATGAGCACGTTGCTGGTCGCCTTCGGCATGCTCGAGCCCCTGCGCGAGCTGATCGGCGCGGGCCTGCCCGCCTACGGATCGTGCGCCGGAATGATCATGCTGGCCGACCGTGTCGAGGGCGCGGAGGAGGAGCAGCCCTTCCTGGGCGGCATCGACATGACCGTGCGCCGCAACGCCTTCGGCCGCCAGGTCGACTCCTACGAGGAGGACCTCGTCGCCCCGGAGCTGGGCGCGGACAAGGACCGGCCGCTGCACGCCGTCTTCATCCGGGCGCCCTGGGTGGAGGAGGTGGGCTCGGACGTCGAGATCCTCGCCACGACCCGCGCAGGACGCGCGGCTGGGGCCAGCGGGTCCGACGGCGGTAGGATCGTCGCGGTTCGTCAAGGGACCCTGCTCGCCACGTCCTTCCATCCGGAGGTCGGCGGCGACCACCGGGTCCACGACGTCTTCGTCTCCATGGTGACGCGCCGGGCCTGAGCAGGTCCGGCAGCGCCCCCATCATCGACTCCCAAGGAGCACATATGTCGGGTCACTCCAAGTGGGCCACCACCAAGCACAAGAAGGCCGCCATCGACGCCAAGCGCGGCAAGCTCTTCGCACGCCTCATCAAGAACATCGAGGTCGCCGCCCGTACCGGCGGCGGTGACCCGACCGGCAACCCCACCCTGTTCGACGCCATCCAGAAGGCGAAGAAGAACTCCGTGCCGGCGGACAACATCACCCGAGCCGTCAAGCGCGGCAGCGGTGAGGAGGCCGGTGGGGCCGACTGGCAGACCATCATGTACGAGGGCTACGGCCCCGGTGGCGTCGCCTTCCTCGTCGAGTGCCTCACCGACAACCGCAACCGAGCAGCCTCCGACGTGCGCGTCGCCTTCTCCCGCAACGGCGGCAACCTGGCCGACCCCGGCTCGGTGGCCTACAACTTCACCCGCAAGGGCGTCGTCGAGGTGGCCAAGGCCGACGGCGTGGACGAGGACTCCATCCTCATGGCCGTCCTGGACGCCGGCGCCGAAGAGGTCGAGGACATGGGGGAGTCCTTCGAGATCTACTCCGAGCCCAGTGACATCGTCGCCGTGCGCACCGCTCTGACGGAGGCCGGCATGGACTACGACTCCGCCGAGGTCCAGTTCGTCGCCGGAACCAAGGTCGAGGTCGATGTCGACGGGGCCCGCAAGGTCTTCCGCCTCATCGACGCCCTGGAGGACTCCGACGACGTCCAGAACGTCTACACCTCTGTGGATCTCAGCCCGGAGGTGGCCGCCGAGTTCGCCAACGACGAGGACTGATCCTCTGGCTACCGCGGGCCCCCGGCCGCGTTCGGCGCGCGCCGTTGTCGCCCAGCAGCGGGTGCTGGGGATCGATCCCGGGCTCACCCGCTGCGGGCTGGGATGCGTGGACGTCGACCCCCGCCGCCAGGTCCGGCTGGTGGAGGTCGGGGTCGTGCGCACCCCGCCCTCGCAGAGCCCCGAGCTGCGACTGCTGGCCATTACCGAGGCCATCGAGGACTGGATCGCTCGCCTGGGCCCCTCGGTGGTCTCCATCGAGCGGGTCTTCGCCCAGGACAACCTGCGATCCGTCATCGGGGTCGCCCAGGTGATGGGTACGGCGATGGCCACTGCGGCGCGCGCGGGGCTGGAGGTCGCTCAGCACACGCCCAGCGAGGCCAAGGCCGCCGTCACCGGCTCGGGGACTGCAGACAAGACCCAGGTCCAGGCCATGGTCACCCGCATCCTCGGCCTCGACGCACCGCCCCGGCCGGCAGACGCCGCCGACGCCCTGGCCCAGGCGATCTGCCACGGCTGGCGCGGAGGCGGGACGGGGACGGACGACGCCACCGAGATGGTCTCCGCCGGGGGAGCGGTCCGTGTCTCGGCCCGCACGCCGGCTCAGCGTCAGTGGGCCGCCGCCCAGGCCGCGGCCCGGCGCACCGGTGCTGTCGATCCGCGGCGGGTGCGGCGCTGACGCCGATGGCAGCGAAGGCCTGTTAGGATCCGAACAGTTGTTCGAGTTCCGCCCCTCTGGCCGAGCCCGTTCTGAGTCTCTCCGAGCTCCTCGGAGCCTGCGCGACTCTGTCCGGATCGGTTCAACTCTCTGAGAATCACCAGGAGAAGCTGCCCATGATCGCCTCGCTGCGCGGCACTGTCCTCAGTGTCGGCCTGACTGGCGCCGTCGTCGAGACCGGCGGCGTCGGCATGAGCTTCCAGGCCACGCCCGCCACGCTGTCAGGCCTCAGGGTCGGTGAGGAGACCCTCGTTCACACCGAGATGGTTGTCCGCGAGGACTCATTGACGCTGTTCGGATTCGCCGACGTCGATGAGCGGGACAGCTTCCGCACCCTCATGAGTGCCAAGGGGGTCGGGGCCAAGCTGGCGCTGGCGATGCTGGCCGTTCACACTCCCAACACGCTCAGGCGCGCCATCGCCTCTCAGGACGTCGCGGCTCTCACCCGGGTGCCCGGGCTCGGGCCCAAGGGCGCCCAGCGTGTCATTCTGGATGTCGCCGACAAGCTCGGTCCCCGTCACGGGGGACGATCTCAGCACGGCGGTGCTGGGTGCGCAGACGCACGGGCGAGAGAGCTCGGAGGCATCCGAGGACGGTGGGGAGCCCAACGCCGACGTCGTCGCCGCCCTGGTTCAGCTCGGCTGGAACGAGGCCAGTGCCCGCCAGGCCGTGACCGCCGTCGAGGCTGACTACGCCGAGGCCGGTGAGAACCCGGACATGGCGGCTTTGCTGCGGGCCTCACTGAGGTGGCTGGGAGGCGGGCACCGTGGCTGATACGGGGCAGGACGGCCACGAGCGTCTGGTCGGCGGCGGAGCCGATGCCACCGAGCGAGCCGCCGAGGCCGCCCTGAGACCCAAGCGTCTGGAGGACTTCACCGGTCAGGAGGTGGTGCGCGGTCAGCTCTCGGTGGTCCTGCGCTCGGCCCTGGCCCGCGGGGTGACGGCCGATCACGTTCTGCTGTCCGGCCCACCCGGGCTGGGCAAGACCACCCTGGCCATGATCATCGCCGCCGAGGTGGACGGCTCTCTGCGCCTGACCTCAGGACCGGCCATCCAGCACGCCGGAGACCTCGCCGCCATCCTGTCCTCCCTGGAGGAGGGCGACGTGCTGTTCATCGACGAGATCCACCGGCTGGCACGAACCGCCGAGGAGATGCTTTACCTGGCGATGGAGGACTTCCGGGTCGACATCGTCGTCGGAAAGGGACCCGGCGCCACCTCCATCCCCCTGTCGTTGCCCCCCTTCACAGTTGTCGGCGCCACGACGCGTGCGGGACTGCTCCCCGCTCCGCTGCGGGACCGCTTCGGCTTCACCGGACACCTGGACTACTACGGGCCGGGTGAGCTCACTCGGATCCTCACGCGCAGTGCGGGCCTGCTGGGCGTGAGCCTTGAGAGGGACGCCGCTGAGGAGCTGGCCTCGCGCTCACGCGGCACGCCCCGTATCGCCAACCGGCTGCTGCGTCGGGTCCAGGACTGGGCGGAGGTCCACGGACAGCCCGGCCGACTCGACCTCACGGCGGCCCGCAGCGCCCTGGACATCTTCGAGGTCGACGCCCTGGGGCTGGACCGCCTTGATCGCCAGGTGCTCGAGGCGCTGTGCACCCGGTTCGGTGGCGGCCCGGTGGGGCTGACGACGCTGGCGGTCAGCGTGGGGGAGGAGCCTGAGACGGTGGAGACCGTGGCCGAGCCCTACCTGGTACGTGAAGGACTGGTCGTACGCACTCCGCGGGGACGGGCGGCCACGTCGGCGGCCTACATCCACCTGGGGCTTGAACCCCCTGCGGACGGGGCATTGTTCTCCTGACCGGCAACCGGGTAATGTAATCATTTTGTGACCGGTTGGTACCTACTTGTGCCCGACCACTCGCAAGCGATCGGGAACGTGCTGGCCCGCGTGCCCTAGACTCACCACCGCTGGCCTGTGACAGCCGTGGGTCTGCGTCAGCCGAGACTGCCTAGTCGAAACGGAGAAGCCTCCATGCCGTCGTATTTCCTCTGGATCATGCTCATCGGGATGCTCCTGATGATGTGGTTCGTCAGCCGTAGGCAGCGCGCGATGCAGGAGGAGCAGCGGCGTCGTACCGAGAAGGGGCTGATCCCCGGAAGCTGGGTGCGTACTATCGGTGGCTTCTACGGAACGGTGGTGGAGGTCGACGGTGACGTGGTCACTCTGGCCACTCCTCTGGGCGATGAGACCCTGTGGAGCAAGCGGGCCATCGCTGCCATCGAGGAGCCCCCCTTCGGCTCGGCCGGTGCCCACGAGGACAGTGAGGGCGACGTCGAGCAGGCCGACGACGAGGCCCTGGAGCCGGAGCAGGACGCGACCGACCCGCGGTCCTGACAACGCGCGACCGGGAAATCGCCCGTGGCGGCCCCGCCTGAGCCCTGAGCCCACCGCTCCGGCTCTTTGGAGCGCCCGCACCCCGACAAGTACCCCGCACTCACCCCTGCATCGGGCCATGCACCCGAGCACCCCCACCCAGGAAGGGACCACGTGTCCAGCAAGCAGCGAAAGCGCCCAGGGCGCCGCCTCCTGATGTTCATCCTCGTCATCATCATCGGTTTCGGTGCGTTGGTGGCGGGAACCATGCGACACAAGGCGTCGCTGACGCCCGGCCTCGCCCTCGACCTCGAAGGCGGCACCCAGATCATTCTGACGCCGACGACCTCCGACGGCTCGGCCATCAGCGACGAGGACGTCGAGCAGGCCATCGAGGTGATCCGCCAGCGCGTGGACGCCTCCGGTGTCTCCGAGGCCCAGATCTCCCGCCAGGGCGGGCAGAACATCGTGGTCTCGCTACCCGGAAAGCCCAGCCAGGCCACTCTGGAGCTGGTGCGGACCTCCGCCGTCATGTACTTCCGGCCGGTCCTCCGCATCCTGCCGGGCAGCGCCCAGCAGGCCGCTAAGAACATCGCCAGCCAGAACCCCTCCGGTGCGGCAACCCCGGCCCCGACGGGCCAGCCCACTGCCCAGGCCGAGGCTCAGCCCGACTCGGGCGCCAGCGGGGAGGCGACCCAGGCGGCGGAGGACTCGGCAGGCACCGAGGAGGGCTCGAGCGAGAGCGATCAGCCCACCGCCACGCCGACCCCCTCCGCGCAGCCCACGGCCCAGTCCACGGCGCAGCCCAGGACACCCGAGGAGATCGCCAAGCAGCTGGCGGACGTGAACCAGGACGGCGTCATCTCCTCCGACCCGCTGCCCGCCACGTCCCAGGACAACTCCTCGGACTCCTGGATCACTGAGAAGCTCCTCTACGACGGCTACATGACCGACTGCTCTGATCCGAAGAACCTCACCGGTCAGACGCAGGACCCCAAGGTCGCCGTCATCTCCTGCTCCAAGGACGCGGGCTCTCAGCAGCACGGCGCCTACATCCTCGGCCCGGCCGATATCACCGGCACCGAGCTCAAGAGCGCCAACTCGGGTCTGGAGACCGACTCCCGGGGGCAGACCACCAACAAGTGGGTCGTCTCGCTGGCCTTCAACCCCGACGGCACCAAGAAGTTCTCCGAGCTGTCCAAGCGGCTGCTGGCCTACCGCGACCAGGCGAGTGCCGCGGGAGCCCAGGGCGCTCAGAACCCGCAGGCCCAGAACAACCAGGACAAGGCCCAGTTCGCCATCGTCCTGGACGGGCTGACCATCATGGCCTCCGGGTTCAACCAGGACGTCCACTCGCCGATCACCGACGGCCGGGTCCAGATCACTGGTAACTTCAACCAGAACCAGGCCAACACCCTGGCGAACCAGCTCTCCTTCGGCTCGCTGCCGCTGAGCTTCACGGTCCAGTCCGAGCAGCAGATCTCCGCCACGCTGGGGACCGAGCAGCTGCGCAACGGTCTGATCGCCGGGCTCATCGGCTTCGGCCTCATCATCCTCTACCTGGCCTGGCAGTACCGCGGCCTGGCGGTGGTGGCCGTGGCCTCGCTGGCCGTGGCCGCGGCCGGCACCTACCTGGTCATCGCCGCGCTGAGCGCGACCATGGGATATCGCCTGTCCCTAGCGGGTGTGGCCGGCCTCATCATCTCCATCGGCATCACGGTGGACTCCTTCATCATCTACTTCGAACGCGTCCGTGACGAGGTGCGTCAGGGACGGACACTCAGGACGGCGATCGACGAGGGGTGGAAGCACGCCAGACGTACGATCCTCGTCTCCGACGCGGTCAACCTCGTGGCCGCGATCGTGCTCTACTTCCTCGCCGTCGGCGGGGTGCAGGGCTTCGCGTTCACGCTGGGTGTGACCACCTGCGTGGACCTGGCCATCATCATCTTCTTCACCCACCCGTTCATGGAGTGGATCATCCGCTTCCGCTTCTTCGGTGAGGGTCACCGACTCTCCGGCCTCGACCCCGAGCACCTCGGGGCCACGTCCTCCACCTACGGCAAGGGGCGCGAGGCCGTTGCCGACCGCGTGGCCGGCTCGCTGGCACGTCGCAAGGCCGAGGCCCGCCGGGCCTCCGAGAACCCGGACGAGGTCGCCGCTGACGACGCCGACGACGACTCGGACGACACGCACGACGTCGTCGACGAGGCGGCGGAGCAGGGGGAGGTCGACGCGATCGATGTCGCGGCCGACGGCGGAAAGGACGGTGAGACGAAGTGAAGTCTCTCGCCACACTCGGTAACGAGCTCTACTCGGGCAAGACCTCCATTCCCTTCGTCGGCAGACGACGGATCTGGTACCTCATCGCGGTCATCATCATCGCCGGGTCGGCCACGCTCCTGGCCACCGTGGGCCTCACCCCGGGCATCGACTTCAAGGGTGGCTCCGAGATCACCGTGACGGGGCTGTCCTCACCCTCGGAGCGTCCCGCCAACGACGTCCTGTCCAAGAAGGACCTGACCGCCGGCTCCTCGGTGACGACCATGGGATCGTCCTCGGTGCGGGTGCAGACCAGCCAGCTGAGCAAGGAGCGCCTCGACTCGCTGGCAGGTGAGCTCGCCACCGCCTACAAGACCGACACCTCCAACGTGTCGGCCACGACCGTGGGACCGACCTGGTCCTCCGACGTCACCAAGAAGGCCGCCCGCGGCCTGGTCCTGTTCTTCATCTTCGTCGGACTGCTCATCTGGGCCTACTTCCGCACCTGGAAGATGGCTGCGGCGGCGTTGCTGGCACTGTGCCACGACGTCGTCGTCACGGTGGGCATCTACGCCCTGTCCGGTTTCGAGGTCACCCCGGCCACGATCATCGGTGTACTGACGATCCTGGGGTACTCCCTCTACGACACGGTGGTGGTCTTCGACAAGATCCGTGAGAACACCCAGGGCTATGAGTCCCAGAGCCGCTCCACCTACGCCGAGCTCGCGAACCTCGCGGTCAACCAGACCTTCATCCGCTCGATCAACACCTCCGTGGTCGGCGTGCTCCCGGTGGCGTCGTTGCTGGTGGTCGGCGCCTTCATCCTGGGGGCCGGAACCCTGCGAGACATCGCTCTGACGCTGTTCATCGGCATGATCGCGGGAACCCTCTCCTCGATCTTCCTGGCAACTCCGCTCCTGGTGGATCTGCGTTCACGTGAGAAGGCGATCAAGAAGCAGGCCGCCAAGGTCTCGGCGGCGCGTCAGCATCGGCGCGAGGAGGCGGGCGACGACGTCGAGGAGCTGGCTAGGATAGACGCGGCCCCGGCCGCCTCGCCCGTCACCCCCGGCCACCACCTCGGCGTGGCGGCTCAGCCCAAGAGGAAGAAGAAGCGCAGATGACCACCTCTGTGGCCTACTCCGAGACGGTCCCCGAGTCCTTGACCAGGCTGGTCTTAAGCCACTTGCGGGAGATTCCAGACTTCCCCGAGCCGGGGGTGCTCTTCCGGGACATCACCCCGCTTCTCGCGGACGGAGGCGCCTTCACCGAGCTTGTCGACGGGCTCGCGGACCTCTACCGTGGTCGGATCGACGCGGTGGCGGGCCTGGAGTCACGAGGTTTTATCCTCGCGGCGCCCTTGGCGGTCAGGCTCGGTATCGGGATGATCACCGTGCGCAAGGGCGGTAAGCTCCCCGGCCCGGTCATCGGTGTCGACTACGCCCTCGAGTACGGCACGGCTCGTATGGAGCTGCGCCCCGAGACCGTCACCCAGGGGTCACGGGTCCTGGTGATCGACGACGTCCTGGCCACCGGGGGAACTGCTGCGGCATCCATCTCCCTCATTGAGCAGGCCGGCGCCTCGGTGGCGGCCATCTGCATGCTCCTGGAGCTGTCCGAGCTCGGTGGGCGGCGCCAGCTTCAGGGCCGCGAGGTCGACTCCATCGTCATCTTCTGAGGCTGCAGCTCGTCGCAAGGCCTGCTGCTCGACGGGTAGCCGGGGCTGTTTCTCGTGCGGTGTCGTGCTCCTGAAGGACGCGACACCGCACGCCTACCGGTAGCACCGGCGGGTCTCAGTGCGCGGGTCGCTATATGATGCCTCAATGACGGAGACGAAGAGCACCCCAGACACGTCAGGTGACAGTGTTGTCCCCGGCTCGCGTGTGCGCAGCCGCCTGGCGTGGTTCGGCTCCCGTGGACACTCCACCCCGGCCGCTATCGAGCCGCTGCTGCGCGCGGTGCGCGCCAACCACCCCAAGGCGGACACGAGTCTCATCGTGCGCGCCTACGAGGTCGCGGAGAAGGCCCATGCCGGTCAGCGTCGTAAGTCCGGAGAGCCCTACATCACTCATCCGGTTGCCGTGGCGACCATCCTCGCCGAGCTCGGTATGACGGCCCAGACCCTGGCGGCCGCAGTTCTGCATGACACCGTGGAGGACACCGACTACACCCTTGAGCGCCTGCGCGCCGACTTCGGCGACGAGATCACGCTGCTCGTCGATGGCGTCACCAAGCTCGACAAGCTCCAGTACGGGGAGGCCGCTCAGGCTGAGACCGTGCGCAAGATGATCATCGCGATGTCCAGGACATCCGGGTCCTGGTCATCAAGCTCGGCGACCGCCTCCACAACGCCCGTACCTGGAAGTACGTCTCCGCGGAGAACGCCGCGCGCAAGGCCAAGGAGACTCTGGAGATCTACGCGCCGCTCGCTCACCGGCTGGGAATGAACACGATCAAGTGGGAGCTGGAGGACCGTTCCTTCAAGGCCCTCTATCCCGGCGTCTACGAGGAGATCGAGCACATGGTGGCCGAGCGGGCCCCGGCCCGCGAGGAGTACCTGCGCCAGGTGCGTCTCCAGATCGAGGAGGACCTGCGGGTCAACAAGATCAAGGGGGCCGTCACCGGTCGGCCCAAGCACTACTACTCGATCTACCAGAAGATGATCGTGCGGGGTAAGGACTTCGACGACATCTACGACCTGGTGGCGGTGCGAGTCATCGTCGACACCGTCCAGGACTGCTACGCGGTGCTCGGCTCCCTGCACTCGCGCTGGACCCCTATGAGCGGGCGCTTCAAGGACTACATCGCCGTCCCCAAGTTCAACCTCTACCAGTCGCTGCACACCACGGTCGTGGGGCCGGGCGGTAAACCGGTGGAGATCCAGATCCGTACCCATGAGATGCACCGTATGGCCGAGTACGGCGTGGCCGCGCACTGGCGCTACAAGGAGGACCCCAATGCCCAGGGGCCCAGCGCGCTGGGGGGCAGGCCCGGGGGCTCCGACCAGGGCGACATGGGCTGGCTGCGCCAGCTCGTCGACTGGCAGCAGGAGACCCAGGACCCCTCCGAGTTCCTCGACGCTTTGCGCTACGAGATGGCCGGCGACCAGGTCTACGTCTTCACCCCCAAGGGCGATGTCCGGGCCCTCCCCGCGGGGGCCACCCCTGTTGACTTCGCCTACGCCGTGCATACCGAGGTGGGGCACCGCACCGTGGGGGCACGTGTCAACAGCCGTCTGGTGCCCCTGGACACGCGCCTGGAGAACGGCGACACGGTGGAGGTCTTCACCTCCAAGGCCATCAACGCGGGCCCCTCCCGGGACTGGCTCAGCTTCGTCGCCTCCACCCGCGCCCGCAACAAGATCCGCTCCTGGTTCTCCAAGGAGCGCCGCGAGGAGGCCATTGAGGAGGGTAAGGGCGCCATCGCCCGAACCCTGCGCAAGCAGAACCTGCCCATCCAGCGTCTCATGAGTCACGAGACTCTCATGAACGTGGCCAAGACCCTGGACAAGGTCGACATCGACGGCCTCTACGCGGCTGTGGGCCAGGGACATGTCTCCGCCCAGCACGTCGTCGACACCCTGGTCACCACCATGGGCGGGGAGGACGGCGCCGAGGAGACCCTCGCCGAGGGGGTTCTGCCCACCCGGGCGACGGCGCACCGGCGTACGCGCACGGCCGACGCCGGAGTCGTCGTGGCCGGCATGGATGAGGGCGATGTCTACGTGAAGCTGGCGCGCTGCTGCACGCCCATGCCGGGCGACCCCATCGTCGGCTTCATCACCAGGGGCTCGGGCGTCTCGGTTCACCGGGCCGACTGCCAGAACGTCGACCAGCTCCAGCGCGAGCCCGAGCGGCTCATCACCGTGTCCTGGGCGGATCACGCCCAGTCCGCCTACCTGGTCCAGGTAGAGGTCGAGGCCCTCGATCGCGGGGGGGGCTGCTCGCCGACGTCACCCGGGCGCTGGCGGACAGTCACGTCAACCTCATGAGTGCCAACATCGCCACCAGCCGCGACCGGGTCGTCACCGGCCGGTTCGTCGTCGAGCTGGCGGAGGTCGGGCACCTGGACCACACGCTGGCGGCCCTGCGGCGTATTGACGGCGTCTTCGAGGCCCGCAGGAGCCTGTCTGCAGCCCGCCGCTCCGGTTGACACCGTGGTGCCGCCCTGGCCGAAGTACCTAGGAAGTACCTATGACGCCTTCGGTATGACCGCCTCGATGATGCGCTGCGCCCGGGGACAGCCTCGGCTGGCCGCTCCCCGGCAGTGGTTGAGTGTGAGCAGCAGCTGGACTCGGCTGACGTCGTGGTCACGGGCGGTCATGATGGCCTGGACGGCATCCACCGGTGGTCCCAGGCGGGCGATGTCGACGGCGGCCCGAGCGATGGTGGCGCAGGTGACGCCGTCGATCACGGTGGTGTCGCAGCGGGGCAGCATCCCTCGCCTGGTCACCAGGTAGGACAGCCGACTTCGACGTCCTCCGGGCAGACAGACCTCCAAGATGCCGGGCGGCGGCCCGCCGACATGCACCCACAGGGCGGTGCTCGCCAGAAGCACGCCCTGACAGGGCATGGCGGTGGCGACGGCCCGCATGCGTCCCTCGACCGAGTGCAGAAGATCGGCCGGTTGCAGACTGCCCAGGACACTGACCAGCAGCCGGGAATCGAGCCCGTCGCACCGCAGCACCTGCATGTCCTGAGGAGGCAGAGCGCTCATCACGGGGGAGAGGGGCCGGGCGGACAGATGGGCCACGGCGGCATGACCCGGTACCGGAACGAAATGAGCCATACGCCATCCTGAGACTCTCCTCGCTCTGAGCGCCACAGGGAACCGGCTGCCTGTGGATAACCTCGTTGTGAGCGCGAGGACTTGACCCTCCCGTTGCGTGAGGTACCAATGTGGACGACACGTACCAGGACACTCACCAGACAGGACAAAGGCTGACAAAGGAGACACGGTGACGGATTCCGAGCAGGAGCACGACGGAGCCGGGAGGCGTGACACGGCTGTTGATACTGCGGTCAACGCAGCAGCGGGTGACGCGGACATCGCCATGACGGTCGGTGAGGTCTCAACGCTCCTGGGCGTCAGTGTCAGGGCGCTGCACCACTGGGACGAGACCGGTCTGGTGCATCCATCCCGACGCAGTGCCGCCGGCTACCGGCTCTACTGCGAGGCAGACATCATGCGCATCCAGCAGGTCCTCGTCTACCGGCAGACCGGCATGAACCTGGCCGATATCAAGATGGTCCTCGATGAGCCGGAGACGGATGCCATGACGCACCTGCGCCGTCAGCGTGAGCTGGTGCAAGGACAGGTCTCCCACCTGCAGCAGATGCTCAACTCGATCGACATGGTGATGGAGATCCATCAGTCTGAGCGAGGATCTCCGTGGCTGAGATGGCGGAGATCTGGGGGACCGACTGGGACCCCGTCTATATCGAGGATGCCCACGCCCAGTGGGGTGACACTGAGGACTGGGCCGAGTCCTACCGGCGCAAGGCCCAGATGTCTCGCGCCGACTGGGAACGGGCGCACGAGGAGACTGTCGCTCTGGAGACCGCGCTGGCCGAGGCGATGCGCAGCGGTGTCAAGCCGGGCAGCCCCGAGGCCAATGCCCTGGCGCGGTGGCACCGCAAGGACTTCAACCGGTGGTTCGAGGTCTCCACCTCCAAGCAGGTGCTCATCGCCCGCGGCTACGTTGCGGACGAGCGCTACGCCCGGTACTACGACAAGCGCGCGCCAGGGCTGGCGGCCTGGCTCAAGGACGTCATCGACGCCAGCGCCAGGTCTGAGGGAGTGGACCCCGCGACCGCCACCTGGGAGTAGCAGATCTCCCGACGAGGGACGCCAGGACGAGACACGAGGCGGGGCCGACACCGGTGGGTGGTGTCGGCCCCGCCTCAGGCGCTCCTGAGTCTCAGAGATGAGCGGAACGTGCTCGGGTCACGCCTTGGCCGAGCGCAGCACCTGCTCGAGCCAGGCACGGCGAGCCGTCAGCGCGGCCTCGGCCTCAGCGATCTTCTTGGCGTCGCCGGCGGCCTGTGCCGCAGCCAGGTCCTTCTCCAGGCCGGCGATCGCGTCCTGGAGCTGACCGGCCAGGCCCTCGGCGCGGGCCTTGGTCTCCGGGTCGGTGCGGCGCCACTCGGCGTTCTCCGCCTCGCGGATGGCGTCCTCGACGGCACGCATGCGGCCCTCGATGCGACGTACGGCTCCGCGGGGGACCCGTCCGGCCTCCTCCCAGGCGTCCTGGATGGGGCGCAGGGCCTTCTTGGCGGCCTTGACGTCCTTGATGGGCAGGAGAGCCTCGGCCTTGGCCACGAGCGCCTCCTTGACCTTGAGGTTCTCGGCGAACTCGGCGTCGACAGCCTCGTCCTTGGCGCGGCGGGCGTCGTAGAAGACCTGCTGGGCGGCCCGGAAGCGCGCCCACAGGGCGTCGTCCTCCTTGCGGGAGGCGCGTCCGGCCTTCTTCCACTCGGCCAGAAGGTCGCGGTACTTCGCGGAGGTACCGGCCCAGTCGGTGGAGTTCTGCATCTCCTCGGCGCGTTTGATGAGCGCCTCCTTGGCGGCCCGCACCTGCGCCTGCTTGGCGTCCAGCTCGCTGAAGAACTGGCGACGGTGGCGGTCGAAGGTGGTGCGTGCGTGGGAGAAGCGCTTCCACAGCCCGTCCTCGGTGGGGCGGTCCAGGCGCGGACCACGCCGCTGTGCCGCCTTCCAGGACTCGAGCAGCTCGCGCAGCTCGGCGCCGGAGTTCTTCCACTGCGTACGGGCCGGGTCCTGCTCGGCGATGGCCTCGGCACGCTCAACGATCGCCGTGCGCTCCTTGAGCGCCTGCTCCTTGGCTGCCGTGCGCTCGGCGGCCACGGCCTCGCGGCGCTCGGCGGCCACGGTCTTCAGGGCGGCGAAGCGGGCACGCAGCCCCTCCAGGTCTCCGACGGCGGCCGGCTCCGTCAGGGACTCGGAGATCGAGGACAGGGTCGAGTCGATCTCACGGACGCTGAGCTGGGGCAGGCGGGTGGCGAACAGGTCGATGGTCGCCTTGAGGTCCAGGTACCGGCGCACGTAGAAGGCCATCGCCTCGGCGATCGGAGCATCGGGGAACTGGCCGACCTCGCGCTCGGCACCACCGTCCTGAACATAGACCCGGCCCTCGCCGTCCACGCGCCCCCACTTGGCGGCGTCCATCGCCTCCTGCGGGTCGACGGCCGGCTCGGCAGGCGCCGTGGGAGCCGCAGCCGGGGCGGGAACCTCGGCGGGCGTCGGTGTGGCGTCCTCCTGGGTGGCCTCAGCGGTCTCGGGCCGCTGAGCGTCCTCAGCAGGCTGCTCGGTCGGCGCGGGATCCTCAGAAGCCGGAGAGACCGACTCGTCAGAGACGGCCTGCGCGGGCTCCTCGGTGGGCCGGTCGGAAGGCTCGCTGGGCTCGGACTCCTTCGGGGCGGCGACGTCGGCCGTGGCGTCGGCCGCTACGTCGGTGACGGGGGAGGAGACGGTGTCAGGCGCCGGCTCCGTCGGGGTGGGCGCTGCCGACTCGTCAAGGCCGGTCGGCTGGTCGGCCTGCTCAGCCTTGGGCTGGTCGTCAGGCCGGTTGTCGGGCTGGTTCCGCTCAGTCACGGGATGCTCCTTCATGGGTTGACGGGGAGGGAGCGGCATGACCGCTCCGTTCCGTTCGCGCCCGGCCTTCAGACCGGGTGGTGGTGACGTGCCGTCGGAGGACGGCAGTGCCGAGAGTCTACGTTCCTGCGGGCGGCAACCACCATCCCCGGCCCCAATGATTTCAGTTGATTCGTTGACCGCCGATGTCCCTCACGAGCGGGCCGGTGTCGGTTCCCCAGGCCTCGTCGACGGCTGGCGCTGTTAGCATGTGACCATGCTCGCGTGACTCGCCCCTGTGCCCCCACCGCCTCATGCCAAGGACGAGTCATGCCTGCGATCAGTTTCTCCCATGTCAGCTTCTCCTACACCTCCGCCCCCTTGCTGGAGAGCATCAACTTGACGGTCTCCGACGACGAACGCGTCTGCGTCGTCGGCCCCAACGGATCGGGGAAGTCCACGCTCCTGCGCCTGGCCACCGGTGAGTTGTCCCCTGACCACGGGGCTGTCAGCATTCCCGAGCATCATGGCCCGCCGGCGACCGACTCGGCGGAGTCGACTGCAACGTCGATCGAGGGCTACCTCGACGCCGTCTGCGCTGAGACCCTGGACACGCTTGATCGTTTCGAGCGCATGGGCGAGGCCATTGCCCAGGCCGGAGCTGAAGCCGGCTCCCTCGCTGAGGACTACGACTCGTTACTGACCCGGCTTGAGTCGCTCGACGCCTGGAACCTGCCGGCTCGACGGGCTGAGGCGCTCGCCGGGCTGGGACTGGGGCGCGTGGATACAGGCCGCCTTGTCTCCTCCCCTGTCGCCGGGGCAACGGGGAGGCTGGAGATCGCCGCTCTGCTTCTTTCAGCCGGTCAGGCGCTGGTGCTCGACGAGCCCACCAACCACCTGGATGCCGGTAGCAGTAGCTACCTGAGCGAGATAATGGCGTCATGGCCCGGACCGGTCCTGTTCTCCTCTCACGATCGTGCCTTCATCGACGAGGTGGCCACCGCCGTCGTCGACCTCGACACAGCGCCGTGGCAGGCACTCGCCACCGCCTCCGGGGACAGCGGCCCCATGGGTGCCTACCGGTGCACGGGGCGATACAGCGACTACCTCGTGGAGAAGGCGCACGCCAGGTCGTCCCACCACAGTCTTCACCAGCGTCAGCAGGAGCAGCGGCGCAAGCTCGCGCGTCACCGTCGCGACTCCGAGATCGTTGGGCACAGCGGGGCAGCGCCCCGGACCGAGGCCCGCATAGCCCGGAAGTTCTACGCCGACCGCGCCCAGCGCGTCTCCACCCGGCGCCAGACTCAGGACGACCGCCGGCTGGAGGCGCTCGCCAGTACCGAGGTGCGCAGGCCCCGCTCCTACGACCTGCAGCTGCGTCTGACTGAACCGGCGCCGCGAACAGGGATGGCGGTCTCGGCCCGGTCAGCCGCCGTACCCGGGCGCCTTGCACCGGTCACGGTCGACGTCATGGCAGGCGAGCACCTGCTGGTCACCGGCGCCAATGGGAGCGGCAAGTCCACGCTTCTGACCTGGATGGGTAGGCGGTCAGCACCCACGGAGGACTCCGTCGGCAGCCTCACGGTATCCGGTTCGGTGCTCCGGATACCCCAGCACCTGCCGAATCTCGGCGACCCTGGGGTGGATGAGAACGTGTGGACCAAGGGGATCGGGGACCGTGGCCGGGGAGCTCTGCACCCGCGCCTGTGGAACCGTCCCATCAGCGAGCTCTCCGACGGCAACCAGCGCCGCGTTCAGCTGGCCCTGGCCGCTGCTGCTGGGCCTGAGGTGCTTGTCGTCGACGAGCCCACGAACTACCTGGACCTGGACGCCCTCGAGATGCTCGAGACCGCCCTGAGGTCGTGGACGGGCACGCTCATCGTCGCCAGCCACGACCGCTGGCTCATTGAGCACTGGTGGGGGCGGCGGCTTCACCTTCGGTGAGGCAGCCGGGTCCTGTGGACCTGAGCAGCTCTTTTACCCGTATTGACACTGTTCCCAGGCGGCCCAAGTAGGCTGGGGGCATGATCTTGGAGCGCACCATCGCACCTGTGTTCGCAGCCAACTGCTACGTCCTGGCCTCCGGCTCCGGGCGAGCCCGCACTCGTCGTCGACCCCGGAGCCGGCGCCGCCGGCGGCGCCCTGGCCCTGCTTCGCTCCCATCGGCTCACCCTGGGCGCCATCCTGCTCACCCACGGACACGCCGACCACGTATGGGACACCCAGGCCCTCATCGAGGCGGCGCATGCCGAGGGCATGCTCGCCAGCGACGACGCCGTCGACGTGCCGGTCTACATCCCCGAGCGCGACCGGTACCGGCTCGAGGAGCCTGACATCACCACCGGCATCAGCTCGAACGGCATGACCTTCACCGACATGGCCGGCACCCCTTGGAGGCAGCCCGCCGATATCCGTCTCTTCCCCGGAGACGGCTTCTCCCGCGCCGTCGAGATGGTTCCCGGCATCGCGCTGCGCGCGATCCCCGCCCGGGTCACTCGGAGGCTCCACCCTGTTCTTCTTCGAGGCCCGGTTGGCGGACAACGCCCTGCTCTACGAGGCCGAGGTCATTGAGGACGACCCCTCCACCGCCGACGAGGAGCACACCTACCTCATGGCCCCTTGACGGTGACGTCATCTTCAAGGGGTCCGTCGGGCGCACCGACCTGCCCGGTGGGGACCAGGTGCAGATGCTCGGTACCCTGCGGTTCCCTGGCCAGCGCCATCGACCCGGCCACCGTCCTGCTGCCCGGGCACGGTGCGGTGACCACCATGGAGCATGAGCACCACGGCAACCCCTACCTCGCTGAGGCCAAGATCCGTGGAGGAGACCTCAAGGCCTGACGACGGTGCACCAGGGTGCTGCTCGTCATGACACAATGCCGACCATGACACAGGTACGACAAGCGCTCTCCTCACTGTCCGGCTTTCCCGAGTGGCTCCCGGCGGGCCGCATCGTCGAGCAGCACTTCGTCGACATCCTGCGTCGTACCTTCGAGCTCCATGGCTTCAGCGGTATCGAGACCCGCGCCGTCGAGCCGCTGAGCGAGCTGACGAGGAAGGGCGAGACCTCGAAGGAGGTCTATCTCCTCAACCGTCTGCAGGCGGACCCCGCCGAGCCCGACGCCGAGGCGGACCCCCGTAAGCAGCTGGGCCTCCACTTCGACCTCACTGTCCCCTTCGCCCGTTACGTCGTTGACAACGCCGGGCTGCTCACCTTCCCGTTCAAGCGCTACCAGATCCAGAAGGTCTGGCGCGGCGAGCGTCCTCAGGAGGGGCGCTTCCGCGAGTTCATCCAGGCCGATATCGACATCGTTGGTGACGGCACCCTGCCGTTCTACCACGACGTCGAGGTCCCCCTCATCATGCATGAGGCGCTCAGCTCCCTTCCGGTGCCCGCGGTCACCATCCACGTCTCCAACCGCAAGGTGGCCCAGGGCTTCTACCAGTCCATCGGCATTGACTCGGGCCGGCTCATCGAGGTCCTGCGCGTCGTCGACAAGCTCGACAAGATCGGCCCGGAGAAGGTTGCCGCCGAGCTCACCCAGAGTGTCGGCGTGAGTGCGCAGCAGGCGGCGCAGGCCCTCAGACTGGCCACTATCACCGGAACCGACGGCCAGGACGTCTCCGGGCAGGTCCTGCGTGCCCTGGCCGGGGCCGAGCCCACCGAGCTGCTCGAGGAGGGGCTGTCCGAGCTGACCGCCCTGCTCGAGGCCGCCGGCCGGCGCCGCCCCGGCGCCGTCATCGCCGACCTCAAGATCGCCCGCGGGCTGGACTACTACACCGGCACCGTCTACGAGTCCTTCATGTCCGGCCACGAGGACCTCGGCTCGGTGTGCTCCGGCGGCCGCTACGACTCCCTGGCCACCAACGGCAAACGCACCTTCCCGGGGGTGGGCATCTCCATCGGTCTGTCACGGCTCCTGGCCCGTGTCATCGGCGAGGGGCTTGTGGAGGTCAGCCGTCCTGTGCCCACGGTGGTCCTCGTGGCAGTCACCGATGAGGCGCACCGCTCCGCCTCCGACGCGATCGCCGACGCACTGCGAGCCCGCGGCATCAGCGCCGACGTCGCCCCCAGCGCCGCCAAGTTCGGCAAGCAGATCAAGGCTGCCGACAAGCGCTCCATCCCCTTCGTGTGGTTCCCCGGCGCCGAGGGAGCACCGGACTCGGTCAAGGACATCCGTTCCGGTGAGCAGGTTGAGGCCGATGCCGCCACCTGGCAGCCGCCCAGCGACGACGACGTCCCGCAGATCATGGTCGCTCGTGCCGCAGCCGGCACTGGTGCCGACGTTGAGGCTGACTCGGCCTCATGACCAAGAGCCGGGGCGAGCCCAGCAGCAGCCAGAAGGTCCAGGAGGCGACCAGGGCCCTGTCCGCGCTGCGAGACAGTCTGACCGCCTTGTCCATGCCCTACGTCCTGCAGGGAACGGCAGCCGCCTCGGACAAGGCCACGCTCATCCGCGACCAGCTCGGCGACTACATCCTGCCGCGCCTGGCCAGCCTGGACGCGCCTTTGCTGGCTGTCGTCGGAGGCTCCACCGGAGCGGGCAAGTCGACCCTCGTCTCCTCACTCGTACGCCGACACGTGGCCAGGGCCTCTGCGATCCGCCCCACCACACGCCGCCCCCTGCTGCTGCACGCGCCGACAGACGCGGCCTGGTTCGACAACGACCGGGTCCTGGGCTCACTGTCGCGCCTGCGCGTGGACCCGGACGCTCCGGCGAGTCCGCCCACCGACCACACGCCCAGAGAGCTCGAGCTACGCGCCTGCGAGGGCCTGCCCGAGGGGCTGGCGATCGTGGACGCCCCCGACGTCGACTCGGTGGTCGAGGACAACCGTGACCTGGCAGCCACCCTGCTGGCCGGTGCGGACCTGTGGATCTTCGTCACCACGGCGGCTCGCTACGCCGACGCCGTCCCCTGGGAGCACCTGCGGGCCGCGGCGCAGCGGCACATCACGGTGGCCGTCGTCCTGGACCGGGTACCGGAGGGTGCGCAGAGCGAGGTGGAGGCCGACCTGCGGCGCCGGCTCGTGGCTGCCGGCCTGGGCGAGGCTCCCGTCTTCACCATTCCTGAGACGGCTCTTGACGACGACGGATTCCTGCCCGAGTCCTGCGTCTCGCCGGTGCGCCAGTGGCTGGGTGCGCTGGCCTCAGACGCGGCCGCGCGGCAGGACATCGCTCACCGCAGCCTCATCGGTGCCATCGGGTCCGTTACGGCCCAGAGCGAGCTGCTCGCCGTCGAGCTCGACTCCCAGGAGGCGGAGCACGCCGAGCTGCGCCGCGCAGCCACCTCCGAGCACGATGACGCCCTGGAGCGTGTCATCGAGGCCACTGAGGACGGCTCCATGCTGCACGGGGAGGTGCTGGCCCGCTGGCAGGAGTTCGTGGGAACCGGTGATCTGTTCCGGTCGCTGGAGGTCCAGGTGGGGCGGGTCCGTGACCGCGTCACCTCGCTTCTGCGGGGACGTCCGGCGCCGGCCAAGCGCGTTGAGCAGGCGATCGGTTCGTCCCTGGTCGAGCTCCTGGTCGCCGAGTCCCAACGGGCCTGCCTGGCCACGGAGCGTTCCTGGCGGCGTGCCGGCACCTCCCAGCAGGCTCTCAACCGTGCTCTGGCGGAGGTACCGACCCAGGCCGGACTCGGGGTCATCGCCGCGGCCCTCGTCCACGACTGGCAGCGAGAGGTGCTCCGACTCATCCGAGCAGAGGGAGCCGACAAACGGCTCACCGCCAGGCTGCTGTCACTCGGGGTCAACGGTGCCGGCGTCGTCCTGATGATCCTCGTCTTCGCCCACACCGGCGGACTGACCGGGGGAGAGGTGGGGATCGCGGGAGGTACCGCCATCCTGGCCCAGCGGGTCCTGGAGGCCGTCTTCGGTGACCAGGCGATGCGTGGCATGACCAAGCGGGCCCGGGAGGACCTCACCAAGCGCGCCACCGCGCTGTTCGCCAACCAGGCGAAGTGCTTCACCGAGGCCCTTCCGGTTCCGGCGCCCAGCGCAGACGCGCTGCGCGAACAGCTGCAGACCTGTCAGAAGGCGGCGACCTCGCTGCGCACCGCACCCGCTCGAGACCGACGGCCGGCCGGGAGGCGGGTGCGGTGAGCGCTGACCATACGGGCCACACAGACCACGCCGAGGCCGGCGGCCTCGTGCCTGTTCTCGAGGACCTGGCGCGGGCCGTCGACCTGGGGGCTCAGCTCGGTCTGGACGATGAGCTCACCCAGGCCCGAGACGTCCTCGAGCAGGCCTCTCACCGTCGACGTCTGGCGCTGCAGACCACGGTGGTCGCTCTCCTCGGGGCCACCGGGTCGGGCAAGTCCAGTCTGACGAACGCTCTCGCCGGCGCCGAGGTGTCCCGTACTGCCCGCACCCGCCCGACCACGACCCAGCCCCTCGCCGTCGTCCCGGACACCACGGTGGAGGCCACCGCGCTGCTGGACTGGCTCGACATCAGCCAACGGGTGCGTGTCGACGGAGCCTGGGGACTGGGTGAGGACACGGTGCTGGTCGACCTGCCCGATATCGACTCCGAGGAGCTCGCGCACCGGGCCATTGCCGAGCGCATGGCGGGAAAGGTCGATGTCCTGGTATGGGTCCTCGATCCCGAGAAGTACGCCGACGGCGTCGTTCATCGCGACTTCCTCACTCCCATGGCGGCTCACGCCGAGGTCATGACGGTCGCCCTGAACCAGGTGGATCGGCTCGACGCCGAGGGGCGCGACGCCGTGCTCACGGACCTGCGGCGGATCCTGGATCGGGAGGGGCTGGGGAACGTTTCGGTCGTCCCCGTCAGCGCCCGTACCGGAGAGGGAATCGAGACCCTGGCTCGCACCGTGGCCGCGGTAGCCGCCGATCGTCTGGCCAGTGCCCGCAACCTCATTGCCCACGCCCGTCGCGCCGCCAAGGAGCTGGGGGAGCGGACAGGGCTCATCGCCCCGGCTCTGCCAGGCGCCGTTGGTACGCGTCCGGCTGACGCTCAGGCGCAGCACGTGCAGCAGCCCCTGGCAGAACTCAGACTGGCGGCGGCCGGCGTCGCCGGGATCGACGTCGTCGCGCGGGCCGTCGAAGGATCCGACCGGCACCGGGCCCACACCCGGGTCGGCTGGTTCTGGACGCGGTGGATCGAGCGTCTGCGACGTGACCCGCTGAGAGCGCTTCACCTCGGGGGAGAGCGTCCGACCTCTTCTCGGCCTGATGCCGCCGAGCAGCCCGACGACGGTCGTGAAGGCGCCGTCATCGACCTCAGCTCCCTGCCTCCCGCCGGTCCGGCGGCAACGGGTAACCTGCGCAGCACCGCTCACCTCTACGCCTTGGCAGTCAGCGCGGAGCTACCGGAGGACCTGGCGACGCAGGCCGTCTTCCGCAGCGACGAACGCGCCGACAACCTCGCAGCCCCCTGGACCGGGCGGTGTCCGCGGTGGACTATGGGGCGTGGCGCCGACCGGCCTGGTGGACGATCGCCAATGTGCTGCAGTGGGTGACGGCGCTGACCGCACTGCTCGGCGGACTGTGGCTGGTGGCGATCCATGTCCTGGAGGAGTACCTCCTGCTGATCGCGGTTGACGTCCCCCGCTGGGGGAGAGTCCCCTGGCCCACCGTCCTGCTGCTCGGTGGACTGCTGATCGGGCTGGTCCTGGCCGGCCTGGGAACATTCGTGGCCCGGCTCCAGGCCAGACGTCACAGCAAGCAGGTCTCCCGCCTCCTGCGCCGAGCGACCGACGAGGTCATCGAT
>BNJU01003990.1_pt1 | contig 85136 bp, 131 predicted proteins | sample 8539281 | NCBI WGS metagenome assembly BNJU01 (sample SAMD00202456, study PRJDB9452) | human saliva metagenome | isolation source: human saliva | place: Japan
AATTTAAAAATGAAAAAGGTATATAATGAATTATAAAAAAAGTTTAAGGAGTCAGTTTATGTTACAAAGTTTTTTTATGGCGTTATTCAAGTGAAACATTATCAAAATGGGACGTTTGCGATTGCAGACGGAAGTGTTAAAAAGGATGACGAAGAGTTGAAAGAGGAATTTTTTTAAATAATATTCGTAAAAATAGAAGGAATAAATTCTGTGGAAGTTAATTCTGTTACTGGAAGTATTCTGATTTATTTTGATGAAAAAGTTATTGAAAGTTCTTTTTTGTATTTGGTAGTGTTGAGATTGCTTCATTTGGATGAGGAAGCCTTGAAAAATAAACCTGGGAGAATAAAAAGAGTTGTTAAAAGCAGATATTTGAATCAGCAGATATGGCTGTTTATAACAAGAGTAAAGGTTATTTGGATTTGAAGACATTAACTGCAGGTATTTTTTTATTTTTTTATGGAATAAAAAAATTATGGAAAGTTCCAGGATTACCTAAAGGAGCTACATTGTTATGGTGGGCTTCTAGACTTTTATCAGATGAGAAAAGAAAATAGTAGACAAAAAATTGAAAGGGAAAAAGATGTTAGAAAATTTTTTTAGAACAACATATCTGATGTTTAATCAGATAAAGGTAGTGCACAGTATTCCTGGAAGACTTAGGCTATTTGTTCCAAATTTATCAAAAGTTCCAGAGGAATTAAAAAAAATATGATAATGAAGTAAAAAAACTTATTTTTATCAAAAAAAGGGATAAAAAGTGTTGAATATTCGTATATAACGAATAAAAATTTTTGCTTTATTATGATCCAAATTTGATTTCAGAAAAGGAAATACTTGAATGGATGAACAAAGTTTGGAAAACGGTTATCAATCATCCTGAATTGTATGAAAAATAAATCCTTGAAAGAAATAGAAGATAATCTGGAAATTTTTTTATGATTTGATAAAAAGACTTTAAGTTTTGTGGAATAAAAAGAAAGGAAAAATTTTATGGCTGGTAGAAATTATTTGCTAAATTGTGAGATTTTTGCATGAAATTCGTGGGAGAATCAGAATTCGTTCAAGAGCGTTAAAATATCTTGGCGTTCACAAAGAAGAAATAACAAAGCGTTTAATGCAAGTTCATTATATAAAAAGTGTTGAAATTTCAACTATTACAGGTTCTGTACTTATTTATTTTGATAACTTTTTCGCTAACTGGAGAAAATTTTTGTATCTTTGCTTCAAAAATACATTGAATGGGTATTTGGTGGATATTTACAAAAATGAGAAAAAAACAAGCATCGAATAAATATGTGATAGAAAGACGATTACAGGAAGAATCACCAAAAGAAATTATGAAAAAAATATTGAGCGGCAGTATTATTGCTTTTTGCTTCCAGGTCCAAAAAAACGAAATTGACTGGAATTAGAAGATTATTTAATTACAAAACTATTTCAACAATTTCTTTGGCATTGCCTGTTTTTAAAAAAATGGAATTTTGTCATTGATTCAGAATAAGCGTCCGAATGCGGATACATTGAGTTCTACGGCGATTGTAAGTAGTATCGCTTTTAGGAAGTGAGCGAACAGCTTTGACAATTATGATTTTAGAAAAGAATTGCAGAACTTTTGACGGCTTATACTATGAAAAAAAACTCGTGGCGTAATTAAAGATATGCTAAGTGTTGGAGAAAACTATGTTTGGAAAGCGTCTGAAGATGAAGACCAAGTGGCGAAAAAAGTTCCAATTGAAGAAATTAAAAAAGGTGATTTGATACTTGTTCAAACTGGAGAAAAAATAAGTGTCGATGGAACAATTGAAAAGGGAAGTGCGGTAATTGACCAATCGGCGATTACTGGAGAATATATGCCTGTTAAAAAGGAAACAGGACAGGAAGTTTTTGCTGGAACGCTTTTGAAAAGTGGAAATATTACTGTAAGAGCTGAAAAAGTTGGAGATGACAGAACGGCTTCAAGAATTATAAAATTGGTGGAAGATGCTTCATTTAACAAAAGCGGACATTCAATCTTACGCCGATGCATTTTTCTGCACAGTTGATTCCGTTAAATTTCCTTCTTGCTGGAATAGTTTACGCTTCAACTAGAAATTTACAAAAGGCATTGAGTATGCTTGTAATTGATTATTCATGCGGAATAAGATTGTCGACAGCGACAGCATTTTCTGCTTCAATTAATACAGCTGCTAAAAAAACGGAATCTTTGATTAAAGGGAAGCAATTATTTGGAAGAACTTTCAAAGGCTGATACTGTAATATTTGATAAAACTGGAACAATTACAGAAGGAAAACCTAAAGTTCAAACAGTAAAAAAACTTTTTGCTAAAAAAATATGAAAGATAATAGAATGATTGCATTAGCTGCGGCTGCTGAAGAAACTTCTACACACCCTTTGGCAAGTGCGATTTTAAACGAAGTAAGAAATAGAGGATTAAAAATACCACGACATAAAGAAGATGTAATTAGAGTGGCAAGAGGAATTGAAACTTATGTAAATAAGGATATTATTCGTGTGGGAAGCAGAAGATACATGGAAGAAAATAATATTTCGGTAGAGATGTCAGTTGACGTGGTAAAAGGAATGCAAAATAATGGAGAAATCGTTATTTATGTGGCTAAAAATGAGAATTTAATCGGTGTAATCGGAGTTTCTGATCCACCAAGGGAAAATATCAAAAAAGCTATGAACCGTTTGAGAAATCAAGGAATAGACGATATTGTGCTACTTACAGGAGATTTGAGACAACAGGCTGAAACCATTGCAAATAGTATGTCGATGGATAGATACGAATCTGAATTGTTACCAGAAGATAAGGCAAAAGATATCTTGAAATTCCGTTCAATCGGATCAAAAGTTATTATGATTGGAGATGGAATAAACGATGCTCCAGCTCTTTCTTACGCAAATGTAGGAATAGCACTTGGAAGCACTAGAACAGATGTTGCAATGGAAGCTGCCGATGTTACAATAACTTCTGACGATCCGTTGTTAATACCAGCTGTAATCGGTTTAGCTAAAAATACTGTAAAAATTATAAAACAAAATTTTGCGATGGCGATTGGAATAAACAGTTTTGCACTTGTATTAGGTGCGACAGGATTGCTACCAGCAATATATAGTTCAGTTTTACATAATTCAATAACAATTTTAGTAGTTGGAAATTCATTAAGACTTCTAAAATATGATGTCAATAAATAGAATTTTTGTGGCGTATCTGATTTTGGAGGAAATTATATGAAAAAATTAACTTTGACGGTATTGCATAAGTTACCGAATCGTGTCAGATTTAAAGTTTCACACGAAATTATTGACACAAAAAAATTTTTTGAAACAATAAAAGTTGGAGCAAAAAGTACAGCTTTACGATATAATAAAACTATAAATACATTGCTTATAACTTTTGAGCCAGAGGAAATTACGATTGATGAAGTGATTTATCGAACTGCGACAGCATTATCAGTTGAGCACGGCATGACTTCGGTAAAATTAGTGGAAGATTTTTGAGGAGAAAAATCAATAGATTCGTTGTCTGTATATTCTGGAGCTGCGATTTTGCTTTCTTTCTTGTACGGACTTGGAAAAAGTAAAATTGAAAAATTACAATTGGATATAAACAATTTTACAGCGGGACTTACAACAGCGGCAATTATGGAACACGCCTACATGGAAACACAACGAAAAGGTTTCTTTGACATTGAAATTTTACCAGCATTGTATCTTTTAAGATCCTATATGGCGAATAGATCAGTTACAGCAATAGCACTTATGTGGCTTACAACTTTTGGACGACACCTTGTATTAAATAATGTATCGAATAAAGAAGTGAGAATTTATCGGTTAAAAGCTGAAAATGGGAAAATTCCATTATGTTGTGGATGTGAAAAATGATAAAACTATTGAGAATGTAAGTGATTTAATAGATCATATATTCTTTAGCAAGAGATCAGATGAAGATTCGGATGATAAATATATAGCTTTGAAATAAATTGTGATTTAAAGTAAAAGAATTTAACAAAAGATATCAAGAAATCACCAGATTCTACAAGTAGGAGTAATTACATAGTTATAAAAAAATATTAATATATAATTATTTGAAAAAAATATAATAAATAAATTAAAAATTTGGAGGTAATAAAATGATAAAATTTGGAAGTATAAAGAAAGAGCATTTAGTGGGAGCGGCAGTTGGAGTAGGAACAGTTGCAGTTGGTTACTATTTATACAAAAAAATCAAAGTAAAGTTGACAGTTTTTTTAAGAAAACAAGGGAATAAATATAAAAAAACATCTTCAGAAGCAACTTTACGATAATATGAATCTTGAAGAATTGATGACAACAAAAGAACATCTTGAAGATTTAATTGCTGAAAAAGAATTATCTACAAATACTGCTGTTTCAGAAACAGTTGTGGAAGTTGAAGAAAAAAATAGTTGATTTTTTTAAGATTAAGTTGATAAAAATTAATTAAAAATTAGAGTTTAAATAAATAGACCAGTTGTAACTTTTTGAGTTCAATTTTAAAAGCAGTTTTTGCTGCAATTAAATATAAAAAAAGTTTATGAAATAGTGCAAGAATACTCGGAATTTTTAGTTGTGAGATGAATTGCACGAAAATTTAGTAAGCATATGGAAAAATTTTTAGTAGATAAAATGTAGAATATGTAATATAATATCTTTGATTGAAGACTGTAATGGAGTATTAAATATTCTAAAGAAAAGTAAAGTTGTGGACTTAAATGTTGTCCTATACAATAGGGGTGAGCTGAACACGCCTAAAAAGAATAAGGATAGTTGTTGTGCTATCAAACTTCTTAGAAAAATTTTTTTAAATACTTTTTAAAGATTTTAAAACCCTGCGACTTTTAGTCGTGGGAGGTTCAGGTTTTTAAGCATAAAATGCGTAACATTAATAAAAAAATATTATTTTTAAGGAGGAAACTTATGAAATTAGTATTAATCAGACATGGTGAAAGCCAATGGAATTTGGAAAACAAATTTACTGGTTGGAAAGATGTGGATTTGAGTCCCTAAAGGAGTTGAAGAAGCAAAAAGCTGGAGGAAAAGCATTAAAAGGAAAAAGGATTAGTTTTTGATGTTGCTTATACTTTTACTTAAAAAAAGAGCTATCAAAACTCTAAATTATGTTTTTGGAAGAATTGGATGAATTGTATATTCCAGTTTACAAATCTTGGAGATTGAATGAAAGACACTATGGTGCATTACAAGGATTGAATAAAGCAGAAACTGCTAAAAAATATGGAGATGACCAAGTGCTTATCTGGAGAAGAAGTTTTGATGTTGCACCACCTGCAATTGACAAATCAAGTGAATATTATCCAAAATCAGACAGAAGATATGCTGATTTAACTGATGAAGAAGCACCACTTGGAGAAAGTTTGAAAGATACAATCGCAAGAGTGTTTACCTTACTGGCATTCAGATATTTCAAAAAAAGCTTTAAAAAGAAGGTAAAAATGTTATTGTAGCAGCTCATGGAAACAGTTTGAGAGCATTAATAAAATATTTGTTAAATATTTCAGATGAAGATATCTTGAAATTAAACTTAACAACTGGAAAACCATTAATTTTTGAAATAGATGAAAACTTGAACGTTGTTTCATCACCAGATTCTTTTTAGTTAAAGCATGATATAATTTTTAGCAAGGATGAATTTAAATAATCCTTGCGTTTTTTTGTATTTTTTTAAAAAAATACAAGCTTGAAACTAATGTTGTAGCAGGACTGCTTTTAAAATCGAACTTGAAACAACTGGTCTATTTATTTAAACTCTAATTTTTAATTAATTTTTTTATCAGTTTATTAGGCATATTTTTTTATTTAGTAATAGATTTCTGTTGGCTTTTTATTTAGCAGTATTTTAAAAACTTTTTTTGTTATCAAATAAATAAAAATATTTTTTTATTTTTTTAAATGGATTTTAGAATAAAAATAAATTTTTAAAGGAAGGTGAAAAAAATATGACTTTGGAAATAACTACACCTGCAGTTCTTTTTTTCCTACTGTATCTTTTACTTTTTGCTTGCATACACAAATAGGTTTCTGGCACTTACAGCGATTGTGAGGCAGATGGATTCAAGCGGGGAAGTGGAGCATGAGTTTTATCAAGTTAAAAATTTGAGAAAAAGGCTAAATTATATATAAAAATGCAGTATTTTGGAGTTTCAAGTCTGTTAATGTGTGCCATTTCTATGCTATTTTTTTATTTCTTCAAATGGATTTTATTGGGAAAAATAAGTTTTGGAATAAGTCTTGTATCGTTGATAGTTTCACTATTATTTTCACTTTTGAAATTCAAATTTCGCTAGAAGCTTTTGAGAATTCATTTGAATCATAATAGTGAGAGTGAGGAGAAAAATAAATAAAAATTTTTTTATCATTTGACATAAATTAGAAAAAAATTGATATAATTAGTGTGTAAAGTATAGTTTGAGTAAAAAAATTAAAGACAAATATTTTTAATTGTTGATTATTAAATTAAGGAGGAAGGATGATTTTCGGTAATTTTTGGCGGCTGGAAAAGGGACTAGAATGAAGTCTGAGCAGTCTAAGGTTTTTGCACAAGGTAAATGGTGTTCCGATGATTAGAAGAGTTGTGACTGTTCTTGAAAAATATTGGGAATAAAAAAATGTTTTTATTTTGGGGCATAAAAAGGAAGATGTGCTGGCTGAAATGGGAGATGTTGATTTTGTTACACAAGAGGAGCAGCTTGGGACAGGACATGCTATTTTGATTGCAAAGGATAAAATTAAGGAATATGGTGAAGATGTGCTTATCACTTGTGGAGATACGCCTCTTTTGAAGGAAGAAACGCTGAAAAAAAGCTAAAGGATGCTTTTTGAGGAAGGAAAACTTGACTGTATTGTGCTTTCCTGCAAGGTTAAGAATCCGTTTGGATATGGACGGATTGTTAAGGAAAATGGAAAAATTTCAAATATTGTCGAAGAAAAGGAAGCAGATGAAAATGAGAAAAAAATAGATGAAATTAATACAGGAGTCTATATTTTTTTAAAAATGAAAGTTTGCTTTTATGCAATTGAAAAATTGACAATAACAATTCAAAAGGTGAATATTACTTGACTGATGCCATAAAAATTTTGACAAGTGAAGGATACAATGTTGACAGTTTTCAAATTGAAGATGAAGATGAAATTTTAGGAGTAAATTCTAAGGTTCAGTTGGCACAGGCAGAGAAAATTTTGAGAAATAGAAAAAATATTGAACTGATGGATAGTGGTGTAATTTTGATTGATCCAGATGCGACTTACATTGAAGATAATGTTCAAATTGGGCAAGATACTGTAATTTATCCAAATGTTACAATTCAAGGAAATACTAAAATTGGAAAAAATTGTGAAATTTTAGGAAATACTAGAATCGAAAACTCTGTAATTGCTGATAATGTTAGAATAGAAGCCTCTGTTGTAGAAAAGTCAACTCTTGAAGAAGGAGTAACTGTAGGGCCGTTTGCACATTTACGACCAAAGGCATACTTAAAAGAAACTGTGCATGTTGGAAACTTTGTGGAAATAAAAAACTCTACTCTTGAAAAGGGTGTAAAAGACAGGGCATTTGACTTATATTGGAGATGCTGAAATTGGGCAAGATACAAATGTTGGCGCAGGAACTATTACTTGCAATTATGATGGGAAGAATAAACATAGGACAAAAATTGGAAAGAATGCATTTATTGGAAGCAATTCAATAATTGTAGCACCTGTGGAAATAGGAAATGAAGTTTTGACAGCTGCAGGTTCGGTTATAACAGAGGATATTCCTGATGAAGCGCTTGCTTTTGGAAGGGCAAAACAGGTAAATAAGGAGAAAAAAATAAATAATTAGAAATAGGAAATGTCAGAAAATAAAAAGTTAATAAAAAAATAAAAAAATATTAATGAGAGAAAGGGAAATAAAATGATAACATTAACCAAAAGAAGACAAAGACAAAAATTAGAGTATTTGCAGGAACATCAAGTGAAAAATTGGCAGAAAAGATTGTAAAATACTTGGATATGGATTTATCAGCTGCTGAAATTGTAAAATTTGCTGATGGAGAAACTTTTGCAAAGGCGAAGAAAAGTGTACGTGGCTGTAAAGTATTTATTGTTCAGTCTACTTCAAAACCTGTAAATGAAAGCCTTATGGAACTTTTAGTCTTTATTGATGCAATTAAAAGATCTTCAGCCAAGGAAATTATCGCTGTAATTCCTTATTATGGATATGCAAGACAAGATAGAAAGGCAAGTCCAAGAGAGCCGATTACATCAAAACTTGTTGCAAATTTGCTGACAGTTGCGGGAGCTACAAGAGTAATTACAATGGACTTGCATGCAAGACAAATTCAAGGATTTTTTGACATTCCAGTGGATCACATGGAAGCATTGCCAATTTTGGCAAAACACTTTATAAAATACGGATTTAGCCCAGAAGATACAGTTGTTGTATCGCCTGATGTTGGTGGAGTAAAAAGAGCTAGAGGACTTGCAAACTGGCTGCATACACCGCTTGCAATAATTGATAAAAGACGTGCCAAGGCAAATGTTTCAGAAGTTATGAATATTATTGGTGATGTAAAAGGTAAAAAGGCTATTTTGATTGACGATATGATTGATACAGCCGGAACAATTTGCAATGCTGCTCAAGCTTTTAATTGACAAAGGGCGCTTTGGAAGTTTACGGATGTGCAACACATGCTGTTTTTCTCTGATCCTGCAGTTGAAAGATTAAAAAAATCAGCATTTACTGAAATTGTAGTAACAGATACTATTCAATTGCCTGAAGATAAAAAAATTCGATAAATTAAAAAAATATTGACAACAAGTAAAATGTTTGCAGAAATAATAACTAGAATAGCTACAAATAATCCAATAAGCGGTTTATTTGAAATGCCAGTTGATGATGGAAATGATGACTAAGATTGATAAAGATAAAAAAAGTAAAATTGAAAAAGCTATAAAAATTTTTAAAAAAATGGAGGAGTTGCTGTATTTCCCTACAGATACTGTCTATGGAATTGGCTCTCTTCCTGAAAAGAAAGCTGTTGAAAAAAATTTATAAAATAAAAAAACGTGATTTTTTTCTAAAAAAATAATCGCATTAATTAGTAATAAGGAAATTTTTGAAGGATCTAGTAAATGAAACTGAAGAAAATATGGAAAAAAATTTCTAAAAATTCTCAATGAATACTGGCCAGGAGAACTGACGGTCATTTTTTTCGTGCAAATTGTAATTTTACACGGAAATTTGATGAAAATATGGAAACTGTTGGGATTCGGATTCCCAAAAAAATAAAATTGCTTTTGGAAATAATAAAAGAATCTGGAGGAATATTATTGACTTCAAGCGCTAATATTTCAGGTGAAAGTTCGGTTAAAAAAATTGAGGATTTAAGTGAAGAATTGCTAAAAAAATGTGGATATTGTTATTCCAAATGAAGAATCAGAATTGACAGGGAAGCCGTCTACAATTGTAAAATTTGAAAATGGAGAGATTACGTTATTACGAGAAGGTAATATTTTATTTGAGGAAATAGTAAAAAAATTAAAATGATAAAAAAAGAAAGGAGAATTTATGGCAAAAATGGTAAATCCAAATACTGTTAGCAATATGGATTTAATAAATGCAAAATCACAGGCTAAAATGCAGCAGCTTGTGCAAAAAATTGGAAAAGGGAAAAGAAAAGTCAATGTTACATTTTCAAAAATGTCAAGAAGTTATTTGGTAAAAATGATTGAGGAAATGAGAAAAATGATGAGCCAATATGAAAAACAGCTGCCAAATGTATTTAGTTTCTTTAAATATTTGGAAAATGAAGTTAAAATTACAAAGGCGAATAAAAAGGAAAAAACTAAAAATGTAAAATTGTCTTACGAAGAAGTTGACTTTTTTAAACTGCAGCTAAAGGAAACATTAAAAGGGATTGATGCTCAACGTGCGACTTTGAAGTGGTACAATCTGATTAAAAAGGGATTGTTTAAAACATTGAAAAAACAGACAGAATTGGTGCTGGAGGAATTTAGCAGCGGAACTGTGAAAAAGAAATAATTGAAAATATAAAAGCGGGAAGGGAAAATTGAGGACAATGAATGAAAAAATAATTGAAAAGGCAAAACTAAAGGATGTTGTCGATAATAAAAAAAATAGTTTTTTATCAAAAGATACTGTTTCTTATTTAAATGAAATTGTAAAGACTGGATTTAAGGAGCGGGCTAGTGATATTCACGTGAAATTTGACCTGCTGGAAGGAATGGAAATAAAATACCGGGTTGACGGCTATCTGAAAGAAAGCCAGAAATTGTATGAAGCAGTGAATAGAAAAGTTCTTGAAAAAAAATATTACAGAAATTATTGCCAGAATGAAAATTTTGGCTGGAATGAACGTTGCAGAGAAAAGAAAGCCACAAGATGGCAGCTTTTCTTTTTTATTAAATGCAAAAAATACAAATAAACGTTATGATATAAGGGCTGCCTATATGCCGACAGCTGGCGGGGAGACTATGGTTTTACGTATTTTTGGAAAAATTATTTAAAGGATATAAAACTTGAAACATTGGGATTTTTCAAGTCAAAGCATTAAAAATGTTAAATGAAACTTTAGATAGAAAAATATGGAATGATTCTCGTAAGCGGGCCTACAGGTTCTGGGAAATCTACAACATTAAAATCCCTAATAAATATGCTAAATAATGGAAGAAAAAAAATCATAACCGTAGAAGATCCAGTTGAAAGCAAAATTAATGGGACTGTTCAAATACAGGTAAATCAAGAAATTGGAGTAACATTTTCTGAAGTTTTGAAAGCCACATTGAGAAATGATCCTGATATTATCGTAATTTCTGAAATTAGAGATGAAATTACTGCAGAAATAGCTGTAAGAGCTGCATTGACAGGACATCTTGTAATTTCCACAATTCACACAAATGATGCTGTTTCTACGTTAATTAGGCTAGTGGATATGGGAATTCCGAAATATTTGATACTAGATTCATTAATTGGAGTTATTGGACAGAGGCTAGTTGGAAAAAGATGTCAGAAGTGCATGGGAGAAGGCTGTGATGAATGTTCTAGCGGATATAGCGGAAGAATTTCAATAAATGAAATACTCGTGTTAAATCAAGATGTACGGAATATTTTTGAAGGAGGACAATCACCTTGGATCTGAAACTAAAAAAATAAATTGAAGACTCTAAACCAAAAAAATATGAAAAATCAGAAGTGTTTTATTGATTTTTATGGAAGATGCTAATGAAAAAAATTGAAAAGAAATTGATTTTTTTGAAAGAGAAAAGGGAACTATTATTTTTTTAAAAAAATTATTAATCAGTATTATAAAAATTTTTTTGAAATTATATTTGTTTTTGCTCAAACTCCAGATTGATTATATTTTAAAGGGGTTTGAGCATATTTTTATAAAACTGGATTTTTAGTTAAATTTAGAAATATGTAAAAAAATTCAAAAAAAGTGTTGACATTAATTTGAAATTATGATATTATATTCTTGTCCGAGAGTGATTGATGAAAAATGAAAAAATCACTTGTTGAAGGGACGGTGTATAGCGCAGTTCGGTAGCGCACCTGCCTTGGGAGCAGGGGGTCGCAGGTTCAAATCCTGCTACACCGACCATCTTAGAAGTTTTGCGGGAGTAGCTCAGTTGGTAGAGCGTCAGCCTTCCAAGCTGAATGTCGCGAGTTCGACCCTCGTCTCCCGCTCCATTTTTATTTAAAAAAAGAAAAATTCATATATATGGTGATCGTAGTTCAGTTGGTAGAGCGCCAGTTTGTGGCACTGGTTGTCGCGGGTTCAAGTCCCGTCGATCACCCCATAATATGAGCCATTAGCTCAGTCGGTAGAGCACTTGACTTTTAATCAAGGTGTCACTGGTTCGATCCCAGTATGGCTCACCATTTGTTAAAATAAAATATTTTTTTGCGAGAGTGGCGAAATTGGTATACGCACTAGACTTAGGATCTAGCGTCTTCGACATGTGGGTTCGAGTCCCACCTTTCGCACCATTTAAATAAATTAGTTTATTAATATCAGCACTTTAAAAAGGTTGGTATTTTTTTACAAATATTTTTCCTTTAAAAATTTTTCAATTCATCTATAAAATTATTCAACTGGTTATTTTTTTACAAATTATGTTAAAATAGTTTTGATAAATTTAAAATAAAAAAATTAAACTGTAAATGGAGGAAAGTAATTGGATATTTTTAAAAAAATGTAGCAGATGAACTGAATTTTAACGAGTCACAAGTGGAAAAATACTGTGAAAACTTTTTGATGAAGGCGCAACAGTACCATTTATTGCACGTTATAGAAAAAGAAGTTACAGGTAATTTGGATGAGGAACAGATTAGAGATGTAATTGAGAAAAGTAACTTATTACAGAAATTTGGAAAAGAGAAAAGAAGAAGTTTTGAGACTGATTGAAGAGCAAGGAAAATTGACTGATGAACTGAAAAATAGCATCAAAACGTGCAACAGAAAACTTACAGGAAGTGGAAGATCTTTGTACCTTCCATATAAGAAAGAAAGAAAAAGACGAAAGGCGGATATTGCGAAAGGAGCAAGGGTTAGAGCCTTTGATCAGACATTTGCGTTGATGCCAAACAACTACTTTGGAAGCATCTTAGAGAAAGAGGCAGAAAAAAAGTATTTGAGTGAAGAAGTTTTGACACGATTGAAAGATGCGATTAATGGAGTGCATTTAATTATTGCACAGAAATATTTCAGAAAGATGTGAAAATTAGAGAATTTTTTTGAGAAAAAAATTTCAGAAATTTGGAATTTTGACTTCAAAAGTTGTTGAGAAAAAAATAAGGAAAATGATGAAAAATGGAGTTTATCAAGACTATTACGAATATTCAGAACCCATTTCAAAAATCAGCATCGAATAGGATTTTTAGCTATTAACAGAGGAGAAAAAGAGAAAAATCTTGAAAGGTAGATATTGAAATTGATGATAAAAACTGAGAAAATTTATAGTTGATTTCATTTTGAAAACTTTGTTTGGGAAACAAAAAAATTTGGTGGAATTTTTATAAAGAGATTATTAAAAGATTCACTAGATAGATTGGCTTATCCATCGATTAAGAAATGAAGTGAGAAACATATACACGGAAAAAGCTGAAGAAGAAGCAATTAATATTTTTTTCTGAAAAATCTTGAAAAAAATTGTTATTACAGCCGCCATTAAGTAAAAAAAACTTTGATGGGATTAGATCCAGGGTATAGAACAGGTTGTAAAATGGTTATTATCAATAAAGATGGATTTTTATGAAAGTGAATGATGTGCTTTTCTTGGTTGAAGGAGTGCATAATCCAAAAACAGCTTGAAATGGCAAAGAAAAAAATATTAGATTACATAAAAAAATACGATGTTGATATTATTGCAATTGGAAATGGGAACGGCTTCTCGTGAAACTGAAAGTTTTTGTGGCAAATGTTATAAAAGAGGCGTCAAAACCTGTATCATACTTGATTGTAAGTGAAGCAGGAGCTTCAGTTTATTCAGCTTCAAAAATTGCAATTGAGGAGTTTCCTGATTTGGATGTAACGGCGAGAGGAGCGATTTCGATTGCTAGAAGAATTCAAGATCCGATGGCTGAGCTTGTAAAAATTGATCCAAAATCAATTGGAGTTGGAATGTATCAGCATGATGTAAATCAGAAAAAATTGAATGAAACATTGGAACAAACGATTGAGCATGTTGTAAATAATGTTGGAGTCAATATTAATACGGCTTCTTGGGCATTACTTAGTTTTGTGTCTGGGATTAAGAAAAATGTAGCAAAAAATCTTGTAGATTACAGACATGAAAATGGAGATTTTAAGGATAGGAAAAGAATTGAAAAAGGTAAAAGGGCTTGGAACGAAGGCGTTTGAACAAATGGCAGGATTCGTTGTAGTGCCTAATAGTAAAAATCCTTTGGATAATACGATAATCCATCCAGAATCGTATCATATCGCTGAAACTATTTTGAAGGAAGCAAATTGTAAGGTTGACGATTTAAAATCTGATTTGGATGAAGTTAGACAGAAATTGAAAACAGTGGATTTGGACAAAATTATAAAAGAAAATGATTTTGGACCACAAACTGCAAAAGATGTTTACGAAGCGTTGTTAAAAGATAGAAGAGACCCAAGAGATGAGTTTGAAAAACCATTATTGAGATCGGATATTTTAAATATGGATGATTTACAAGAAGGAATGGTTTTGGAAGGAACTGTGAGAAATGTCGCTAAATTTGGGGCTTTTGTGGATATAGGACTAAAAGGGGATGCACTGCTTCATATTTCTGAAATTTCTGACAAATTTGTTAAAAGATGCAACAAAAAGAGTTATCTGTGGGGCAAATTATTAAAGTTAAAATATTGTCGCTGGATAAAGAGCGTGGAAGAGTGGGACTTACGAGAAAAAGGATTATAAAAAAATTTAAAAAAATATTAAAAAAAGTGCAGATATTATAAAAATAAAAAAATTTTTAAAAAAATATTTGTACTTTTTTTGAAAAATTTGATAATATATAAGTGAGAAATTTGGGTTATTAAAAAGTTATAAATATTATTTTTAAATTATAAACTTCTAATTCTTGCAATAGAAATGTTTAGAAACTTATGATTTTATTTATATCAAGTAGACAAGTCTCTTTGTCAAATGATCATAGTAAAAATAGTTTATGTAGTTGTCAAGCAAGTCTAAAAAAATATAACCTAAAAAAATTTAAAGAATTTTTTAAAAACCAAATTAATTTTTAAAAAAAGTAAAAATATTTTTATGTATTTTAAATTTTTAAAAAGAAATTTTTTTCTTTTTAAAACTTTTTTTTAAAAAAATATAAAAGAGAAGGAAGGTTCGGAAATGGGATTATTTTTTTAATCGGATTAGTGCCAATAGTTGTATTTTTTTGATACTATTAACTTTTTTGAAAAAATCAGCTATGTTTAGTGCGTATGCCAGTTTAGTAGTGGCAATTATTTTAAACTTTATTGTTCCTGGATGGCAAATGCCAGTTCAAGGGGTTATCGCTTCAATTATTGAAGGATTTGCAACAGCGTGGATGCCTATCGGTTTTGTAGTATTTGCTGCATTGTTTGCTTATGATTTATCAGTAAAAACTGGTAAAATTGAAACAATCAAATCAATGTTAGGAAGCATTTCAACAGATAAAAGAGCTCAAGCATTGATATTAGCTTGGGGATTTGGTGGATTTATAGAAGGTATTGCAGGATATGGGACAGCAGTTGCGATTCCAGCAGCAATCATGGTTTCATTAGGATTTACTCCACTAAGTGCAGCTTTAATTTGTCTTATTGCAAACTCAACACCAACAGCGTTTGGAACAGTTGGACTACCAGTTACAACAATGATTTCAAACTTTAAATTGAATGCTGGGGAAACAGCATTTTATACATCATTATTGTTGTTAGTTTTGACATGTATTATACCATTTATCTTGGTAATAATGGCTAATAAAGAAATTGATGGTGGAAAAAACGCAGCATTTGGAAGAGGAATTTTACCTGTAGTTATTGCTTCAATTATCGGTTATTTAACACAACCATTTATCGCAAAAGCAATGGGTGCTGAATTGCCAACAATTTTATCAAGTTTATTTGCAATGATTTTAATGATAGTTGCTACTAAAAATCTTTATTAAAGAAGATGAAAAGTGCAAAAATCTAATAAAGGTCAAGCTATTACTGGAAAAGATGCATTTATGGCTTGGGTTCCATATATTTTAATGATAATCTTAATTATTGGAACAAGTCCAGTTGTAGAAGCTGTTCATAAAGCGTTAGAACCAACAACTACACATTTCAATTTTGCTTTGGGACATGAAGCTACATGGTTTAAGGATAAAGGAGATCCGAGTGTAATATTCAAATGGATTTTAGCACCAGCTGCACCATTATTTGTTGCAACTGTTATAGCAGGATTCATTCAAGGTGTAAAACCAAAAGTTATGGCTGAAACATTAAAAGAAACAATTTTAAGTAAATTACCTTCAGTTGTGGTAATTATGGGAATTGTGGCATTATCAGTAGTAATGAAACATAGTGGAATGATTGAAAGTATAGCAAAAGGATTTGCTGCAACAGGTAAATTCTTCCCAGTAATTTCGCCGTTCCTAGGAACTATCGGTACATTTGTAACAGGAAGTGACTTGGCATCTAACTTGTTATTCGGTGGAGTTCAAGTAAATATAGCAGGATCAAACGAAGCGTTGAAAGCATTGTATATTGCCGCTGGTACAGGTGGAGCGACAGGAGGAAAAATGATTTCTCCGCAAAATATTGCAATTGCCGCTTCAACAGTTGGATTAATGGGTAAAGAAGGAGATATGCTTAAATTCACTGTTAAATATTCAATAGCTTATGCAGCTATTTTTAGGTATTTTAACATTTCATTGGAGCAGGAATACTTCATTAAAAACTTAAAACTAAAGAAATTATGAAGTTTTTAAAAAAATAAATGCAATAAATAGTTAATAAAAAGGAGAATACTGAAGTTATGAAAAATTTTAGTATCTCCTTATTTATTTAAAAAAATTAAATTTTGCTGCCAAATAAAATATTATTTTATTTTTTAAGCAGGATTTAGTGAGAGTTATTTAAAAATGTATAAAATTGTGATATAATAAAAGACATAAAAACAGTAAAAAAAATAATTTTAAATAAAAGTAGGAGGAAGTAATGTCAGAAAACAACAATCCAGAAAAAGTGGATTATGCAAAAACGCTTAATTTGCCAAAGACAAGTTTTAAAATGAAAGCTAATTTGGCACAAAAAGAACCTTTGACATTAAGGGACTGGAAAAAAGCTGAAATTTATGAAAAATCATTGAAAGAAGGAGCACCATTTTTTGTGCTTCACGATGGACCACCTTATGCGAATGGAGATATTCACATTGGACATGCGTTAAATAAAATATTGAAGGATATTATCTTAAAATATAAGAGATTAAGAGGTTATAATGCACCGTATATTCCAGGATGGGATACTCACGGACTTCCTATTGAGTGGAAAATAATGGAAGAACTTGGGGAAAAAGCAAAAAATATGACTCCACTGCAAATTAGACAAGAATGTAAAAAATATGCACTAAAATGGGTGGAAAAACAAAAAGAAGGATTTAAAAGACTTGGAATTTTAGGAAACTGGGATAATCCTTATATCACTTTAAGACCTGAATATGAAGCAGAACAATTAAAAGTATTTAAAGAAATTTATGAAAATGGATATATTTATAAAGGGTTAAAAACCAGTATACTGGTCGCCAACTACTGAAACTGCACTTGCAGAAGCAGAAATTGAGTATAAAGATGTAACTTCTCATTCAATTTATGTAAAATTTGAAGGGGAAAAAGATTTGACTGATAAATTAGGTGTAGATGAAGCAAGTATTTTAATTTGGACAACAACACCTTGGACATTGCCAGCAAACTTGGGAGTATTCTTACATCCTGAATTTGATTACGGATTGTATAAAACTGAAAAAGGTAATCTTGTAGTTGCAAAAGACTTGGCTGAAGATGTATTTAAAACATTGGACTTGTCGTATGAATTATTAAAAGAATTTAAAGGGACAGAATTGGAATACACTCATTATCAACATCCGTTCTTAGATAGAAAAGGGTTAGTAATGAATGCTGATTATGTAACAATAGATGCAGGTACGGGAGCAGTTCATACAGCACCTGGACATGGGGCAGATGACTATAATTATTCATTGAAATATAACATTGGAATTTTGTCGCCAGTAGATGATAGAGGGCATATGACTAAAGAAGCTGGAAAATATGAAGGAATGTTCTATGCAAAAGCAAGTAAAGCGATTGTTGAAGACTTGACTGAAAGCGGACATATGTTGTATCACACAACTTTCGTTCACTCGTATCCACATGATTGGAGAAGTAAAAAACCAGTTATTTTCAGAGCGACTGAACAATGGTTCATTAGCATTGACGAAAGCGATATTAGGGAAAATGCATTAAAGGCATTGGAAAATGTTGAATTTGTGCCATCTTGGGGTAAAAATAGAATTGGTTCAATGTTAGAAACTCGTCCTGACTGGACTATTTCAAGACAAAGAGTCTGGGGAGTGCCAATACCATTATTTTACAACAGAGCGACTGATGAAGTTATTTATGAGCCAGAAATTATGGATAGAATAATTGAATTGGTTAAAAAAGAAGGAACTGATATTTGGTGGAAATATGAAGCCAAAGAAATTATTGGGGATGAACTTTTGGAAAAATATAACTTGAAAAGATGTGGATATTAGAAAAGAAAGAAGTATAATGGATGTCTGGTTTGATTCTGGAGTTTCGCATAGAAGTGTGCTAGTGCCAAGAAACTTGCCAAGACCAGCAGATTTATATCTTGAAGGAAGTGACCAGCACAGAGGTTGGTTCCAATCTTCACTATTGACATCAATTGCAAGTACAAAAGATGCACCTTACAAGAGAATATTAACTCACGGATTTACAATGGACGGACAAGGTAGAAAAATGTCTAAATCACTTGGAAACACAATACTTCCAAAAAGATATTACAGAAAAAAATACGGAGCAGATATTTTTAAGACTTTGGGTATCTTCAGTAGATTACAGAGAAGATGTGAGAATTTCTGAAAATATTTTACAGCAAATGTCAGATGCATACAGAAGAATTAGAAATACAGCGAGATTCTTGATGGGTAACTTAAATAACTTTGACTATGCAAATGATAAAGTTGACTATAAAGATATGTTTGAAATTGACAAATGGGCAATGCACAAACTGGAAGAATTAAAAGAAAAAACAACTGAATATTATGATAAATACGAATTTTTACAGTTTATTCCAAGAAATTACATATTTCTGCTCAATGGAAATGTCTTCATTCTATCTTGACATCGTAAAAGACAGACTTTACTGTGAAGGTACAACTTCAATCGAAAGAAGAAGTGCTCAAACTGTGCTGACAGAAGTTCTAAAAGTGTTAGTAAGAATTATTTCACCAGTATTGTCGTTTACTGCTGATGAAATTTGGGAAAGAATTCCAGAAGCATTAAAAGAAGAAGAAAGTGTGCATTTATCAAAATGGATTGAAGCAAATCCTGAATACTTAAATGAAGAGTTGGCTAAAAAATGGGATAAAATCGCTCGTTTAAGAAGAGAAGTAAATAAAAAACTGGAAGCAGAAAGACAGACTGGATTAATAGGGCACTCTCTTGATGCGAGAGTTCTTTTAAACATTGCCAATGCTGAATATTCATTTATAAAAGATTATACAGAAAATGAAGTTTCTGATTTATTTATCGTATCTCAAGTTAAATTTGTAAATGATAATTTAGCAGAAAGTGAAATCGAAGGAATAAGTATAAGTGTGGAAAAAGCGTCTGGAGAAAAATGTGAAAGATGCTGGAAGTATGATGAAGAAGTTGGGCACGATCACAATCATTCAGATGTTTGTCCGAGATGTGCAAGCGTTCTGGAAAAAAATGTAATATAAAATTTATTTTTGTAAAATTGGACTAAATATATCTAAATAAATAACTTATTTAGTTCGATTTTTTTACAAATATGTGTCAATAAAAAAATGTGAGGAGAAAAAGAATGCCTTATATAATTATTATTTTGGTTTTAGCTGCATTAGATCAAATTACAAAGCAGTTAATGTACAATGTAGCAGGTGGAATGCAAGGTTTTTCAATACCATTAATAAAAAGATTTTTTCATTTGACTTATGTTGAAAATCACGGTGGAGTTTTTGGACTTTTGCAGGGTAAAATTAACCTTTTTACGATAGCAAGTACGGTTCTGATTATATATGTAATCGCTATGGAATACAAGAATTTTAAAAATTATAGCAAATGGACTAAAATAGGAGTGGCAGTAATTGCCGCTGGAGCTTTGGGAAATATGATTGATAGAATTTTTCGGGGATATGTAATTGATATGATTGATTTTCGAGGAATTTGGGTTTTTGTATTTAATGTTGCGGATATGTATGTGCATATTGGGATTTATATTATTGTAATTGATTATTTGGTGAGAAAATATTTGAAAAAAATAGGTGATAATATATGTTTGGAGCAGTATATTTGGCAATGATGCTATTTCGGGTTTTAGTTGTGATTATTGCTGTTATGGCTATTATTATTTCGGTTTTCTAAAAAAATAAGTTAAGAACAATATTTGGAATAGATATTGCGATATTGATTTTTTTACAGTTTTGTTTTTTTCTTTGTGGTTTCCAGTTAAAGAAAAATACAGTTTTGAATTTAAAAAAAACGGATATTCAGTGAGTACAGAGTATAACGAAGCGATTCCAGAAGTGAACTATTATTTGTCAAATATAGGATATTTGGGGAAAATTAGGAAAAAAATAAAAAGGTAGCTGGGTAGGATATGTGTACAATGCCAACGAAGCGATTGCTGAAGTTTTTTTATGTAAATGCAGATTTTTGACTTAATGGAAGATGAAAAAAACAAACAGGAAGAAATGAAGGAAATTGATAAAAAAAATCAGGATATTTTATTATTAATTCAAAAGAACAGACACTGCATTTAACAGAAGAACAAGTAAAAGAAAAAAACTGAAAATAAAAAAAGTTAATCTGAAAAAAATCCAAAAAAATTATAAGAAAAATATGGAGAAAAAGAAAGAATTATCAACTTTCTATAAAATAGCAGAGGATTATTTTTTTGCCAAAGAAAATAGGTGCTACAGCATTTAATGTTATCAAATACGTTATTATTTCACTGCTGATTTTAGTAGCAGTGTATTTAAAAAAACGTTTGAATAAGAAAAAATAGTAAAATATAGAGAAAGGATAGAGATAAATGACTTTTCAGGAAATTATATTAACTCTTCAAAAATTTTGGGGAGATAAAGGATGTATAATATCAAATCCGTATGATATTGAAACAGGTGCAGGAACATTTAATCCAGATACTTTTTTGATGTCATTAGGGCCTGAACCTTGGAATGTTGCCTATGTTGAGCCATCACGTCGTCCAAAAGATGGAAGATACGGTGAAAATCCCAACAGAGTGTACCAACATCATCAATTTCAGGTAATTATGAAACCATCACCAGAAAATATTCAAGAACTTTATTTAGAAAGTTTGGTTGCACTAGGAATTGATCCGAAGGAGCACGATATAAGATTTGTAGAGGATAACTGGGAAAGCCCTACACTTGGAGCGTGGGGATTAGGATGGGAAGTTTGGCTAGATGGAATGGAAATTACACAGTTTACGTATTTCCAGCAAGTTGGAGGACTGGAAGTGGAAATCGTTCCATCAGAAATAACTTACGGACTTGAAAGAATTGCACTTTATTTACAAAATAAAGATGATGTAAAAGATTTAGAGTGGACAAAAGGTGTAAAATACGGAGAAAGAAGATTCCAGTTTGAGTATGAATTGTCAAAATACAGCTTTGAAGTAGCAGACGTTCCAATGCACTTTCCAACTTTTTGATATGTACGAAAAGGAATCTAAAAATTGTCTAAACAACGATTTAGTATTCCCGGCTTATGAATATGTGCTAAAATGCTCACATACATTTAACAACCTCGATGCAAGGGGGGCAATTAGTACAACAGAAAGAATGTCTTATATTTTAAGAATTAGAGATTTGGCTAAGGGATGTGCAGAAAAATTTGTAGAAGCTAGGGAAAGATTGGGATTCCCATTGCTGAATAAAAATAAATAGACATAAAAGAGGGGGATTCTTCTTTTGAAAGGAGGGCTGTGGAATGAAATTGTCGATAAGAAATGTTGGGAAACTGAAGGAAGCTGATGTTGAGATAAATGGGATAACTGTTATTACTGGTGAAAATGATACTGGGAAAAGTACGGTTGGAAAAGTTTTGTGGAGTATTTTAATAGTTTTTATGAAAGTTTGATGATCAAAATTATAAGAGAAAAAGAAATCACTGAGTTAGAAACATAATTATAGAATGACTATGTTCATGCTAAAGAAAGATCGTTTTTATAAATAATGTTGAGTTCAAGATGATAATTATTGATGAAATTTTTGATAGAAGGATCAAAAATATGATATTGAAATATTAAAGAAAATAAAAATTTTTTAGAATTTATCTCAAAATAATAGTGAGATAAAAAAATGAGATACTGAAGAACCTGTAAAAAGAATATTTGATTTACTGAAAAAATTCTAAAAAAAATCATTTGTTTTAGCAATATTAAATAGAAATTTTTAGTAATGAATTTCAATAATCAAATAACGAATATATATACAGAATTAGTTGGAAATATAAAATTAAAAATACAAAGATAAAGAAAGTTTCTTAAGTATTGAAAAATAATGATAATTTAAAAGAAATAAAAATGAACACTTTTTTTAAATACAGAAATAGTTTATATTGATGATCCATTTTATATTAGATGATTTAACAGATGAATTGTTTCGTAAGAAATGCAATAAAAATACTGATTATAATACTATTTATAATCATAAAAATTATTTGAAATATAAATTAATACAGAAAAAAAAAGTAGTTTAGTAGATGAAATTATATTAAATTTCTAAATTAGAAAAAAATTTATCTGAAAATTGAATGAATTATTTGAAGGGATATTATTTTAAGTAATAGTGGGAAATTATGTTTATAGGAGAAAAAAATAAAGTGAATGAACTTAATTTAACAAAATTTATCGACAGGGACTTAAAAATCTTTTGCAATTATAAAAAAATGTTATTTATTAATAATGGACACTTTGGAAGAAAAATGGTACAATAATTTTTAGATGAACCTGAAATACATCTTCATCCTGAATGGCAACTAAAAATTTGCAGAATTGATTGTATTTGTTGCAGAAAAGAGTTTAGAAATGCATATTTTACTAACAACACATAGTCCTTATTTTTCTAAATGCAATTCAAGTTTATTCAGAAAAGATATAAAATATCAGATAAATGTAAATATTATGTGAGTGAAATTGATGGAGAACAAGTAGTATTAGTTGACAAAGATCTAACAGAAATACAAGATGATTTATATTTATAAGTTAGACTGATTTCAGGGTTTTAGAAAATTTGATGATATGAGTGATTTAGAATGAGTAGAAGATTAGGATTTGAGAAATAGAATAGTACTTCAACATTTGAAAAACAAAACTTCAAAAAGGATGATAATAATGAAAATTATATGACAAATTCAAATTTGCAAAGTAATTGATTTTGATTGTGTTGAGAGATAAATATACTAGGGAAGATAGAGTTTTGAGGGAGTAGGTATTAAAAATCAAATGATGCTTTGTTTATTCAAGATGAAAATTATGTCTTTATTGAATTTAAAAATGGAGAAATGATAAAATATCAAAGAATTTGAACTATCAAAAAAATTAAAAGGATATAGTTACAGTGTGCTTAGTATGTTTGTTTTAGGATATTTTTGATGAAAAACATTTAAAAGATACTAGAAAAGAATTACAGATTATATTTTTAGTCTACAATGAAAAATATCAAAATTCTGAAAAGAAAATGATAAAAAAATTGTTAGATAACTTGTTAAAGACTGTAAAAAAAATTGTGGAAAAAGGTTGAGAGCTTTGGGTTTGAAGAAAAATTTTAAAGGTTATTGCTTCAAAAAAATGTACACACTTACTCAAAAGAGGAATTTGAGGAAAAAAATTTGTAAGAAAATATGAGAAATTAAAATAAAAAAATAAAAGTCTTTTTACTTTTTTTGGGGAAAAATTTATAAAAAAAATAGAGTGTAAATACCGAAAGGAGTGAAAAAAATTGAATTTTCTTTTTGAAATAGGATTGGAAGAATTGCCTGCACAATATGTGGATAAGGCGGAAAAAGGATCTGAAAAAAAATAATAGAAAATGAATTAAAATCTGAAAGAATCAAGTTTTTCAGAAATTGAATCGTTTAGTACGCCTAGAAGGGTTACAGCGATTATAAAGGATTTGGCTGAAAAAAACAGGATGACTTTGGATAAGAAAAAGTGTAGGGCCTTCAGTTGAGATTGCTTATAAGGATGGACAACTTACGAAAAGCTGGTGAGGGATTTGTGAGATCTCAGGGTGCTACGGCTGATGATATAAAGATTATTGAAAATGAAAAAGGGAAGTATATTTCGATTGAAAAGTTTATTGCAGGGAAGGATACTAGGGAGATTTTACCTGAAATATTGAAAAAAATGCGATAAAGAAAATAGAGTTTGAAAAAAATCTATGAAATGGGCGGATAGAACATTTAGATTTGTAAGACCGATTAAATGGTTTGTGACTTTATTTGATAATGGGGAAATTTTACCTTTTGAGTTTGAAGGGCTAAAAGTGGGAAATAAGACTCGTGGAATGAGATATTTTGCTTCTCAAGACATTGAGATTGATAATCCGCTTGATTATGAAAAAGATATTGCTTTGAAAAATTTTGTTATTGTAAATGGTGAAAAAAAGAAGAGAAGAAATTTTTGAAAAGCATAAAAGAAAAATGGTGAAAAAGGATGGAGATACTGCGATAATCAATAAATATTTATTGGATGAAGTGGTTAATGTGGTAGAATATCCTTATGCAATAAAGGGTGAATTTAACAAGGATTATTTGCAGCTTCCTGAAGATATTATAACAATTACATTGGAAACTCACCAAAGATATTTTCCAGTAAAAGATAAGAATGGGAAATTGTCAAATAAATTTATTGTTATAAGAAATGCGCCTGAATATTCAGAAACTGTTAAAAAAGGGAATGAAAAGGTTGTAGAGCCAAGACTTGCCGATGCGAAATTTTTCTTTGATGAAGATTTAAAAGGTAAATTTGCAGATAATGTGGAAAAACTGAAGGAAGTTACTTTCCAAAAGGATATGGGAACAATTTTTGAAAAAGTTAAAAGAAGTGAAAAAATTGCTGAATATCTGATTTCAGAGTTAAACTTGACTGATAAGAAGGAAAATATCATAAGAACTGTAGATTTGGCAAAAGCAGATCTTGTTTCAAATGTAATTGGAGAAAAGGAATTTACTAAGTTACAAGGATTTATGGGTTCCGTTTATGCTCAAAAGCAAGGTGAGGATAAAGATGTAGCACTTGGAATTTTTGAACATTATTTGCCACGTTATCAAGGGGATAAATTGCCTACGACTGTGGAAGGTGCAATTGCTGGAATTGCTGACAAGATGGATACAATAATTGGATGTTTTGCAGTTGGATTAAAACCTACAAGTTCTAAAGATCCTTACGCTTTGAGACGTGCTACACAAGGAATTATTCAAGTTGTATTAAATTCAAAATTGTCTTTTGATTATAAGGAATTAATTGAAAAGGCTTATGAAATTTTCTCGGCAGATAAAAAAGTATTGGAAAAGAATGTCGTGAAGGATGTAACAGAATTTTTCAAACAAAGAATAATTAATGTGCTTTCTGAAAAAAATACAAAAAAAGAACTTATAAATTATGAAATAAATCTTGAAAACAATGTTGTAGAATTGGATAAGAAATTATCTGAACTTCTAAAAATTATCACAAACTGAAAATTTTTGAGATTTTTAATAAATCTTTTAAAACGTGTAAAAAAATATTGTTAAAGATGAAAAAAATGTAAATCTAAATATTGACAGCGCATTATTTGAATCAGATGAAGAAAAAGCATTATACAATTTTTGCAAATCAGTTGGAAAGTATTGAAAATGCAGATTTTTTTCAAGTTATATTGAAACATTATTAAATAATGCCGATACAATTAATCAATTTTTTTGATAATGTAATTATTAATGCTGATGATGAAAAAAATTAAGAAATAATCGTATTGCATTATTGAAAAAAACTAGAAAATTCTATTGATAAAATGATAAACATATAACTTAAATTTTGGCAATTTACACAGAAATAACACTTTGAAATCAAACTAAAAAAAGTAATAGTTATTCTGATTAAATCTAAAGTTTAATCTAATTTTATACAGTTTGAATTAATTATTTGGCTAATATAATAGTTTATAGGAAAAATAAAAAAATGAAATTTTAAAGTGACTAATAAGTCAATAAAAATTAGGTTATTTTTATAGGAAATAGTAGTAAACATAATACTTAAAATGGAATATTGGTTAATTTTTTTATTGACTTTTTGTTAAAAAAAGTGATATTATAACTTGTAAACGGAAAGTTTTAACTATAATAATAAATTAATTAGTAAAAAAACATTGATTTTTTTCTCTTAAAAATATTGTATAATCTAAAAAGAGGATTAGGAGAAAGAAGTACTAATTTAAAAAAAGTTAGAGTAAAAAAATAAAATTCAGGGAGGAATTAAAATGAAAAAAATTAGTTATTTTAGGAACAGCTTTTATTGGCTTTAAATGCTGTAGCATCTGAAGTACAAGTTAAAAGTGGATATGATTTCTACAGAAAATTTAAAGCAGGTTCAAGTGATCTTAGTGATGATTATGAACTTAAACATGGACCAACACTTGGTTTAGAATATATTGTTGATAACCAAGGTGAATTTGAATGGGGATTAGGAGCAGAATACAAATTATCTGCTAATTCTGGAAAATTAATTAGAAAAGATGACAAAGCTAAATTAATGAGAAGTGTTCCAGTTTATGCATTAGGTAAATTCAACTTAATCACAACAAACAATGGAAATGATGCTTTATACGTATTAGGAAGAGCAGGATATAACTTCGCTCACGGAACTAAAAATTTAGCAGATGCTAAAGTTAAAGGTGGATTATATACTGCAGCAGGAATTGGTACTGAATTTGGACCAGTTTCATTAGAAGCTATTTATGAAAGATCAGGTGTTAAAGTTAAAGGATTTGAAAGATTCAGCAGGAAATTCTGTTGAAAGAACAAGAAACTACAATGATTCAGTAGGAGTTAGAGTAGGATATAGATTTGGACAATTGAAAAATGACAGATCACCTAAAATCATAACTCAAACAGTTGAAGTGCCTGTACCAACTCCAGTACCTACACCAGCTCCAGAACCAGCACCAATTGTTAAACCAAATACAGCTGTGTTACCATTTAGTTGTGAAACTGATACAAAAAAATGTGTAATCAGAGGATTTAAAGTAGATGGTAGAGTACCTAACGAAGGTGAAGCTGCTGACTTGAGAACTATCGCAGGTGTAATTAACCAATTTGCTGATGGTGGATCAATTGATTTCGTTGGACATACAGATTCAACTGGATCAGCTGCTTATAACCAAAAATTATCAGTAGCAAGAGCACAAAACGTAGCTAGATTATTAAGAGACTACGGATTGAAAAATTCTATTTCTTACGGAACAATCACTGGTCAAGGAGAAAGCAATCCAGCTGACACTAATGACACAGTTGAAGGAAGATACAATAACAGAAGAGTTGAATTATTCTTCCAAAACGTTGACTTCACTAACGTAAGATTTATTACTCAATAATCTTTAAAATAAAAGGTTTAAAATATAAATTTTTGGAGAGGCATTTAATTATGTCTCTCTTTTTTACTATACAAAAGAATTACTAATACTATGTCTTTTTATAGTAAAACTGTCTTAAAAACTAAACTAATACTAAACTCCATTTGAATAACGAATATGTTGTAAATCTTTTTGCAGATTAAACCTGATATTTATTTTCAAATAATTAAAATAAATATTTGCTTTTTAAACGGGGAATAGTATAAATATAAATTTCTCAAAAAGAGTCAAATTAAAATATAGTTTTCCATTTTTTTAAACGAAGTTTAGTAGAAATAGACTTAATATTTAATTTTTTTATTTTTTTACAGAAAAAAATTAGATAAATATTGATTTTTTTAATCTAATAAATGATATTATTTAAATAGGTTTTAAGAGTTGCGAATATATTTTTGAGGTGGTGTTATGGATTTATCAAAAATTAAGCTGGTTGTAATAATTCAATGTGAAATTGCAAAAAGACGTTGCAGCGGATATCATTGCAGCCAGTCATTTTACGAGAGAAGTGGTGGATTTTCAAAAATATCCTATGGAGCAGGATATGAGAGTTTTGATGTTTCAATGTGGAGGATGTAATGGGAAAGGAGTTAATTCTCTTTTATCAAATGTAAATAAATGCCTGAAAAAGGAAGGGAAGATTACGCCTGAAGAAGTGGCTATACACTTTGCTTCTTGTGTTACGCTTGATAATCATCATTCTTCCAGATGCATGTTTTTTTAAATTATATGAAACAGCAAGTTTCTAAAACTCCATTTAAGGATTCAATTATTTTTGGAAGACACCTGGCATTCTAAAACTGCTACTAGAAGACGTGCAGAAGGGATTTACAAAACAAATAAAAACTAGGAAATATCAGGAAAGGAAAGCTATGAAGGAAATTATTGTAGAAATAAAAAACGATCAGGGAGTCCATGCACGGCCATCAGGGGCAGATTGTGAATATTGCCAAAAAGTATGATGTGGCTTTGGAAATAGAAAAAGTTTTTTGAAAATGAACAGGCAGAAAAATAACAAAGAAGAAAAATGAAAAAAATTGATGGAAAAAAATGTATTTGGAGTTATGATGCTTGGAGCTGGAAAAGGGAGAAAAAAATTGAGACTTAGGGCAATTTCAGAAAATGGAGGAATCCAGAAGAAGAGATTAAATTGCTGGAAGAGTTAAGACAATTGATAGAAATTAATAAATTTTTTTTGAATAAATATAAAGAAGGGAGAAGGACTGGCTAATTTTAGGCAGTTCTGAAGTACAAAATGAGCGAAAAAGAATTTGAGACATTATTGGAGGATTATTTACCTGAGGAAAAAAAATCGGGAGATGTAGTTGAAGGAATTATTACAAGAAAAGAATTGGACTATGGATTTCTTGATTTGAATGCAAAAAAAGAAGGAAGAATTTATGCTAGTGAAGTTAAAGACTTTGAAATTGGAGATAAAATTGAAGTGAAAGTTTTGAGGGAAGATGAGGATAACATCATTGTTTCAAAATTTGTGCTAGATAGAGCTAAGGAATTGGCATCATTTAATGTTGATGATATTGTGACTGGAGAAATTGTTAAGAAAATCAAAGGGGATATACTGTAAGAATTGGGAAAAAAATGAGGCATTTTTACCATTTTTCTCTGCTAGATTTGAGAAAGATAAGGATTATACAGGGCAAAAGTTTAAATTTATTATAAAAGAAAAAAACAGAAGCAATATAACTATTTCAAGAATTGACTTGATAAAAATCGAAGAGGAAAAATATTTTGAAAGTGTTAATGTTGGAGATGTAGTTACAGGAAAAGTTAAGGAAATATTTGATTTTGGAATTATATTGGATTTAGGGGCTGCAAGCGGATTTGTTCATATTTCTGAAGTTTCTTGGGATCAAGTGGATAATTTGCATGAAAGATATAAAATTGGAGATGAAGTAACTGCTAAAATTATTGAAAAGGATGTTGAAAAAAATAGATTAAAGTTAAGCATAAAGCAGTTATCAGAAGATCCTTGGGTTGCATTTGAAAATAGCCATAATGTTGGAGATGTGGTTGAGGCTGTTGTTAAAGATGTTCTTGATTTTGGGATAGTTGTAACTGTTGATAGGAATTCTGGATTTGTACATGTTTCAGAGCTTGCTTGGCACAATGGATCTAAAGAATTGAAAAAAATTATAAAGCGGGAGATAAATTTTTCTGCAAAAAAATTATTCAAATTGAAAATGAAAAGAAAAATGTTAAATTAAGCGTAAAAGCAACTTTTCAGAAAATCCTTGGGATACAGTAAAGGAAAAAAATATCATATAGGAGATATTATTGAAAAACCAATAACAGAAGTATTTGATTTTGGGTTATTAATCTCGCTTGAAAAGGATATTGACGGACTTTTTACATGTTTCTGACTTGTCATATAAGAGAGAATCTAATCTGACTTCAAAATATAAGGCTGGAGATTTGATTAAATTTAAAATAGTTGACTTTAATGATGAAAAAAATAGAGTTACTTTGAGTGCAAAAAGCGTTACTTGATGATAAATGGGATGTTCTTGAAGAAACTTATGACTTTTGATAAATCATATAAGGGAAAAAGTTATGAATGTTCAAGATTATGGAATTTTTGTTGAACTTGAAAAGGGAATAGAAGTATTTATCCATAAAAATGAATTTTCTTGGGATAAAAAGAGAACATAAGGAATACAAAGTTGGCGATGAAGTTGAATTTAAAGTGATCGTAATTGACAAAATTGAGAAAAAAATTATCTGGAAGTATTAAGCAATTGGAAAAAAATCGCCTTGGAAGGAAGTTACTGAAAAAAATATAAAAAGGGAAATATTGTAAATACTGAAATTGTGGAAATTCAGGAGAATTTTGCGCTTGTTAAATTAACAGACAGATTTAATGGAATTGTACCAAAAAGAGAATTGACAGAGGACTTTTTGAAAGGATATTTCTGAAAAAAATTCTCAGTTGGGGATAAAGTTGAGGCTGTTATTACAGATATTAATGAAAAAGAGAAAAATCTATTGCATTATCTTTGAAAAAAAGTTCAGGAAATGGAAGAAAAGAAAGAATTAGATGAACTTATGAAAGTTTATGGAGTTTAATTTTGCCAAACTTAACAATAACTGAAAAAAATACTATTTGCAAGGGGATTCCCCTTGTTGTTTATATAATTTTAAAGATTTTAGAACTCTGCGACTTTAGTCGTGGGAAGTTTCAGAAGCATAAATTTGGATATATAGTTATGTATAAAAAAATAAATTTTACATAATTTAAAAAAAGTGCTAAAATATAATAGTAAATATTAGAACATTGAAATTATATGGAGGTAAATTTAATGGCAGGTAAAACTGAATTTATGAAATACGCATATTTCGATAAAGAAATAGTAGAATTTGAGAAAGCGACAGTAAGTATTGCAACTCACAGTTTACAATATGGAACAACTTGTTTCGGTGGAGTTAGAGGATACTACAGAAATGGGAAAGTAGCAATTTTTAGATTGGAAGATCACTATAAAAGACTTATGACAGCTTCAAAAAAATGTTAGGTTTATGAATTTTTTTCATGGAATGGGATGAATTTAAAAAAATATCGTAACTGAATTAGTTAAAAAGAACGATATTAAAGAAGATTTTCTATATGAGACCATTCATTTTCTGTAAAGAACCAAGATTATCACCTAAAAAAAGCAGGACTTGATTTTTGATTTAGCAATTTATATGTTGCCACTTGCAGATTATGTAAGCACAAAAAGGTGGATTAAAGATTGATGAGTTCAACTTATAGAAAATATAACGATTCATCTATTCCCAACTAAAAGCAAAAAGCAGGTGGATCTTACATCAATTCATTCCTAGCTACAAGTGACGCTCAAAGAAATGGTTACGATGATGCATTAATGTTTGATGATGCAGGAAATGTAGTAGAAGTTTCTGTTGCAAATATTGTATTAATTTACAGAGATCAAGTAATTATTCCTGATACAGGAAATGCAGCACTTGAAGGAATTACAGTAAGATCAGCATTAGAATTATTAGAATACAACGGATACAAAAATCAACCGTGGAAAAAAATTGACAGATCAATGGTATTTACAGCAGATGAATTGTTAGTAACAGGAACAGCAATGAAAAATCACTTATGCTGAATCATTAGATCAAAGACCAATTGGACAATTAGACTTCCATGCTGAACCAAAAACCTGGTAAATTCTATGAATTGTTAAAAAGGTGAATATGAAAAAGTTATTAATGGAGATCACGAATTATCTAAAAGAATGGTTATTTGTTGTTGAATAATAAATTTCTTTAAATTTAAAAATAAAAAAATAGAATATAATGAAATAAAAAAATACACTGAAAGTGCTAGAAAAAGTATTGAAGGTGTATTTTTTTATTATAAACTTGTTTTTTTATTTTTAACTTGTAATTGGAAAAAAATTAGGAGTACAATATAATTAAAAGGAGAGTAAACAATAAAGTTTGGACAATAATTAGTGATGGATAAAAAGGATATAATTATTGGGAAATTAAATAGTAATGTAAAATTTGGGAAGAGAGATGGTTAATTATGATCATCTCTTTTGAAAGTTATGAAGATTTTTTTAAATTTTAAAAATTTTTTTAAATTTTTTGGTTATTGACAAATGTGAAAAAAAGTGATAAACTTAACTTATAAATGGATTGTTACTGTTAGGCAGGCAAAACCTTGGTTAATAAATATGATTATTTTTTTCGTGTTTAATAATCAAGGTTTTTTTCTATCTAAAATGATGAATGTTAATGGGAGTTTGAAAAAAATGAGGATAAAAAAAATTTTTGAATAATAATGCTATCATTTCAGAAAATGACCAAAAGGATGAAATTATCATAACAGGTAAAGGTATAGCATTTGGTAAAAAAAGGCTGGAGATTTGATAGATAAAGATAAAATTGAAAAGACGTTTATTTTAAAGCATGATGAAACATCTGAAAAATTTAAGCTCCTTTTGGAAGACATACCAGTGGATTATGTTTCGATTTCCTATGACATTATTGAGTATGCAAAAAATACATTGAATGTTCAATTTAACGACTTTATTTATGTGACATTGACAGATCATTTGAATTTTTGCGATTAAAAAGGCATAAGGAAAATATAAGTTATGTGAATGCTCTTCGATGGGAGATAAAAAAATTTTATCCAAAAGAATATGGAATTGGATTAAAAGCTCTGAAATTTATAGATGATGAGTTAGGAATAAAGTTTTCTGAAGATGAGGCGGCAAATATTGCTTTGCATCTTGTTAAATGCCAAGATTAACAATAAAAAGTGAAATTAGGGAAACGATGCAGTTTGTAAAAATGACACAGGATATTTCTGAACATTATAAAATATACATTTGGAATTAAATTGGATGAAAGCAGTCTTAGTTATGAAAGATTTATGACACATTTAAAATTTTTTTCTTTCAGAGAATTATGAAAAATACTCAAATAAATAATGAAAATGATTTTATTTATGAGGAAATAAGAAAAAAATATACGAAGGCTTATGAATGTGCAGAAAAAAATTGAGAATTATTTTTTTAAAACACATAAAAGAAAAATTATCAAAAGAGGAAAAAAACGTATTTAGCGATACATATTCAAAGAATAACACAAAAAAATAATAAATATAAAAGGATTGTGACTATTAAATTAGGCAAGACCGAGAATAAAAAGTTTATTTTTTTATAATAGAATGACTTTAAAATTGAAATTATAAAAAGTTCAATTTTAAGGGGGTTTTAGTATAAAAAAATTAAATCAACTTTATTATTGTCGAGTTTTGCCTTTTTATTTTGAAAAAAATTAATAAATAAAAAAATATTTGTTTAGGAGGTTGTAGTATGAAGAAATACGAAAAATTATCGAAAGATATTGTGGAAGCAGTGGGAGGAAAAGAAAATGTTATTACTTTGCATCATTGTGTAACTAGATTGAGATTTAAATTAAAAAAAGCAATGATAAAGGCTGATATGGAAAGATTGAAAAAAAGATGGATGGAGTGGCTACGGCTTTGATAAGTGGAGAGCAATTTCAAGTTGTAATTGGGAATCATGTTACTGATGTATTTGATGAAGTTTTACCACTTTTTGGGATTAAGTGGAAATGAAAAAAAGGAAGAGCCTAAAAGAGAAATAAAAAGTATCAAGGATGTTTTAAATATTCTAATTGATGTACTTAGTAAATTATTTCAACCAATATTAGGAACAATGGCTGCATGCTGGGATGTTAAAAGGGTATTGCAGCAATTTTAATATCATTAGGTGTATCAAATACGGATGGTACATATTTAACAATACAGGTCGCAGGAGATGGATTATTTCAGTTACTTCCTGTATTTCTAGCTTGGACTTCATCTAATTATTTTGGAATGAACGGATTTACAGCGATTGCAATTGTCATGGGACTAATTTATCCAAGTTTAGGAACAATGGAATTATTTAATAAAAGCTCATTTTTTTAGGACTTCCTGTTGTAATTCCAAACTGGAGGATATGTGAGCACAGTAATGCCTATAATATTTTTCTGTTTGGCTTGGTTCTTATATTGAAAAAAATTATTTAAAAAAATTATTCCAGCAATGGTAAGAACATTTTTTAGTTCCATTTTTTTACATTGTTAATAACTTATGTTTTGTCATTATTAATAATTGGACCAATTATCGCTAGTGCTTCTACAGCTTTGGGGACAGGATTGACAGATTGTATAATTTAAATTCAACTATTGCAGGAGGAATTCTTGCAGGAGTTTGGATGGTTATGGTAATGTTTGGATTACATTGGGGATTAGTTCCGATAGCGATGAATAATATTGCTACGTTGGGATACGATACTATAATTGGAAGTTTGTTAGCACATTCGTTTGCTTTTATTAGGTGTTTTACTTGTTATTATTTTTAAAAACAAAAAGAGAAAAAAAGTAAAAGATTTGACTATTCCACTGCTTTTTCGGCATTATTTGGAGTAACTGAACCAGGAATTTATGGAGTGGTATTGCCAATGAAAAAAACCATTTATTGTTGCTTGTATTTCATCGACGATTGGTGGAGCTATTGGAGGGTTCTTTAAAATGAAAAGTTTTTGTAATAGGACCTTTAGGAATATTTAGTTTATCAGATATATTCCTAAAGAAGGAATTGGTAGAGATTTTTATATTTATTCAATAGTTTGTTTAATTTCATTAATCGCAGGAATTGTGCTTACAATGTTTATTAAAATTCCAAAAATTGTATGGAGAAGAAAATGTAACTCAAAAGAATGATAAAAAAAACAAGAAAATGAAAAATCTGTAAATATTGAAAATAAAATAATGGAAAAAGAAATAGTTTATAGTCCATTAAAAGGGAAGTTAAATTATTAGAAGAAAGCAGAAGATGAGGCATTTGCTTCAGGTGCTTTAGGAAAAGGAGCAGCTGTTGTTCCAGTTGAAGGAAAGGTTGTAGCACCAGTAGATGGAACTATAGTAACCTTTATTTCCGACAAATCATGCGATTGCAATTGAAACTAATTCAGGTGTGGAAATATTAATTCATGTTGGACTTGATACAGTTCAGTTGGATGGGAAATATTTTTATCCTAAAGTAAAAGAAGGCGATAAAATTAAAAAAGGCGATTTAATGTTAGAATTTGACATTGATGAAATTAAGAAAAGCTGGATATGTATTGACAACGCCTATAATTGTTACTAATACTGATGAATATTTAGACGTACTTGAAATGAAAAAGGAAAATGTTGAATTTGGAGATGAATTAATTACAATTGTTAAGTAATTAGGTAGTTATAAAAAAAGTAAAAATTTAAAAAAATTTTGATATTTTATTAAAAATGATTTAAAATAAAAAGGTTAGAATTAAAATAAATGGTTAGGAGGAGAAAAATGGCTAATAAAAAGATTTTCAGAAGGATTTTTTTATGGGAGGAGCCTACTGCTGCAAATCAGCTTGAAGGTGCATACAATGAAGATGGAAAAAGGATTATCAGTACAAGATGTAACTCCAAAAGGTGGAGCAAATGTTGGTGGAGAAGTGTTGATTACGAAAGAGCCGACAGAAGATAATTTGAAATTAAAAAGGAATTGATTTTTATCACAGATATAAAGAAGATATTGCTTTGTTTGCAGAAATGGGATTTAAAGTATTTAGAATTTCAATTGCCTGGAGCAGAATTTTTTTCCAAAAGGAGATGAATCGGAACCAAATGAAGCAGGACTAAAATTTTATGATAATTTATTTGATGAAATGGCAAAATATGGGATTGAGCCACTTGTAACATTGTCACATTACGAAACACCACTTCATTTGGCAAGAGAATATAATGGATGGACAAATAGAAAGTTAATTAAATTTTTTGAAAGATATGTTCGTACAGTGTTTGAAAGATATAAAAATAAGGTAAAATACTGGTTGACATTTAACGAAATAAATTCTGTTTTACATGCTCCGTTTATGAGTGGAGGAATTCCAACTGATGGAGAAGTGAAACCTACTAAACAGGAATTGTATCAAGCAGTTCACAATGAATTAGTGGCTTCTGCATTGGCTACAAAAGTTGGACATGAAATTAATCCAGATTTCAAAATTGGATGTATGATTCTATCAATGCCAGCTTATCCAATGACATCACATCCGCTTGATACATTAGCAGTAAGACAATTTGAGAGAGAAAATTATTTATTTGCTGATGTGCATGTGAGAGGAAAATATCCAGCATACGCAAGAAGATATTTTAAAGAAAATAATATAAATATTGAATTTGCTGAAGGTGATGAAAAATTATTAGCTGAAAATCCAGTTGATTTTGTATCGTTCTCGTATTATGTGAGTGTTGCTGCAGCACATAATCCGCAAGATTATCAAGGTGGAAAAGGTAACTTGTTAGGTGGATTGAAAAATCCATATTTAGAATCAAGTGAATGGGGTTGGCAAGTTGATCCAGTTGGACTTAGAATTGTATTGAATGATTTTTTATGACAGATACCAAATTCCATTATTTATCGTAGAAAACGGACTTGGAGCAAAAGATGTTTTTAGTTGATGGACCTAATGGACCCAACTGTTGAGGATGATTATAGAATTGATTATTTGAGAAGACATTTGGAACAAGTGAGAGAAGCGATTGAAGACGGAGTAGAAGTGCTAGGATATACTTCTTGGGGTTGTATTGATTTAGTTTCTGCATCAACAGCTCAAATGAGTAAAAGATACGGATATATTTATGTAGACAGAAATGATGATGGAACTGGTTCATTAAATCGTTATAAAAAGAAATCTTTTGACTGGTACAAAAAGGTGATCGCAAGTAATGGAGAAGATTTAGATTAATGTTTTGAGTAATCTTATACTATTTCCCATTTGAATGGGATCTTAGGATTAATAAAAAAATAAAATTGGTGCTATTTATTTTTTTGAAAAATTAACAAATATTTTAGCACCAAATATTTTTTTATTTAACTCAAATTATTTTTTTAATTTTTTTAAAAACTTCTCCAATACTTTCATGTATAACTAAATTTGCAAAATGATCCTGTTCGGTTTTTAGATTTATTTATTAAAAACAAGATTTTTTTCCTTGAAAGTATTGAACTAAGGAAGCGGCTGGATATACAACAAGCGAAGTTCCGCCTATAATTAGCGTATCGGCTCTTGATATTTCATTTATTGCATTTCTAAAAAGTGTCTGGATCTGGCACTTCTTCATATAAAGTGACATCTGGCTTTTATAGTTCCTTTTACATTTTGGACAATGCGGAATGCTTTCAGTTTTGCAGATTTCTAAAAATTCTTCTAAATTATATTTATTTCCACAAATGACACAAGTATTTTTTTATCAACTGTTCCATGCAGTTTTTAAAACATTTTTACTGCCAGCCATTTCGTGAAGGCAATCAATATTTTTGAGTTACTATAGCCGTTAATTTTTCCATTTTCTTCTAATTTTGCCAAGTATTTCATGGGCAAAGTTGGGTTTTGCTTCTGGATAAACAAGATGTTTTTTTGTAAAAAGTCGTAAAATTCTTCTGGGTATTTTTTTCGTACATTGTGTGGGAAACAAAGCTCTTCTGGAGAAAAAAATTTCTGTCCATTTTAAATTATAAACTCCATTTGCACTTCTAAAATCGGGAATTCCTGATTCTGTGGAAACTCCCGCACCTCCAAAAAAAACAATTCTTTTACTTTCATCAATTATTTTTTTGAAGTAAACTTATTTTTATCCATTTCTTTATCACCTTACTTTTGTATTTTTTTGCTTTTATTTTTTTATTATTTTTAATTTAAAAAAATTATAAATATTTCAATTTTTCCTTTAAAGTCCTCAATAGTCTTTATATCCCTTTTTATCCATAATAGCCTTTTAATTCATTAGTTATTCTTTCAAAGGCAGAAGGTCCTTCCTTGTGTAAAGTAGTTCCAAGCTGAACCATGCTTGCTCCACATAAAATATGTTCAAAAGCATCCTGTCCTGTAAGAACTCCTCCTGTTCCAATAATTTGAATAGATGGATTTAATCTTTTATAAAATGCGTGAACATTGGCAAGAGCTGTAGGTTTTATGTATTCTCCTCCAATTCCTCCAAATCCATTTTTTTAGGCTTTTATTACAACGCTTTCATCTTCAATTACAAGTCCATTTTCCAATACTGTTTACACAGTTTATAAATGTCAATGGAAATTTGTTAAATACTGCGGCTGCCTGGTCAAAATGAACTATATCAAAATATGGAGGCAATTTTACTCCAAGTGGTTTTTTAAAGTATGAGAAAATATCTGCCAGCAAATTTTCTGTAGTTTCCATATCATAGGCAATTTGCGGCTTTCCTGGCACATTTGGACAAGATAAGTTAAGTTCTGTAATTCCGTTAAAATCACTTTCCTGAACTTTTTTTAATAATGTATGGGTATCTTCAGTCGACATTCCAACAAGTGAGAAAAAAAGAAAGTTCTATCTGGATGTGTTTTTTGTAATTCTAATAGATAATCTAAATAATAATCGAATCCTAAATTTGAAGTCCCATTGAATTTATGCTTCCTAGAGCCGTGTCGTGATATCTAGGTTCAGGATTTCCTGGTCTTGATTGCAATGTAGCAGTTTTAGTAACAAATGTTCCAGTGCGGAATTTATTACTTGTTCAAGTTCGTTTTTATCGTAGCAGTAGACACCTGCTGCATTCATAAAAGCAGTTTTCAAATTCAAAATTACCTATTTTTTTGTTTTTTTGTAGTTGCCATTTTTTTCCTCCTAAATTATTTTTTTATTTATAAGATTTTATTTATAGACTTGTCTGATAAATTAACTTTTTTACTGACAAGGGGTCAATTCCCCTTGTTTTCATAATATTTATTTCAGATACATGTTCATATTTAAGTTTTTATTGAAATTATACATGCAAAAGTCGATTTGTAGTATTGAATAGCTATTTTCAGTTGCTCAGACTTCTTCGTAAAGTTTTGCAACTTCAATGACGTTATCTGAAACTTTTAGATAGCTGTTATCTTTCAGATTTCTTTTCAGCATCTTCAAATTTACCTAATTTTTATGCAGCATTTTCCAAAAATTAAATTTAAGTTTTTTTCCTCATCAATTTTTTTCATATCAACTTTTGCATTTGAACGTTTCTTTCCCTCAAAAAAATGAGTATAGTTTGTATAAGCAAGATTATAATTTTTTTCATCAGAAAATATGTTTCCAAGCAATACAAATGACTCCAGATGATTTTCATCTGCAAGCAATGTTAAGTAATGTTTTTCAAGCGTTAAGTTATTATTGTCGGCATAAAGTTTGTAAAGAACTTCCTGAGCTCTTCTATTATCATAAATATCTGCGGCTGTTCTAAGATGCTTTTCAGCAGTTTCAATATCCTGTTTTTCTCCATACAGCTTTCCAAGCAAGTAATAGGCCTCTCCATTGTCTTTTGCCTTATATAGATATTCTTGAGCCATATCTACCTGACCGTTATCATAGAAAATTTTAGCAAGCAGAACTTGTGCTTCCTGATCTCTTTCATCAGCGGCAGGTTTTAAGTAATCTACTGCAAGATTTTTTTTGTTAAATTGGTAATATAAATTTCCTAAGTTATATCTAGATTTTTGATAGCCGTTATTTATAGCCAGCTTGTAATAGTATTCTGCAAGTTCAAAATTAGATTTTCTCTTGTAGACAGTTCCAAGTTTATCTTGCGACTGAAAATCTCCGCCATCGGCAATTTTTCTTCAAATATTTTTTTCTGCTAAATTTAATTTGTCGTGTTTTTAGATAAATATCAGTAAGTATAAGAACTGCATTTTCTATTTCCGCATTTAGCAGCTTTCCTTTAAATACTTTTTCTGCCAATGTTTCAGAACCGTTATCAAAATAATTTTTTTCCCATTTGGTACAGTCGTTCAGAATCATTGCTGTCAATATTATCAAATTCCATATTTTTCCATAAAAAAATAGACCTCCTATATTTTTGTTTTTTTATTTTATTTCAAATATTTTTAACCTTAAAAAAATTAAATCATCATTACATTATACTATATTTTTTTATATTTGTCATAATATTTTTGAAAAAAATAACAAGATTTTTTTATATTAACTAATTTAAAAAAATCTTAATAAAATTTATCAGAAAATTATTTTACTGCTTTTTTGTATATTAATAATTTTTTTAATTAACTTGATTTTTTTCAAATTTCAAGTTAAAAATTTAATATAGAGTATTTTAGAAAGATAAATAAAAAAAGTAGAAATATATAGGGAGGAACTGTTATGAGAATATATGACAGCAGCAACATAAGAAACATTGGAATTCTAGGACATAGTGGATCTGGAAAGAGTAATATGGTAGAAGGATTGGAGTTTACAGCAGGGCTTACTAATCGGATTGTGGGGAATGAAAATGATACTAAAATTACGAGTTCTTTGAGTCTTCATGCAGTGGAATATCAAGGGGCTAAGTATAATTTTTGTGGATATTCCTGGATATGGTGATTTTTTTTGGAGAAGTTGAATCAGGACTTGCGGCAGTTGATGGGGCGATTATTATTGTTGATGGAACTACAGATTTGACAGTTGGGACTGAAACGGCTTTGGAATTGACTGATAGCAGAAATATTCCGAGAATAATTTTTGTGAATAAAATTGATAATGAAAAGGCTGATTATGAAAAAATTCTTTCACAATTAAGGGAAAAATATGGGAAACGGATTGCACCATTTCATGTACCTTGGGGAACTGGAGAAAATTTTAGAGGACATATCAATGTAGTTGACATGTTTGCAAGAGAGTTTGATAAGAGTAAAAATGAGTGTAAAACAGTAGAAATGCCAACTGATATGGATAATGAAATAAATTCTGTACGTGAAATGCTTTTGGAAGCAGTTGCAGAAACTGATGAAGAATTAATGGATAAATATTTTAATGGAGTTGAATTTACGACAGCTGAAATTCATCGTGGACTTAGACAAGGAGTGCTTGATTGTTCAGTAATTCCAGTAATTTGCGGTTCAACTTTGAAAAATATTGGACTTCATACAACTTTTGATGTAGTGAAGGATTTCTTGCCATCACCTGATGATAATGAAAAAGTACAGCCTGAAAAAAATAGTTTTGTATGCCAAATTTTTTTTAAAACAACAATTGATTCTTTTTTTAGGAAAAAGTTTCTTATGCAAAAAAATTTATTCTGAGTGAAATTAAGCAAGATATGGAAGTTTTTTTAACTTGAATAGAAAAAAACGAAGGAAAAAAATTGGGAAAAATTAATACGTTTGTGAATAATAAAATGGATGAGGTTCAAAAGGGAATTGCAGGGGATATTGTTGTGTTTTCAAAATTCAATAGTACGAAAACTTCTGATACGCTTTCGACTAGTGAAAAGGAAGTGCCATTAAAAGATATAACTTTTCCAAAACCGCAATTATTTGTGGCAATAGAGCCATTGAATAAAAATGATGATGAAAAAAATGTCGACTGGATTGAATCGTTTGATGGAAGAAGATCCGTCATTTACTTGGCATAGAAATCTTGAAACAAGTCAAACAGTTCTTGGAGTACAAGGAGAACTTCATTGTGCGACAGTTATAGAAAAATTGAAGGCAAAATTTGGAATAATGATAAAAACTGTGGAATTGAAAGTGCCTTACAGGGAAACAATTAAAAGGAACTTCAGATGTTCAAGGAAAATACAAGAAACAATCTGGAGGACATGGACAATATGGAGATGTTCTAATTAAATTTTTCACATGTAGATGAAGATTTTTGTATTTGAAGAAACAATTACAGGTGGAAGTGTTCCAAAATCATATATTCCAGCGGTTGAGAAAAGGATTGAGGAATCATTAAAAGAAGGAGTTCTTGCAGGATATCCAGTGACTAATGTAAAAGGCTGTTTTTATACGATGGTTCTTATCATGATGTAGATTCTTCTGAATTAGCATTCAAAAATTGCAGCAAATTTAGCTTTTCAAAAAAAGGGATGCTTGAAGCAAAACCAATATTGCTTGAACCAATCATGGAACTTACAATTATTGTTCCAGAAGAATATATTGGGGATATAATGGGAGATATTAATAAAAAAAGCGTGGACGTGTTTTTAGGAATGGAAGCTCACAAAGGTACAAAACAAAAAAATTATTGCTGAAGCTCCAATGTCTGAAACTTTCAAATATGCGAATGAATTGAAGGCAATTACACAAGGTCGTGGATATTTTGAAATGAAACTTGTAAGATATGAAGAATTGATGGGAGATTTAGCACAAAAAAAGTAATTGAAAAGAGACAAAAAGAAAAAAATAGTTTAAAAAATTTTTAAATAAGATTTAATATAAATAAGAATTCCTGATAAGTAATAATTATTGGGAATTTTTTTATAAAAAAATACAAGGAGCTTTAAAATTAGTCAGCCCCTTGCAATAAGGAAAGAAATTTATTTTAGAATTTTATCAAAGACAATAAGAGATTATATTCTTTGTTCAGTTCTTGAAATAATATCATTTTGTGTAGTTCTGTCAAGTGTAACAAATTGAGCGCAATATCCGGCAACTCTTACGATAATGTCCCTATGCTTTTCAGGTTCAATTTGAGCCTGTTTCAATGTTTTTCCTGAAATAATGTTAAATTGAATATGCCATCCTTTTGAACTTATAAATGATTTTTATTATGTTTACAAAATTTTTTTCAAACTGTTCTGAGTATTTACCAATTCTGGCGAATATTTTTGATTTAATAACTGTCCACCTGTAATCATCAGAGTCGGCAATTTATTTACAGAATTTAATACTGCTGTTGGACCCGTTTGTGTCAGTTCCCTGAGTTGGAGAACCTCCTTCAGCTGCAGGAGTATAAGCGTATCTTCCGTCTGGAGTTGCACCGCTCACTGTTCCCATTGGCACATTTGAAGAGATTCCAGATGTTGAAACTCCATAACCGCCGTTAATTGGGCCTCTTCCATATCTTGTGTTATGATATTTCTGAATCTCATCAATGTATGTCCAGTAGATGTTTGTAGCAAATTCATCCACTTCATCAATATCATTTCCGTATTTAGGAACTTCTAACAATATTTTTCTGATTCTTTCTCCATTTTCACCTTCATAATTTGTCTGAAGTGCATTGTAAACTTCTTCTTTTGTCAAGATTTTTTTATCAAAAACAGTTGTTTTTAGAGCATATAGTGAATTTGCAGCATTTGCAATTCCAACTTGGAGTCCTGAAGCTCATTGAGAATGAGATAGAATCAATTGTAAAAGACCTGAATACACCAATTTTTACAATACCTGGCATAGGCTATGTAACAGGAGCTGTCATACTCGTCGAATTAGGCGACATCAACAAATTTTTCCAGTGATAAGAAGATAGTCGCATATCGTCGGTCTAGATGCAACTGTTAATCAGTCAGGACAATCTGACGGGACAGACATGGACATTTAAAGCAAACGTGGCTCAACACACCTAAGAAAAGCCTTGTTTCAAGCTGCTTTTGTTGCAAGTACGAATGACACCATCTTTAAAGATTTTTATGACAAAAAACGCAAGGAGGGAAAGCATCATTTAGTAGCTATAAATGCAGTTGCCCGTAAAATGTGCCATGTTATTTATGCAGTACTAAAAAAAGAATGAACCTTATGTAGAACAAAAATAGAATAAATTAAAAATACATTAACCTAACTGACAGGTATTTTTGTTGTGCATAAATTTTTTTCAATAAATTTTATCTAAAAACTTTAAAATTTATGCTTGACTTTTTATAGTTAGTCTTTTTTTATGTTCTTAGCCAAAAACATAATACTATGAATTTGTTATTTGTGCTATTTTTTTATTTCTTTTTCCACCCCATATATATTATAGAGCCGAAAAAGAAAGTTTGAACTCAAAATTTTAACCATTTTGAGACGACCCCTATAGTATTATTTTTATTTGTTTAAAGCTTTCTCAGTTTTTAAGCTTAATTTCACTGAAATGCTTTTTTCACGAGAAAAAAATTAATTTTGAATTTTTCACATCCAACATCAAAAAGCAATTTTATCAATTAAATTATAATCAAAATTATAATTTGAAATATACTCTATACGTCTATTCCATGAAGGATGACTTCTAGTATCTTTATCTTTTTCTGTTTACACGATAATTTATATTTCATACCACAAATAGACTTTTTTTCTTTCACTCATTAAAAAGCTTTTTTTCTGTACCACCAAAAATCGGCGTGTACTTCATTAATCCAATTTACAAATATTCCATCTTTTTGTAAAAATCAAAAAAATGAAAAATCATTTTCTTGATGCGTCATTTCATGACAAACAGTAGAAACTTTAAATGCATCATGCATATTTTTGATTTTTTTGATATAAAACAATTCTAGCGCCCATTCTGCATTAATAAGTATTAAACCAGGGATAGTTGCAGAAGCATTTGGTATGTGTACTCCTGCAGACCAAAAACCATGCATACCATATTTTTTCCTGACCATGAGGAAAATTGCTCTAATTCTTTTTATTAATTGTAATTCTATATTACTTATCCTTATTTTTTTCTTACGTGCTTCATTATAAACATATAGTTTAACAAATATACTTATCATCTTTTGTTCACTCAAATTATAATATAATTTTTTTAATATCCTTTAGGAATACTGATAATGATTTTATTAGGGTAAAATCTATTTTTATTATAAATAAAATTTATTATTGTTTGTTATTTTAATCTGTAAAAATTGAAAAACATGGATATCATAAATTCATTTTTCCTATTTATCAACATCAAATTTTATAGTATAAAAAAATTGATTATACTTATAAGTTATATTTTTTTAAATATAACTATGGTTAATTTAAATATTCTAAAGGCTTTGTTGATATTTTTTTCTAGTCTTTTATAATCTTCTTGAGTTATTTTTTTCAATCTTTTTAAATTACTATTATGCTTCAAATCTTGTATCTTTACTGCCCTTGCTATCTTATTTTGTTTTATCTTTTCTAAATACTCAAAAATAATCTTGATTTTTTTATTTTTGTAATAACATAAACTGATTTTTAAAACATCTGAACTAAATTTCATCTTTTTAGATCTTGAAAAGATACATCGGTATCTTCTACTATATCATGTAATAATGCTACTATTTTTTTCTTTATATCCTTTAACTTTTAACATAACATAAATAGGATGCCAGATATATCTTTTCCTGACTTATCTTTTTGTTTCCAATGTTTGAAAATACATAAAAAAACAGTGCTTTTAATTAATTGCATATTGTTCACCGTTGATTATTTTTATCCGCTATATTATTTCTATACAATCCACTGCACCTTCAAAAAGAATTTTTTTCTTCCCAATATTCACTTTTTCCAATTTCTTTCTATAAAATTATAGACATATACGTTATTTTTCTTTTTCGTTTTTATAAGAGTAGTTTTCAAATCATTTATATAATATCTTTCTAACATATTTTTTTCAACTCCTTCCGGATTTTTTTATTTTTTTGAACTTAAATCTATCATTTTTTTCTTTCAATTCTTCTTTCCTAGGCTCTTCTGTTCTAACATCTCTATATTCTTCATATAACGGATGTAAAACTCCATTCTTTAACTCAAAACTTTCCAAAGTATGATATTGTATTTCTATTTTTAAATCTCCTTTTTCTATATTGTATTTATTCCTTTGTAAACTGCTCCATCTTCCCAAGTGTTTCCTACTTTTTATCACTTTGTAATCTTTTTGAAGATACTAGTTCATTTATTTTTTTATAATCATCTAAAAAAACTTTCTTCAGGAAGTATAAAGGTATATCTTAAAACATCTTTCGTATTATTAAGAATCGTAGTTTTTGTCAACCATTCCTTTTTTTCTTCAAGATACTCTTTTTCTATTTTTCCTGAATAAACTTTCCTTCGTTTTTATTCTATATTCCAATCCTTTTTAAATTTGTTTTTTTGTTTTTTTCAGAAATTTCTATTATTTCTTTAGTAACTTTTTGGTTCATTTTTCTATTATTTTTTTCATCTGACTTTTCTATTGTTTCTATTTCCTTTTTTTCTTTAAACTCTAATGTTTTGTTTGATTTAATTATACTATTATCTTTCTCTTTTTGCAACATTCTATTTGAAGGATTACTCTCTAACTCTTGAACATCATTATTCCCATTTTTTTATCACTTTCCGTATTTTTTTAATATCTCTTTTTAGTTTCATCATTTTTTTGATAAATTTTTCTCCACCTGATTCAGTTACATTCCTTTTTATAGTTTGATGTATTATTTTCCGAGATACTGTCTTTTGAATCATTAAAATCAGAAAAAAATATAATCTTCATATTCTTCTGTTGTCATATCTGAAATTTTTGCCGTTATCTTTATCTGTATTTATATCAGATGTTTTTCTGAATATTCCATTATTTCATTATTTTCACTCATTCTTTTTATATGTATCATCAAATTCATTGACGCCATCACCATCTCCAAAATCAGAATTTGAATTTTTCTACTTCCTTCGTTTCTACTCCGAGCATCATTGCTACTCTTAACATCCGAAAAATCCATTCATTAAAAATATCCTCCTTCCCATTTTTTTGTTCTATAAGTAACTTTTTTCTTTATATTTTTATCTGTCTATAAATTATATCTTCAATTTGCGATTCACTTTTTGCAAATAAATCATTTGCCACAAGATTAGAAAAATCAAGAGTTTAAAACTCTAATTTTGTTATGTCAAAAATTATTATTGATTTTTATTTTTATACTTAATTCCATTGATTATAAACATTATAAATTCTCGTTTCTATTCATTATCATTGAATTTTTTTAGTGTATTTAAAAGTAACAGAAGATTTTTTTCAATTACATTATTAACAATTTTTCCATTTTGTTTAAAAACTTCTTTTTCAACAAAAACCATCGTAATCAGTAACTTTATCTTTTTCTTTGAGGCACCCTTTTTCATATAATATCCATGACTTATCTTTAGGGAACATGAGCCACATCAATAATTACCTCTTCATTTTTCAATATCTGGAACAAATCCAACCGATCTTCCTTCGTCAACTTCCCATAATTCCGAAGTTTCAATACTATCTCTATATAAAACCCAATAATGTATTTCATACAATGATACCGACATAGGATCATCAATTTGAACTACTTTTCTAAAATAATCTCTTTTTTTGGTTCAAATCCTTCAAGTTTTTTTATTATTATCAAAAAGTCACCAAAAACAACTTGATTATCTTTAATATTCGCTATATACACATTCTCTTTATATTCTGCTATCATAAAAAGCCTCCTATTTTTTAGAACTGGAATAAAAGCTTTTGAGTATCATTATTCCCTATCCTTTTTATCTGAAACACGAATAAATCTTGGAATTTCATCATCCCATATTCCTATTATTGTTTCATTACCCTCTGCATCAATCTTATAAATAGCTCCATCAGTTGGTTTTGTCTCTGGATATTCATATTCTGGAATTAAATGTTCATTACTTCCAGTAAAACCAGTTCCTGTACAAGGATGAGGAGCATTTGGAATACCAATCTCTGATGAAGGAGTATTACTTGTAAATCTTATAACATACATCTCCGAATTATTTTCTAGTTTACGTAAAAGCATCATTGTTTTTCGTAGTCAAGTCTTAATTCTTTATATGCATCAGAACCACATGACACATAAGGTCTCTGTATCAGATGCTTTAGAACAACAATGACGAACATCAACAAATTTACCTTTTAAATAATTTTTCAGATTGATCATATGAGATTACTTTTTGCATAACTGTATCTGGAGTTATCTCTTCTACAGATTTTTCTCGTTTCAATAAGACTTGATTTATCTATATTTGCAAATTTACTTCCATCTAATTTACCATCAAGATTCTCATTTAATCCACATGTTGTTGAAGCATTTAAATCAATTAATCGCTTTTTTTCTCAACATCATCTAAAGTTGCCTCAAAAGAGTCATTTTCATCAAATTTATCCCTCTAAATTTTTTTCATTTACTTGTTTTACTTCTTCAGATAATTCATTTCCATTTTCATCGCGTTCAGTATTTTTTTAATACCTCTTTTAATTTCATCATTTTCTGATAAATTTTTCTTCACCTGATTCAGTTACATCTTTTTTTATAATTTGAAATATCACTATCATTCTGACTACTATCTACATCTCTCGTATTATTTTTTCCGGAATACTATCTTTTGAATCATTAAAATCAGAAAAAAATATAATCTTCATATTCTTCTGTAGTCATATCTGAGATTTTTGCCATCATCTTTATCGGTATTTATATCAGATGTTTTTTTCTGAATATTCCATTATTTCATTATTTTTCACTCATTCTTTTTATATGTATCATCAAATTCATTGACGCCATCGCCCATCTCCAAAAATCAGAATTTGGATTTTCTACTTCCTTCGTTTCTACTCCAGCATCATTGCTACTCTTAACATCTGAAAAATTCACTCATTAAAAAAATATCCCTCTTTCTATTCTTTTGTTTTTATAAGTAACTTTTTTAAATTTTTTTATAGTTAGACACCTTGTATTTTTCCTGCCAAACATAAGTAAATGAAGTATATATACCTGATCTAGACATTATATTCCTAATTAAATTTTTTTATATACTCTTCTGGTTTGTCTCCCAAACTAATTCTTAGAGATATTTTTAACTCTTATGACTTTTTTTCTTTATGTTTTTATCTGTCTATAAATTATATCTTCAATTTGTGATTCACTTTTTGCAAATAAATCATTTGCTACAAAATATGATAATTCATTTCTTGAACATTTTTGGTGTAGATTTATAATCCCACACATGATCTAGTAATATTTCATCATCATCTAACCCAAAATAATCATATGAATATTCTTTAATAGCCTCATAGGTATTTACATCCCAAGTTGAGTCAATATGATAAAAATTTCCATTATACTCGACAATATTCCAAGCATGTTCAACTTGAGAATTACTACGATAAGATGATTTTTCCATTTACAATCATGCATTTAAAACCAAAATATTGTGCCAACAATGAATAAGCGGAAGAAAAACCATCACATACCGCTTTGTGATTTACTAATGCTCCATAAGCATTGTGAGACAAAAAAATTCTTACTTTTTCCAGACATACTATATTTTTAACTCTTCGTAATCATAATTTCTCTGTACATTGTAAAAAAATTCACTAATTCCTTTTTAAAATATCTCTATCATTTCGTGCATTTTTATCAATTTCCCCAAGCGACATCTCTAAGTTTTTTTCAAGTTCTTGATTCATTTGTAAAAGCTTTGCTTTTTACTTAAATATTCTAAAAAAATTTAATTGTTTACTAAATACTCCCTCTCTTATCCGAAGTAATCCTTTATTAAAATAAACAATATTAGGATTATCACTTAAAACTGTGTTTAACACTTTCATCAAATTAACATTTCGTTTTATTTTTTTGAAATATCACAAGAAATTTGTTGTTTTTTGTACTGCATGTAATAAGACTAAATATGCATTTTTTTCATCCAAGTTTAACTGTTCATATCCCAATCCTAGACTGTTCACCTATACCACCTTTATTTCTTATTTCTAACACAATACAATGCAGCTCTGTATTGATCTTTACGTTTACTAGTTTCAATCTGATAAAAAGATGAGATTACTAAACACTTGATTCTTCACAAATTTATCATAAAAAAATCTGTGTATTGATCTAATCCCTATATATCTTATCTCCCCAAATAATACTCTGACTATATATTTCTGGAGAAAAGCTCATCCTTTTTCTTTTATTCCTAAAGGTAATTCTGATTCATACATTTTAAATAAATCTCCACAATTAAGAATTTTTAGAGATGACTTTTTGAAAGTAAATTCCTATCACTTTTTTTAATCCATTCATTATAAAAAGTCTAATAATATATTTTCTATTCTAATTTTAAATGTTTTTATTTGTTTTTACAAATTTGAAATAGAATTCTTCAACCAACTTAAATTATATTTACTTTCTTGAGATTCCTTAATCAATTCCTCAAGTACAAAAATAAATACATTCTCTTTCTGCATATATATCATTTTTTTATAACTGCTGGAATTTCATACTTACTACTACATTTATCTATCTTTGTAAGAACTGTTTCAAGCCAATCGTTTTGAAAGATTGCAGCAACTCCCTTATCGAGTTTACTAAGTTCTAAAATCTGTTCCTCATTTAAACCTATTGAGCGACCAACAGATTCACAATCTGAGGCTTCTGGAAGTCTCATTACAATTTTAGTATTAGTATTCTTAATAGCAGAGATATCAACGACAGTAGGTGACTGGTCTACAATAATAAAACCTTCTCCGTATGTTCTCATTTCTGCAATTGAATTACTTATCATCTCTACAGATTTTTCCCTGAACATTAGTGATTCATTTCCTTGTTCTGTTGAAGTTTTTCTTTAATAAATTATGTGCTTCTTCTATAATAGTAACATGTTTTAATGAAAGATTTGTTCCAGTCGAAGTAGTTTGACGAAATTCATTTAATTTAGAATCAATATTCCCATTATTAAAAGCTTTTTTGTTTCGATAGAGCCAATACGACTCAAATCAATAATAGTATTTTTCATTAAATAAAATTTCATCTGCTATAGGAACTCCATTGAATATTTGTCCGATTAATCCATTAGTTAAGGACTCAACTCTTGTTACCAATGAACCTATGTAATTTCCTTTAATTTCATCAGAAAAATTTTTGCTTCATTCAATATAATTGGTAGAATTTCAACTATATCGTTAAAACATGGAAATTTACCATTTCCCATATCATGATAAGTAGAATGATTTAAATCCCATCCATGTTTAATATATGCATGCTCAAATGATGACTTTAAAATAGCGGCATTGTCTGCATATAGTGGCCAACATGCACTAAAAATTTCTATCAGACGATCTAAATGCTCTAATACATGTATTCCTGTATTAAATTCGAATGGATTTATACTAACATTGAATAATATTGAGGATTAGTGCTAAATATATTAATATCAGGCATTCCACCAAATGCAAACTTTATACTCACCTTTTAGCTGGTTCAATAACTAAAAAAATTTAATATTATTTTTCAGGTTTAATTAAACTCATCTATAATTTTTATATGTAGTATTTGACTTACCAGATCCTGTTGAACCTGTGATAAAAAGCAATGCGACGTAAGTGCTTCAAGATTTAACGTAACTCTATTATTTTTCAAAAATTTCTCCCATATGATATATAGCACCAAGATTAATAATCTTTTTAGGAGTATTATCACTTTTTCTGAATATATTTCTACCAAATTCACTGCTTCTATTGATGTTACACCACTTACGGACTTACGAGGTAGGCCCATTAAAATAGGTAATTCTACACCACTTATTAATGATGTAGCAGTAATTTCTTGACTTTCATAATCAATAATATCAGATTCTGGTTCATACCTAAATTTAGGGATGTATTCCATACCTTAGATAATCCATAATTTGAAGTGATTTATCATAATGTTCGTATTCACTATCCCAAATATTAATAAATGAATTCTCTACACTTGTTTTTTCACCTGCAACTAAAAGCTTTTTATATGTATTAGCTGCAACAATTGCAACCTCTTCCTGATCGACAATAAAGTAACAGGCACTATCCCACAAACCATATGACTCACACTTCTTAATTCTTTCTAGTTGCTCATCTATTTTTTTCCAAGAAGTTCTTCAACTGTTTTTATTATGGCGAGTCAACTGAATACTTGTAGAAATTCCAGATGTTTTTTTGTATCTGTATCAGTTTTAGTATCATTTTCAGTATTTGTTTCAGAATAATTTTTCAGTATGACTTTCAGATGTGCCTTCATGACTACCTGTTGAGAAACTACTCCCTCTTCCTGTGTTAAAACCTGTACCAAATAAACCAAAGTTAAAGCCTGTATTATGTGATTTAGTCTTATTTTTTTATTAGTCCCTCTATTTTTTTACCCTACTGTATTACTAATACCTTCATTTATTGACTTGGAAAAACTATTACTAATACTCTTAGCAATGGAATCACTTTCATTCTCACCATATGTCATTACAATTTGGGAATACTGAGATAATCTTGAATATATTTCTTCATAACCACGTTTCTTATTTTTCAAGATTCTGTTTACTTAATGGTGATGAAATAAATATTGTCTGTATAATTTTCACCTGCCATTGAATCAATAAATTTTTTTCTATTCCTTGTACAAAATGATTTTTTTCTTCTTCATCTCTCATACTTGGCACAATTGAAACCGAAGTAATAGCCATATTAGAGTATGCATCTGGAATTTTATTTTTCTAAAAATTTCTCTATTTCTGAGGCATTTTTTTCATTAATATTAATACCAGGAAAATTTCCTTTTTAAACTTTTTTTAATATTGATTTAGCCACATCTGGTCTATTAGTATCACGTGTTCCAAGATAAAAAGAAACCCCTTTTTTTATTACTAGAAACAACCAAAATTGCAGAACTACCGAAATTTGCAAGAGAACTATAAACACTTACAAGTTTATCATTTATATTTTCATTAATATCATATACAATTTTATCAATTTGAAATAATGACATAGTAGAGAATGTTTTTCTCACTTGTATTCAATGGAATAGGTGAGCATTTATCAATATCTATTAAATAATTCTTATTTACAAATAAATCTACTAACTCTATTCCTTTAGACATTACGTTTATAATGTCTTTTTCCATTTTTCAGGTTTTAGAAAATCAGTCATAATTATACCTCACTCTATCTTTTTTTAAAAAATTATAAATATTATTAAATAGAGGATTGGTGTTTGTCACAATATCTTTAATGTTAGACCATGCATGTGTTGCTTTGATGTCCTTTTTAAAATGTTTTGTTGTCATCTCTTCATTTAACTCCTCCAATTTTTTTGTTTATTGAGCTTTACACAAATATTTTTCCCACCATATCTTGATCAGTAAGATGTTTCATTTTTAAACATAAATCTCAGAAACTCAGCAAAAATTAGAATAGTCTTTATTATTCTTACTATCATTATAACTGACCTTACACCAATATTCCATAAATAATGAATGTGTAGCATCTGTAAAATTAAATAAACTATAAATAACCTCATAATCTTCTTTTTGATAAACTGAAATTCCTAATTGAATCAAAAGCCCATTTAAAAATAATCCATAACCTTACTTTCTTTCATATTATTAAATTTGGCTCCTGTTTCAACTGATATTTCCTGAATTTTTATGAACTACTATTGGAATGTCACTTTTCTTTGTAACCTTATTTAATAGAAGAGATATAACAAATAAAAAGTAGTTTCCCATCAATTGATTTATTTAATACTTCTCTATTATATTTATATAATTTATTAATTATATTTTTTTATTATCTTCATTAAGTTTTTTTCATAGGAATGTACTCAAAAATTTTTTTCACTAAGAATATTTACATATGTATCAGTAATTTCCATTTTTCATTGCCATATTTAAAATTTCTTCTGTATAAGAAAAGCTGTTTTTTTCTGGAATAGAAGATATTTTTTTCTCATAAATTTCTTCATATTTTTTTAATGCTTTTTTGCAGCATAAAGCTTCATTATATTCAGTATTTAGTTTAAACCAATGATCCCAATATTTTTTTAAAGAAATCTCTTGTATCTGATAAATTTGTAAAACTTTTTAAAGCTGTCTTACATATAATGTATACATTTCGTTAAAACGACTGCATTCACCAACTTTTTATTAACTTCTTCTATAGAGGTATCATTCATTTGTGATATTTCATTATAGAAATATCCCCATAGATAATCAATATCTGTATCATTTAAATTTAATTTTTTTAAAGAAATTTTTCGATATTTAATACCATGTTTATATAATAATCATAATCTGTTCTAAAAGCCTTCAAGTATTTTTTTCAACAACAGTATATGCATTATTTCTTCCCATTTTATATACATGTTCTATTATTTGAAAATAAATTGATCCTATTTCTCTATCTGAATATAATTCATTTATTGGAAGTCCTGTATCTTTTATATAATTATTTACAATTTTTTTACAATAAAATACACCTTCCATAATTCTGTATTTTCTGATAATATACTTAATAAAGATTCTCTATTTTCATCAGTCATCAACTCAGCTGAAATACTAAGATTAATTGTATGAGCCATATTATTAATATTGTCATATAAAAGTGAAAATAAATTCTCTGTAATTTCCTCTGTAGATAATGCTAATATTAATCTATCAACAATCATTTGTTTCACCATTTCCTGCTGTGCAGAATCAAGAATACTGAGAAAACTTAACATATAACCTAGAATTAATAATGCATATTCATTATCTAGCTGAGTAATATTGTATTGCTCATCTAACAACTTATATACTAAATTTCTTTTTACATCATCTATTAAAAAAATTCTTCTGAAAATATTATAATATCTTGAAACTGATCTTTTGTTATATCAGTAATGCCTTCAGATAAAAGATTATATAAATAATAAAGCTGAGTAATATTTATCGTCACAATCTCTATATGTTGTACTATTCATTACAAATAAATGGAAATCAATTAAACTATCATATGAAAAACTAAATGTCTGTATCTAAAAAAATCTATCATTATATTGTCAACATTAACTGAAGTAAACTGTTTATTAATAAAATCAAATACATAATGTCTGTTTGAAGATATATAATTTTGACAGTTATATTTACTTCCTTCAGAAACAACTCCACAAATCTGAGAAGAAGACAGTTCAGGGTCAAATTCATATGTTGTAAAATTCACCTTTTTTTGCAATATTTAATGGAAATGTATAATGTAATGCTGCGATCCATTTTACAATATTATCTGGTTCATCACAAATAATGACTCTTTTTTTCTATCTGAAATTTTTAGCATTGCCACTAACATATGTTTATATATTTCTAAATTATCAGAAATCTCTAAAAATTCAATTATAGATTCAGGATTAATTACATAACCTTTGGTAAGTTCAGGTACTTCTAAATATTTAGGTGGATCAGGATTGTTAACCTCTTCGTATTCCATACTATTTCTAAGGGCTATACTTGCATATAATTCGCAAGGATAGATATCAAAATCACTAAAATCACAAATAATTGAATGACTTAAATGATTACCAAATCTTCCTGCACTTCCCATATAATCTCTTCCTAAATATGTATTTAATGTTACAGAAACACTACCATTTTTTAACATTCTATAGCTAAATGCTACTGGCATTGTTTTTGCTATTTCTTCAGACATTAATGTTCCAGCTGGAAGTGAGGGAACCTGATATGTAAACAGACTTTTTACTTCATCTGTTTTTTTATCTTTAAATGCTTCATCATATGAAAAAATCTGCTGTCCATCATTTACACCATCTATTCCCCTCATACACGATGTATAGATGATTTGATGTTTTGACATAATGATACCTCCTAAATCACTATTTGCTTGATTTTATCACGCCATTTTCTTTTAATATCCATAATAATGGATCTTCTATTCTATGTGGGCGTGGTCTATCAATTTTTCTATTTTCCTTTGGATTGTTATCCATTCCAAGTGATGACACTGCAAAATATGCATGATTCATATAATTTAAATCAACTTGGGACATAAACGATTCAACTCCCCACTCAACTAACAAACTCCGAATTTCATTATCAACATTATGCCAATCAGACATATCAAAAACTTTTTTGCTACAATGAGGACTTATTTCTAAAATTGTACTTCCTTCTGGAATAAGTTGTGCAATCGCATCAAATTTTGAAAAAACAGCTGCAACTGGGATATCTATTTTTGCATCACTTTTCATATTTCTATCATTTCTTATAAGCTTTGAAACTCTAGACATTATGTCATCTGATCTTGTTGCCTGTTTCCAGTCAACTGAAGATGCTCTTGAAACTGTATTTTCATCCAGTTGATTTCTTACTGTTGGAAACTGCATGGGATCTAATAAGAAAAATAATCCCCGCTGATTTACAGATATACTTATTAACGGTACTCATAGTATCTTCATCATTCAAATCTTCTCCTGCAGTATCAAAAAAAATACCAATGTAAAACTATTTACCTTTTCTTTGAACAATCCCTTTTGTTTTTAACTTTAATGTAAATATAAGCGGACGATATGCTCCATTATTAACATCCTGAACAGAGCTTTTTGTTAAATCTAATTTTTTTGCATATCCATATATAATTTTTGATAAGCTCCTGCTCTATATCTACTCATCGTATCGTCAAAACCTTCCATTGCTCCACCAAATTTAACAGAAATACGTTCAATCAATTCATTTATAATAACTCCTACAAAATGACTTTTACCTGTATCACGTGAACCAACTACTGAAATAATCATATCTCTTCCAAGAAGTGTTGATTCAGGTAATTTGTTGTGACAAGAAGGACATACAATTGCATATGTTAAACTCCCACATTCTGGACATTTAGCAGATGTTGGAATCGACAATCCTTTATTAGTTGCTTTAAAAGTTGGTTTGCCCATTTTTGGAATTGAAATATCTCCATTTTCATATTTTGTTAATTCTATATCTTCTACATCCTTACAGCGCCTATTTGTACATCTAAACTGTATATTTGAAATTTTATGCTCTCCAAAGCAGAAAGGGCATATAAATGTTGATTTTAAAGCCATTTTTCTCTCCTAACTAATTCTATAGTCTGAACCCAATTTAATCTTTAATATATATTTACTTGCCAGATTTTTCATCTTGTAAGAAAGGCTTAATATATGTTTCTTTTTGGAAGCCCTGCTAATGGTATTGAGACAGTTGTACTCCCTAAAACATCTTGCTCTTGAATCTTATAAAATATTTTTTTCCAGATTTCTTAAACATTGGTGCACGATACTGTGCTGACATAATCTCTATATCTGGAAGTTTAAATTTTTTGCTCTCACTTTCAAAAGTAAGATTTACTACTCTCCTACCAAATAATTTTTTTAGTTACTGAAATAGCATATGTGATAACTATCTTTGAAATATTTGAAAATAAATAATCTGTTCCTATTGAATATTCTCTCTCCATCTCTTCTAAATTCTGCAAATATAGAAAAATAATAATTATCTGATTCATTAGAATCTATTATTAATCCCCCATCATATTGATATTGTTTTAAAGGTATATATTTTTCTTGTTGTCTTTTATATCAGAAATATCATCTGGAAACTGATCATGACGAAATAAAACTACAAATCCAGTTGCATCTTTTTGGAATATTTAATGTAATCATAATCTTACTATTTACTAAGCTGACATTATTAATTTTAACTGTTTCTCCTTTACTAGCTCTTGAAATAGTTCCAATGACAGCTGAACCTGACTTAACAACTACAGGAATTACATAAATTAAATCTTCACCTTCATACTTAAAAGTTCCCGTTGTAGATGTTACTTTATTAACAACTAATACATTCATAGTACTTTCCAATATTGATATAGGAACTACATCTCCATTTTAAAAAAATCTGGTTTCTTATTTGAATAAAAGAATTGAATTTCACTTTCTTCTGGATTCTCCCATTCAACTTGAAACTCATTACCTTGTGTAGGCTTAATAATAAATTTTTTTCAATTGGTAATGGAGGTTTTGTAGGTATACCAGATAAAAATTACACCTTTTGTATCTATTTTTTTGTAGCACCAATAGAGTATACTAAAAAAATTCTATACGTATACTTCTTGTCATTACTCAGCTCTCTATCAACGAAACTATTCTTACTATTACAATTCAATTTAGTAATTTTACCTATTTCATCAATTCTTTCAATATTCACAGAAGCATTCTCAGCAATAGAATCCCAAGTTAATTGTAATACTCCATCACCAGAAGCAATTTTTACTCCAGAAATTTCGAATAAATTTACCACTGCTTGTTTATATGTCAATGCATTTGAATATATTCCTGCACGCTCAGCAAATACAGCATAAAAATATTGCACTCCTGGTATAATATTTTTGTCATTAATGCTACACGTGCTTACCCTTCCAATTAATATTCCGTCTTGAACACTAATTGGAATAGCTCCCTCTTTTCTTACCACAGAATAATATACCAAACCTTCTGTATTACTTTTTTTCCAAGATAATACATTTACTTTGGCTACTGAATCAGAAACAATAACTATTTCTGTAGGTTCTGCTGGTGGATATTTTGCAATTATTTCTTTTTATTCCTGGAAAATCACTGCATGCTTCGTATGCTTTCATGCAAGCATCTATAATTTCAGATTCCTTTTTTCCATTTTGTGCTATTCTTTTAAATCTTTCTGCTGTTTCTATACCATTCTTAATTTCTTCTTCAATAGTAGGATCTGAGTAATTTGGTGAAAACTTTTTTACATTATCAAGTTGTTTTTTTGCTTCATAATATTTCTTTTCTCTACAAGCTTTTTGCATATTTTCTACAGCAGAACCTACTCTAACACGAAGTTCTTTGAGCCTATTTGATAATTGTAACACACTCTCTGAACCTGGCCAGTATTTATTTGCATCACTCAAATGTATCTCAGCAACACTAAAATCCATTATATCAAGTGCATTAGATGCCAAATCACACAATGAAATTGCTTTATCAATATTTTCAAATTTAAATCCACATTTACAAACATTAATATTTGCATCATTAACTGTTCCACATTTAGGACATTTTATCTGCAATTCAAGACCACATACTTTACATATTTTTCGTCCATCAGATATGTCATTTGTACATCCGCATCGACATATTTTTTTATTTGTGAATTTTTCTTCATCCTTTTTACCTGAAATAGGAAACGGAATTTTTTTCAATTTTACAGAAATGCAATCAAAAAGATTTCTGAATCCTTTTCTGTTTCTAGAAATTTCCGTAAGTCTACCTATAAAATCCAAATAATTTTCCTGTGATAATTCTCCATTGTATTCAAAAATATCTCTAACTTCATCAAGAATTGACTTTCTCATATTATATTCTAAATATTTATCATAAATCTGCTTTTGAAACATCGTCTTTAAAAAGTTTTTTGGCACTCTTTACATAGATTTTTCCAGAAGAAACTACGGATATCAGTTTTATAAAATTGTGATCCTATTTTCCTTTTTCACGTTGTATTAAATCACTACATGGCAAATTTTGAGGTTTCTTTATTGTCATCCCCATATATAAAAAAATTCATATAAATTAGAAACATTAAAAACCTTTAAATGAGGTTTTATCTTTACATCGTATTTATCTGCATTTTTTTCAGGTTTTTTTCTTTATAATATTTTTTTATATATAGCCTCATAATTTTCTGAATGAGACTCACTAATTTTTTTATTCCTAAAAGCTATAGCTCTTTTTACAATTTCAGGATTTACATTATTTTTGAGATATTTTTGTCTATTATTTCTTTTGAAATTTCTGTTTTTTTATCATTTTAAGAGTTTTATCTATGGAATTAAAAGTTATTTCACAAGCCTCTTTTTATTAGTTCAGTCCGTCTATTTTTTTAGCACCAATCATATCTTTCTTTTATTTTTAGAAATATTGTCAATATAGGCTCTTTTTTTTCTTTACTCATAATACTTTTTGACCATTCAATTTCCTTTTTCAGCAATTCTCTGTTGAATTATAACCTCATCATTTACAGGATTTGGATAAAAACTCTAACTCTAGAATAATATACCAATTTTCTATTTTCAGACATAATCAATCTCCTTTTTAAATCTTTTTTAATCTTAAACTTCCTGTATTGTGCCCTATTACTTGTGCAATCTTAGAAAATGAGCCAGTCAATTCAGATAAATTAGTAAGTGAAGCAAATTTTTCTGTAGATGCAATCTGTTTAAGAAAATACTCATCAGCTGTGCCAAATCCTAACGCCATAACTTCAATTCCTTCTTTATGACAATTTTTAGACTTTTCTTAATAGCAAACTTAGGATTGTCCCATACACCATCTGTTAGTACAATAAGATATCTAATTTTTTTCTTTATTCTTAAAAAAATTTTATCATCTTCATTTCATTAAAAGCATCTGTAAATGGTTCTGCTTCATTACATATACCTACATCACCAACTTTAATATTATTAATTCCATGAATAATTTTCTCAAAAATTTTTTTGTAGGCTTAACTAATCATCTTAGAAAAAAATCAGACAAACGCAAGTAATCCAATCGTTGTATAATTTGCATCTAATTCTTTTTACAAATTCTCTCATTGCTTCCTGTGCTTTTTTTAAGTGGCTCTCCACTCATACTACCCGAAAGATCTATTGCTAAAATAATTTCAACTTCTGGAGGTACTCCATCAATAACCTGATCTTTAGGAGAGCCATCTGTCCAGTTCATATCTTCTGGTACTTTCTCAATGCGAATTGGTAATACTTTTTCCGTATCTTTTTGTACGGCACTTACCTCAACAACACCATTGGAAGTATACCTATATGAGATTTCAATTTCTGAAAAATCTTGACTAGTTTTTTCAATTTTGGTAACTGTATATTTATCAAGAACCATATTATCCAAGGGTCTTATATACGCTCCTTGCAGAACATACACTTCTAATTCATTTTCCCCAGTTCTCGTTCGAAATTTATAAGAACGTTTCATTTCTGACGGAATTGATGTATTTTTAGGGATAATTACACTATTCTCATATCTTTCACCATCTTCACTTACAGCTATCATTCCAAGAGCATGTGCAGTCACATCAGAAATTCTTTTTGCACCAATAACATTTAAATTTTTTTTATTACCTACTATTCCTCTTATTGTGGGAGTGATGCTTTCTCCTAAATCATTTATATTTGCACGAATAGCAGCTCCTAATGCAACAGCTTCATCAACATTTATTCCGAATAAAGGTTCCTTTCCTGACATTTTTTTTACATAATTATGAACCATACGCATTCTAGTTGAGCCACCAACTAAAATTACTCCTGTAATATCTGACCAGGACAATCCTATTGATTTAATCAAATCATCAGTAAGATCTTTTGTCAAATCAATTAATGTATCTGAAATATCCTCAAATAATTCTTCTGTAATTATTATATCGCTACGATTATTTTCATATATTACTGGAACAATAACCTTATCTAATGAAGTAAAAGCTTTTTTTCACTGTCTCTGCTATTACTAGTAAAGAAATCATCATCTCTTCACTTTTTCCTAAATCAATACCGTGTTCTTCATAAAATTGCTGTGCAAGATATCTTGCAATACAATCATCCCAATCTTTTCCACCAAAGCTCATGATTACCATCACTACCCAATATATCAATTTTTATTTTTATCAATTCGAGTTATTGTAACATCAAACGTTCCACCACCCAAATCATATATTAAAACTGTTTTTTTCATCTTCTTTTTCCTTTAATCCATAAGCAAATGCTGCAAACTGTGAGGTTCATTAATGATTGACAAAACTTCCAACCCAGCTTTTTTTCCCCTGCTTCAATAGTTGCCTGGCGTTCCTTATGAGTAAAATATCTTTGGAACTGTGATAACCGCTGAATCTATTTTTTTCACCACAACACTTTTTCTGCCTCTTTTTACCAAATTTTTTTAAAAATAGCAGATAAATCAGTTGCATTATATTTTTTTCCCAAAAATTCTACACAAAAATGATCATTTTCCAATATTTCGCTTAAAAAAATGCAATTGTATTTGTATTACCACTTCCTTGCATCTCTTTAGCCTCTTCGCCCAAAAAAAATATTCCCATTTTTTTCAAAACAAAGAACAGATGGTGTTATTGAACTATTAAAACTATTTTTTTAATAATTTCAGGCTTTCCACTAACTTCATTTATTTTTAGCAATAGCACTAAACGTTGTACCTAAATCAATTCCAACTCTAATCCCCATATTATTCTCCTAAAATTTATTATATACGGTAAAATATGATACAATACCTTAAAATTACTTTTTTTCAAAGTTTTTTTGAGTTATTTATCTTTTTCTCTTATTATGATACTTTTTTTCTTTATATACTTCTCAATTTATTATTTTACTTACACTTTTATCTTCCAAAATAAACTACTGTATTTAACGTAAAAAGTTATTTCAATAAGAGAGTCTCGTCGGAAGATTTTCTAGTAATTCTAATATAACTCTTCCTAAAACAAACTCTTCAGTAATTTCAAAATATTTTTTTCCATAAAGTTACTTCCATATACTACTAATTCACAGTTTTACTAATTATCTACACTTGTTCCAAAAGTCATTTGAAACAGAAATAGAACCATCAGGTATTGCTTGATTTTTAATAATCATATTATAGCATTTGACTTCATTATTAACAAGAATCTCAATTGCAAAAACTTTTTGTTGTTCTAACAACAACATCCTTAATTGTTACTTTGACACTCATCATTTTAGGATTAACTGCCAAATCATCTATGTTTTTAACAATTTTTTTTGATTTTTTATATATACATTCACAGCATGTATAGCTGCTCCTTTGGCTACAGCCTCATCAGGTTCCAAAATTTTAGGTTCTATATTATACTTATCAACTAAAGCTTTTTTTACTTGAGGCATTCTTGTAGAACCACCAACAAGAAGAATCTCATCTATATCGTATCCCTTTTCTTTAGCGCGACAATAATACTTCATCCCAATCTTTTCCACCTAGTTCATTACTACCATCTGCACACACAACTTCAATCTTTTCAGAACTAATATTTATAATAGTTACATCAAATGTTCCACCACCTAGGTCAAATACAAGGATTGTTTTTTCATCCTGTTCCCTTGTATATCCATAATACATTGCTGCAGCAACAGGTTCTGGTAAAATTTCAAGAACATTAAGACCTGCTTATTGTATTAAAGTTATTTGTTTAGATTTTTTTCTTTAAATTCATTTATCTTTTTCTTCTGAGACAAAGCCTTTTGATTGCATAGTTGCATGTACTTTTCGATTAGTAGTCTTCTCTACACCTCTAACTTCCAAAATACCTTCTGTATTTAATGTAAAAGTTATTTCAATAAGAGAGCCTGTGGAAGATTTTTCCGGTAATTCTAATATAGCTCTTCCTAAAACAAAATCTTCATCAATTTCAAAATATTTTTTTCCATAAAGTCAGTTTCATATACCACTAATTCGCAGTTTTCCTGATTATCTACACTTGTTCCAAAGTCATTTTGAAACAGAAATAGAACCATTAGGCATTGCTTGATTTTTTTAATAATCATATTATAGCATTTGACTTCATTATTAACAAGAACCTCAATTGCAAAGCTTTTTGTTGTTGTAAAAACAACATCCTTAATTCTTCCTCTGAGACTCATTTTATTAGGATCAACTACGAAATCATCTGAATTGGATACATTGTCCTTATTAGGATCAACTACTGAATCATCTGAATTGGGTACAGTGTCCTTAAAAAAATTCGATGCAATATTTTTTTGATTTTTTATATATACATTCACAGCATGTATAGCTGCTCCTTTGGCTACAGCCTCATCAGGTTCCAAAATTTTAGGTTCTATATTATACTTATCAACTAAAGCTTTTCTTACTTGAGGCATTCTTGTAGAACCACCAACAAGAAGAATCTCATCTATATTGTATCCCTTTTCTTTAGCAACAGCAATAGCTTCATCTGTTTTATCAATAGTTATATCTAGTAATGTAGAAGTGATTTCATCAAATGTTTCTCTTGAAAGCAAAATATTAGATCTTATCCCTGCAACATCAGGAAGAATACGAGTTTTTTCTCGAGATGATAATTGTTGTTTAGCTTTTTCAGCCTTTAATCTCATATCTTGCAGAGCATATGCATCAAATTCTCCATCAAATCCTGTTTGAGAAATAAATTCATTTGCAACATAGTTCATTATAGCTTCATCCCAATCTTTTCCACCTAGTTCATTACTACCATCTGCACACAACTTCAATCTTTTCAGAACTAATATTTATAATAGTTACATCAAATGTTCCACCACCTAGGTCAAATACAAGAATTGTTTTTTTCATCCTGTTCCCTTGTATATCCATAATACATTCTGTCGACGAACAGGCTCTGGTAGAATTTCAAGAACATTAAGACCTGCAACATCTCCTGCAATTTTTGTTGCCTCTCTTTCGCTGATCCAAAATATGCAGGAACTGTAATTACTACATCTTTAACTTCTGTATCAAGTTCCTTACTGGCATCTTCTACTAATTTTTTTAATATATAGGATGAAACTTCTATTGGAGAATAGGTTTTACCTTCGTAACTAATTGCAACTTCAGACTTTCCCATCAAAGTTTTAACAAGTTGCACTGTACTTTCAGGATAAATAATAGCCTCTTCTTTGGCAGTTTTTCCTACACTAATTTTATTTGATTCTCTAAAAAGAAACAACGGAGGGTGTTATATAATCCCCTTCATAATTTTTTTATTACTGTTGCTCTTCCTGTTTCATCTACATATGCCATGCATGAATATGTAGTACCTAAATCAATTCCTAATACATATTTAGCCATTATTTGCGTCTCCTTCCTTATTTTTCAGATTTTTTTGATAAAAATACACTGCTACTTTTTTTCTGGCGATATAGTTTTTTTCCTAAATATTCATATCCATTACTCAAACTTTCTGCAATTTTTTTCCATGTAATTCTTCTAATGGCGTTATAATTTTTATTGCCCTTTGTTTTAATAAATTTATAAAATCATCACCTTCTTTACTTTTTATAAATAGAAATATTATTCTTTTCCAAAATTTCCTGAGCATCAAATGCATAATCACTAAAAGTTTTTTTAAAGGTATGTCTTGTTCACCTTCTGGTCTAGCAGAAAAATTTGAACTCATTCTAAGAATACTTTCTCTCATTTCAATAATATCTAAAAGAATAGGTCTTACAAGTTGTGAATACATATCTTGCTTATATTTTTGTAACTCTGCGTGCATTTTATCAACTATTTTTTCTTCATGAGCAGTATATGCTATTTTCTGTACAAAAAGAGTATTCATATGATCAATTTTGCTCGTTAATTCCTGTAAACACTCTGTGATAACATCTGTTTTTTTGATCTTCACTTGAAACTTTTAGAGATACTTCTTGTTCTTCTCTCAATTCAAAAGCAGAAGTTTGCTCAAATTCATTTTCTGCTTTATCTACCATTTCTTTATTTTTGTCATCTGAGGAAACTTCCACATTATCAAGCATAGTTATTTCTTCCAATACATTTTCTTTATTCTCCGTATTATCCATTAGCACTCCTCTCATTTAATTATTTACTTTAGTCACTTTTTTTATTAAACTTAACATCATTCCAAGTTTGAAACATTTTTTTGAATCGACTTTTTCCAAATAACCATTGCATTGGTGGTAATACTCCTTGAGGATTATACTGACCTTTATCTCTTGTATGCCCTATTGCAGTACAAGAAAAAAACCTATTATCTTTGAACTTCAGATCAATGTTATTTAAGAAACTTTCCATACCATTTTCTTTAAGAAAGTTCCTACATAGATAATCTTGTGTATCATAATAATCTGTAAATTTATCTGGAAATAAAGACATTTTTTATTTTTAACAAAGACGATTACCAATCTCAGTATCAAGTTTTGCAGAATCAATTTTACTAATCACTACAGCTAAAGGAACTGATGACATTTTTTTATCACTGAGTCCTGTAACTTCTCTTAGCTTATTTAAAAATGAATCAACAATTCCATTAATATCTGCTTTTTCCAATCCCTGCTACATCCTCTGGAGCTCAGCTTTATCTTCACATCTATGTCTAACAGATGGAATTGCAAATGGATCAATCATTAAAAACTATACCTTGGCAATATTCATATTGCTTTTTGAATTTCATTCTCACTATTATCAGTAAATACCTCTCCAGCAATATCATACACATGAATAAGTCTCTCAGGCTTAAATGGTTCACCCTTAACAAAAAAACTGAATGATACTGAACTGGCTTTATTGATATCCTGAGGTCTGTCAGTCATACGTGTACTACCGCTCAAATAATCTTGTTCTATTTCTTTATAAATATTTTTGTTTTCATTATAAAACTCAATTTCCCAAGATTTTGCTCGGTGCAATTTCATCTATGAATTCTTTTTGAAAATCTCTGTAATAAATCGTTTGTTTTTTCCAACTGAACGTCCACCCTACAATAGGAATACAAATAGGAACAGATTCTCTATCTGAAAGAGAAGTAGAACAATGAGGACAAATTGCTTTTAAGATTTCTTCTTCCATTAAAAGAAAGTTGTTGGGAGTTTCTCTCCACAGTATGAATTTGGATCTTCCCCCACACAAGTTCTTTTTTTAATATTCCATACACACCTGGTGTAAGATTTGTATGTTTTGCTCCACATTTAGGACATATATATGTTGGTATTAATGATTTTTCCTTACATTCATGACATGCAGTAAAAAATTTTTTCTTACTAAATAAATTCTATCAACAAGCCAAATAATTGAAAACCCTATGTAAACTACCACCATTAACACAAGTACAATTATAATATTTAATAAACTGACTATCGCCGTAATGATAGAACCAAATACAACAATTGAAATGGCGACCAACACATTAAGCATTAACTTGAATAAGAAAACAATTTTTTCCCCCATATCTGGCATCTGCAATGTTATCTTTATATTTTTTTCCAACGATATAAAATTTCTTTGCCATGCACCTTTTATAGTGTTAAATACATCCGAATATCCTTTACTAAAAAAATAACTTTTTTTAGCAGGTTGCGTTGCCATAGCCATAACTTTTTTCCTCCTTAAACTAAAAAAATTTATCTTTGACATTATTGGTTTTTATTGCTATCGATTATATTTTTCTTTAAAGGAAAGAATATAATTTTTTTAATTGTCGAACCTCCTCCAAAAATAATTCCACCTAAAAGCCCCAAATGTTGCAATAAGTGTTGCTAGAAGTGCTACTAAATAAACAATTACAAAAAAATACAATAATTATAGCAAGAACCCCTACTCCATCACCATCATCATGTTTGAACATAACATTTTACCTCCTCTTTTTATAATATTTGAATAAATAAAAAAACGAAAATAAATTTAAATACAAAAATTTTTCATTTCTAACAAATTATAAATTAAGTATTCTTTATAATAAGTCATTAATAGAAAATATAAGAAAAATACCAAACTTCATTATTATATATATGCTATTTCATACTGTAATGAAGTCTCTTCTTCCAAATATTCCTTCAAGTATAAAGTTTTTTTAGTTCTAAAAGATTTTTAAATCAATAAAATGCCCTTAAAAACTATACTATTCAAAAACTAAATCTGAAGGATAAATGGTAAATTCATTTATTTCATTTTCTCTTTTTAATTCTTGTCAAGATAAAAGTATCTTTTTCTTCTCTGATATCTACATTAAACATTGAGTCGATATATAAATCATAATTAGTTTGTTTTCCCACAAAACCAAAAAAACTTCTTTTTCTGGATCAATAAAAGAAAAACTCCAACATCATTACGTCTAGACCAACCTAAATACTTTTTTCTTTTTGGAATATATATTTCATTTATTCTTCGTACTAATTCTAATTCTGCAATATTATTATCAATATTAAAAAAATTTTAAAAATAGCAAATATCATTATAAAGATTATCACACTAGAGATGGTATAACCTATAAAATTACCAATTATAGTTTCTATATTTATATATCTAATGAATTTATAAGAATTAGACAGAAAAAAATAAAAATAACATACTTAACATTATGAGAATATTTTATATAATTCAAATTTTTTTAGTATCATTTTAATTCCCCTTTTTCTGTGATATATAGTAATCAAAAATTACTTTCTAAGTATACTTTAACTTCATTTAGTTTTTTTGCATCTCAGAAGTAGTATCCACATTTTTATTCAAATCTGGATGAAGTTTTTTTGATTTTTGTTCGATATGCACTTTTTATACGTCGTTTTGTTATTTCTCCTTGTATATCTATTCCAAGATACACTAAATATTCTTCATATTTTTTTAATCAGTTCTTCAGAAGAACAGGTTGCATAATCATAAAAATCGTTATTTTGAGAATTAAATTTCTCATATTCTTGACTCATTTCTTCAAAAAAACCATTTATTATACTTCTGAAATATTTCTTCCTCTTCTTTTTCTTCACTCTAAAAATTTTTCCAAAAACTTTTCCAATACTCTCATTTCAAGTAGAAGAGTAAAAGTCTATAAAAATGATGAGTAAAAAAATATAAAAAAACCCCGAAATTCCATTAGTAAAAAGGCCAAAAAAATGGATAAAACCAATAAAAAAATATTCCTGTCAACTTCATATGTAACCACGGTTCTGGAATAAAAAAACTGGTATTCTAAAAAGTGAAAAAGATGAAAGTCGCCAAATATATAAATGGTCTACAAATTATAAAAAGATCCTCATTAATTGACTCTGTAACATACATCGTCATTTGAATACATCTCAATACAATTGGCTTTATACTTATAAAAAAATTTCTTCCAATATTAATTACCACCTTTCTGCACGCTCTAAAACTTTAATTGTAAATATAACTAAATAAAAAAATATTAAACATTAAAACAAATCCACTAAAAAAATTGGAAAAATGTCACAATTAAAGTTTGTTATTATATTCACAAATTTTTAGATACTTTTTTTAAGATAATATATATTTATATATATCATATAATCCTTTTTTTATTCTGTGATTAAACTTATTTTTTTAGACATTATTAAAAATTTTTATAACAAATATAACTATAAAATATCCAAATTTATCAGAACTTCCAGGCATACTTGATGGAAGTAATTAAACAAGTTATACTAGAATTATAGAGACAATCCAAAGAAGAAATGGATGTCAGTAATCAAAAAGAGTATTAAAAAAGCTATGACTGATGAAAAGGTGAACTACGGGGCTATCTTAAAAATGCGTAAATTTTGAGACGACCTTTGTATTGAAAAAAATTGTAAAAAAATACAAGAAGCCAAAATTGCTAGACTTTCTTGCATAAAGAGAAAACTTATCTATAAAAATTATCTAAAAGGATAAATATTTATATTCTTTTGTTCAGTTCTTGAAATAATATCATTTTGTGTAGTTCTGTCAAGTGTAACAAATTGAGCACAGTATCCAGCAACTCTTACGATAATGTCCCTATGCTTTTTTTCAGGTTCAATTTGAGCCTGTTTTCAATGTTTTTCCTGAAATAATGTTAAATTGAATATGCCATCCTTTTGAGCTTATAAATGATTTTTATTATATTTACAAATTTTTTTCAAACTGTTCTGGAGTATTTACCAATTCTGGTGAATATTTCTGATTTAATAACTGTCCACCTGTAATCATCAGAGTCGGCAATTTATTTACAGAATTTAATACTGCTGTTGGACCGTTTGTGTCAGTTCCTTGAGTTGGAGAACCTCCTTCAGCTGCAGGAGTATAAGCGTATCTTCCGTCTGGAGTTGCACCGCTCACTGTTCCCATTGGCACATTTGAAGAAATTCCAGATGTTGAAACTCCATAACCGCCGTTAATTGGGCCTCTTCCATATCTTGTGTTATGATATTTCTGAATCTCATCAATGTATGTCCAGTAGATGTTTGTAGCAAATTCATCCACTTCATCAATATCATTTCCGTATTTAGGAACTTCTAACAATATTTTTCTGATTCTTTCTCCATTTTCACCTTCATAATTTGTCTGAAGTGCATTGTAAACTTCTTCTTTTGTCAAGATTTTTTTATCAAAAACAGTTGTTTTTAGAGCATATAGTGAATTTGCGGCATTTGCAATTCCAACTTGGAGTCCTGAAATAATGTCATAAACAGCTCCGCCTTCTTTTGCAGAAAGTCCTCTGCCAATACAGTCATCAACTAAACTTGATACTGAACCTCCCACGACTAAAGTCCCAGGGTTCTAAAATTTTTAAAAATATTCAAAAATTTTCTAAGAAGTTTGATAGCTTTACACTACCCTTATTCTTTTAGGTGTGTTCAGCTCACCTCTATTGTATAGGACACTTAAATCCACAACTTTACTTTTTTTCTTAATATATTTAATGCTCCATTACAATCTGCATTTAATTGATAGCCTTTACTTGTTTGATATAGTCCTCTTTTTATCCTTTTTCCACTGAATATATATTCTTTTTGATTTTTCTTTATCATATATTGGAATCTCATCTCCATCAAAGAAACTTGCTTTTTGATGTATAACTCTCTTCTTGCAGTTTAAATTCTATTCCATATAGTTTACATAGATATATTAATTTATCTCTTAATTTTTCCATATGGTATATTTACAAAGTTTTGATTATTTATGCTTCCTATATTTGATTTTCTTTGAAAATCTTCATTATATCCTAGAACTAGTTTTTCCTATATCATTGTTAAGACAATAATTTACAATTATTCTTGTCGCTTTTTGAAAGATAATCTTCTATACGATTATTTCTCTTTCTAGTTATTCTCTTTTGTCTTAATGTTGTGTGCTTAATCTTTTGCTTATCTTTTATACTTTGTAATTTTGCATTTATCTTATTATAGTATTGATTAATAGATTTTAATTTTCTACCATCTATTATGAATGATGCTCCATTATTAGTTACACAAGTACAAAGATTGTCTATACCTAAATCAATTCCTAGTGCATTTTCTTTATTTAATTCCCTTTGAACTTCTTCTACTTCATAAGTATATTGAATTTCAAAGTACCTAGAATGTTGTTTTAGGTATTATTCTAATCACTTTTTATTTTCTTGTCTTTTAATATTGGTGGTAGTTTTATTACGATTTCCTATGTGTCTTTTCTAAATGAATTTGAATAAGGAACTATCAGACATATCGTCCTTTTAATCTAACAAAACCCTATAACAAGAGTTGTAAATCCATCTTTAGCAAGATATTTAGGTAATTTTATTTTTACCATTATATTGACCATTTTTAACAAGTTTTAAAAGTCCAAAAAAATGATTTGAAACTTCCGTCTACTTCCTTTAGAATTTGTTGAGCCATATTAGAATTTAACTTTGTAGTTCTCACTATTTTTTTAAGCATTTTATAGTTTTTCATTATAACTTAAATACTTTTTCTTATTAAAATAATATTGCCTAATATTATATATACTTCATTAGTTAAGTTCTTGGCTATATGAGATAAATATTTTAAATTCCTAAACTCATTTTTTTACTAAGATATTTTTACCTGTTGTTTTAATGTTAAATACATATATATCACCTCCTTTTCATCAGAGATATTATACCATGTATTCTACATTTTATCTGTCAAAAAAGTAATGTTTTTTATTTATTTTTAAATATTTTTAAAGTTTTTAAAACCCCACAACAGTGGGAAGCGTCATTCACATAAGTGCGCTACTACTTATGCAGTTCTCTTATGAACTTCTTGTTATTTCTAACAAGCACAGACTATATCTTATCCATATCCTATTTCAAGAACTTAGGCGAAACCACTTCCAATACCAATCGCTTGTATTGTACTCCCCTCACGAGGGATAGTCGTTGAACTTTCCTTTTCAGGCTTAGCTGCTGATTGTCTATTATCATAATGTTTAGGATTTAACCTTGCACCATCTAGTATATTTTTTCTGCTTTCGCCACCATCACACTTATACCATATTTGAACGAAGGTATTATGTTGTGGTTATACTAGCTTTAAGAGTTCCCAGCAATTCAGTTTCTTTGTTGCACAGTTCTTTCTGTGTCTACATACAAGTTTCCCTATATGCTTACTAAAATTTTCGTGCAATTCATCTCACGACTAAAGTCGCGAGTGTTCTTGCTTTATTTAATAAAATATCAGGAAAATCTTCCAAATGTGTATCAGCCAGCACATCAAGAGCAACTGATAATTTTGTATAATGTTTCATATATTTTTTCCATGCTTCCCATAAATCTTCGTAAGTCTCATAGTCAGTCAATTTCCCGGCTTTTTAATAATTGAAGCCCAGTTCTGGCATCATAACCATCATTTAATACAAGTTCAGTAGCCTTTACAAAGTTTAAAAAAATGTCATTCCAGTACATCTGTATCCCCATTTTCCAGGAACAGCCACTTCAACACATCCAACCATTGAGTAATTATAGGCATCTTCGATTTTTTTACGCCTTTATTTAATAATGCAGGAACTATTATTTCATCTGTGTGCATTGCAGGCATTCCATAACCTGTTGCAGCTACTTCAGCACATTTTTCTAATAAATTTTTTTCTGGAGAATTTATATGAAATCTTGCAGATAAATTTGGCTGTGTAAGTTTGTTTTTCTGCAACACTTTCTAAAAATTAAGTAGCTCAATTCATTTGTAGAATCTTTTCCGCTTGGAGTTGAACCTCCAATTGTAACATTCTGATAAGTTGGGTAACCTGCGCCGTAACCAGAATGTGAAGTTGAACGGACTTTTATTACAGAGTAAAGTTTTACCCATAGACATTGCAGCATTTCCTTTGCAAATTCCCTGTCTAAATCTCCTTCCAGCACATCTTTTTTATAAAGTGGATATAAATATTGATCCACTCTTCCAAGTGAAGCCGAATGACCATTACTTTCAATCTGAATTACTAGATGGATAAACCAGATTGCCTGTACTCCTTCCCAGAATGTCTGAGCAGGATTTTCAGGGACATTCAAGCAATTTTTCTGAATTTGAAGCAATTCTTCTTTTCTTTGCGGATCAGTTTCCTTTTCAGCAAGTTCTTTTGCCAAATTTGCAAATCTATGAGCAAAATCAATAGTTGCCTGAGCCACAATTTGTACAGCCTTTAGAAAGTCAATTTTATTGTATCCTCCATAAACTGTAATATCCACTTTTTCCATAGAAGCCTTAGCTTCTTCGATTACACCCTTCAGACCTTTTGTCAGAACTTTTTAAAAGTCAGGAACAATGTGACCGTCACCAGAAGTCATATTTCCTTCTCCATGAATAATTTTCACAATTCCAGCTTCTTTTATTTCCTGCGGCATCTGAGCGTGAGCTTTATCTTTTAGTGTTTTTCCTCGCCACCATTCACATATTTCCAAAAGTTCAGGAATTTCTTCTTCAGGGATTCTGAACTTATCTCCATCACGGTGATCAAAGTTTCCTTTTGCATTAATTTCATCTACAATCCAGTCTACTGCGTATTCTGGGAAAAGTGGCGCTGTTCTTTCATCTACAGACTGATTTCCTGCAATAAGTTCCCCATCTTTTATGTAAATTGTCATATTTTCCAGAATTTCTTTAACTGCATAAGCACGAACCATATATTTTGATTCCCCTTCGTGTTCCTTATATGCCTTTGTTAAAAGCCTACCTCTTTCGACACTGACACCAGGGAATTTTGATAAAGCCGATTCTCTTAATTTTTTCACTCTTTCACTTTTTAAAACAAATTCTCTCATTGCTTTTCCCTCCAATATATTTTATTATTTATCTTTAATTTTTGTATTATCCATTTAGTTTTGCCTTTTAAACCATAACTTTTTCATTATTTGTAAAAGCATTATCAAGTTCTTCCTGTGTATGTTTTTTTCAAGTGTTTTTCATCGGATACGGCATTCTTAGTTTTTCTATATTTTTCAAGTCCCATTGTATGATAAGGAAGAATATTTACTTCCAGCAAATTTAATTTTTTCAAGAACTTTGCTGTTTCGTGAATATTTTTTTCATCATCATTTATCCCTTTTATAAATGGGAATCTCATAATAATTTTTTTATGCCATTTAGAAAGTTTTGTAAGATTTTCCAAAATTATTTCATTTGAAACAGCGGTATATTTTTTATGTTTTCCACTATCCATATGCTTTATGTCAAATAAAATCGTATCTGTCAACTTTGCCAATTTTTCAAGCTCTCTGTAACTTCCATATCCAGTAGTTTCTATCGCTGTATTAACATACTCGTCTTTTAATTTTTCAAAGAGTTTTATCGCAAATGCCGAATTTACAAGCACTTCTCCGCCACTTAATGTAACTCCTCCTCCAGAATTTCTATAAAAATTTTCATCCTTCATCACAATTGTAAACACTTCTTCCAGAGTCATATCTTTCGCAACTTGTTTTAATGTACTTGTGGCGATACAGTCAGAACACGAAGTTCTATTTCCTTTATAAAGAGAGCCTTCATAATCCCAAAATTCATTTTCCAGCTTCTGTGTTTCAGGATTGGAACACCACAGACATCTAAGCGGACATCCTTTGAAATATACAACTGTTCTGATCCCAGGCCCATCAAATGTAGCTCCTCTTTCAATGTCCGTAACTAATGCTCTCATACGTTTCACCCTTCTTTTTTTCTTTAAAAATATCTTTTTATTTCATTTTGTTTCTTTATATTTCGATTTTACATTATTTTTTAAAATTTGTCAATAGTTTTTGAAAAAAATTTATAAAAAAACCTGCAATAAATAATAATTGCAGGGGAAAAATTATTTTTTCATTTTGGGGTGTTATCTTCTGCTTAGGGATGTAGTAAATAACCACAAGTTGACTATATCCTGTTCCATTTGGACACCACTCCCGATCATGCACAAATTGGGTATAACGAACCCAGAAATATTATATCAAAATTCAAAAACAAAAAAAGCTAGCTCAAATTTGAACTAGCTATTGTCGTTATTTTTTTGTACATGATTGTTTCTTTATAATTTAATTATAGCATAAAAAAGTTAATTATTTAATCAAAAATTTTTTTACGAATTTTGAAAAAAAGCATTGACATTTTTTTAAATTATATATTAAAATAATATCGAAATAAAAACGAAACTAATTAAAATATAGAATTGTTGTTTTAACTAAAAACGAAAAAGAGGATGATGAAAATGCAATATTTTTATTGATACAGCGAATTTGGAGAGTATAAAAAAAATTAGTGATATTTTTCCGATAGCAGGGGTTACTACAAATCCTACTATTATTGCGAAGGAAAAAAGAGATTTTAAAGAGATTATAAATGATATTTTTGATATTATTGGAAGAGATAAGATTGTGCATGCACAGGCTGTGGGAAGCACAGCTGAAATAATGGTAAAGGAAGTGCAGCTTTTACGTGATACGTTCGGAGAAAATTTTTATACAAAAATTCCTGTAACGCCTGAAGGGATAAAAGCTATGAAAATTTTGGCAAAGGATGGGCATAAAATAACTGCAACTGGAATTTTGTCACCACAACAGATAATTATGGCGGCAGAAGCAGGGGCAGAATACATGGCTCCATATATTAACCGTTCTGACAATATTGGGGAAAATGGAATTGAAATTGTTAAAGATGCCTATAAAATTCTTGAAATGAATAAAAAAACAGATGAAGAAAAATTGGCGCAGTATAAAAGAATTTTTGAGCCTAAAATATTAGGTGCTTCGTTTAAGAATGTAAGACAAGTTCATGAAACAATTCTGGCTGGTGCCAAAATCGGTAACTGTAGCTCCAGATGTTTTTGAAAAGTTAATTTATCATCCTTATACAGACTGGAGCATGGATACTTTTAATTCAGATTGGGAAAAAGTTTATGGAAATAAGACATTGCTTGATTTATTATAGTTTTGGCTTCATGAACTTTTCAAAACTTAGTTCTGGCATAATTAATAGATTTGCTCAGAAACTATATTTATTTAAAATTTAATAAAACAAACGTTCTGAAGCAAGGGGCTTGACTCCTTGTTAAATAAAAAAATTAAGTTAGCGAATAGATCTAATAAAGTTTTGAAAAATTTTTGCTATAATTTGGATAATTATAAAAAGTATTGGAGATTTGGTATGTTTTTTTGGATGAAAGACTGGAAAAAAATATTAGAAATTTTTAGAAAATGAAAAGAAAGTAAAAGTTACTGATTTGGCAGAAAAAAATTTAATGTTTCAGAAGTTATTATAAGAAAAAAATTTGAAAAAGGCTAGAGCAGGAAGGAAAATTGAAAAAGAACTCATGGAGGTGCAATTTTACTAAAGGAACTGGTACATTCAAGCACTCTTGAGGAAAGAATTATAAATAGAACAAAGCAAAAAGGAAATTGTTGCAAGAAAAAAATTATAGAAAATATTGAAAATGGGGAAACAATATTTTTTTGACATTACAAGTATAAATTATATTGCGGCAGAATATCTTGCAAATTCTGAAAAGGAAATAACTCTTATTACAAATATGCCTAGTATTACCACACATTTTAATAAAAAAATTCTAAAGTGGATATTATAATGATAGGCGGGGAGTATAATAAAAAAAGTAGGTGGCAATGTTGGAAGTGAAGCGATTAATTATATAAAAAGATATAATGTTGACAAGGCTTTTTATTGGAAGTGCCGGGATAGATCTGGAAGCTGAAAAGGTTATGAATTTTTGAATTAAATGATGGGAATACAAAAAAAGAAATAATGAAAATTTCTAAAAAAATATTTTTTTAGTGACTGAATATAAGAAATTAGGAATATTAGGAAGTTATAAATTCAGTAATTTGTCTGATTTTTGATGTTTTTTTATTTGCGAAAAAGGACAAAAAGGATTATTTGGAAAAACTATAAAAAAATTTTTTTGATGAATGTGAAGTTAAAATTATATAGACTTAGGGTTTGAGTAAAAATAGTCATACTTTTTTTGAGTTCGGCTTTTAAATCAGTTTTTACTATAAAATGAATTGTGAAATTATAAAATAAAAAAATGTACCAATAGACTTTAATGTTTAAAGGTACATTTTTTTGAAAAAGAGAATCTAGTTTAAATTGAATAAATTTAGTTAATATCTAAAAATAATTTATAATAACCATAAAAATAACAACTATAAAAAAATTAGAAAAAAATAATTTTTGTAATATTTATAAGAATTTTTAAATAATAATATGAATACAATTAATGCAATTAAAAAAATTTTAGATCCATTTATAACGCCCCCTTTTTATAAAAAGAATAATTTATTTTTTTATTATTTCAATTACTTCTGACATTGATTTTTAAATTATTTGCCAATCTTTCAAAATCTTCACGGCTTCTTATTGTTATTCTTAAATGTATAAGTATTCGTTTGTTTCCATTTTCCTTAAAAGTGTTTGTATTTACATTTAAAAGGCTCATTTTATATTCGTTTAAAATTCGGATTATATCTAGAAGCAATCCATTTCGATCTGAAGCTTTTATTGTGAAGTTAAATTCGTATGTTGTATTGGCAGATATTGCAGATTTATCCCAGTAAACGTCAACTTCCCTTTCAGGTTCCCTTTCCATAAGGGAAATAAAGTTTTCGCAGTCAGAGCGATGTATTGCAATTCCACGTCCTCGTGTCACATAACCTCTTATTTCATCGCCTGGAAGCGGACTGCAGCATTTTGCAAAACGGTACATTGTGTTTTCAGTTCCAGATATTTTAATACCGCCATTATTTTTTTCCTTTTGCTTATTCGCCTTTTTCTGTTTCTTCTTCAAGCACTTCTTCCAGAGCCTTTTTCTTCCTTTTTTTCTCAAATTTATTTAAAAAAATCCGTCAAGTGACAAATCTCCAATGGCGAATCTGTAAAATAACGTCTTGTTATCAGGAATATTGAATTTTTTCATATAAAGGAAAACCCGCTCATCCTCAAGCATATCCTTTAATTTCAATCCAAGCCGTTCAAATTCCTTTTCTAAAATTTGTTCCCCTTCTTTAGACTTTTCTTCAAATTCCTTATCTTTGAACCATTTTCTGATTTTTACACGTGAACTATGGTTATTTACCATTTCAATCCAGTCTTTTCCAGGTCCCTTATTAATGTTTTTAGAAGTCATAATTTCGACTTTATCTCCATTTTTAAGCACCTGGTTAAGCTGCGTAATTCTTCCATTTACCTTTACTCCAATTGTTCTATACCCAATTTGTGTATGAACTTGGAAATGCAAAAGTCAAGGGCAGTTGAATTTCTAGGCATTTCCACAACATCATCTTTAGGCGTAAATACAAATATTGTCTGTTTAAGCACATCTCCAGTAACTTCCTGGGCAAATCCCTTTTGCTCCTTTTCATCCATTTTTCTTTGAACTGAATCTGTCAATTTTTTTGCATCTGCATAAAATTTTTCATTTTTAGATTTTGCTTTTTTATCTTTGTATTTCCAATGTGCTGCAACTCCTTCTTCTGCAATTTCATGCATTTTTTTCTTGTTCTAATTTGAATCTCTACATTTTGGTCATTCGGTCCTTTTTACTGTTGTATGAATGGACTGGTAGCCATTTGGCTTTGGCTGTGAAATATAGTCCTTGAAACGTTTAAATACTGGAATAAATAAATCGTGAATTATTCCAAGTACATTGTAGCATTCATTTTTCTTTTCAACGATAATTCTTATTGCGATTAAATCATGCAAGTCAACAAATTTTTTTTCCTTTTCGTGCATTTTTCGGTAAATGCTGTATAGGTGCTTTGGACGTCCTGTAACTTCTCCCTTTATATTATTTTTTTCAAGATCTTCCCTTATTTTTTCAATAAATTTTGCAGTGTATTCTTCACGTTCTTTCCTTTTGGAATTAACAAGATCTTTAATTTCATAATAGTCATCTGGATACAAAAATCTAAAACTTATGTCCTCCAGTTCCCATTTTATTCTAGCCATCCCGATTCTATGGGCAATTGGTGCATAAATTTCAAGAGTTTCTTTAGATTTTTCCAGCTGTTTTTCAGGCGTCATATATTTCAATGTTCTCATATTATGAAGTCTATCTGCCAGCTTTATAACTACAACCCGAATATCTTCCGACATTGCAACAACCATTTTTCGTATATTTTCCAATTTTTTACTATTTGTTCTCGGCAAATTTCTAAGTTTTGTAACGCCATCCACAAGTTTTTTTACATCTGTTCCAAAGTTATACTCTATATCCGACAAAGAAATAAGCGTATCCTCAACTACATCATGAAGCAGTCCAGCCACAATCGTATCTGTATCCATACGCATATCAACTAATATTTCTGCCACTTCAACTGGATGTAAAATATAATCTTCCCCACTTTTTCTCTTTTGCCCAATATGCGACTCGTAAGCAAGCGTAAAAGCCTCTGAAATCTTGTCCATATCCACATCTAGATTATTTTTTCTAATTGCATCTGTCAATTGCTGGTGCAGTTCATCATAGCTTTTATTTATTATTACAGGAACATTTGTATTTCCCATTTCCTCATCTGTCATTTTTCCAGTCGTTTTTTTAATTTGCTTTTTTTCATCCATTTCGTTCACTCTCCTTGTGTCAAAGAAAATTCATTTTTATAATAAAAAAATTCGCTATTTAAATAGGGAATGATATTATATAGTTTTTTGTTGAAATAATAAATTTATTGTAGATTTTGAATAACTATTATTTATTACATTCTTCTTGAAATCATTTTACTATATATTTAAAAAAATCTATTATAAAGTTTTTATATTGCTAATTATTTTTTTGTTTTTGAAAGTCTAAATTATTGAAAAAAATGTAAAAAAATTAATATTTGTAAAGATATTTAATTTGATAAACAAATAAATTTATGATAAAATTAGTTTAGGAATTAAATTTAAAAATAAAATGCAAATTGCTAAATATACTTTATTCAATTCTTGGAAGATTTGTTCGTGTAGCCGTATCATAATATTTAAACAAAAATAAAAAAATAGGTTATCGAACATATTTAGTTTATAAAATTTATGAGAATTTGGATATGTTTATAAAAATTTTTTTGGAGGTAAAATTAACATGAGTTTATTAGAATTAAAAAATGTAAAATCGGAAGTAGAAGGAAAGGAAATCCTGAAAGGATTAAATTTAACTATAAACAAAGGGGAAGTTCACGTAATTATGGGGCCTAATGGAGCTGGAAAATCTACGCTTGCAAGTATTCTTGTGGGACATCCAAAACATGAACTGGTTTCTGGGGACATTATTTTAGATGGAGAAAATATTAATGATGCTGCTGTAGATGAAAGGGCTAAAAAGGGGATTTTCCTGTCATTCCAATATCCAGAGGAAATACCAGGGCTTACTGTGGAGGATTTCTTGAGAACAGCAAAAGAGGCTGTTACTGGAGAAAAACAATATTTGATGCAATTTCATAATGAATTGGTGGAAAAAGATGGAAAAACTTCATATAAATCCTGAATATGCAGATAGACATTTAAATGTTGGATTCTCTGGTGGAGAAAAGAAAAAGAATGAAATTTTGCAAATGGCAGTTTTAGAGCCAAAATTGGCTATTCTGGATGAAACTGATTCTGGGCTTGACATTGATGCGACAAAGATTGTATTTGAAGGAGTTCAAAAGTTAAAGACTAAGGATACAGCTTTGCTTATAATTACTCACTATGATAAAGTTCTTGACTATTTGAAGCCTGATTTTGTTCATATTTTAATGAATGGAAAGATTGTAAAGACAGGCGGACAAGAATTAGTGGAAAGAATTGAAAAAGAAGGTTATGCTAAAATAAAAGAAGAATTAGGATTATAAAATTTTAATACAGAATGGAAAGTGTGGGAATAATGGAAAATAGAAAAAAAACATATATTGCGGATATTGAGCGTGGTGTTTATGATATAAAGGATGAAGAGCATTATAGATATAAAGTTGAAAAAGGGCTTACTCCAGAAATTATTAAAAAAATTTCAGAAAGAAAAAATGAGCCTGAATGGATGAGGGAATTTAGATTAAAGGCATTGGAAGTTTATAATTCAAAGCCAATGACTGATTGGGGTCCAGATTTATCAGACCTTGATATGAATGACATTGTACATTATTTAGAGCCTGATTCAGCACCAATGAATGAAAATTGGGATGATGTGCCAAGCTATATAAGGGATACATTTGACAGGCTTGGTATTCCAGAAGCTGAGAAGCAGTCACTTGCGGGAGTAGGAGCACAGTATGACTCTGAAGTGGTTTATCACAGCGTTCATAAGGAACTGGAAGAACAAGGAGTGATTTATACAGATATTGAAACAGCAATTGTAAAATATGGAGATATGCTAAAGGAATATTTTATGACATTAATTACAGTCAATGACCATAAATTCGCAGCATTGCACGGAGCAGTATGGTCTGGAGGATCATTTATCTATGTTCCAAAAGGAGTAAAGGTAAAAATGCCGTTACAGTCATATTTTAGGCTAAATGCGCCAGAAGCTGGACAATTTGAACATACCCTTATAATTGTTGATGAAGGGGCAGATTTACATTTTATCGAAGGATGTTCAGCGCCTAAATATCAAAAAAATGCATTGCATGCTGGAGCAGTGGAACTTTTTGTCAGAAAAGGGGCACGATTAAGATATTCTACAATTGAAAACTGGTCAAGAAATATGTATAACTTAAATACAAAAAGAGCATTGGTGGAAGAAGATGGAGTAATAGAATGGGTGTCAGGATCATTTGGATCAAGAGTTTCTATGCTTTATCCAATGAGTATTTTAAAGGGAGATCGTTCAAGATGTGAATTTACAGGAGTTACATTTGCTGCAGCTGGGCAATATTTAGACACAGGATGTAAAATTATTCATCAGGGGAAAAATACAAGCTCGACAGTTCATTCAAAATCCATTTCAAAAAATGGAGGAACAGCTTTTTACAGAGGACTTTTAAAAGTTCTGCCAGAAGCAACGGGAACAAGATCAACTGTAGAATGTGAATCATTAATGCTGGATAATGAATCAACTTCAGATACAATACCAATAATTGATATAAATAACGACAGTGTGGATATTGGACATGAAGCAAAAATTGGAAGAATAAGTGATGAAGCAATATTTTATTTGATGTCAAGAGGTATTAGCGAAGATGAGGCAAAGGCGATGATTGTAAGAGGATTCGTTGAGCCAATTTCAAAAGAATTACCGCTTGAATATGCAGTTGAATTGAATAAGCTGATTGAATTGGAACTTGAAGGAACAATTGGATAATTAAAAGACTTTAGATCTGTTTGATAACTATATGGATTTAAAATTGTATAAAATAGATATTATCTAGCAAGGGGTCTTGACCCCTTTTCAAAAAAAAATTACAAATACATTTATTGCTTAAAAAAATGAGAGGAGAAAATGTTAGAAAAAAATCAAGCATACAGAATCTTGATAACAGCGATTACAGATTAAAAAAATCTTTGAAGAATATAAAAACGCTTGAAAAGGTTAATTGGAAAAAGAGTAGGCTACCAGTATGAAGAACCTGAAGCATTTAAAGAATTTAATAATTTGGAAATAAAAAAATGAAAAATCAGGATGGAGTTGTTATAAAAAAAATATAAAGTGAATCGTTAGAAGAACTGGAAAAAAATTGAAAAATGACAATGATTATGGATTAGGAGATTTTTTTCAAAAAAACAAAATTTTGCTTTTTATAACGAAGGGAAATATTTGAAAATTGGAGAAAGAAAAAAATTGATAAGCCAATTTATTTAAATTATCATACAAATAAGGAAAAATAACTTTTTAGTTGACTATAATGTAATTGAAGTGGCGGATTTTTGCAAAAGTTACAGTAATTATTAACTATGATTCACTAGATGAAACACCAGTTTATCATAATGGAATTATCAAAGTGGTTACTGGAAGAAATTCAGAAGTAAAAATTATAAAAATACAGACATTAAATACCAAAAGCTCTAATTTTGAATCATCGAAAATTGAAACAATGGGACAAGGAAAAACCGAATATTATAGCGTTGAATTAGGTGGGAAAATTAATGCGATAAGTCATAAATCATATCTTGAAGAAGATTCATCAGAAGTTTATGTATGGCCTGCATATCTTGCTGATGAAGACAGAAAGCTGGACTTGGAATATTCCGTAGTATTTCGTGGACGTAGAACGATTGGGGAGCTTCAGGCAAGGGGAGCTGTAAAAGATACTGCTAAAAAGGTATTTCGTGGAAATCTTTACTTTAAGCAAGGTTCTAGCAAGTCTGAAGGGCGTGAAGGAGAATTTGCGATTTTATTAAATGATGAAATTAAAGCTGATTCGATTCCAACGTTATTTTGCAGTGAAGATGACGTTATTGGAGAACATGCCGCTTCTGTTGGAAAAGTTGACGAGGCTAAATTATTTTATTTAATGAGCCGTGGACTCTCTGAAAGCAGGGCAAAAAAATTAATAGTTGAATCTTCATTCCGTCCAATAATGGATAATATTGATGATGAAAAATTGAGAGATAAATTATTTGATGAATTGGAAAGAAGAATTTAAAAAGGAAGTTAAGAAGTAAGAATATTAAGTTTGAAAAAAATACCCGCAAAGTGATATAATTTTTGTATTGCTTGTGGGTAAAATTATGATTAAGGAGAGCAGTAGATGCATTTAAAGAACATATTAAATACTATTATAAAGGGAGATACAGTTGAAGAATTAAAAAAATCCCAACTGAATCGGTAGACTTTTATTTTTTTGCAGATCCTCCTTATTTTATGCAAACTGAAGGAGAGTTACTAAGAACTGATGGAACAAAGTTTAACGGTGTAGAGGATGAATGGGATAAATTTGATTCATTTTATGAGTATGATAATTTTTTTGTAATAATTGGTTAAAAGAATGTAAAAGGATATTAAAGAAAGATGGAAGTATTTGTATTATAGGATCTTTTTCAAAATATATTTAGAATTGGATATTTAATGCAAAATTTAGAATTTTTGGATTATAAATGATATTATTTGGAATAAATCAAATCCGGTTCCTAATTTTTCTGGCACAAGATTATGTAATTCACACGAAACAATGATTTGGTGCAGTAAAAAAATAAAAAAAGTAAAATAACATTTAACTATAAAACAATGAAATATTTAAATGATGGAAAAACAAGAGAAAAAGTGTGTGGAATATACCTGTTTGTAATGGAAATGAAAGATTAAAAGATACAAATGGAAATAAGCTGCATTCAACTCAAAAACCAGAAAAAAACTATTGTATAAAATTATTCTAGCAAAGCAACAAAAACCAAATGATGTAATACTAGATCCTTTTTTTGGAACTGGGACAACTGGAGCAGTAGCAAAAAGAATTGGGAAGAAATTATATAGGAATTGAAAGAGAAGAAAAAAATATATAGAAGGAGCAAAAATCAGAATAAATGCAAAAAAAGTAATAATTGATAAAATTTCTAATTTAGAATTAGAAACAAAACCTCCAAAAAGTTCCTATGAAAAAAATTATTGGAAAATGGCTATATTCAAAAAAAGGACAAAAAGCTGTATTCAAAAAGATAAAAGACAATTTTGTGAAATTCTTGAAAATGGAAATGTTTTTTTGATGGGACAGAAGAATTATCTATACATAAAATGAGTGCAAAAATTTTTAAATAAAAAAATAACAATGGTTGGAATTACTTTTTTTAAATTATAATGGAGAATATATAGAGCTGGATAAATTAAGATATTTATATGTGGAGGAAAATGATGCAAAACAAACTAGATGAATTAATAAATAGCTCAATTATAGAAATAATAAATCATTCAAAAAAACAGTAAAAAAATTAAAAGAATTGAAAAAAATAAACATCTAAAAAAAATTACATTTTATTCCGCAAAGATATAGAATATTTAGTGGAATACTTCAAAGCATGAATATTCAGTTTGGAAATTTTATAGAGGTCTTGATGACTAAATTGATAGAAAATGAGGGAAAATATGAAATAATAGAAAAAAATATAGCGGTAAAAAGAAATAATAAATTTCAAATTTTATCTGCAAAAGATAGTTTAATTGATGAATATATAACAAGATGTCAAACTGAAGAAATAATACTAGAAGATGAGTTTTATAAATTGAAAAAAAGATTAAGTAAAAAAAATATTTTAATGGAACAATGATACAAGTGAAACATGATATTGATTTAGTATTTAAAGATAGAAAAAAACAGGGATTATTTATTATGTAGAGATAAAATATAATGATGATCACGATACAGGAAAAATTTGTAGATATTAATAGAAAATTTATAAAAAAACTTATGCATATTTATTAACTGAATTTAATATAGAAGATCCTTTAAAAAAATAGTTCCTATCTTATTTTTATTTTTAATAATAAAAAAATGAAAGGTAATAATTATATTCCAGAAAAAAACTAATATAAGAAGAGGAAAAAGATTTTTTTGATGAGTTTTTATCACTTTCTTATGAAATCCTTTGAAAACTATTTACTAGAACTATCTGAAAAACCAGAAAAATATAAAAAAATTTGATGACTTATATAAATTTGTTATGGCAGAAAATTATTAAGGAGGAAAGATGGATTATAGAAA
>BNJU01003772.1_pt1 | contig 85132 bp, 89 predicted proteins | sample 8539281 | NCBI WGS metagenome assembly BNJU01 (sample SAMD00202456, study PRJDB9452) | human saliva metagenome | isolation source: human saliva | place: Japan
GCGTGGATGGAGCGCCACCAGGTGGTCCTGTACCTGGGTGCGCTCGTGGCCGGCGCCGTCCTGGGGCTGGCCGCTCCTGCAGCCCGCAGCCTTCTTGAGGTAGCTATCGCCCCGGTGCTGGTCACGCTGCTGTACGCGACCTTTCTCGGTGTCCCCTTCCATCGCCTGCGGGCCGCCTTCGCCGACGCCCGGTTCATGACGGCGCTTCTGGTGGTCAACTTCCTGGTGGTGCCGGCGGTGGTTCTGCCTCTGTCCCGGCTGGTGGCCGATGAGCCGGGGCTCCTGGTCGGCACCCTCCTGGTGCTCCTGGCGCCCTGCGTTGACTACGTCATGGTCTTCACCCGTCTGGCCGGCGGCGCATGGTCGCGTATCCTGGCGGCATCTCCGGCTCTCATGCTCATCCAGGCCCTCGTCCTGCCACTGTGGCTGGCCTTCGCCGCCGGCTCACCTGGGGCTCAGGGCGGTGGTATCAGCTGGCAGCCCTTCGCGCAGGCTTTCGTCCTCATGATCGCACTGCCCATGGGGCTATCGATCCTTACGCGGCGTGCTTCACCCCGGTTCCGGCCATCCGCCCGGCTCGCTTCAGCGACGACGGCGCTCATGGTTCCGCTCATGATGGCGACCCTGGTGTTCGTCGTCGCCTCCCAGGTTCCCCATGTCGCCTCCCGGCCCGACGTCGTCGCCCGGGTTGTTCCCCTCTTCGTGACTTTCGCTCTTGTTATGCCGGCTGTGGGAGACGTCGCCGGGCGCATGGCTCACCAGGGACGTCAGAAGCGCCTGGCTCTCGCCTTCTCCGGGACTACCCGTAACTCGCTGGTGGTTCTGCCGTTGGCTCTGGCGCTGCCCGATTCTATGGGGATGGCGCCGATTGCGGTGGTGACTCAGACCCTGGTGGAGCTCGTAGTCATGGCGATCGGTGTCCGTCTGTTTCCCCGCCTTATTCGATAGACGGGAGTGTGGGAGAAGAAATCGACGCAATGACGTCGAAAAATGACGCGGCCTGTGGGGCTCGGAGAATTCCGAGACCCACAGGCCCCTGTCGTTGAGGGTGGCGTCGGCCTGGATCCCATAATTCCAGGCGGAGTCACCCTCCTTCGCCAGAGCGACTCGCGCCGGGCTCCCTATCAACCCGGGCGGCCTCGAAATCCGATCGGTCATCAGGCTCCCCAACCCTCGCGACCGGTTCCGTCCGGCGGCAGTCATTATGTAACCCACTGCTCCTGTGGAGGCACTTCAATATGTCTCAAAGTTCGCTGGGAAGTTGCTCGGCGCGTTTCTCCTGTTTTCACAAGGCCTTCAGTTCAGGTTCCAGTGTTATGCGGTCGACGTCGTGTCCTGGCTGTGTATTCACGTGCATGAGTAGCGTCGCTGGTGTTCTTCTGGGGCGCGAGTTCACCGTTTTCCGGTGCTCATTACTGTGGAGGGAGAGAAGGTGGGTTGTCGCCGCGTCGGGGGGGGGTGATGTCACTGTGAGGCGATGTGTTGCGATGCGTGAAAAGACGCACATTCTGAACGTGCGGTATGGCCGTGCGGTCGGTCAGTTACGGGAAGTTTTCAGATTTCCTCTCGGAAACGGGATGTTATTGTTCAACTGTCCAGCCGGAATTCAGTGGACGAGGGGTGAGGATTTCGCCTCTTGCTGAGCCGGACGCCGTCGCGCCCAATCACTTCAAGGAGCACTCGTTATGCCACAGGTCACCGGAGCCACCCACGAGGTGGGCGTGGACCAGCTCTTCTTCTCCACCACTGACGCGCGCGGCGTCATCCGCCACTCGAATAACGTGTTCATCGAGCTCTCCCGGTACCGGCGTGATGAGCTCTCCGGCGCTCCGCACAACATCATCCGTCACCCAGAGATGCCTGGCGGCGCCTTCAAGGCCATGTGGGACACCCTCAAGACCGGCAGCCCTTTCGCCGCCTACGTGCGCAACCTCGCCGCCGACGGCAGTGAGTACGACGTCTTCGCCACTGTCACTCCGCTGTCCGACGGCGGCTACCTCTCTCGGTGCGCACTCGACCGGTGTGCACCGACCTTTTCGACACCGCCTGCGCCATCTACCGCGACGCCCGCGCCGTTGAGGACCAGTCCATCGGTGCTGGGGCCAATCGTCGGGCAGCGGCTGAGCAGGGGCTCGGTCGCATCGCCGAGCTGCTGGCCGGGGCGGGCCTGTCCTCCTATGAGGAGTTCCAGAACACGGCCCTGCCTGCGGAGGTGGCGAGACGCGAAGAGCTCTCCGACGGCACTCCGGTGCGGCCGGGAGCCACAGGGGACCTGCGCGTCATGCTCGACTCGGTCACCACCATCGCCACCGGGCTCGACTCCTGGATGTCCGGTCAGCAGCAGCTCGCCGAGCTGTCGGCCTCGCTCAAGGCCGCCGGCAAGGGCCTGACCCAGACTCTGGAGGACCCGCGCCTGAGTCCCGAGCGGATCGCCGTGCTGGACCGCTCCGACCCCCAGGTCAAGCCGTTGGCCGACCTGCTGGATCTGTGGACCCAGATGCAGAGGCTGGTCAGCCCGCTTGTGGCTCGCCTCGTCAGCACCCTGGCCGAGCTCGACACCAACGGCGCCCGGACCCGTTTCCGCATCGCCCTGGCCCGTCTGCACGCCACCATCACCTCTCTGTTCACCGTCGAGCTCATTGACGGCGTCGGAGACCCGCAGTACTCGGCAGAGGCGATTCCTGACCTCATTGAGTCCCTCAACGACGGCATTGCGGAGATGGAGCGGCAGGCCCAGGCGCACCGAGCGCTTGCGGCCCAGGTCGTGGCGTACATCGGGGAGGTCAGCCGCATGATGACGATTCCCAACCAGCTCCTCATGCTGTGGACCGGTTCGCCCGCCTCTACCGACCCGGCCCTGCCGGCCACGGCCGCAGAGCTGTCCGCCGCGGCCTCGGGCGTGGTCGAGTCGGTTGGTCAGCGTCTGGCCGAGCTCGACGATCTCGCCGCCCGCTGCCAGGCCATTCATGTTGCCGACGACGCCGCGGACCTGCGGGATGCCTTGAGCTCCTTCACCACGGCGGCCAGCGCCGTCGCCCCGAGCTGAGACGCCCGGCGCGTCAACGCAGGCACAGGGCACAATCGCACGATAGCCGCAGAGAGGCGCCGGTTGGAGAACGTGAGCGTCCCCCCCCCGCCGCCGCCGTGTTGATGGGGACGTGCGGGACCGGGCCGGTCTCAGGCCTGGCCGGGCCAGCCGCCTCGATCCTCCGCAGCCGGCGGGGCGGAGGGGGCTGCGGAGGAGTCTCCCGCGAGCCCACCCTCCCGCCCGGCTGACGGGGTGTATCCGTACGACTCGAGATGCTGCGCTTCGGCAGGGGGCCGGGGTGGGCTGTCCGCCCTCGAAGGCCGCCTGCCCGGCCGGCTCGGACCTCACCGAAACGGGAACGGGGGAGGCCCAGCGCAGCTCATTGCGGGGAATCTCGTAGGCAACGCCCGGGTAGCGGCCGAACTGCTCCTCGCTGGGCACGCTCGTGGTGGTGGAGTCCAGCACCGAGAGCACCTGCTCCGGCGTCGGCCAGGAATCAGAGCGCTGGTAGCCGCTGGGAGCCGAGGGCGGGAACCAGGCGGTCGACTCCGGCGGGCGGATCATGATCCGTCCTGGGCGGCTGCGGTCGCGCAGTGCGTGGGCGCGCCAGGTGATGACCGGGTGTGTGGACTGCCAGACGGACAGGTGCAACCACAGCCCCTTCTCCCGCGTGGCGCGATCTGCCAGAGCGTGGGTGTTGACCTCGGCCCCCAGGTACTTGCCGCCGGAGAGGACCCCCATGACCCCGGGCACGCCCTCGGGCGCATAGGCGTAGCCGTGGTTGTCCGCCGTGTACTCCTGGGAGCGGATCAGAGCCTTGCCCAGAAGCGGAACGTTCTGACCGAGTGTGACGAACAGCAGACGCAGGAGGGAGATATGACCTGCGGCAAGGTGCCCGACCTCATGTCCGATGACGAAGCGCAGTGCCTCAGGGTCGCGGACCTGACCCCCGATCTCGAACATGTCGGAGTGGACGGCCACGAAGCGTCGGAAGCCGTGGCCGGCTGAGTAGGCGTTGATCCGACCGTTGCCCATCACCACGTAGGCATCGGGAACCCGGCGCATGCCGAACTTCCGGGCCGCCTCGACAACCATCCGGTAGCCCTCCGGGAACTGGGTGGGACTCATCTGGACCGCGGTTGCGCGGAGCTTGGCGTACAGCATCGCGCGTCCCACCCAGAGGACGATCGGGATGGCGGGTACCAGCAGGAGGAACTGCATGCCACTGCCCTCCTGGTCGAGGAAGAAGTCGCGAACCTGAGCCCCCGGACCGGTCGGTTCAGGCACAGCGCTCAACCAGATCAGCAGGGCGATCCACAGCAGATAGGCCAGTCCCGTCGCCACGCTCGTCGCGATCATGAGCGGGATCTCGGCAGGGTGACGCAGTTCGCGGATACCCCTGATGCCGTGAATGGTCGCGCCGTTGAACATCCGTGGGCGAGAGGGAGGTGCGTCCGACGGCGTCGGGCTTGGGGATTCAGAGATGGTGGGCGGAACAGGAGGTTGCATGGTGGCAACTTAAACGACTCGTCGCTGGATTCATCTCCTGCCCCAGGAGGATCTTCGTGCGTCACTTATCCGCCGTTTGGAGGGAAAAGTCCTGGTTGGTCGTCCCCAAGGAACAGGTGGTCCTCCAGGAGGTGAGGTGCAGGCGGGACCTGACGCCGTCGACAACGACCCCGTAGGCTCCTGCCCGTGCCGCACTCCTTGCCGTCGTCTCACTCGCCGTCTTCACCGTCGCAGTCGCCCTCCCTGTCCGGTCACCCGGACCACGCGGTCCCCTGGGGCATGCAGATCGCCGTGCGCTACGACAAGGTTCGCCCGCCCCGGCGCATCGACGTGGCGGAGGCCGCCGCTCGCGCCGTCGTCGCCCTCCTGGCCGCGCCCGCCTCCGCCCCCGGCGGAGTGTGGAGCCCGGCCGTCGAGTACTGGCGCGACGGGCGCATCCGCAAGATCGTGCGTCGTGCTCGTGGTAAGCGCTGGGAGGAGGTTCAGGGGATCGACGGCGTCACCGTCACCCAGGACGGCCCGTCGGGTTGGGGGCAGGCCGCCGCGCGGGCCTTCGTCCCCGGCCCGGTGCGCCCCCTGCCCGGTGCCCTGGCCAAGACCCAGGTGGAGGGCACCCACTTCCCGACCGGCGACGAGCTGCCTCCACCACCGGCCGCGATCACCGCCCGAGCTGAGCGGGACCCGGCCGCAGCAGCCGAGATCGCCCTCGGATCGGCGTCGGCCTCCGCCGGGGCTCTGGTGACGATCGAGGTCACGCCCCTGCACGAGATGACCTCGGGCAAGCTCGCCGCCCAGTGCGGTCACGCCGCCCAGCTCGCCTGGGAGAGCTCGGCCATGGATCCCGCCGTGCGGCGGGCCTGGGCCGACGACGGCTACCGGGTACGCGTCGTCGTGCCCAGCCGGGAGCAGTGGGAGACCGCCGCCCGGCCCGTCCGCGTCATCGACGCCGGCTTCACCGAGCTCGACGGCCCCACCGAGACGACCCGCGCCTACTGGTGAGCGCGCGGGCCCTCAGCGGCGCGCCCGCGCGGGTTCCGGCACCCCGCGGAACACCCACAGCCGAATGAACACGTAGAGGTAGATCCCCTCGCAGCAGGCCGAGATGACGCGAGCCAGCTCGGCATTGACCCCGAACCAGTGCAGCAGCGAGGACAGCCCGAGAATGAAGATGACGTACTGGCTGATGATGCCGGCCGTGTAGCCCGCCCCCTGCTCGATGACGTGCCCATGAGCCTGGAAGTTCAGCCAACGGTTGAGCAGGAAGGAGTAGACGGCGGCGATGGCGTAGCCGACCGTGACCGCCACCGGGTAGAACCAGTGAAGGTGGTTGTAGAACACCCACAGGCAGGTGATGTCCAGGAAGAAGGCCGAGCCGTTGATGATCGCGTAGCCGATGAAGGTCACCGGAAGCCGGCTGCGCACGAAGCCCGGCAGGACGGAGTGGATCGCCGTGATGAGGCGCAGGAAGATCTCGAGGGGCGCGGCGGGCGCTGGAGATGGGGGGGCTGGAGGGAGGACGCTGCAGGCTCCGTAGCGGTGGTGGTCTCGGAGGCCTGGTCGTCCGCCGTCGTTCCCTGCCATGAGTCGTCCTTCACTGATCGCTGGTGTCAGGGGGAGTCTTCCCCTCGCGCGCCTGATGGGCAAGTTCCGAAAGAAGGAACGGTGTCCGCCGGCTCATCCTTGCGACGGACTGGCGGCCAGCGTCAAGGCTTGGGTGACCTCGCGGCGCAGGAGCTCGCCGCCGGCGTCGGCCGGGTGGTGGATAGTGCGCAAGCCCACCTCGCGGGCGGCGGCGATGTTGGTGGCGCTGTCATCGACGAACAGGGCCTGGTCCGCCTTCACTCCTGCGAGCTCCAGCAGCCGCTGGAAGTAGGCGGCATCCGGCTTGGCCACCCCCAGCGTGCAGGAGTAGCCGTCGATGTCGCACAGGCCGTCATAGCCCAGCTGCTCGCGCATCCAGGCCCGACGCTCCCACTGCTGATTGGTGGCCAGGACCGTCGTGTATCCCGCCTCGCGCAGGTCCCTCACGAGCTGCCAAGCCAGAGGGTCGGGCGTGGCCCGGTGCCACATCTCCAACAGGTCCGATGCGCGCAGCTCCAGCCCCAGGTCCTTCACCACCCGCTCCAGCAGCTCGATCAGGGTCTCCCGGCCTGCCAGGGCGTCGGTCTCGCCATCGATCATGGCCTGGGCGAAGGCCGGGCCGCCGCCGCGGGTCAGCGCCTCGCCCCACGGGGTGCCGATGAGCTGAAGAACGCCGTCGGCATCGAGCAGGACGGCGCGCACGGGAGTGGACGAGGCGGGCGGGATGACCGGCTGAGAGATGCTCACGCCCCGATTCTGCCCTACCTCGCGGTGTCGGCCGGGAGATCGGCCGGGGCATGGGGTACCGGTGGAAGACTGGGGCCATGACTGATGCCGCCAGCACGCCCGCCAGTGCCTCGCCCAGCCTCCGTTCCGGTGCCCTCGCCGATGACGCCGTCGCCGGCGAGATCCTGCGGGACGACGACGCCTACACCGACTCACTCATCGACTTCGTCACCGCCTCGCCCAGCTCCTACCACGCCGCCGCCGAGGTCGCCCGGCGTCTGGAGGGGGTCGGCTTCGCCCGCGCCGACGAGACCGTCCCCTGGGAGGACGGCCTACCGCGCCGCGGCTACGTCATCCGTGACGGCGCCATCGCCGCCTGGGTGCTGCCCGAGGCGCTGGGGCCGGGAGCGGGGCTTCGTGTCGTCGGCGCCCACACCGACTCCCCGGCCCTCAAGCTCAAGCCCGCCGCCGCCCTCGTCCGCTCCGGCTGGCAGCTCATTAACGCCGAGGTCTACGGCGGCCCGCTGCTCGCCTCCTTCCTCGACCGCGAGCTGGGCCTGGCCGGGCGCCTGACCACGCGCGACGGCGCCGTCCACCTCGTGCGCACCGGCCCCATCGCCCGCGTGGCCCAGATCGCCCCGCACCTAGACCGCAGCGTCAACGACACCCTCCACCTGGACCGCCAGACCCACCTGCTGCCCCTGTGGTCACTGGCCGGGCCCGACGCCGCCCCCGATGCGGTCGAGACCCACCTGTGCGAGATCGCCGGCATCGATCCGGCCGAGCTCGCCGGCCACGACGTCCTCACCTTCCCCACCCAGGCCCCCGCCCGCTTCGGCCTCGACGGTGAGTTCCTGGCATCCTCCCGCCTGGACAACCTCTCCTCCGTCCACGCCGGACTCGCGGCCCTCGAGGCGCTCGCGGCCGCCGGGACCGAGCCCACCGAGCCCGTCATCCTGATCGCCTTCGACCACGAGGAGGTCGGCTCGGCCACCCGCTCCGGTGCGGACGGCCCCTTCCTCGAGACCCTGCTGCGGCGCTTGGCCGCGGTCCTTGGGATCAGGGGCGACGCCGTCGATGCCCTCCTGGCCCGCTCGACCTGCGTGAGTGCCGACGCCGGGCACTCCGTCCACCCCGCCCACGCCCACCTGCACGACCCGGCTGTCCAGCCGCTCATCAACCACGGCCCCCTGCTCAAGATCAACGCCCAGCAGCGCTACGCCACCGATGCCGTGGGGGCCGCGATCTGGGCGCGGGCCTGCGCCGCCGCCGGCGTACCCAGCCAGGACTTCGTCTCCAACAATGCCGTGCCCTGTGGCTCCACCATCGGCCCCATCACCACCACCCGGCTCGGGATCACCACCGTCGACGTCGGCGTGCCCCTGCTGAGCATGCACTCGGCCCGCGAGATGGGTGGCGTCAAGGACGGCCCCTGGCTCGCCCGGGCCCTGCACGCCTACTGGCTGGGGGCCTGAGCATGGCGGGAGGGCAGACGGGCCGCAGGACCCAGCCGGACTCGTCGATCCGCGCCGCGGGCGTGCGCGGCACCGCCCCCTGCCCCTGCGGCAGCGGGCGCACCTACGGCCAGTGCTGCGAGCCGTTCCACGACGGCGCCCCGGCGCCCACGGCCCAGGCCCTCATGCGCTCGCGCTACACGGCCTTCGTCGTCGGCGACGAGGACTACCTCTTCCGCACCTGGCACCCGCGCACCCGCCCTGAGGGGCCCTACTGCCACCCCGGGACCCGGTGGACGGGACTGACCATCCACGAGACCGTCGACGGCGGGGCGGACGACGAGACCGGCATCGTGGAGTTCACCGCCACCTACCGCACCGGCGACGGGCGCGGGGGAGTGGTGGACGACGCCCTGCGCGAGCGCTCCCGCTTCACCCGCCGCGCCGGCCGCTGGCTCTACCTCGACGCCGTCGGATAGCCCGCCGCGTCCGGCGATCTGGGCCCGCTTCGGTCCCGATTCGGTCGACTCAGCCGGCGTCGGTCACGACGATCTTCCCCACTGCGCGCCCGCTCTCGATGAGGCGGTGAGCTGCCCGTATCTGCGCAGCATTGCGAGGCGTGAGCGTCTGGGACGCAGTGCCACGGATTCTTCCGCTGTCGATGAGCTCGGCGACGGTGGAGAGGATGTGGTGCTGGGTGATCAGATCGTAGCCGTGCCTGGGGCGGGCGAACATGAACTCCCAGTGCCATGAGATGGCCTTGTCCTTGAGCGCGTACAGGTCCAGGTCTCGCTCGTCGTCGATGGCGACGATCTCCCCGAAAGGACGAACCACTGTGGTCAGCAGCGGCACGCGCCCTCGGCTCTGCGGGGTGAAGACGTAGTCGACGCCGTCCGGTGCGATGGCGAGAACCTGCTGTGCGAGGTCCTCGGCGAAGTGGTCCACCACTGCGTCGGCACCCAGCGATCGGACCCAGTCGCGGGACTCCTCACGTGAGGCAGTGGCGATGACGGAGACATCAGTGAGGGCCTTGGTCAGCTGGATCACCATGGATCCCATCCTCCGGCGGCTCCCAGCACGAGGATCGTGCCTGCGGAGTCCCTGCTCAGGTGGAGCTTGTCGAAAAAGAGCCTCCCACGCGGTGAGGGAGGTCAGGGGCAGCGCCGCCGCACTCGCGTAGTCCAACGAGCCCGGCTTCGGTCCGACGATGCGTTCGTCCACGAGCTGCAGCTGTCCGTAGGAGCCGGGACGCTCCAGTGCTCCGGCGTAGTAGACGTCATCGCCGGGCTGGAAGAGGGTGGTCTGCTCGCCGACCGCGATGACCGTTCCCGCTGCATCCCATCCCAGGATGCGTTCCTCGCCGCCGGCGTGGTTGAGGGCGGCGCGCACTTTGACGTCAACGGGGTTGACGGACAGTGCCTTGACCTCCACGAGGATGTCGTGGCCAGTGGGAGCCGCCGGGGCGGGGACGGTGGCATCGACCAGGGCATCCGGGATGTCCACCGAGCCTCCGGATCGAGTGACGACAGCGGTCATGGTGCGTTGGGTGTCAGGGCTGCTTGAGGGCATCGATAGCTCCTTGCTCTCCTTGCTCATCGGCTTGTGCCAGGTTCGACGGACGTGCACCGTCAACGAGCACACACCGTAGTCAGAAGAAAGTGGTTACCCGCAATGACCTCTACTATCAAGAAGATAGTGGGGTGCTGGTGCGTCGGCCGTGCCGACGTCCGGATGCCCAGGGACTCGTGGGTGCGCCGTAGGCCCGCAGCACCCTCAGTCTCCGATGTCGAGGGCTCGGGCGTGTTCCCGACGAGCTGTGCGCAGCGGCGATTCCCCGGGGCATGGCCCCGGGGAATCGCCTTCACGTCGACACGCGACCTAGGTGTACTGATCGGGTGGGTTGGTTGAGGGGGTGTGATCTGAGTCTTTGAGGTGAGGAGAGCGCCTTGGGCTGGTTGAGTGGAGGTGTTGCAGTTCCCCGTCAGCCAGACACGAAAGGTGCTCTCCTCATGTCCCACGCTAACGCAGCCCTGACCCCGCGTGCTCGTGTGAAGGTCGCCCGTCTGGTGGTTGAGGAGGGCTGGCCCGTCAGCGAGGTTGCTGCCCGGTTCCAGTGCTCATGGCCCACCGTCAAGCGCTGGGCCGACAGGTACAGGGCCGGCCAGCCCATGACCGACCGCTCCAGCCGCCCACGCTCGTGCCCTCACCGCACACCCAAGGCAGTGGTCAAACGGATCGTCTCGCTGCGCATGCGCCTGCGTGAGGGCCCCGTCCAGCTCGCTGCCCGCACCGGGGTCGCGGCCTCGACCGTCCACCGCATCCTGCGGGCCGCCCACCTCAACCGCCTGTCGTACACCGACCGGGCCACCGGTCAGGTCGTGCGCCGCTACGAGCACCCCTACCCCGGATCTCTTGTCCACGTCGACGTCAAGAAGATCGGCAACATCCCCGACGGTGGTGGATGGCGCTACGTCGGTGCGCGCCAGGGCGCGCGCAACCGCGCCCTCCACCCCCGGCAAGGCCCGTAGCCAGGCCAGCCGCAGACCGGTGATGGGCTACGCCTGCGTGCACTCGGTGATTGATGACTACTCCCGCGTGGTCTACAGCGAGATCCACGACGATGAGAAGGCCGATACCGCCGTCGGAGTGCTCCAGCGCGCGGTGTCATGGTTCAGCGCCCGAGGAGTCAAGGTGGAGCGAGTCCCTGTCCGACAACGGTTCTGCCTACCGCTCCCAGGCCTGGCAAGCCGCCTGTCAGCAGCTGGGCATCAAGGCCAGGCACACCCGCCCCTACCGCCCCCAGACCAACGGCAAGATCGAGCGCTTCCACCGCACCCTGGCCGACGGCTGGGCCTACGCCCGCCACTACACCTCCGAGACCCAACGCCGCCAGGCCCCTACCCGCATGGCTGCACCTCTACAATCACCACCGACCCCACACCGCCACCCAAGGCCACCCACCCATCACCCGCCTAACCAACCTCCCCGATCAGTACACCTAGGGGGTCGACCTCGCGTGAGTCAGCGCATGCGCGTATCGGGACTCGGCCCATTCGCGAAGCGCGAATACCGGTTCGACGGCGCTCCGGCCGACCTCCGTCAGGGAGTACTCCACGTGAAGAGGAACCTCCGGGATCACCTCTCGGTGCACGAGCCCATGGTCCTCCAACCGGCGCAGCGTGGCGGTCAGCACCTTCGGCGAGATGCCTTGAAGGCGGCGTTGCAGCGCCCCGAAGCGCAACGGGCCCTCGGCCAGTGCGCCGATGGCCAGCGCGGACCACTTGTTGGCCACGACGTCCAGAAGATCGCGGCACGGGCACTGCGAGGAGTACACGTCCCCGCGGTGCCTCTGCGCGCTGGGTACCGTCGAATCGCTGCTGCCCAAAGGATCTACCTCCAGAAGATGGATACGTCGCATGCGACTGAGGACTTCCCAGGAGATAGTACTGGTGGAGGGCGGACGGAGGACTCGCTCAGCTCCAGGTGCCGCGCCAGTACTGGATGGGCCAGGGGGCCTCGTCCCAGGAGCGCGCCCCCAGGTCGGCCGCCCAGCGCAGCGGCAGGTAGGGGTCGCGCAGGGCCGCCCGGCCCACGGCCACGGCATCGACCTGCCCGGCGATGAGCGCCTGCTCGGCCTGGGCCGCCTCCTCGATGAGGCCCACGCCCACCACCGGGACGTCGGTGCCGGCGACGGCCTGCTTGACCTGCTCGGCCAGCGGCAGCTGGTAGCCGGGTCCCACCGGGACTGCGGCCGGGACGTTACCGCCGCTGGAGATGTGCAGGACGTCGACGCCGGCCTCCACCAGCTCGCGGCTGAAGGCGGCGGTCTCCTCGCCGGTGACGCCGCCCTCGGCCCAGTCCGAGGCCGACAGGCGGATGTCGAGCACGGTCTCCGGCCCGATGGCCTCGCGCACGGCCCGCACCACCTCGAGCGGGAGGCGCTGCCGGTTCTCCACGCTTCCGCCGTAGGAGTCGGTGCGCTGGTTGGACAGGGGGGAGCGGAACTCGTGGATGAGGTAGCCGTGGGCGCCGTGGATCTCGACGACGTCGTAGCCGGCCTCGACGGCGCGCCGCGCGGCCGCCGCGAAGGCCTCCACGATCCGACCGATCCCGGGCTCGTCCAGCTCGGTGGGAACCGCGTGCTGGGGGAAGGGGATCGCGCTGGGGGCCAGCAGCTCCCAGCCCTCCAGGGTGCCGGTGCGCGCGCCCTCCACCTTGGGTCGCCACGGAGGGGTCCCCGACTTGCGTCCGCCGTGCCCGATCTGGATGCCGGCCAGTGCCCCGCCGGCGTGGATCGCCTCCACCAGGCGGCGCTGGCCGGCGACCTGCTCGTCCGACCACAGTCCCAGGTCGTTGGGGGACAGGCGACCCTCGGGGGTGACCGCCGTGGCCTCCACGATGACCGTGCCGAAGCCGCCCACCGCGCGGCTGGCGTAGTGGGTCACGTGCCAGTCGGTGACGACGCCGTCCTGCGCCTCGACCGAGTACATACACATCGGCGGCAGCCACAGGCGGTTGCGGGCAGTCAGCCCGCGCATGGTCATCGGCTCAAGAATGCGTAGCGTGCTCGAGGTGCTCATGGCCCCACGCTACTCTCCCGACCACTCGGCCGACATGGGGCGGGAATCACCCGTGCGATGGCGCTGGGGAACCCCTAGGCTCCCGGGAGTGAGCTCGCGTCCCCTCCCCGTCACCGACCCTGTTCAACGGCCCGTCCCCGTCACCGACCCTGTTCAACGGCCCGTCCCCGTCTCCGACCCTGTTCAACGGCCCGTCCCCGTCTCCGGCCCTGTTCAACGGCCCGTCCCCGTCTCCGACCCTCGCCACCGGCCCGCCCCCATCACCCACGGCCCCGACGACGTCGCCCTCGTCTTCGAGAGCGGCGGCATGCGGGGTGCCTATACGGCCGGCCTCGTGCGCGTCATGCTGGAGGCCGGCCTCTCCTTCCCCTGGGTCGGGGGCATCTCCGCGGGCTGCACCAACACCTGCAACTTCGTCTCCCGGGACACCTGGCGCACCCGCGAGGCCTACCTGGGGCTGACCACTGACCCCAAGGCCGGAGGCTGGGGCAGCTTCGTGGCCGGCAAGGGCTACTTCAACTCCGAGCACATCTACCTGCACACCTCCGCGCCCGACGAGTCCATCCCCTTCGACTGGGAGACCTTCGCCGCCTCACCGGCCACGGTGCGCCTGGGCGCCTTCCGCTGCGATACCGGCGAAGAGGTCTACTGGGGCCTGGAGGATATGCCCACCATGGATGACCTGCTGGTACGGGCCCGGGCGTCGTCGTCGATGCCGGTGCTCATGCCCATGGTCGAGGTCGACGGTGCCCCCTACATGGACGGTGCCGTCGGGCCACCGGCGGGTTCGCCGTCGACGCCGCCCGCGCCGACGGCTACGACAAGCTGCTCGTGGTCATGACCCGTCCCGAGGGCTACCGCAAGCCGCCCATGCGGCGCCATGAGATCGAGGTCCTCCAGCGGCTCTACTCCCGTTACCCGGCCCTCATCCAGGCGGTCATCGACCGCCCCGAGAACTACAACCGCACTGTCGACGAGCTCGAGGAGCTGAGCAGTCAGGGACGTGTCTACCTCTTCCGGCCCGAGCGCATGCCCATCACCAACGGCGAGCTTCGCTACGACCGCATCGTCACCGCCTTCGAGGCCGGCCTGGCCCAGGCCCGCCGCGAGCTGCCCGCCATCGAGGCATTCCTCGCCGGCTGAGGTCAGTGCGGCAGGGCGACGCCGTAGTGAGCGACGTCCTGGCCGGTGTCGAAACCGAAGGTGGTGATCGGGGGGCACCGGCGTGCCGCCGTCGAGGGCGCCGGCCAGCAGGGTCAGGACGTAGCGCTCGTGGGGCGGCACCGGATCGGGCAGCTCGGCCAGCGGGAACCAGCGCAGGCCCGCGTTCTTGGACGGCTCGCGCACGGCCGGCGTGCCCTCCCAGGCGCGCAGCGTGAAGAACAGGTCGACACGCTGCTCCAGGGCCGCACCGCCCAGGTCATTGCTGCGGTGCATCGCCGTCAGCGGGTTCAGGTCCGCGGCGGCCGCGGCAAGGCCGAGTTCCTCTCGGGTCTCGCGCAGGGCCGTCTCGACGACGCTCTCGGCGGCCTCGACGTGGCCCGAGGCGCCGCAGGCCCAGTGCCCGTCCATGTACCCGGTGTTCCGTCGCAGCTGGAGGAGCACCTGCGTCTGAACGCTCTCCGATCTGCTCGTCGACCCGGCCCGGCCGGCGGCGGAGTCGGGAGCGGGGCGCAGGAGGTAGACGTAGGCGGCGGGAACGAGAGTGAAGGAGTGGGCGGCCATGGCGGCCACCGTAGACCAGACGGGACCGGGCGCGGGGAGCAAGGGAGAAAACAGCCGGGTTACCAAAGGGGAAGTTTCATGAAACCCTCAGGATTTTAGGTAATGCTCCCGGACAGTCAGTCATCAATGTTCATCCGTGGAAACCTCCGCAGCGGGCCTGCCGCGATTCACTTCTGCGGTAACGCTGCCGGCTCGACATCGGAGAACTAGGCTTCTCCCTAGGGGAGGCGGGAGGCCGCAGGGCCCGTGCCCGGGAGACCTGCACCGCCGCCGATCGTCAGTCGTCGGCACGATCAATGATGACCGATGCCGACCTGTGTATGACCGACGCCCCATGTGATGATGCTGCCTGAGGAGGATCCGATGCAGACCAGCCTTACTCGGCTCACGGCCGACGACGGAACGCGTCTGGTTGTCCACATCTGGCTCCCCGAGTGGCTTATCGATGGCTCCCTGCGGGTGTCTGACGTGCCCGAGGACGGCGCCGGGGGCCGCACCATGGTGACGCCGCACCCGCAGATGGCCGGCGCCGCCCGTCCCCGGGGCATCATCCTCATCTCCCACGGCATGGCCGAGCACGCCTCGCGCTACGCCCGCTTCGCCGCCTCCGCGGTGGAGGAGGGGTACGCGGTCCTGGCTGAGGACCACCGCGGTCACGGGGCCACCGCCTCTGCCGATAGTTTCGGCTTCGTCGCCGAGCAGGACGGCTGGGAGACGGTCGTGGCTGACATGGTTACCGTGCTGGACGCGGCTCGGCGGGCCTGGCCCGGCGTCCCCGTCTTCCTCCTGGGCCACTCCTGGGGCTCCTTCCTGGCGCGAGACCTGGCCGCGCGCCGTGGCGGTGAGCTGGCCGGACTCATTCTGCTGGGGACCGGCGCCGGGACCGGTGCGTTGACCGGGCCCGCAACGGCGATCTGTGCCGGGGAGTCCCGGTTGCGGGGCCCGCGTCACCCCTCCCGCCTGCTCAATGCGCTCGCCTTCGGCCCCTATCAGCGGCACTTCGCCCCCAACCGCACCGAGGCCGACTGGATCAGCCGGGACACCAAGGAGGTCGACCGTTACGTCGCCGACCCCTGGTGCGGGTTCGTGTGCGCCGCCAGCTTCTTCCGCGACCTCGTGGCCGGGCAGGGTGCCGTCAATACTGTTTCTCATGCCGCCGCGGTGCCCGCAGGGCTGCCGATGCTCCTGGCCTCCGGTGATCGGGACCCGGTCGGTGCCATGGGGCGGGGCGTCCAGCGGGCCGCCACCCTCTACCGCCGTGCCGGCGTGCGTGAGGTCTCCGTCATCCTCTACCCGGGCGGACGCCACGAGCTCCTCAATGAGACCAACCGGGACCAGGTCACCGGCGACATCCTCACCTGGATCGAGGGGCACCTGTAAGAACTGTGAAAACCACCTATCTAGTGCAGCATTAAAGGGGAACAGCCCCACATTCTTTGTGGGGTTCCTACAAATGGTGGTGTGGTGCTTCGGTGGGATCCGGTCGTTCACATCGCCGTCACTACCCGTAGGGTTGAGACATGGTCACCAAACCCTCCTCCACCTCTGCTGCTGACAGCCTCGCCCTCAGTCCCGCACTTGCTCGTGTTCGTGAGGTCGGGCTGGTCCTGGCCGGCACGGTCGCCCTGACCCTCATCGGCCAGATCTCGATCCCTCTGCCCTTCACCCCCGTGCCGATCTCCATGGGTACCTTCGCCGCCCTGGGTGTCGGTGCCGTTCTGGGCTCGCGCCGCGGCGCCCTGTCCGCGCTGCTGCTCGGAGCCCTGGCCGCCGTCGGCGCCCCGGTCCTGGCCGGCTGGAGCAGTGGCGTCGTGGTCACCTTCGGCTACGTCATCGGCTACGTCCTCATCGCCGCCATCGCCGGACGCGCCGCCTCCGTGTGGTCGAGTCACTCCGGCTCGACGGCTCGTCGGGTCGCCACCGGCGTCGGCCTCATGCTGCTGGCCTCCGCCTCGGTCTACGTCCCCGGCATCGTCTGGCTGAAGATCGCCACCGGTGCCAGCTGGGGTGCCGCCCTGAGCATGGGGGGTGGTCCCCTTCATCGTGGGCGACATCCTCAAGTCCCTGGTCGCCACCGGGCTGCTGCCCGCCCGCGGCCGGCTTCACTGATCCTCGTGGCTCAGGCCCTCCGTGCGCCCCGCCGGGCCCTTGCTCGGCGGGGCACACGGGTCTCAAGGCCCGCTTCGGGGCGGCCGGTGCGGGTTAGAGTGCCGGTATGAGTCAGCCCGAAAGGCGGGCCGCACCCGTTCTGTCCGTCATGGACATGGTCCCCGTCAGCGCCGGACACAGCCGCACCGACGCGCTTACCGACATGATCGCCCTCGCTCGAGCCGCCGACGTCGCCGGCTACGAGCACTTCTGGCTGGCCGAGCATCACGGCTCGACCACCTACCTGTCCTCGGCGACCATCGTCCTCATGGGGCAGGTCCTGGCGGCCACCGAACGCCTGGGTGTCGCCTCCGGCGGGATCATGCTGCCCAACCACGCTCCGCTCGTCGTCGCCGAGCAGATCGGCACCCTGGCCACCCTCTACCCCGGCCGGGTCGAGCTGGGGCTGGGACGTGCCCCGGGCACGGACCGGCTCACGGCCGCAGCGCTGCGTCGAGGTGCCTCCGACCCGGGCCGCTTCGCCGAGGAGATCCTCGAGATCCTCACCTACCTCGGTGACGAGCCCGTACCGGAACGGCTCCCCGGTTCCCTCCTCCTGGGCGCGTCCAGTGCTCCCGACGCCGCCGCCCAGATGCCCGGGCCCGACGCCCCCCGGGTCAGGGCCATCCCGGGCGAGGGCACCCACCCGACCGTGTGGGTGCTCGGCTCCTCCGTCAACGGGGCGCGTGTGGCCGGCAGGCTCGGGCTGCCCTTCGCCGTCGCCTCGCACTTCGCCCCGGTCCAGGCCGAGGCGGCCATCGCCACCTACCGCTCCGTCCTGGAGTCGCAGGCGGAGGAGGCTCAGGGTGCCCAGCAGGCCCTTCGGCCCGTTCCCCGAGTCGCGGCCGCAGTCAACGTCATGGTGGCCCCCAGCCAGGATGAGGCCAGCTTCCTGTTCAGCACCGCCATGGCCGCTGCCGCCCGCATCGTCGGCAACCGGCCCGCCCCTCTCGACCCGCCCACTGAGGACCCGCAGGCCTGGCGCGCCTACGCGCTCGGCAGGGAGGCCGCGGTTGAGACGGCCATGTCCCTGTCCTTTGTCGGAACGGCCGACGACGTCGCCGCCCGCCTGCGCGAGCTGGCCGACCGCTGGGACCTCGACGAGATCCTCGTGGTCACCTACGCCCACGACCCGGCCCTGCGGCGCCGCTCCTACGAGATGCTGGCTCAGGCCTGGCGCGCCTGAGGACTACTTCCTCTCTACACGTCCTACACGTCTCACACGTAGCCAACGTGTCGATTCTGTTTCCTTGTTGGACGTAGGATCTCCGCTCATGGACGGCGCCTGAGCATCCCTGATGCAACTCAGTGCGCCCGAAACCCCATGTCCCAGTGACAGTCCCAGTCAGTTCCATGCCCAATGGAGGTCGCATGAACCACGCTCTGACAGTGTCGCGCCGCGGCTTCGGACTCGGTGCGGCGGCCTTCGGCATGCTCCTGGTCTCAGGCTGCTCGCGCGGATCGAGCTCGGGCGGAGGCGGCCTGGGCAGCGGCAGCGGCAAGCTGACCCTGGCCTACAACTCCGACGGCCCCCACAAGACCTGGGCCGAGGCCGTGTGCCACTCGGTGTCCAACGTCCTGGGCATCACCATGGAGCCCCTGCCGGTGGCCCAGTTCTCCGAGATGCGCACCGCCATCACCGACCACAGTCTGCTCGGCGTCTTCCGCTCGGGATGGTCGGCCGACTACCCCTCGCTGGAGAACTTCCTCAACGCCACCTTCCAGACCGGTGCCGGCGCGAACGACTCCCAGTACTCCTCGAAGACCTTCGACGATCTCCTGGCCCAGGCGGCGGGCGCCACCGATCCCCAGACCGCCTACGGCTACTTCCGCCAGGCCCAGTCCCAGCTCTTCGCCGACCTGCCCGGCATCCCGCTGTGGTACCAGAACGGGATCGGCGGCTACTCCCGCAACGCCTCCAACGTCGACTTCAACTGGACCGGTATCCCGGTCTACGAGGAGGCCCGCTCCAGCGCCAACGACGGCGTCGTCCTGGCCAATCTCTCCGAGCCGCAGAACTCCTTGCTGCCCACCAACACCAATGAGTCCAACGGTGGGCGGGTCCTCGACCTGGTCTTCGCCGGCCTGGTCCGCTACGACAAGGACGGCAACGTCATCAACGAGGTGGCCTCCTCCATCGAGACCAAGGACAACCAGCACTACACGATCACCCTCAAACCGGGCTGGACCTTCTCGGACGGCAGCCCGGTGACATCCGACTCCTTCATCAAGGCCTGGAAGTTCGGAGCCCTGCTGTCCAACGCCCAGCTCGGCTCCTCCTTCTTCGAGAGGATCAAGGGATTCTCCTACGACGAGGACTCCGAGCTGACCGGCCTGACCAAGGTCGACGACCTCACCTTCACGGTCGAGCTGAACGCCCCGGCGTCGGACTTCAAGATCAGCCTGGGGCACTACGCCTACTATCCGATGCCCGAGTCGGCCTTCGCCGACCCCAAGGCCTACGGCGCCAAACCGGTGGGCAACGGCCCCTACCGGCTCGTCTCCTGGGACCACGACAGCCGGATCGTCCTGGAACCCAACCCCACCTATGTCGGTGGGCGCACCGTGGCGAACAAAGGCATCACCTTCAAGCTGTACACGAGCTTGGACTCGGTCTACAACGACTGCTGGCCAACGCCATCGACATCACTGACGGAGTCCCCGACTCCTTCCTGCCCATCTTCCAGAAGCAGCTGGGCGAGCGCGCCATCAACAAGCCGGCCGCCTACTTCCAGGGACTCGCCATCGACGTCACCCACGAGCACTGGAAGATGGATGAGGAAGGGCGGGCCCGCCGCGCCGCCATCTGCCGGGCCATCGACCGCAAGCTCATCTGCGACAAGCTCTACTACGGCACTCGCACGCCCGCCAAGGACTTCACCGCCCCCACCGTTGCGGGCTGGACCGCCGAGGTGCCGGGCAACGAGGTCCTCACCTACGACCCGGACGAGGCCAGGCGCCTGTGGGCGCGGGCCGAGGCCATCTCCAAGTTCTGATCGGGAGGAAGTGGACATGCTTCGTTACGTCGCACGCAGGCTGCTGCAGATGGTCCCGGTGTTCTTCGGTGCCACGCTGCTCATCTACGCCATGGTCTTCGCCCTGCCGGGCGACCCGATCGCCGCGCTCGGGGGCCAGCGCTCGCTCAGCCCCGAGGTGATTGACCAGATCAAGGCGAGCTACCACCTCGACAAGCCCTTCATCGTGCAGTACCTGCTCTACCTCAAGGGACTGCTCACCCTGGACCTGGGCCAGTCGCTGCGGGGGACCGAGTCCGTCCTCGACGTGCTGGTGCGGGCCTATCCGATCACCATCAAGCTCTCCCTCATGGCCCTGGCCTTCGAGGCCGTCGCGGGCATCGGCTTCGGCCTCATCGCCGGGGTGAGGAAGGGCGGCTGGTTCGACGCCACCGTCCTGGTGCTCTCCCTGGTGGTCATCGCCGTGCCCACCTTCGTCATCGGCTTCGTCCTGCAGTTCATCATCGGGGTCCGCCTGGGATGGCTGCCGGTCACCGCCGGTGAGAGCCCCGGCTTCATCGAGCTGCTCATGCCGGCCATGGTGCTGGGCGCCGTCTCCTTCGCCTACGTGCTGCGCCTGACCCGCACCGAGGTGGGCGAGAACCTCACCGCCGACCACGTTCGCACCGCCCGGGCCAAGGGCCTGAGCGGGGCCCGCGTCATGATCGTCCACGTCCTGCGCAACTCCCTGGTCCCGGTCGTCACCTTCCTGGGTGCGGACCTGGGGGCCCTCATGGGCGGCGCCATCGTCACCGAGGGCATCTTCAACATCAAGGGCGTGGGAGGCACCCTCTACTCCGCCATCATCCGCGGCGACGGCCCCATGGTCGTGTCCTTCACGACCGTGCTCGTGCTCGTCTTCATCATCTCCAACCTCCTGGTGGACCTGCTCTACGCCGCTCTGGACCCGAGGATCCGCTATGCCTGAGAACATCACGTCCCCCACCTCGCGCCCCGGCCAGGAGCGCTTCGTCAGCCAGGACGACGAGATCGGCCTGGGCGCCGTCGACGCCGTTGCCGACGAGTCCGCTCCCGCCTCCGTCTGGCTCGACGCCTGGAGGCAGCTGCGCCGTCGCCCCATCTTCTGGGCGGCCTCGGTGCTCATCGCCATTGCCGTGCTCTTCTCGCTCGTGCCCGGCCTCATCGCCCCGCGCGACCCCGGTTACTGCACGCTGGTCAACTCCTACCAGGGGCCCTCCTGGAGCCACCCCTTCGGATTCGACATCCAGGGCTGCGACATCTTCGCCCGTACCGTCCACGGGGCCCGGGCCTCGGTGAGTGTGGGCATCTTCACCACCCTCATCGTGGTCCTCGTCGGCTCAGCCGTCGGGGCCCTGGCCGGGTTCTTCGGCGGCTTCTTCGACGCGCTGCTCTCACGTGTCACCGACATCTTCTTCGCCGTGCCCTTCGTCCTGGCAGCCATCGTCGTCATGCAGATGTTCCGCAACGACCGATCGATCCTCACCGTCATCCTGGTTCTGGCCCTGTTCGGCTGGCCCCAGATCGCCCGCATCACGCGGGGCTCGGTCATGAGCGTCAAGAACGAGGACTACGTGACCGCCTCACGCGCCCTGGGCTCGGGGCGCATGGCCATGCTGCTGCGCCACGTCATGCCCAACGCGGCCGCCCCCATCATCGTGACCGCCACCGTCGAGCTCGGCGTCTTCATCGTCTCGGAGGCCACCTTGAGCTTCCTGGGCATCGGTCTGCCCTCCTCGGTCGTCTCCTGGGGCGCGGACATCGCTGCCGCCAAGGACGCCCTCAACAGCCACCCGAGCGTCCTGCTCTTCCCCGCCGGAGCGCTGGCCCTGACCGTGCTCGGCTTCATCATGCTCGGCGACGTCGTCCGCGACGCCCTGGACCCGAAGGCCCGCAAGTGACACCCACCAACGCACCCACATCGACCAGCGCCCCGACCGTAGCCTCAGCCGCCGGCAAGACCTTCGCCCCTGCGGCCTCCTGGAACGCCGAGAGCGACCCTCTCCTGGAGATCACCGACCTGGAGGTCGCCTTCCGCTCCTCGACCGGGCTCGTCCCAGCCGTGCGCAAGGCGAACCTGACCCTCTACCCCGGCCAGTCCGTGGCCATCGTGGGGGAGTCGGGCTCCGGCAAGTCCACCCTGGCCCACGCCGTCATCGGGCTGCTGCCCGGAACCGGCCGGGTCACCGGTGGCACGATCCGCTTCCAGGGGCGCGACATCACCCACCTGGGTCCCCAAGAGCTCACCGCCCTGCGCGGCTCCTCCGTCGGTCTGGTGCCCCAGGACCCCATGTCCAATCTCAACCCCGTGTGGTCGATCGGTTTCCAGGTCAAGGAGGCGCTGCGGGCCAACGGCCTGGCCGGCGTCGCCGACGACCGCCTCGCCCACCTCATCGCCGAGCACACTGAACACACTGGGCACGCCGATGACGCCGATAAGCCGGTCCCCTCGGCGGGCGGGCACATCGACGTCAACGAGCAGGTGGCCCTCCTGCTGGAGCAGGCCGGCCTGCCCGAGGCCTCCCGGCGGGCCAAGCAGTACCCCCACGAGTTCTCCGGCGGCATGCGTCAGCGCGCCCTCATCGCCATCGGCCTGGCAGCCCGCCCCGACCTGCTCATCGCCGACGAGCCCACCAGCGCCCTGGACGTCACCGTCCAGCGGCGCATCCTCGACCACCTCCAGACCCTCGTGCGCGAGCTGGGCACCGCGATGCTCTTCATCACCCACGACCTGGGGCTGGCCGCCGAGCGCGCCGAGCACATCGTCGTCATGCACCGCGGCCGCGTGGTGGAGTCCGGGCCCCAGTCTCGAGGTGCTCCAGGACCCCCGTCACCCCTACACCCAGCGCCTGGTCAAGGCCGCCCCCTCCCTGGCCTCCCGGCGCATTGAGTCCGCCCACGCCCGCGGGATCCAGGTCGCCGACGACGAGCTCCTGGGCGCCAGCCTGGGATCGAGCTCCACCGAGGAGATCCTGCGCGTGGAGCACCTCACCAAGGTCTTCGAGGTGCGCGGCGCCAAGGGGAAGGACAAGACCCTCACCGCCGTCGACGACGTCAGCTTCGGCATCCGCAAGGGCACGACGACGGCCCTCGTGGGCGAGTCCGGTTCAGGTAAGTCCACGGTCGCCAACATCATCCTCAACCTCATCGACCCGACCTCCGGCAAGGTGTTCCACGACGGCGTGGACCTGTCCACCCTGGGGCCCCAGGAGCTCTTCGCCCTGCGGCGTATCATGCAACCGGTCTTCCAGAACCCCTACGGCTCCCTGGACCCGATGTACTCGATCTTCCGCGTCGTCGAGGAGCCGCTGCGGGTCCATGGGATCGGCACCGCCAAGGAGCGCGAGGCGCGCGTCGCCGAATTGCTCGACATGGTCTCCCTGCCGCGCTCGGTCATGCGCCGCTACCCCCACGAGCTCTCCGGCGGACAGCGCCAGCGCGTCGCCATCGCCCGCGCCCTGGCCCTCAAGCCGGAGATCGTCGTTCTCGACGAGGCGGTCTCCGCCCTCGACGTGCTGGTCCAGGCCCAGATCCTGCGCCTGCTGTCCGACCTGCAGGCCGAGCTGGAGCTGACCTACCTGTTCATCACCCACGACCTGGCCGTCGTGCGCCAGATCGCCGACGACGTCGTCGTCATGGAGCACGGGCGGATCGTGGAGTCCGGGGCGGCCGACGAGCTCTTCGCCAATCCGCGCCAGGACTACACCCGCGAGCTCATCCGGGCCGTCCCCGGAGCCGGTGTCGACCTCTACAGTGATGAGACAGCGGATAAGACAGCGGACGAAATGGTGGACAAGGCGGCGGATAAGACGGTGGATAAGACGGTGGAGGAGTGAGAGCCGGGCATGATGTGCCCGTGCCCACCGTCGTCATTCGCTCCCTGCCGGCCCGCCTCGGCACCGCCCTCATCGGTCTCGCCGCGGCGGCGATGACCCTGACGATCGGGCTCGCCGACGGCCCGGCGCACGGGTTGCGCGCCATGGCCTGGGCCGGCCTGCTCGTCTTCCTCACCTGGCTGCTGTGGTGGGCCCCGCAGATCACCCTGAGCCCGCAGGCCCTCACCATCCGCAATGCCTGGCGCACCCACGTGCTGGGCTGGGACGAGGTCGAGATGTGCCGGACCCGCTGGGGGCTGTCCGTCATCACGCGAGACGACGTCGAGGTGAAGGCCTCGGCCGCGCCCCGCCGCGGCGGCATGTCCGAGTCCTTCCGACGCCGTCAGGTCCTGCGCGAGCAGCAGGAGCGGCGCGACGGGCTGCGGAGCGCCGAGCCGGTCGAGGCGGTGCGTCCGGAGTACCTGACGGGGGAGAGGACCCACCGAACCAACCTCGACGCCGGCGACGCCGGGGCCCTCATCCAGGCTTACGCCGAGCAGGTGCGCAGCCGCTGCGGTGAGGCCGCCGACGGTACGACTCCTGATGCGGCGACCGGCGTGACCAGCAGCCTCAACCGGCCGGTCGCCGTTGTTGCCGGAGTGCTCGGCGTCGTGCTCGTGGCTGTCACCGTGCTCCTGTGACGGCTCCTGCGGCGTGACGGTCCTGCGACGCGATCGTGAGTGGGCGCACAGGCACTGTGTCGGCCCTGCCATGGCAGGTCAGGACCGCCGTCCTCTAGTCTTTCCCTGTTTCGTGCCCTGTGGTCGGCGCCCTGATCGGTTCCCGGCCCACGGCGTCCCCCACCGGAAGAAGTGCCCCCTATGAGCGTGCGCCAGGACCTGCGCAACGTCGCCATCGTCGCCCACGTCGACCACGGCAAGACCACCCTCGTCGACGCCATGCTCTGGGAGGCGGGCGCCTTCAGGGGCCCGGGCCACCGAGGAGACCACCGGCGAGCGCGTCATGGACTCCGGTGAGCTGGAGCGCGAGAAGGGCATCACGATCCTCGCCAAGAACACGGCGGTCCACTACTCGGGACCCTCCGCCGCGGACGCCGGCTGCCCCGAGGGCATCATCATCAACGTCATCGACACCCCCGGTCACGCCGACTTCGGCGGCGAGGTCGAGCGCGGGCTGTCCATGGTCGACGGCGTCGTCCTTCTCGTCGACGCCTCCGAGGGGCCCCTGCCCCAGACCCGCTTCGTGCTGCGCAAGGCCCTGGCCGCGAACCTGCCGGTCATCCTCGTGGTCAACAAGGTGGACCGCCCCGACTCCCGGCTCGACGAGGTCGTCGCCGAGTCCACCGACCTGCTGCTGTCCCTGGCTAGCGACCTGGCCGACGAGCACCCCGACATCGACCTCGACGCCGTCCTCGACGTCCCGGTCATCTACGCCTCCGCCAAGGCCCGCCGCGCCGACACCGAGGCCCCGGCCGACGGCGAGCTGCCGGCCAGCGAGAACCTCGAGCCGCTCTTCCGCACCATCATCGAGCGGATCCCCGGCCCCTCCTACGAGGACGGCGCGCCTCTGCAGGCCCACGTCACCAACCTGGACGCCTCGCCCTTCCTGGGGCGTCTGGCGCTGCTGCGCATTCACAACGGCACCCTGCGCAAGGGGCAGACGGTGGCCTGGGCCCGCCACGACGGCTCGCTCGCCTCCGCCCGCGTCTCCGAGCTCCTGGTCACCGAGGGTCTGGACCGCAAGCCCGCCGCGGAGGCGCACGCCGGCGACATCGTTGCTGTCGCCGGGATCGAGGACATCACCATCGGGGAGTCCCTCGTGGACCCCGAGGACCCGCGCCCGCTGCCGCTCATCACCGTGGACGACCCGGCTATCGCCATGACCATCGGGATCAACACCTCCCCGATGGCCGGGCGCACCAAGGGCGCCAAGGTCACCGCCCGCCAGGTCAAGGACCGCCTGGACCGCGAGCTCATCGGCAACGTGTCCCTGCGGGTCCTGCCCACCTCCCGGCCCGATGCCTGGGAGGTCCAGGGGCGCGGGGGGAGCTGGCGCTGGCGATCCTCGTGGAGCAGATGCGCCGGGAGGGCTTCGAGCTGACCGTCGGCAAGCCGCAGGTGGTTACCCGCACCATCGACGGCAAGCGCCACGAGCCCATCGAGCGCATGACCATCGACGTCCCCGAGGAGTACCTGGGCGCCGTCACCCAGCTCATGGCCGCCCGCAAGGGCCAGATGGAGACCATGACCAACCACGGCACCGGCTGGATCCGCATGGAGTTCCTCGTGCCGGCCCGCGGCCTCATCGGCTTCCGCACCCAGTTCCTCACCGAGACCCGCGGCACCGGCATCGCCTCCTCCATCGCCGAGGGCTACGCCCCCCTGGGCCGGGCAGATCGTCTCTCGCACCACCGGTTCCCTCGTCTCCGACCGTGCCGGGGCCGTGACCGCCTACGCGCTCATCCGTCTCCAGGACCGCGGCAGCTTCTTCGTCGAGCCCACCCAGGAGACCTACGAGGGCCAGGTCGTGGGGGAGAACCCCCGAGGCGAGGACATGGACGTCAACGTGGTCCGCGAGAAGCAGCAGACCAACATGCGCTCCTCGACCGCCGACACCTTCGAGGCCCTCGTGCCGCCGCGTCGCCTCACCCTGGAGGAGGCCCTCGAGTTCGCTGCCGACGACGAGTGCGTCGAGGTCACCCCAGAAGCCGTGCGTATCCGCAAGGTCATCCTGAACTCCCAGGAGCGCTTCCGCGAGAACGCCCGCCGTCGTCGTGCCGAGGCCTGAGAGGAACCACCGCCCATGAGCCAGTCCGTCAACCGCGGGGAGAAGTCTGCCGCCTCAGAGGCCGCCGCCGCCGACGCCGTCGAGACCGTCGCGTCCGTTGAACCCGCCGAAACGGCTCAGGACTCCGACGCAGAGCAGCCCGAGGCACAGGCCGTTTCTGAGGCCGCTTCCGCCCAGGCCGTCGGCTCTGACGGCACCCCGACCGTCGACCTTGACGACTCCGACTCCGACGACGCCGAAGACGCGCCTGCCGAGGGGCCTGACGACGGCGGCCAGGTCGCCAGGCAGCCCGGTCAGGAGGAGCGGGACGAGTCCGAGGCCCCCGCGAAGCAGGGCACTGCGAGCGAGACCACTGTGGATGACGCCGCAAAGGCGGCCCGGAACGATGCGACCACGACCGTTGCGACGACGGATGACGTCACCGATGCGAGGCAGAGTGACTCCGCCGTCGAGCCTGATCCGGTCTCCGCTGAACCGGCGGCCGCCGAGCCGGTGGCGACTCCGACGGCGGTGAGCGTCGTCAACGAGGCCGCCACCCCGGCCGAGGCTCTCTCCCCCTACGACTCTCCTCAGGATCTGCCCGGAGGGGATGCGGCTGCTCAGGCCTCGGTTGATGAGGCCGCTGAACGGACGCCATGGAGCCCGGACTCCGGCACCATGCCGCCCTCGATCGCGCCGAAGAGTCCCTTCTCCGCCCAGTCTCCCTCCGCGCAGTCCCCGTCCGTGTCCCAGCCGGATGCCGTCGAGGCGGCCGCACCTGTGGCAGCTGCGGATGAGGAGATCCCCGAGGCGTCGTTCGAGCCCACCGAGATCGATGTCGAGCCGGTGATTGAGGCCGCCTTCCCGGCCACCCTCCCCGAGCCGGCCGGTCAGGCGACGAAGAAGGCTGAGAAGAGGACTGACGGTGCGGCTGGCGCGCTGGCCGTCTCGCGTCGTCGGCGTCTCGTCCCCGCCGCCTGCGCCGCCGGGGCCGCTGCCCTGCTGCTGGCCTGGGGCGGTATCGCCTGGTGGACCACCCAGCACATCGCCTCGGGTACCAGCGTCTCCGGCGTCGACGTCTCCGGCCTGGGCCCCCAGGAGGCCCGCGAACGTATCAGCAAGGGTGTCGGTGACCGGCTCGCCCAACCGGTCACCCTCACCGTGGGGCAGGGCAGCGCCGAGCTCGTGCCCGCCGGCTCAGGGCGTCTCGGTGGACGCCAAGGCGTCGGTCAAGAAGCTCACCGGCTTCACCCTCAACCCCGTCACCCTGGCTCAGCGCCTGGGCGGCCAGCGCACCGACGCCGTCATCCGGATCGATGCCCCCACCCTGCGCGGCGCTCTGGAGGACCGGGTCGACACGATGGCCAACGGCGCGGTCTCCGCGACCGTCACTCTGGAGGGCACCAAACCGGTCACCACGCCCGCGAGCAACGGTGTCGGACTCGACGTCGACGCCTCGCTCAAGCAGCTCAGCACCTGGCCGCTGGGTCAGAAGACCATCGCCATGGCCGAGGGGACCGCGGTGCCTGCCATCACCGACGAGGAGGCCACGAAGTTCGTGGACGGCACGCTCACGCCGCTGCTCTCCAGCGGGCTGACCGTCGACGGCCAAGGTGCCGGTGCTCCCGGGCAAGAGCGCCGGGGCGGCGGCGGCCTTCTCACCCGAGGACACCGCCGGCATGCTGAAGATCTCCTCCGAGGGTGGCACCCTGAGCGCGACCTTCGACTCCACCGCGCTGCACGACGCGGTCGTCGCCCGGATCGGGCAGGTCGAGACCCCTGCCCAGAACGCCACCTGGAAGATCGACGGTTCCGCTACCGGGGCACCGAAGGCGCGCCCCCAGTACGTCGCCTCCGCCCAGGGCAAGGTCATCGATACAGCGGCCCTGTCCGCGAGCCTGCTCAAGGCGGGGACCTCCGCCACCGACGTCGCCGGGAGGACCGTGGCCCTGCCGATGGTCGTGGCCGAGCCGACGGTGACGACACCGCAGAACGAGTGGGGCATCTCCGAGATGGTCGGCGAGTACGCCACCCCCTACAACAGCGGGGACGCGCCACGCACCCAGAACCTCACCCGAGGCGCTGAGCTCGTCAACGGCACCGTCGTCAAACCGGGCGAGGTCTTCTCCCTGGAGAAGGTCCTCGGCGAGGTCGACTACGAGCACGGATTCGCCGATGCCGGCGTCATCTCCAACGGTCAGCACGTCGACTCCCTGGGCGGTGGTCTGAGCCAGGTGGCCACCACTGTCTTCAACGCCGGCTTCGAGGCCGGCATGGACGACACCGAGCACCACGCCCACCAGTACTACTTCGACCGCTACCCGGCCGGGCGCGAGGCCACCCTGTGGACCGGCAAGCTTGACGTGAAGTTCACGAACTCCACCTCCAACTCGGTACTGGTTCAGGCCTGGCTGGACGGCGAGCAGATCCACGTGCGGATGTGGTCCACGAAGTACTACGACGTGTCGATCACCTCCTCGGACCGCTTCAACTTCCGCCCGGTGTCCACCGAGCGCAAGTCGGGCCCCGGCTGTGAACCCTACTCGGGAGGCAACCCCGGCTTCGACATCACCATCACCCGCACCCGCAAGCACGACGGCAAGGCCCTGCCCGACGACGTGCTCACCACCCAGTACGCCGCCGACAACGACATCGTCTGCTCCTGACGGGATGCCCCCGAGTACTGCACGAGGGGCGAGCGCTACTGGGGCAGGCGCGGGTGCACTCCACGTAGGTCGGGGGGGTGCGTGCAGTACGCACGACCCCTGGTCAGTACACCCCCACCCTCGTGGAGTGGGAGCGCGGATGGGCCGGCGTTCCGAAACCGGTGCTACCTGTGACATTCGTGCCGGGACAGTGACGTAATCGCGGCGTGACAACCCCGAGTTTTCGGCGTGCTGACGGCCACTCTTCCGCCACTTGGGCCGATGGGCCCTGGAGGACGATACTTGCCCCGACCCCGCCCATCCGCGCGGGAGGTTCCACCGGAGAAGAAAGGACACTGCTGCTATGACATACGTCATTGCCCAGCCCTGCGTCGATGTCAAGGACCGTGCTTGCGTCGACGAGTGTCCCGTCGACTGCATCTACGAGGGTGAACGCAGCCTCTACATCAATGCTGACGAGTGCGTCGACTGCGGGGCCTGCGAGCCCGTGTGCCCCACCGAGGCGATCTTCTACGAGGACGATGTTCCAGAGGAGTGGGAGGACTACACCCGCGCCAACATCGACTTCTTCGAACTCAAGGGGCTCGGCTCGCCCGGTGGCGCCCAGGGTGCCGGCGTCCAGGACTACGACGACCCGATGATCGCCGCTCTGCCTCCGCAGAACGAGGAGTGGAAAGAGGCCAACGGCTACTGAGCCGACGGGCGAGGGGCGGCCGGGGGTGGAGACGTACCCGGCGCGTGAGGAAGAATCGGTGCCTGTGAGTACCAGTGCGACACCTGAGACCTTCCCCAGTCCTCTCCTGCCCCGCCGCCTCGCCCTGCCCGACTTCCCCTGGGACTCGCTGGGCCCCTTACCGAGAGCGCGCTGCCGAGCACCCGGACGGCGTCGTCGACCTCGCGGTGGGCACGCCCGTCGACCCCACCCCTGAGATCGCCCGGACCGCCCTGTCCGCAGCCGCCAACGCTCCCGGCTACCCGACGGCGGTCGGTGCCTCCGTGGTGCGCGCCGCCATCATCGAGTGGATGGGGCGTCGTCGAGGCGTGGAGGACCTGGGCGAGGCCGAGGTCATTCCCACGATCGGTTCCAAGGAGTCCGTGGCCCTCCTGCCGCTCCACCTGGGTGTGGGACCGGGTGACCTCGTCCTGCACCCGCGGGCCGCCTACCCCACCTACGACGTCGGCGCTCGCCTCGTGGGCGCCACCCCGGTCCCCGTGGACACCGACGCCGACCCCGCCACCTGGGACGTCGCCGATGACGCGCGCGTGGCCATCGTCTGGCTCAACAGCCCCGGAAACCCCGACGGGCACGTCCTGGACACCGAGCAGCTGGCCCGGATCGTCGCCTGGGCCAGGGGACGCGGCGCGATCGTCATCTCCGACGAGTGCTACGCCGAGCTCGCCTGGGAGTCTCCGTGGGACGCAGAGCCGATCCCGAGCCTCCTGGACCCCCGGGTCGGGGGAGCGGCTGGCCGGACCGGTCTGCTCGCCCTGTACTCCCTGTCCAAGCAGTCCAACCTCGCCGGCTACCGGGCGGCCTTCCTCGCCGGGGACGCCGATCTGGTCGGCGCGGTCACCGAGGTGCGCAAGCACACCGGGATGCTCGTACCGACACCGGTCCAGGCCGCCCTCGTGGCTGCCCTCGGGGACGAGGCGCACATGGAGGTTCAGAAGGAGGTCTACCGGGAGCGCCGTGAGGTACTCGTCGAGGTGACCGCCGCCGCCGGGCTCGTCAACGACCCGGCCTCCGTGGCCGGCCTGTACCTGTGGCTCAAGGGACCCGAGTCGATGAGCGCCTACGACCTCGTGGGGGCCTTCGCCGAGCTGGGGATCGTCGTGGCCCCCGGCGACTTCTACGGCGAGGCCGGGGCCGGGCGGGTGCGTATGAGCCTGACCGACACCGACGAGCGCGTGGAGGCCGCCGCCGCTCGCCTGCGCTCACCCGAGGCCGCCGCCCTCTTCGCCGGCTGAGCCGGGAGCATCTGACCAGGCCGACTGCTCGAGGGCTTGATGAATTTGTCAAGAGGTGACGGGAGTCCGGCAGGTGCCCACGGAGGGGGCAACGTGATGGGTCAATGAGACGACGACGTGACAGCGCACCCCGTACAGTGTGCGCAGGGTCCGCCGGACACTCCTGCGGGCCCAGGCCTCGCCGTCGCGATGCGCGCGGCCCCGAGCCCCAGGAGACATGATGACGAGCACACCCACCCCCGCTGAGCAGTCGGAGCAGAACCGGTCCGGCGTCGTCGACGGCCCCGGCCTGCTGACCTTGGACGGTCACAACCTCGAGCTGCCGCGTGTTCGGGCGACTGACGGTGCCGACGGTCTGGGCGTATCCAAGCTGCTGGGCGCCACCGGCGTGGTGACGCTGGACCCGGGCTTCACCAACACGGCGTCGTGCACCTCGCAGATCACCTATATCGACGGCGCGGCCGGGATCCTGCGCTACCGTGGCTATCCGATCGAGGAGCTGGCCAGTCCTCGACCTTCCTGGAGGTCGCCTACCTCCTCATCTACGGCGAGCTGCCCGACCGCGAGTCCTTTGAGCGCATGGAGCGGCGCATCTCGCGCCACCGCCTCTGCACGAGGACTTCCGCGGCTTCTTCACCTCCTTCCCCTCCTCGGGGCACCCGATGGCGATCCTCCAGGCCGGGATCGCGGGCCTGGCCACCTACTACGAGGACACCCTCAATCCGCACGACCCCTACGAGCGCGAGCTCGCCACGGTGCTGCTGCTGGCCAAGTTGCCCACGATGATCAGCTATATCGCCCGGCGCGCCATCGGCCTGCCGCTGCTCTACCCCGACCCGCAGCGCTCCTACGTCGAGGACTTCATCCGCCTGACCTTCGGCATGCCCTACCAGTCCTACGAGATCGACCCGGCCGTGGTGCGGGCCCTGGACATGCTGCTCATTCTGCACGCCGACCACGAGCAGAACTGCTCGACCTCCACCGTGCGCCTCGTGGGCTCGGCCGACGCCAACATGTACGCCTCCGTGGCCGCGGGCGTGGGTGCCCTGTCCGGCCCGCTGCACGGCGGCGCGAACGAGGCCGTCCTGCGGATGCTGGACACGATCCAGAGCTCGGGGATGAGCACGGCCGAGTTCGTCCGCAAGGTCAAGGACAAGGAGGACGGCGTGCGGCTCATGGGCTTCGGCCACCGGGTCTACAAGAACTACGACCCGCGCGCCGCGATCGTCAAGGAGACCGCCCACGACGTCCTGACCCGTCTGGGCTCCGACGACGGCGACCGCAAGCTCGAGATCGCCATGGAGCTGGAGGAGACGGCGCTGCGCGACGAGTACTTCGTCTCGCGCAGCCTCTACCCGAACGTCGACTTCTACACCGGCCTCATCTACCAGGCGATGGGCTTCCCCACGAAGATGTTCACGCCCCTGTTCGCCCTCGGTCGGCTGCCGGGCTGGATCGCCCAGTACCGCGAGATGATCGCTGACCTGCCAAGCGCATCGGGCGGCCCCGCCAGGTCTACGACGGCTCCACCGAGCGCCACTACGTGGCCATGCACCGCCGCAAGCACGATGACGGCCAGTACCCGGACACCCGCGCCGGCGTGCCCAGCCTCGACCGCGTCACCAGGGTCTGACTGAAGTATGCCGATCAGTGACTTATTTATTGGCGGAAGTGCGCTATTTTGCTTTTGTTTTGGATGTTGCTTTGTAAAACTTAAGGCTCCTGCTTGGCTCCATGTAGACGAGTTTGAGTATAAGTTATTTTATGTTTCGCTTTTTTGTACTTTTACAATAATTGCATTCTTGTTTAATATTCCTGCTTCGGATGGAAGTTCTTGGGTGCAGGTTGTGTGGTCTGTGGGTCCTCTTCCTCTTGGAGTGATGTGGAAGATAATCTTCGTTCACTTGATGGGGTTCGGTGGAAGATATGCTGAGGTAGATAAGTGTATCGACGAAAAGGTGATTGCTCCAAGTGTTGTATACCTGGCGTTAGGCTTTCTGGGAAGATACTCTGTCGAAGTTAAAAGGATAGCTGAAAATAGTGATATCGATGGTTTGTTGGTGAATCTAGTCTCGGTGTATGCGTGGATTGGCTTGGTGTCTTCTCTATTGGCGTGGTGGAGAGTGTTGCAAGAAGAAAGAGGTTGATAGGCGGAATGAAAATGAATAGCCCCTTTCCTTGCTCGATGTTGCTTGAATTATAGCTATTGAGGTGGATGAGACTTTGGGGTATGTTCGAGATTGGATTTAGGGTAACCTCGATTTTTCATCGTCTGGTTGAGTGGCGTCGTTGCCGGTTCTGTAGGCGCGACGGATGGTCCCGGTGGAGGTGCTCATCAGGCGCAGGTAGGGCGTCTTGGGTTCCCTGTACCTGACGGGGTGTCGTTCATGGCCAGCGTCAAGGGGAGGGGCAGCGGGCTTGGGGTACGGTCAGACAATAGACGTGGTTCTGAGCGTAGTTCTGCAAAGAGAAGACGACGAGGCTGGGTTTTTGGTACATCTGATGCGGTCCCTTGATAACGGGCTCATAGTCGGTGCCTGATCTCAAGATCGGCGAGCTGACCCACCTTCGTGCCGGTAGTGAAGGCCGTCAGTCGGTAGCCCCACATCCCCGAAGTGCAGTTGGGGGGGCCTGGTGGAGTAGTTCGAGACTTATGTTCTCCCGTATGCCGTCTAGCTATCCGGACAGGTAGAACAGGTCAGCGATCTCGGTGACGTCCGTACCCTTTCTGCCGAGAGTCCTTGTGACCGTTTGAGGAAAGCGCTCAGGCTACCTGAGGTATTCATCCAGGAAGGTTATTCAGGGGTTGGTGTAGGCGTAGAGGGCTAGGGTGGCTGTGATAGTTTCTTTGAAGGTGTGCAGGGGGCGCCTGTAGTCGTGGGTCAGGATCTTCCAGGATTTGATGTGCGCGATGGTTCTCTCCACGACATACCGGATTTCATTTAGGGATTTGTTGGCCTGCTTCTGGGCCTTGGTGAGCTCACTGTTGGGAGGTTTCTTGTAGGGGGTGAGAACCCCGGTTCCGATGTAGCCTTTATCGGCGATGCAGCAGGAGGGGTCGATCTCCTCCAAGAGACCGGAGGTGGTGATGGCCTTGGTGTCGTGGGTGGCCCCCGGTAGCGGGTCTGAGGCCCACCGCAGGCGCCCGGCGGGGCTGACCAGCACTTGCAGGCTCAGGCCGGTGCGCTTGTGCTTGCCCGACCACAGGTCCGTCCGATCCTTCCAGCTCCAGCACGGCAGGAGCGTACCGTCGATGATGTGCACGCCCCCATGGGGGACCTCCTCGACGGTCGCCAGCACAGGCCCCAAGACCCTGGCGATGATCCGGGTGACCACCGAGATCGCCCGCGAGATCGTCGGCTGTGACACCCCCATGATCTCGGCGATCGCCTCCTGGGAGGTGTTGGTCGCAAACACATCAACGTCGCCCGCACCGCGGCCAGTGGGCCAAGAATTCTTGGCGCCAAGGAGATCTCAGTATCACCCAGCACCATTTCCACCAGGCAGCTCAACTGCGTTCTGTCCAGGCCTGTGATACCCACCCATGACGGCTCGTTCCTGAGAGGTTTCATGTAGCAATCTGATTCTCTCAGACCAACGAGCCGTCACCCATTCAACACACCGAACCCCTAAACCCCCATACACGCCTCTGAATAACCTTCCAGGACTGCCAGTATCGTCGGAGTGACGCGCTCGTCCTTCTCGTTGAGAATCAGGTGGTGGCTGGCGGGCAGTTCGGTCTGCCGTTTCTGGGGTGTCGCCAGTTGCTCGTAGACCAGCTGGATGCCATCAAAGGTGAACGGGGTCGCCCATCGATACGAACGCCACCACCGGACAGCACTCCACCGCATCAGGAGGGTCCGACTGACGCTCTACCGAATCGGGGGGGTGTCTATTCCAGAGGCGGAGCGGGCACCCCTCTGGTCGGCTGGGCATCAGTCGATCAGGCGACGAAGGCTCTTACGGCCGAGCGAATGATCTCGGAACGGCTGGTGCCGTCCTTCTCAGCGCGTTGGTCGACCGCGGCCACCAGACTGTCGTCCATGCGGACTGGGACGACCCGTGCCGCGCCATCCCCGATGGGGCGGCGTCCTCGCTTCTTCAGTACTTCGACGTCGTATCCGCGTTCCGCTTCGTCGGCCCACTCCTGGATCGTCTCGTCGGTGACTGGCACGCCATCAATGGTTTCCATACGACAAGTGTAATACGAAATGCCTGTCTGAACGTCGCCGAGACCGTCGTGGTGAGTTCGTCGGCCTACAGGCCGGCCAGGTCGATCTTGCCCATGTGCAGGATCTTCTCGCGGGTGGCGGCGTCGGCCATGAGCTCGGCGATGTTGCGGGGGGGACGACCTGCCAGGAGACGCCCCAGCGGTCGACGCACCAGCCGCAGCGCTCGGCCTCGGGCACGGCTGACAGTCCCGTCCAGTAGCGGTCGATCTCCTCCTGGTCCCGGCAGGAGATGATCATGGAGACCCCGGGCGTGAAGGTGAAGTCGTGGAAGGCCCCTGAGTCCATGGCAGTCATCCAGGTGCCGCGCAGTGTGAAGTCGGTGAACATGACGGTCCCCGCCTCCATCGGCCCGCCCTCCTCGTAGCGGCGCAGGGCCCCGCGGTGGGCGTCGTCGAACAGGGCGATCCAGGCCTCGGTGGCCTCCTCGGCGTTGGCGTGGTTGGTTCCACCGAACATGAAGGAGGGCAGGATGAAGGGGCGCGGCTCGCCGGCCGGGTCGGTGAGCATGAGCTGCCAGGTCATGCCGAAGCGGTCGCGAACCCAGGTGTAGCGCGGAGAGAAGGGGTACTCGCCCAGCTCCATGAGCACACCGCCGCCGGAGAGCCGCTCGTAGAGCTCATCGAGGTAGGCCCGGGCCTGGTCCTCACCGCCGAACAGGAGCGGGTCGAAGTTCAGGATGCAGCTGAGCGACGGGTTCGGGGCGTACTGGTCGCCGCCGTTGATGAGCGAGAGGCGGAAGCCATGGATGCTGACCGTGGCAGCGAGCCCAGGTGCCTGCTCGACGACGGAGCCCTCGCGGAAGACATCTGCGTAGAACCGGGCCGCCTCATCGGCGGTGCCGTTGCACCAGATGGCAGGGATGATGCGCTGATCCATGCGGACACCGTACCGCGATATGCGTTGGGGCCGCTGAAGCGTTGCGTTGCCAGCCTTTAGTGGCGCGCCCTCCAGTGGGGACTGTGCATGATGCCGACCGCGTTCCCGAATGGATCAACGATAGACGCTGTTGTGAATCCGCCCCCACGCTCGGTGATCGGCGTATGAGCATGTGCCCCGTGCGCGACGAGGGTGGTGAACGTCGTGTGAATATCGTCGGTGTGCCAGTAGGTGATGGGTGCTGTTGTCGGAGTCGGGGATGGTGTCATGAAGGAGCGATCCATTATTCCCAGTTCGTCCTCGTCCGGACCGATGCGGAACTCAGTGTAGGCGCAAGGGCCGGTTTGCGGACTGCGGTAATACGGAGTGATGCCCAGTAGGTCTGCGTACCAGCGAGAGGCGGCGTCGACGTCGTCAGCGGTAAGAACCATTGTGGTGAGTCCTTGCAGGATGGTCATGGCATGTCCTTTCGGTGAGATGCCTTGTGGCTCTCAACCTAGAACTGAAAGTGCTCATCCAGTGCGCACATTGTCTGAGATGATCTTTAGTGTGCGTGCAGACCGTCTGATCGCCCTCGTGTTGCTCCTCCAATCGCGGGGGGAGGATGACTGCCTCCCAAGTGGCCGCAGAGCTCGAGGTCTCGCCAGCTACTGCCAGACGAGACCTCGAAGCCCTCTCGACGGCGGGAATCCCGGTCTACTCACAGCCGGGGCGAGGCGGTGGCTGGCGCCTTGTCGGAGGTGCTCGAACTGATCTGACTGGCATGTCTGCGGGCGAGGCGCGAGCGCTGTCGCGGATGCTAGGAACGGCGGCACTGAACGACCCGGAAACTCGGGTGCCCACGATGAAGCTTATCCAGGCCTTACCGTCTTCTCTGCGTGATGAGGCTGAACGGTTGATGACAGCAGTTCATGATGACCGCGTTGCCTGGGGTGAGTTGACCGATGATGCAACGTCGGGCCTGAGCCGGCTTTGCGATGTCATCGCCCAGCGCCGAGTGGTGGTTGCCTCCTATCAGTCAAAAAATGGGGAGTGTAGTGTTCGGCGTCTGCTTCCTCTAGGGCTGGTGAATAAGGCGGGTGTCTGGTACCTCATCGCTGATGGTGAATGTGGAATGCGGATATATCGAGTATCGAGGTTTGAGGAGATCATCGAAACGAATGAGGTGTTCGATCCTCCGAAAAATTTTGATATCGCTGCCTCATTGGGATACTCAATCTGACGTTATTGAGGGAAAGCGGTCCGGGGTTGCTGCGGTGCTGCGGGTGCGCTCATCGATCGTTCCTGTGCTGCATTATCAGTTCGGAAGGTATTTCACTCTCCTTGAGGAGGGTGACGTGAGTGTCGTTGAAGTTCGCGCCCACATGCTAGTCGGATTGGCTGAGAGGCTTGCGGGGTGGGGTGACCGCATCGATGTCTTGTCGCCCCTTGCCTGCGGTCTGAACTCGCCCGTATCGGATCAGAACTGGTTGCGCATTATGGTTCCCTCGAGATGGTGAATCGACGTCAGATCATCGACCTCAGTTCTGAGACGACGTGGACGGATCATTAGTGCGCTGACGGTACTCAACAGGAACGCGGTGATGCCGATAGCAGCGAAGTTGCCGGTGAGAGTGAGCAGTGGGCCACCGATAAGCCCGGCCACCGTTGTGCCGATGTACATCACCGCGCTGGTGAGGGTGGAGATGGTGCCACGTGCTGTGCTGTCGAGCTGCTGCAGGTGGAGCATGCGGACGCTGAGCATTGCGCCTCCGCAGGCGAAGAGAGGCAGGAACACAAGGCCCACGAAGATCGGGGCAGGGGATGCAGCGAGCATCAGGTAGGCGATGCCCATCACCGCAGCACTCAGGAAGATGGCTTGGGCTGGGGACATGCGGCCGGTCAGCCGGACGCCGAAGAGACTGCCGATCGTGTTACCGATCCCGCCGGCCAGGACGATGAGTGCCACGGTGGTCTTCGAGGTGCCCAGGCCATCCTCCAGCCATGTCGGTGCGTAGGTGAACACGGTGAAGAATGCCAGGGTGTACACGAGGTAGGAAAGAAATCTCGTGATTGCCTGCGGCACATGGAGCAGGGTCAGGTACGGCACCTTCTTAGCCACCACGGTCGGGCGGATATCAGGGATCTGGTACCAGAGCGTGACTGTTAGTGCCAACGCGCAGGCCCCGATAATGGGGAAGACAATGCGCCAGTTGATGATTGCGAGGAGACTTCCGAGAGGAACCCCGACGACCTGAGCGATTGACAACCCGGCGGTCGTATATCCCATGACGCGCAGAACGCTTTTTTGATCCGGGCCGACGAGGGTAGGAATCATTGCCCACACTTGTGGTGCGGCCACGGCCGCGGCGCCGCCAGTGATGAAACGGAGGACGAACATTGTCCAGAAACCAGGGGAAAGCGCACAGGCTGCTGTTGCCAGCGCGAAGACCACCATCCCAAGCGTAAGGATGATCCGGCGGTTACCTCGGTCCGAGATCGGCCCGGACACCAGTCCGGTGAGCGCGTAGCCGATCGCATAGACGCTGACCAGCCAGCCGCTCTGCGTCGTCGATACGTTGAAAGCCTTGGCCAGCGATGGCATCAGTGGCGCGACGACGAAGGTGTCCGAACCGATCAGGAACATGACCGCGAACCCGAGTAGTGAAAGTTTTCGGTCCATAGCAATCTCCAGTCCGTAGAGAGTGCCTCAACGCTAAACCTTGACAGAACTGTCAATGTCAAGAGATGCTGACGCGGTCCGTTGGACTGTTTGAGGAGAGTCACGCATGCGCATCTCCGAGGCTGCCCGGCGCGCCGGCACCAGCCCGCGGATGCTGCGCTATTACGAGACTGAGGGCCTGCTGGCGCCCACGCGCCGTGACAATGGCTATCGCGACTACGGTGCAGGGGAAGTTTTAGCTGCTCGCCAGATTGTCGCGCTGTCTCACGCCGGATTCCCGCTTTCGCTCATCAGGACGGTGCTGCCCTGTGCCACGGAAAACGGTGCGTTGAGAGCCTGCCCCTCCGTTGCGCCCGAGCTGCGCCGACGGCTCCGCGACGTCGAAGAGCAGATTGAGGTGCTCTCGAGCGGTGCCGACGTCATCAGGAGCTTCCTCGACAACCTTCAAGACGTCGCATCCTCCTAACGCCTTCTAGTCGCGGTAGTGGCGTCGTACTCGACGGGTGCGTGCCGAGTTCGGTTGCCGCGCCGACATTCCCCTCCCGAGACCCGGGCCTTCCAGGGGTCTTGGTCGCGTCATGGAGTCATCGGCGTCGGGCTCTGTCCGTGGTGGAGTCGCTATGGTTAGGCTGACCTTATGAGCAAGAAGCCCGCTGACTCCACCGCCTCTGCCGACCTGCCGCTGCCCCATGCCGACCGCCCCATCGCCTCCGCCCCCGGTCACTGGGTCCTGGCCCGTGCCGGCAAGCGCGTCCTGCGCCCCGGCGGCGCCGCCCTGTCTCGCCGCCATGCTCGGCCACGCTCACCTGGCGGGCGCCGATGTCGTTGAGCTCGCCCCGGGCCTGGGGCGCACCGCCGCCGAGATCATCAAGGACCACCCCGCCTCCTACACGGCCATCGACCGCGACCCCGACGCCGCCCGTCGCGTGGCCGCCGTCGTCGGGAACCTCGGCACCGTCCGCCAGGGCGAGGCCGCCGACACCGGCCTGGATGACGCCAGCGCTGACGTCGTCGTCGGCGAGGCCATGCTCACCATGCAGGGGGACAAGGGCAAGGCCGCCATCGTCGCCGAGGCCGCCCGCGTCCTGCGCCCCGGCGGGCGCTACGCCATCCACGAGCTCGGCGTCACCCCCGATGACATCGACGAGGAGTACTACACCCAGCTGCGCCGCGACCTGGCCCGCTCCATCCACGTCAATGCCCGCCCCATGACCGCAGCCGCCTGGAAGGAGCTCATGGAGGGCGCCGGGCTCGTCGTCGACTGGGTCGACACCGCCCCCATGGCCCTACTCAAGATCGGCCGCAACATCCACGATGAGGGTCTGGGCGGCTTCCTGCGGATCGCGCGCAACGTCGCCGCCGACAAGGCGCTGCGCCAGCGCGTCCAGGAGATGGCAGGCACCTTCAAACGCTACGAGAAGGACATGGTCGGCATCGCCCTTGTCGCCCACAAGCCCGCAGCCTGAGCCCCGTTGCCCGTTACTTCGTTGGTAGGCCTCGGCAACTACCGCCAGAGAGCCGCAAATAAGGCGACGGGCTGGCCGTCACGCATCGCCGCGCGGAGAAACGCAGTCCTGGTTGGTCGGGGGATCAAGGCCAGCCAGCATCGAAAGCCGAAAGTAGTCGAGCCTGTATGCACTGCGGAGGCTCCGAGTGTTGGGCGGCTGTCGTCTCCTGTGTTTGAGACACCTCACTTGGGCGACTCCGCACTGAAGTGCAGGTGCGCGTTTTGTGTGCCATACTGAAGTTCCGCTCCCAGTCGACTCGCGGCCAGCGTGCTTAACTCTGGAGGTTTGACCATGGACCCACACTCTCCCACCGAGGCTCTCGGAGCCGACGCATCCGGTTTGCGTGATCTTCTTGTGGACTTAGTACAGTCGCGGCATAATCGTGCGGCTGAGGCGCACATAGTCTCCGATTCACGGTATGCGATGGGCTTCGGAAGTCAGTGGCGCGACCTGCTGGACGACACCCGCGACGCACTGAAATCTCGTGGTTTCCGGTCTTGCAAGTTGACCCCAGGTGGACACGAGATTCCCGTTGTCAACGACTGCTTGGTGTACGTCTGGCGTGTCCCGAATAACCCGAACGCGGTGAAGGAGTTCGCGTCGAGTCCGACCCGTAAGAACAGTTTCACAATTTCGCCACTCGACCCCGCTCTATGGGAACCCAGTCTGGCGTGTGAGGCCGAGATGGTTCGCGACGGTATGCATCAGGGCAAAGTTGGTCCAGTGCTCCGGGCAGTTGGCGACAGTATGCCGGTGGTGCTCGTCTTGGTTGCATCGACTCCCCGGCAGTTGCAATCGATCGAGTGGGCCGTTGCTGTGCTCGACAGTGACGGCAAAGTTGACCTGCGTGGTCAGGAAACCATCTGGGAGATCGAGTCTGCCGCTGACGGTAGCGCAATGGATATCGAGGCGTTCGATAGCGGTTCGCCGGTGATGCCGAAGATCGAACCGCGCAATGACGAAAGCGTCGCACAGGATGCCTGAAAGGAGCCTGGGTCTGTTCGATCTCCCGGCCGAAGGAAGTGGTCGGTTTGAGCCAGCACGGCTAACACAAGCCCGGACACGCCTAGGTGTCAGTAAGACCGATCTAGCTGCCCGCGTCAGAGTTTCAGCTGCCGCAATCGGGCAATACGAAGCAGGAGTAAACTCACCCCGCACCGAAGTCCTCAGTCGGCTGGCAGAAGTTCTGAATGTCCGTCCTGGATTCTTTGCTGTCGGCCGCCCTCTTGCTCGCATCGATACGGTGAATGCGCACTTCCGCAGTCTGAGATCGGCTCGAGTCAGTGACCGCCTGAAGGCGCTGGCCACTGCCACCTTTATCTGGGAGCTGACGTTCGCGCTTGAGCGCTACGTCAAGTTACCCGAGGCAGATCTCCCTTCCATCGCGGTCGGGGCGAAGCCGACCGAGGCTGCGTCCATACTTCGGCAGTACTGGGAGCTGCCTGATGGCCCTGTGAAACATTTGGTTGCTACAGCAGAGTCGCGGGGAATCGTTGTGGCGGTCCGCCCTCTGCACGAAATCGATGCCGTCGATGCATTCTCAGCGGTTATCGTAGATCGGCCCATTATCATCACTACGCCGCGGCGGAGCGAAAACGTCTTCCGCCACAGGTTTTCGATCGCTCACGAGATTGGACACCTACTAATGCACGGCGATGCAGGGGAACACAATGCTTCGATCGAGAGAGAAGCCGACGAGTTTGCCGCCGCGTTCCTAACGCCAGCAGCCGCCATGGATGCGGCGCTACCACGGCGCCTCGATTTGGCAGCACTGGACAGACTCGGACGGACATGGGGTGTCTCGACTCAGTCACTCGTCCGTAGAATGGTCGAGCGAGGGCACACAACCGAGTCGTCGGCGCGGCGGGCCTACCAGCGCCTCGCCAAGACTAACGATCCGCTTGCCGACCCAACGAGCGCATATTCAGGCGAGACCCCATCCCTACTGAGAAAGGCCTCAGAACTCGCCGAAGGCGCCGGGGCGGGAGTCCCTGTTCTCGCCGAGGCGCTCAGGCTTAGCCCGGCGCAAGTGCGCAATCTGCTAGGTGATGCCGACGAGCGACCAGTCTTACGACTCGTTGAATGTTAAGGAGCAAACAATGGCGTCCATAGAAAGACAGGTCCGCTGTGCCGACGATGTCATTTGCCGCAATATTGAGTCCAATGCTAGCGACCGAGGGTTTCTATCCCAGAATCTGCTCGCCCAGCTCAGGAACCTGGTTGTTATGTCTTTGGACTTGGGTGACGGTTCTGTGTCAGGACATTGGTGACACTTCGGTGGGTTCTGGGGGTGACACTTGTGGTCTGAGATTGAGTGGTGAGCTCTGATAAGAACCGTTGTGTTGATCCTCGTGTCCGTCTGGCGATCGCTCAGTGGCCTGATGACGCGCCTCGTGGGGCGGTGACGACGTTCTGCGCTGAGCACTCCATCTCACGCAAGACGTTCTACGTCCTGCGGCGCCGAGCCCGCCTGGAGGGGCCGGCGGCGGTGCTTGAGCCCCGGTCGCGTCGCCCACGCTCCAGCCCGGCCCGTCTGCCCGAGGCGGTGCGCTCCCAGGCCCTGGAGGTGCGGGCGGCCCTGGAGCGCTCAGGCCTGGACCACGGCCCGATCAGTGTGCACGACAAGATGGCCTCCATGGGGCTGAAGGCACCCTCACCGGCGTGGCTGGCCCGGCTCTTCCGCGACCAGGGGGTGGCTCGCTCCGAGCCGTCCAAGAGACCACGGGCGACCTGGAGACGGTTCGTTTACCCGCCCCCAACGCCTGCTGGCAGCTCGACGCCACCGAGTACGTCATCACCCAAGGACGCAAGGTGGTCATCTTCCAGCTCCAGGACGACCACTCCCGCCTGGCGGTGGCCTCCCTGGTCGCCTCGAGCGAGACCAGCCAGGCCGCCATCGACGTCTTCGACAAAGGCGTAGCCGCCCGGGGTGTGCCCCAGCGTCTGCTGACCGACAACGGCATCGCTCTTAACCCCAGCCGAAGAGGCTGTACCGGACGCCTGGTGGAGCACGTGCGCTCTCTGGGGTCGAGCCCATCACCTCCAAGCCCTACCACCCCACCACCCAGGGCAAGAACGAGCGCTTCCACCAGACCCCTGTTCCGCTACCTGGACCAGCAGCCCCTGGCCGCCTCCATCGCCGAACTTCAGGATCAGGTAGACCGCTTCGACCTCGTGTACAACACCCAGCGCCCCTCACCAGGGCCTGCCCGGGCGCATCACCCCGCAGCAGGCATGGGACGCCACCGAGGTGGCCCAGGCACCCCGACCGGACCACGACACCGCCCCCATCACCCCAGGAGGCCCAGACCCTCAGCAGCACACCACCGCACGGCGCCGGGTGCATCGGCACAAGCCCATCGGTGCCACCGGCCAGCGCGAGCTGACCATCACCCGCAACGGCACCGTCCACATCGGTGGCATCGCGTTCCTGGTCAACCGCCACCTGGCCGCCTCCACGGTCATCGCGATCTGGGACACCAGCACCATCACCTTCGCCGACACCCACGGCGAGGTCCTGATCCAGTACACCTGGCCGCCCCAAGGCACCACCTACGTCTCCCACCACCCACCCGACCCCACCAACCAACGCGGAGGCCGCGGCCGCAAGAGACCCTAACTGTCACCCATGTCCCGACACACCAAACGTCACCGAAGTCCTGACACAGAACCGTCACCCATGTCCCGAGACATCACAGCTCAGGAACCTGGTCGAAGGGCTCGTCGTTTGGGCATATTTTGGCGACTCGTCCATCGAGTTTCAATACGCTCAAGTAGGGCCGGCTCTTGATGCTGTTAAAGCAAAGTCGAGATTCCGCCTGTTCAGCCGGTTTCATAAATTACTTCAGGCGAGCGCTTCGCACTACACACTTGACGGAGACCCATCCGAACGGTTGATGCTCAAGTACTACGAGTACCTGCTACGAACACGCGACCTCGCGTTGAAGGAGCTCGATCTCGAGATCCTCGACAATCTTGAACTATTTCCGGTCGATCTTGACCCGTCGCTCCGTGAGTACTACGAGAAGGTTGCATCATGCATTGAGGAAACCCGTGAAACTCCCGCGGAGCCGCGCCGGGAGCGGTACTATATCCATAGTTCACGGCCGTTCTTTGTCGGCACAAAAATCTACTATGAGGTCACATTCTCGCCTGCCCATGACTGCATCAGCAAGTTCGACCGAACGATTGCATTCACTGACATCGACATCACAGACAACTATGCGGCATACCTGAACGTGTCGAGTGAGTCCATTACAGTACTGGCAAGACCATGCCGATTCTGATCGTCCGCACCTGGGAAATCTCGATCCGTCCCTGTGAGTTCAACAATTTCATCCGCATATTCGGCACGACAGCGCAAGTCCAGTCGAGCCATGCCGAATACCGCAACCTAATGCAGTACCTGACAACGAATCGCTCCAGTCTTCTCGACCTAGTCGATATGAGCAATGAAGAGTACAATCAAATCCAAGAGTGGGTACTCAGGGACTCGCGCAGTGCAGCGGTGATATTTCCTGTGTTAGATGAAGCCCGGAAGATAGTACGTGCAAACCAGCCAGGTTCGCGCGTACTGCGGTACTTGATGTACCAGATGCGTAACCGGGTCATCAAGGCTCAGTTTGACCCACAGCCGAACCAATGGCTTCGGAACTCTGCCTCACCTCGAGAAGCAGTCCATTCGACAAGATGCCATTCTGTACCGCTCTGAGTGGGCACGTTCCGCGGTTTGGAGATCTCGTGGAGTGTATCGATACGGTCGGCCGCGAACACGAACTCTTAGCGCGGCGCGCGAGGAACAACGTCGAACAGCATGGTGCGATCTACACCCCAGATGCAGAATGTGAAGAGCTCGGAGACCTGGATGAGCTCATCGCCAAGCATAATCGGTTGCTCCCACCGACTAGCCGACACGCACCTCGCAAGCTCAAACACGAGAATGGTCATGTCTTCATCTGCGGCTATGAAGACGACACTGTGGAGATCATCAAGAAGTTCCAGGAGGCTGCTAGTGAGGGCCTTGACGGACATGCTGCTGATGTGCAGCACTGGTTGGACGACAACCCAGACGAAATTGACGACCCCTCGAAGGCAGAAGTTCTTAAAGCGTTGTTTGAGCAATCAAATGTTGCGCTCATCATAGGTGCTGCGGGCACTGGAAAATCAACAATAGTCAACCACATAGCCAGTTACTTTGCCGATGGAAGTAAGTTATTCCTTTGCGCAAACAAACCCGGCTATCGACAACCTAAGACGTCGAATTAGTGCCTCAAATGCGAAATTTTGCACGATCGCCAGTCATGTCCGCAAGGTGGAAATTTGCGAATCAAAGTACGACTTGTTGGTTATCGACGAATGCAGTACCGTCGACAATGCAAGTCTGCTCAAAGTGCTCGAATGCACTCAGTATGATCTGCTTGTACTCGTTGGCGATGTCTACCAGATCGAGTCGATCCAGTTCGGTAATTGGTTCGACCTTGCACGTTCCTACATCCCGGCTAGCTCCACGTTCGAGCTTACGAAGCCATTCCGAACTGAAGATGACGGGTTGCTCACGCTATGGGATCGAGTGCGTAAGCTGGATGACCGCATTGAGGAATCGCTCTCGAAGAATGGATACTCAATGCAGTTGGGTGAAGAGCTTTTCACTCGATGGCACGAAGATGAGATTGTTCTCTGCCTCAACTATGATGGCGTCTACGGTATCAACAACGTCAACCGCTTCCTGCAGGCGGGCAACCCCAACCCGCCGGTCTCTTGGGGTGAGCATACCTTCAAGGTTGGCGATCCTGTGCTTTTCAATGAGACTGACCGTTTCAGGCCCGTCATCTTCAACAACATGAAGGGCACGATCAGTGCAATTGATTGCGTCCGTGGTCGGATAACGTTCGACGTCGTTCTTGAGCATGAAGTCAGTGAAAGTGAAGTGGCTCTCACGGAACTTCGCTGGGTTGCAGAGTCGACAGTTCAGTTCGACGTTTTCGAGCGTGCGAGCAGTGACGAAGACAACGATATGCTCAACACGCTCGTTCCGTTTCAAATCGCCTACGCGGTATCGATTCATAAGGCCCAGGGTCTCGAATTCGATTCGGTTAAGCTGGTGGTCACTGATGCGAACGAGGAACGAATCTCTCACAGTATCTTCTATACGGCGATTACCCGAGCTCGCCGACGACTCGGGATCTTCTGGACTCCAGAGACTCAGCAACGGATCCTATCTCGGTTAGCGGTGCGCGAGAACATCAAGGATGAGAGCCTGCTGAAGGTGCGTCGTGGTATCGCTCCCTTGAATGTGCGCCCGAAACGATTGAAGAAGCGCGTTGGTCCGTAACTGTCGGTCGTTGCTCAATCGAACTATAATCTGGCCATTCACTAGGGTTTGATTTCATCTGGCGATGAGGTTGGGGGCCTAAGTGGTGTGTCAAGCGGCTGCGGGTGGCTGTGAATTGTAGAGGGCTCCATCTTGGAATATGGAGCGATGCGTCAGGAAGCGGCGGTAGGCTAGATGCAGGTCAATCAGGCTGAAGACCGCGTCCGGGCTTGTCGTTCACCAAGGCCCGCTTCGCACTGGAGGCCGCGGTGGGGCCCTGGCTGAGTGCGCGAGGCTGTCCTGGAGGTCATCGCGCCTGGCCCACCTCAGTTGAGTTGAAGCGAACGGGTAAGCCAAGGATTGACGCCAAGCTCGAGGTCCACGGGTGCAGGCGCCGCACCACCTGGGCCGGCCAGATCGTCCTCGGCCCTGGAGCGCCAGAGTGTCACCGTAGCCGGCACCGACGCTGCAGGCGCGGTGCTGTCCCACCTAGTCCGTCAACTCATCGCCCCACACGCCCAACGGGCCGACGTTGCCTCCCAGGTCAAGACCCCCGGTAGGTTAGCGGTTCGCCCTTATGCACCAGGTCCTGACTATGTGTACATGCAATCGGGAGCCCAGCAGCCGCCGTCCTTGCTGACCGAGCCCCTCGGTAGGACCTCCAGCCACCGGAGCCCAGCTGGCCTCCTACGCCGCGTTGGCATCGGAAGCCAGGAGATCGGGATCATCGATCCGTGGCGAAGTACGTCTCCCGCGACGGCGATAAGAGGCTTAAACGCATCATGATCCTGTCTGCCTTCGCCTCGCTGCGTTCCGACCCCGTCTCTCGGGCTTACTACCGGCGCAAACGCGCCCAAGGCAAAGCGCCTTGGTCCGGGGCATGCTAGCCCTGGCCCACCGCTGCATCCTGACCCTGCACGCCATGATCCCTAACGACACCCTTGCCGCCCACAACCAGCCACGAAACTACCCGAAGCCACTTGACACGCTGCATAGGGCCGTGCGAGGTCTGGGGGGCCGGTCGTCGGCCCTGATGGCGAGGGCGGCGTCAGTCGTCGTGGGTCGCCCCGCGCAGACCTGCGCGCAGAACCTCCCGGTTGAGCAGTGCGATCGCCTCGATTGGGATCCCCGCCGGACACGCCGGCAGGCACTCGCCGTACTCCGAGCACGGTCCGAAGAGCTCATCGAGCTCCCGCGTCATCGCCCGGGCCCGGCGTCCCCGCTCGATGCGTCCGGCCGGCATGAGCGACAGGTGCGCCAGCTTCGCCCCCGCGAAGAGCGCTGCCGCCCCGTTCGGGCATGCCGCCACACAGGCCCCGCAGCCGATGCAGGCTGCGAAGTCCAGTGCCCGCTCTGCCTGCAGGTGCCCCTGGGCGACGTCGTCGGCGTCCGGGGCGGTCCCCGCGGCCACGTCCACGGTCCCGCCCGCCCGGATGAGCTCGTCGAGCGCCGTACGGTCCACCACCAGGTCCCGGATGACCGGGAAGGCCGCCGACCTCCACGGCTCCAGCCGGAAGCGCCTCACCCGGGAAGGCCCGCAGGTGCTGACGGCAGGCCGGGGTCGTGTCCATCGGCCCGTGCGGCACCCCGTTGACGAGGAAGCCGCAGGCCCCGCACACCCCCTCCCGGCAGTCCGACTCGAAGACCACCGGCTCACCGCCGGCCTCGATGATCTGGTCGTTGAGGCGGTCGAGCAGCTCGAGCAGACTCATCTGCGGCTCGGCGTCCTCCACCACGTGGTTCTCGAAGAAGCCTCGTGCCCGCGGCCCGTCCTGCCGCCAGATCTCCAGCTCGATCCTCATCGGTAGTCCCTCACCCTGCATGGGCACCAGCGAGAAGCTCAGTGGCTCCGTGCGGCGCGTGTGCCCGCCGTCGGGCCCCGTCTGCCAGGCCGAGACGGAGCACCAGGTCTCGTCATTGCGCTGGGCCTCGCCGCCCTGCGTCGCGTACTCCTCGCGGAAGTGGGCGCCGGCGGACTCGCGCCGGTCCAGGGCGTCGAGGATCATGACCTCCGCCAGCTCCAGGAAGTCGGCGACCCGCAGCGCCTTCTCCAGCTCCTGGTTGAGCCGCGCCCGGCCACCGACCACGGTGACGTCGGCCCAGAACTCCTCGCGCAGGGCGCGCACCTCCTCCAGGGCGCGCAGCAGCCCCGCCTCGGAGCGGCTGACCCCGCAGCCGGCGTAGAGGACCTCACCCAGACGGCGGTGGAACCACACCGGACGGTGGGTCCCGTCCACCGCCATGAGTGCCTCAATGCGCTCGCGGGTGTCGGCCACGGCCTGAAGCGCCTCCGGAGCGTCGGGGCTCAGGGGCCTACTGCCCACCAACCCGGCCAGGTAGCTCGGTACGGCCAGCGGCAACACGAACCAGCCGTCCACGCTGGCGCTCAGCAGCGAGTTCGCCCCCAGACGGTTGGCGCCGTGGTAGTTGTTCGAGGCCTCCCCACCCACGAACAGTCCCGGGATCGTGGACATCTGGTCAAAGTCCACCCACAGCCCGCCCATGGTGAAGTGGGCGCCCGGGGCGATGCGCATGGGCACCTCATAGGGATCCTCGCCGGTGGCGTCGAGGTACATCTCGAACAGGTTGCCGTAGCGCGAGGCGATGGTCTCCTTGCCCAGCCGCTCCAGCGCGTCGCGGAAGTCGAGGTAGACCGAGTTGCGCAGCGGCCCGACGCCGCGGCCGGACTCGATCTGCTCGCGGGCGTTGCGCGAGGCGACGTCGCGCGGGGTGAGGTTGCCGAAGGCCGGGTACTTGCGCTCCAGGTAGTAGTCGCGCTCGTCCTCGGGGATGTCGTTCGGGGGCCGCTCGTCCCCGGGGCGCGCGGGCACCCAGATGCGCCCGTCGTTGCGCAGGGACTCGCTCATGAGGGTGGTCTTGGACTGCCAGCGGGAGCTCACCGGCAGGGCCGTGGGGTGGAACTGCACCATGCAGGCGGAGGCGAAGGCCGCCCCGCGCCGGTGGGCGCGCCAGGTGGCGGTGGCGTTGGAGGCCATGGCCAGGGTCGAGTAGTGGTAGACGCTGCCGTAGCCGCCGGTGGCCAGCACGACGGCGTGAGCGGTGTGGGCGCGCACCTCACCGGAGAGCAGGTCCCGGGTGACGATGCCCTGAGCACGGGAGTCGGCCACGATGAGGTCGAGCATCTCGGTGCGGGTGTACATGTGGACGCTCCCAGCGGCGACCTGCTCCTGGAGCGCCTGGGCGCAGGCGATCTCCAGCTGCTGCCCGGTCTGCCCGCGCGTGTAGTAGGTGCGCGAGACCTGCACCCCGCCGAAGGAGCGGGTGGCGAGCTGACCGCCGTACTCACGGGCGAAGGGCGCCCCGATAGCCTCCATATGGTCGATGACCCGGCCGGACTCCATTCCCAGGCGCACGACGTCGGCCTCCCGCCCCGGTAGTCCCCGCCCTTGACGGTGTCCTTGACGAAGCGCGCCAGGGAGTCGCCATCGACCTTGCGGGCCCGGGCAGCGTTGATCCCTCCCTGCGCGGCCACCGAGTGGGCGCGACGCGGGGCGTCGTGCAGGCTGAAGCACTCCACCCGGTAGCCCAGGCGCCCCAGGGTCGCGGCCGCGCCGGCACCGGCCAGTCCGGCGCCCACCACGATGACGGTCAGCTTGCGGCGGTTTGCGGGATTGACCAGGCGGTACTCGTCGCGCCGGCGCTCCCAGGCCTGCTCGGGCGGACAGTCCGGAAGGTGCGCATCAAGGTCCTCGCCGACGTCGTACAGGCCACCGACGGCCCGCGGCGCACCCGCGCTCATCCGATCACCCCCATGCAGATCAGCACCGGCAGCAGGCCGTTGACGACCGCGATGGCCAGGGCCACGGCCAGGGCGACGGCGCGGCACACCCTTCGCAGCCTGGGGCCGGTGCCGCCCAGGTCGATGACCACGTTCCACAGGCCCTGGGCCAGGTGGAGGGAGAGCGCCAGCATGACCAGGCTGTAGAAGACCGCCATACCGGGGCGCGACAGGCTCGCCACGAGGTTGTGGTAGGCGCTGACCTGCAGCTCACCGTTCGACGTCGTCGGCGCCTGGACGCCCTCAGGGGCGATGAGACGGCCGATGGTCAGGTCGAGAATGTGGATGAGGACGAAGACCCCGATGAGGACGCCGGTCACCAGCATGGAGCGGGCGCCGATGGTGCGGGCGGGCAGGGCCCGGCGCCGGAAGGCCCCGCGAGCGCTCCTCGCACGTTGCCACAGCATGATCCCCGCTGCCATGTGCAGCACGATGCAGACTCCCAGGGCCAGGCGCATCGCCCACAGGAGCCCCTCGTGCGGCAGGAGCGGGTAGGCGACCTGCCGCAGCCAGGCGGCGTAGCCGTTGAACGCCTCCGGGCCCGCGAGAACCTTGAGGTTGCCGACCATGTGGACCACGACGAACAGGGCCATGACCGTGCCGGTGATCGCCATCGTCGCCTTGAGGACGCGCTGCGATGCCCACACGGGGGTGCGGCGCCTGCGCCGGGGAGGAAGCGCGTCACCAACGGGCTGAGCAGGCTCAGGAGTGTGGACGACCGTGGACGTCGCAGCCATCTGGCCTCCCCTCCTTTGCGTAGAACAACCCATAATTATGATAACGAAAACTGTGATACTGGCATAGAGTGTGAACCCTGTGTTTCGTCGGGCCGGCCCGAAGGTGGGCCTTTCGTGCTCGCGGAGCTCCCGTGGGGCGTGGCGGTCATCGCCTCCGTTACCGGGATGAACGAATCTGCCACGCGATAACCTCGCCCAGGAAGTAGGAGCTCCATCGACGAAAGGACCAGCCGTGCCCGTTGAGGTCTCATCGGTCTTACCGGGCACGCCGGTCTCACCGGTGTCGCTGCGCAGCCCCGGCCCCTCCCGCCGTCAGGTCCTGACTGGAGGCGCCACCGGTGCCCTCGCCGTCCTCCTGGCCGCCTCCGGCTGCTCCAGAAAGGCTGACGGCCCGCGCCTGCTGACGATCCCGCGCGAGGACATGGGCACCTTCACCCGCAACTTCAACCCCTTCACCACCAATAGCGCTCCCATGACCGGGCAGGCCATCTACGAGCCCCTCCTCATCGTCAACCCCCTGAACGGCGAGATCACCCCTTGGCTCGCCGAGTCCTGGGCGATGTCCGAGGGCGCTACCGCCCTCACCTTCCACCTGCGACCCGGCGTCACCTGGTCCGACGGCAGGCCGCTGGTGGCCAAGGACGTCGTCACCACCTTCGCGGTCCACCGCGCCGTCGCCGGCGGCTACGACTACCTCGACTCCGTCACCGCCAACAGCGCCACCGCCGTCACCCTCATCTTCACCCGTCCCAACTCCGTCGCCCTGCAGGAGCTCGGCAGCCAGCTCATCGCCCCCGACCACGTGTGGTCCGCCATCTCCGAGCCCGCCAAGTTCCTCAACCCCGACCCCGTGGCCACCGGCCCCTTCACCCGGGTCGCCGGCTTCCAGGCCCAGTCCTTCGACCTCATGCCCAACCCCACCTACTGGGGCAACAACCACCAGAGCGACGACGCCGGTGCCCCCAGCACGGGCGCCTCCGCAGGAACCTCTGCGAGTCCCTCCGCCGGTGAGACCGCGAGTCGCACCGCTCGTCGAACGTCGGTTCCCGGCATCCGCATGCTGGCCTTCGCCGGCAACGACAGCGCCAACCTGGCCGCCGTCAACGGCGACGTCGACTGGGCTCCCCAGTACATGGCCGACATCCAGACCGCCTACATCGACAAGGACCCCGACCACCGCCACTACTGGTTCCCCGGCGCCGACTCCACCATCCAGTGGACCCTCAACACCACCAAGGCCCCCTACAACGACGTCGCCTTCCGCAAGGCTCTCAGCCGGGCCATCGACCGCAAGACCATCTGTGCCACCGGCATGTCCGGCTACGCCCAGCCTGCCGACCCCACCGGCCTGGGGGAGGGCTTCCAGGCCTGGGAAGGACCCGGCCGTGGCCGCCCTTCCCCTGTGCACCTTCGACAAGGCCGCCGCGGCCGCCGCCCTCGACGCCGCCGGCTACAGGCTCGGGGCCGACTCCAAGCGCCACGGCCTGGACGGCAAACCGCTCGCCCTGACGATCCAGGTGGGCTCGACGTCGTCGGACTGGCTCAGCGTGGCCCAGATCATCGTGCAGAACCTCGCCGACGTCGGCATCAGCGCCACCATCGACTCACCTGACTGGACCGAGGTCACCGCCGCCCTGGAGACCGGAACCTTCGAGACCGCCGTGTGCTGGTCCACGCTGGGCGCCACGCCGTACACCTACTACGAGGCGACCATGAGCACCCAGAAGGTCAAGCCGATCGGCACCCACGCCCTGGAGAACTACCACCGTTTCGGCGACCAGCGGGCCACCGAGCTGCTCGGCCAGTTCGCCGCCACCACCGACCGGGCCCGCCAGATCGAGATCTGCCATGAGATCCAGCAGCGCTACGCCGACCAGCTGCCCGTCATCCCCCTGTTCCCCGGGCCGGTCTGGGGCGCCTACACCGACGAGCACTTCACCGGCTGGCCCAGCCAGGACCACCCCTACGCCTCACTGAGCACCCGCTCCGCCACTACCGTCCTGGTCCTCAACTCCCTCAGGCCCCGCGCCTAAGCCCTCACCTCAGACGACCGCCCCACACCGATGGGGCCTCGCGAGACTACCGGCCACCCGGCCGGAACGGGGACACTGTTCCGGGCGGCGCAGCGGGCCGCCCGCAGCAGCTTGCCGCTCGATGCTCGGGAAGGAGGCGCGCGCCGGTGGCCTACATCCTCAAGCGCCTGGGCTACTACCTCCTGGCCTTCTGGGCCTCGGTCACCCTCAACTTCCTCCTGCCGCGGCTCATGCCCGGCGACCCCGTCTCACGCATGTTCGCCCGCTCCGGCGCCCGCCTCACCCAGACGCAGGCCCTCCAGCTGCGCCGGCTGTTCGGGATCGACGACGCACCCCTGTGGCAGCAGTACCTCCGCTACCTCAAGTCCATCCTCACCGGGGACCTGGGCGTATCCATCTCCCGCTTCCCGGCGCCGGTCAGCGAGGTCATCGGCAGCCAGATCGGCTGGACCGTCCTGCTGGGCGGCTTCGCCCTGGTCATCGCTGCGTTGGCCGGCAGCCTGCTGGGGATCCTGGCGGCATGGCGGCGCGGGGAGTGGCCGACTCGATCCTCGTGCCCCTCCTGGTCTTCCTCGGCTCCTTCCCCTACTTCTGGCTGGCCATGGGCGCCCTCTACCTTCTGGGGATGGGCCTGGGCTGGTTCCCGCTGCGCCACGCCTACACCGCCGGGAGCATCGTGGACTGGTCTAGCCCCGTCTTCCTGGCCGACGTCGCCCAGCACCTCGCGCTTCCGGCCCTCACCATTGTGGCGGTCTCCCTGGGCGGCTGGGCCCTGGGGATGCGTAACACGATGATCGCCACCGCCTCCCAGGACTACATCCTCCTGGCCGAGGCCAAGGGACTCACGCGCTCGCGGATCATGCTGCGCTACGCCGCCCGCAACGCCATTCTGCCCACGGTGACCAGCATCGGCATGTCGCTGGGCTTCATCGTCGGCGGCTCGATGCTCACCGAGGTCGTCTTCGCCTACCCCGGCATCGGTTACCAGCTCTTCAGCGCCGTGGGGGCCCTGGACTACCCGCTCATGCAGGGCATCTTCCTGACCATCACCGCCGCCGTCCTGGCCGCGAACCTCCTGGTGGACCTCGTCTACGTCCGCCTCGATCCCCGCGTGCGCGCCGGCGGACAGGGGGAGTCATGAGCCCGGCCCGACGGCGCAGTGGCCCCCTGACCGGCCTGCTCGCCTCCCTGATCCGCTCCCGCCGAGCCGGGGCCGGGGCGGCGGTCCTCGCCCTGCTCATCATCGCCGCGCTCCTGGCCCCCGTCATCAGCCCCGGCGACCCCGCCCGCATCACGGGCGCACCGGCCGCCGCCCCCGCCCCCGCCCACTGGCTCGGCGTGACTCCCAAGGGCAGGACGTGCTCGCCATGACCCCTGTGGGGTGCCCGCTCCTCCCTGGCCGTGGGCCTGGGTGCCGGACTCCTGGCGACGCTCGTGGCCCTCGTCGTCGGCCTGGCCTCGGCCTACCTGGGGCGAGCGGTCGACGGTGCCCTGTCCGTGGTCACCAACGTCTTCCTCCTGCTACCGGGCCTACCACTGCTCGTCGTCCTGGCCGCCTACATGCCGCCGGGGTGGGGCAGCACCCTCATCGTCCTCGTCGTCACCGGCTGGGCCGGGGCCGCCCGCGTCCTGCGTGCCCAGGCCATGAGCCTGTGCGGCACGGACTTCGTGGAGGCCGCCGTCGTCAGCGGGGAACGGCCGGTGCGGATCATGGTGGGGGAGATGCTGCCCAACATGGCCTCGGTCGTCATGTCCACGCTGCTGGGCTGCGTCAACGCCGCCATCGGTGCCCAGGCCGGGCTCGAGTTCCTGGGGCTGGGCCGCTCCGGCTCCGTGTCCTGGGGCACCAACCTCTACTGGGCCGCCACCGACGGCGCGCTCATGACCGGCCGCTGGTGGACCTTCGTGCCCTCGGGCCTCGCCATTGCGCTGGTCGCCTACGCCCTGGCCCTCATCAACGCCGGCGTCGACGAGGCCACCAACCCCCGCCTGCGCCGCGCGGCCTCAGGGGCGCCTGGCACGCGCCGGCCCCAGGCTCCATCGGTCGAGCCGGACAGCGGTGTGCGGACCGTCCCTGAGCCTGTCTACGTATCGAGGACCTGAGCGTGGAGTACGACGCCGGTGAGCACTCCGGTGGAAGTCGCCGCGTCGTCGGCACCGATCGGTTCAGCCTCAGCGTCGGCCGCGGCGAGGTGGTGGGGGCTGGCCGGCCCCTCCGGCTGCGGCAAGACGACGGTCGCAGCCGCCATCATGCGGCTGCTGGTTCCTACGGCGCGCGTCACCGGCGGCCGCATCATGGTGGGCGGGCGCGACGTCCTGGCCCTGGATAGGGACGAGCTGCGTCGCCTGCGCTGGCGGGAGGTCGCCGTTGTCCCCCAAGCCGCCATGAACGCCCTCAACCCCGTCATGACGATCGGCGAGCAGATCGCCGATGTCCTCACCAGTCACGAGGGCCTGCGACACCGCCCGGCTCTGGAGCGTGCCGCCGAGCTGCTCGACGCCGTCGGCATCCCGGCCGGCCGCCTGCGCGCCTACCCCCACCAGCTCTCCGGAGGACAGCGCCAGCGAGTCATCATCGCCATGGCTCTGGCCCTCAGACCCCGCCTGCTCGTCCTGGACGAGCCGACCACGGCCCTCGACGTCGTCGTCCAGCGCGAGATCATGGAGCTGGTCCTCGACCTCAAGGCGCGGTTTGGCTTCTCCATCCTGCTCATCACCCACGACCTGTCCCTCATGTCGGGCACGTGCGACCGTATCGGCGTCATGGAGGCGGGCCGCCTCGTGGAGGAGGGGCCGGCCGCCGGCATCCTCACCTCACCCGCCCACGCCGCGACGCGGGCCCTTGTCGCGGGGCTGCCGGACCGTCCGAGTGCCGAGTCCCCGCATCCGACTTTTACGGAACCGGTCCTGGAGGTACGAGGCCTGCGCAAGGACTTCCCCGCCGGAGGGCTGCTCTCGCGGCGCACCGTCCGTGCGCTGGACGGCGTCGACCTGACTCTGCACCGCGGTGAGATCCTCGCCCTGGTGGGGCGGACCGGATCGGGCAAGTCGACGCTCGCCCGCATCATCGCGCGCCTGGAGACCCCCACCGCCGGGCGCCTCCTCCTGGACGGGCGTGACGTCCTGGCCCGTGAGCCGCGCCGCGCCTCCCGTAGTTACCGCAGCCGGGTGCAGATGGTCCTCCAGGACCCCTTCGCCTCCCTCAACCCCGCCCACAGCGTCGGGCACACGCTGGGGCGCGCCCTCGCCCTGCACCGGAGCACCGCGGAACCCGGCCGAGGCTCCGCCGAGCTGCTCGACGCCGTCGGCCTGGAGCCCGAGCTCCTGGGGGTGCGTCCCCACGAGCTCTCCGGCGGGCAGCGCCAGCGCGTGGCCATCGCCCGGGCCCTGGCCTGCGAGCCCGAGGTGCTGGTCGCCGATGAACCCACCTCGATGCTGGACGCCCCGCTGCGCGCCGGCATCCTCGACCTGCTGCTGGGGCTGCGCGAAGAACGCGGCCTGTCCATCCTCTGCATCACCCACGACCTGGCCTCGGCCCGCTACCTCGCCGACACGACGGCGGTGCTCCAGGCCGGCCGCCTCGTGGAGACCGGCCCCACGGCCGAGCTCATGAAGCACCCCGCCCACCCCTGCACCCGGCTCCTCATGAGCGCGCGGACCGTTCAACGTGACCGGCCGCCTCCCGCGGCTGAGACGGAAGACGGCCGGTACGAATCGCTGTAGCAGCGGATGCGAGGAGCCTTACTGGCCGGCGTGCGGAGTGGTGCTCAGCTCGATGCTCTTGCCGCCGCGGGCCAACGCCTCGACGGCACCGGACTGGGAGTTGCGGCGGAACAGGACGTTGGAGGCACCGGCCAGCTCGCGGGCCGAGACCACCCGCGGCTCCTTGAACAGGCCGTGGCTACCGGGCACCACGCCGCCCTGCGGCATGAGGGAGACCTTCGTGCCGGCCGTCAGGTACAGGCCCGCCTCGACGACGCAGTCGTCGCCCAGCGGGATCCCGAGCCCCGAGTTCGCACCCAGCAGGCAGCGCTCTCCCAGGGCCACGCGCTGACGGCCGCCGCCCGAGAGCATGCCCATCGTGGAGGCGCCGCCTCCGACGTCGGAGCCGTCACCGATGACGACGCCCTGCGAGATGCGGCCCTCGACCATGGAGCGTCCCAGCGTCCCGGCGTTGTAGTTGACGAAACCGGCGTGCATGACCGTGGTGCCCTCGGACAGGTAGGCGCCCAGGCGCACGTTCGCGGCGTTTCCGATCCGCACGCCCGAGGGCAGGACGTAGTCGGTCATGCGGGGGAACTTGTCCACGGAGTTCACCTGGACCGGGCGGCCCAGGGCGGCGCGCAGGCGGGTGCGGGTGGTCTCGAAGTCCTCGGCGTGGCAGGGGCCGGCCGAGGTCCACACCACGTTGGGCAGGCGGGAGAAGACTCCGTCGAGGTTGACGGTGTTGGGCGTGGCCAGTCGGTGGGACAGGACATGCAGTCGCAGGTAGGCGCCAGCCACGGTCTGGGGGGCGTCGTCGAGGTCGGCCCAGGTGCGCACCACGGTGGTGTGCACGCCGCGGGCTCGTCGCGACGCTCCATCGCGCTCAGGGTCCCCAGTAGATCGGCGTGTCCGTCCTCGGGCTCGTCGCCGAGGACCGGGCGGGGGTACCACACGTCAAGGGTGTTACCGTCGTCGGTCACGGTCGCCAGACCGAGACCCCATGCGCTGCGAGTCGTCATGAAGAACACCCTACGGGACCTGGAGGCTGACCGGCGCCGGTGGGCGTGCGAGAATCACCGCATGGCGCGCACGACGATCCACCTCATGCGGCACGGCGAGGTGCACAACCCCGAGGGCATCCTCTACGGCCGCCTGCCCGGCTACCACCTCTCGACCCTGGGACACCAGATGGCCCAGCAGGTCGCCGACGTCCTGTCCGCCTCCGGGCACGACATCACCCGGGTCATCACCTCACCCCTGGAGCGGGCCCGGGAGACCGGCGCCCCCCACCGCTGCCGCCTTCGGCCTGGCGCCGACGACGGACGCCCGGCTCATCGAGGCCGGCAACTCCTTCGAGGGCGTGGCCGTCAACCGCAACCGCTGGATCCTGGCCCACCCCGCCTACTGGGGCAGCTACGTCAACCCGCTGCGCCCCTCCTGGGGTGAGCCCTACCGCGAGATCGTCGAACGGATGCGCGGCGCCGTCGTCGCCGCGCTCGACGTCGCCGAGGGCCACGAGGCACCCTCGTCTCCCCACCAGCTTCCCATCTGGTCGCTGCGCCTCTTCCTGGAGGGGCGCTCCCTCGCCCACGACCCGCGTCGGCGCCAGTGCGCCCTGGCCTCCTGACCTCCTTGACCTTCGAGGGCCGCACCCTGGTGGGGCTGGCCTACTGGGAGCCCGCCGGGGACCTGCTGCGCCAGGCCCGTGACATGGTGCCCGGCACCTCCGCCGCCCGGGCCGCCACCGGCCGCCCTGCCCACTTAGAGCACTCCGCCGAGGTCGACAGCGCCGAGGTGACGCAGTGACCCAGCAGCCGCCCTCGCGCCCGGTCGGCGGCGAGGTCGTGCGCACTGGTGCCCCCGGCGAGGTCGTCCGCCCCGGCCGCCCGCGACCCGCCCCGCGGCGCCCCTGGACCGGGCAGGACTTCGTGGTGGCACACCGCCGCCGTCCTGACCGCCACCCGCCAGGGCCGGCGCCCCAACCCGGTCTCGCCCACCATCGACCCCGTGCGCCCGACCCTGGGATCCGGTGAGGTCATGCTGGCCACCTGCGACGCCGAGCTGCTCATGTGGCGGCGCGGGGACGCCACCTACAACCCCTCTCGCGGCTTCTTCCTGGCCGGGGGCCGGTCGGCCTGGCCCTGACGGCCGCCCTCTTCGGCGGGCAGGCCTATCTCAACCACCGGCGTCGTCGCGCCGCAGAGGCCGACGCCGTCGAGAAGTGGCGCCTCCTGGCCACAGCCCGTCTGACCGTGTCCACCCACGGCATCTACCTGGGCACGGGAGAGGGCGTTATGCCCATCTCTACGCCGACATCCAGGAGGTCCAGCGCACTGCCACCGGTGAGATCGTCATCGCCGCCGCCAACGCCTCCGGCTCGGTGCGCCTGAAGATCCGCGCCCAGTGGGCCGAGCTCGTCCTCATCCTGTGGGCGGTGCGCTACATGCCCGAGCACCCCCAGATCGTGGGGCGAACCTGGATCCCGGGCGACTGGCTCGTCCACGCCGCGGCCCATGGCTACGACGTCGACACCGGCCCCTGGCCCCGGACACCCGCCGCACTTCCCTGAGCCGGCCCTCGCACGGGCCGTCATCGCCAGGGGCGGCTCAGTGCTGGTTCAGCGCCGACTCAGTGCTGGTCGCTTCCGGAACGGTCGGTGTCGCCCGCCTCACCGGCGTCGGGCCCCTCGGCATCCTCTCCGGTTCCGCCCTCGTCGTGGTTGGGAGTGCTGGCGGACGTCCCCGGGTGGTGCTTACGACGGCGGATGTCCTGCTCCAGGCCCCTGAGGAACTCCGGGTCGTCGTCGGGAGCCATGGGCCGGGCGCGCTGCGGGCGGCGGAAGCTCGTTCCCTCCTTGGGAGGACCACACGGTGGGCTCCACGTAGCCGCCGCGCTCCTCGGCGGCCTTGACCCGCGAGACGATGATCCAGGCGACCGGGCCGATGGTCGGGAACAGCACGATGAGGATGATCCACAGGAACTTCGGCATCCGCGCCGGCATGCTCTCCTCGGGCGTGCGCGCGCAGTCCAGCAGGGCGTACAGCGTCAGGGCGAACACCAGGACGATGAGGACGATACGCATGGGCCAACCCTAGCCGAGCCGACCGGACCCACCGACACCGCCCGCTCGCAGCCGACCGTTCATCCCTGTGCGTCCGAGCCGTGGCACGATCATCCCGTGCCCGTCCCGCCCACCCTCAGCCTTCTGACCGGAGGAACCGCACCCGACGACCTCGCCGCCCTGCGCACCGCCCTGGCGGAGCGTTTGGCTCGGCGCGGACTGCTCGCGGCCGGCGGCGATCCGCCCGCCTCCAGCGCCACGGCCGGGGCGCAGGCCGAGAGCACCGCGTGCCCCCTTCCGCTGCTCGTCCCCATCGGTCCCGGCGAGGACGAGGGGCGGGTCCGAGCCGACCTGGCCCGCCGCATCACCCGAGTTCCCCGCGCACCGACCTGGTCCTGCGGACCTCCGGCTCCACCACCGGCACCGGCCGGCTCATCGCCATGAGCGCCGCCGCCCTCGTGGCCTCGGCCCGCGCCACCCATGATCGCCTCGGCGGCCCGGGGACCTGGCTCCTGCCCCTGCCGGCCCACCACGTCGCCGGCCTGCAGATCCTCATCCGCTCCCTCGTCGCCGGAACCACTCCGGTCGTGGTGGACACGAGCAGGGGATTCAGCCCGACGACGCTCGCCGACGCCCTGCGCTCTGTCCGAGTCCCTGCCGGTGCAGCGGCTGGTGCAGCGGTCGGTACGGCGGCCGGCGCAGCGGTTAGTCCCACGGCCGGCTCCGCCGCCGGCTCGACAGACCCTCGCCTCTACGTCTCGCTGGTCCCCACCCAGCTGGTGCGGGTCCTTCGGGACCCGGCGGCGAGCCGGGCCCTGTCCACGGCCGACGCCGTTCTCCTGGGCGGCGCCGCTGCCGACACCGCGCTGCTGGCCCGGGCTCGAGGCTCCGGCATCACCGTGGTGACCACCTACGGCATGAGTGAGACCGGCGGGGGCTGCGTCTACGACGGCCGTCCTCTGGGCGGCGTCGCGCTGTCCATCCGGGACCCTGATGCCGATGGGATCGGCCGCGTCCTCGTCTCCGGTCCGGTCCTGGCGGAGGGCTACCTGCAACCCGTTGACCACACGCCCGACGACATCGGCGAGGCCTTCCAGGACCGCTCCGGCAGACGCGTCCTGGCCACCTCCGACCGCGGACGCCTGCGCCCCGACGGGCGACTGGAGGTCCTGGGACGCCTGGACGACGTCATCATCACCGGCGGCCTCAAGGTCGAGCCCCGCCATGTCGAGGAAGCCCTCACCGGCATCGATGGTGTCGCTGAGGCCTGCGTCGTCGGCCTGTCCGACGAGCAGTGGGGCGGCCTCGTGGCCGCCGCCGTGGTCCTCGAGCCCCCCCGCCGGTCAGAAGAGCGCAGGAGGCCCCGATGACCGGCGCAGACCCGACGGCGTCGCCCTGCGCGAGGCGGTCCGATCCCGGTTGGACGGCGCTCATGCCCCCAAACGGATCGTCATCCTGGAGTCCTTGCCTCTGCGCCCCAGCGGCAAGGTCGACCGGCGCGCCGTCGCCCGGCTCCTCACCGCAGCCGCAGAGCCCGTCGAGCCCGGTGAGTCCGCTGAGCTTCTCAGGCCAGCGCCCTGATCTGCGCCCCGCTGGGGCAGGTGGCCGGGCCGAAACGCGTCGTCGTCAGGGCGCCGGCCACATTCGCCCAGCGCAGTGCCGTCGCCAGGTCCGTGCCATGCGCCAGCGCGGCGGCCAGCACCCCGGAGTGGGCGTCCCCGGCCCCATTGGTGTCCACCGGCGTCACGGGGATGCTCGGGGTATGGGCCGCGGCGCCGCCGTCGGCGAACCAGGAACCCTGCTTGCCGGCCCGCACCAGCACCGTGCCGAGTCTGCTCGACAGCGCCGTGCAGGCGCCGGCGTGGTCACCGGGCTCCACCGCCACCCCCAGGCGGGCGGCGAGCAGGCCGGCCTCCCGCTCGTTGAGCGACCAGATCGGCTTGAGAGCACCGATGCTCTCTTAGGTCGCTCAACGAAACCGAGCCGACCATGGGGGAGACATCGAACAGTGACCGACAGCCCGTCCGGCTTCTAGTCAGCCTCCCCACCAGTCTCTCCAGCGCAGCCGCGGAGGCCGCATCGGCCAGGGAGTAGCCGGAGAGATAGATGACGTCATCGCCCAGCACCTCGAGGTTGTCGAAGGTGTCGACTGGGCCCGGGTCTCGGCCCCGCGCGTGGAGACGAAGGTGCGTTCGGCGCGGGCGTCGGTCATGGCCACGCAATAGCCCTGGTCGCCTGTCACGACTGGTCCGACGTGGGCCACGCCGATCTCCTCCAGGGCCTGTCGAACAGTCTCCGCGAAGGGTCCCTCACCCAGCGGCCCGGCGTAGAGGGTCGTGACATCGAGCCTGCGGGCGGCCGCCAGCACGTTGAAGCCGCCGCCGACGGCCATTCCCGCCTCGTCGGCGAACACGTCACCGCCCGGTTCGGGAATCGCCTCGATGCGCAAGGTCAGGTCAATGACGACCTGACCCGTGTGAATGACCCGGCCTGTCATGCCTGCCTCCCGAGGCGTGAGGGCGCCGAACGGATCGCGAGCAGGGCCTCGCAGGGCGGGCCGAGGTCCAGGCCGGAGCGCTCCAGCACCTGATCGACCAGCTCGACGGGGAGAAGGTCGGGCGCGCTCGCCCCCAGGATCGCGCCGGCCATCGCGGCGATGGTGTCGGTGTCGCCGCCAAGCTCGGCAGCGAAGCACAGGCCGGCCAGGGGGCGTCTTGCGAACTCGTGCACGATGACCAGAGCGCAGGGGACCGACTCCGCCGACTCCACCGAGGTCCCGACGCAGGTCCGCAGGTGCTCGGCCAGGGCATCGCCCTGCAGGCCCCGGCTCGTCTCCAGGGCCAGACGAGCGCGGGCTGCCACCGAGGCCTTCTCCGTCCAGTGCCCCTCCTCGGGATGGGCGGACACGAAAGCTGAGAGCCGCCTCCAGGGCGGAGGCGGCGTCGGCGCCGTCGATGGCCGCGCTGACCGCAGCGGCGATGAGCCCGGCCGCCTCGAACCCCTGGCGAGTGTCGTGGGTGACCAGGCAGGACTCATGAACGGCCTGGGCCAGGCCGTCGCCGGTGGTGCCCAGGCGGAAGGCGATGCCCACCGGGGTGACCCTCATCGCGGCGCCGTTGGTGGTGCCCTCCCGGCCCGTTTGACGGGGGTCTGCGCCGGTGCGCACCCGCTCCAGAGCGCGCTTGGTCGAGGGGCCCAGCAGGTCGAGTGAGCCGCGGGAGCGCATGTCGTCCTCCCAGCTCAGAAGGGCCTCGGCGAGGCGGAGAGGATCGATGCGGCCGTCGCCTTCCACAAGGAGACCGGCCAGGAGGAGGGCCTGCTCGGTATCGTCCGTGATGCTGCCTGCCGGCATCGACGGGGCGATGGGCTGCTCTGCCACGGCGTCGTGCAGGCCGGTGATCGTGTTGTAGTGCTGGCGGATCTGCTCCGGGCTCATGGACTGGGTGGGCATGCCCAGTGCGTCACCAAGAGCCAGTCCGGCCAGCGCCCCCAGGGCGCGCTTGTACATCGACGCAGCAGCCGCCGGGCGGCTGGAGGCGGGCCCATCCAGGTGGTCGTGGGGGCGGGAGGCTGCGGCTGTCACAGAGTCATCCTGAGTGTCATCCTGAGTACTGACGAGGGTGCTGGCTGGGATACCGGCACCGGCCACGGCGCTGGTAGGGTCGCTGCCGCTTACCCTAGAGGATCGGAGGAAGCCGTGAGCGGCAAGACGGCACAGGACGGCGGGCCTCGGGCCACCAGCTGGGCGGAAGTGGTGCGTCTGCGTACCCTGCCGGCCGCCGTCGCACCCGTCATCCTGGGGTCCGGGGCGGCCGCCGCAACGGGGGACCTGTCCTGGGTGCGCTCCCTCCTGGCCGCGGGCGTGGCCCTGGCGCTGCAGGTCGGCTGCAACCTGGCCAACGACTACTCCGACGGCGTGCGCGGCACCGACGACGAGCGCACTGGGCCGCCGCGCCTGACCGCCTCCGGGCAGGTCGCCCCTCGCACCGTCAAGCTCGCCGCCTTCGGCTGCTTCGGCCTGGGGGCCCTCCTGGGGCTGGGGCTGCTGGCGCTGAGCGGCCAGTGGTGGCTGCTTGTCGTCGGCGCCGCGGCGATCGCTGCGGCCTGGTTCTACACCGGAGGGTCCCGCCCCTACGGCTATGCCGGTCTGGGGGAGCTGTTCGTCTTCATCTTCTTCGGCCTGGTCGCTACCGTGGGAACCACCTACGTCCAGGCCGGCACGGTTCCGAGCTGGCTGTGGCCCTCGGCCTGCGGGATCGGCCTGCTCGCCTGCTCCCTGCTCATGGTCAACAACCTGCGCGACATCGACACCGACCCCCACCACGGCAAGATGACCCTGGCCGTCCGCCTGGGGAGCAGGGGGCGCGGCGCGCCTTCTTTGCCATGCTCTACCCTGCCTCTCCTGCTGGGGGCGGTCGGGCTCCTATGGGCGCGTGATGCCGGATCGGCCAGTCCCGCCGACGGCGGGGGGCGGGTCAGCCCGTTGCTGAGCCTGCTGATCTCAGTGGGTGTTCCGCTCTTGCTCCTGCCGCTGGTCCGTCGAGCCACCGCCCCTGTTCGCGCTGGTGCCAGGGGCCGCGACCTCATCGGCTCCCTGCGTGACGCAGGGCTTCTGGAGCTGGCTTACGGCATCGCCTTCGCAGCCGCTACCGTCATCATCACTCTGTGAGGTCTTCTCCGACTCCGCCAACCTGTCGTGATCCCATGTGAGACCGGCGTGTCGGATCGAAGCACACGTTAAGATATTGTGATCTGAGCCACGTGAATATGATTGATGATCGGCGTCCGCGATCGGAAGGGGGTCATGATGTCTCTTGATGGTGTGCAAAGTGATGAGCCGCAGACGTGCATTCCTCGTAGGTGGCGTTCTCGGGATCGTCTGGTTCTGACGATTCTGCGTTCTCCGGGAATGATGGGGAGTGCGTTGTTTCTCATCTTGATGTTTGGCGGAGTGGGGTACACCTCCTTTTCTAGTATGTTGGAGGAAGGACTGCCCTTATTTGATCTGTCGACATCTGATGGATGGTTTCATGTCCTGCTTGTGGCGGTTATCCTTCTTATCTTCTTCATGTCTTTCTTCCTGCTCTTCAGTTATTCGGTAGTGGATTCTGAAGGTCTGCATTTGCACAGGTTTATAGTTATCTGGTGGTGGTCCCTGAGACGTCTCTTGGGATGATTTCAGGTGGGGTAGCTTTTTTGAAGCGTACTGCATCGAATGGTGCAGTCACAGCAACTCTGTGCGTGTCTTCTGACTGGAGATCATGGGAGCCGGAGGAAGGTGAGGAGGAAGAATTCTTGAATACCTACTACCCTCCGATCATGACTGCTAGGGGGTGTCAGATTCCAGGTTTGCGAGGTGTTGGCGTGTCTGGGCTCGCAGGCGCAAGGCGCGTGGCGCTGGCTTGGCGCCAGATTGTGGACTGGGCGGAGTATAAGGGATATCTACGGCAAGGCGACACCCGTCCTGGAATGCGGTGCTGATCAGGCGTTTGATGGACCAACCGGTGATGGTCTCCAGCCGACGGGCCATGGCCAGGGCGGCGGTGACGATGGTCAAGTGGGCCTCGGTTGGTGACGTAGCCTTTCCACCCGGCCAGGGTGCGGGCCCTTTTCTCCAGGTCGCGGTTGCGGGTGGCACCGGACAGGTGCACGAAGCGGTTGCGTTTGACGGGGATCTTTCCTGCGACGGCTTTCTCGGCCTTGGCGACCTGGGTGTCGATCCCGCGTAGGGTGTGTCGGGCCCTGGTGGCGCTGATCATCCCGGCGTTGGCTGCGAGCACCACGTCGTCGAGGCTGTAGACTTCCATGAAGTCGTTGATCATCGGGATCGTGGTGGCGGTCTCGGCCTTGTTGCCCTCGAAGGCCCCGGCCCGCAGAGGGAACCCTGTCTCGTCAGTGAGCAGCCCTACCGTGATCTGCGGCTCCAGGCGTCTTTCCTTGGACAAGCCCGGCTCGCGAAAGCCGTCGGCCTTGTCGGTCTCGAAGTACAGGGCCGTTACGTCGAACAGGACCAGCCAGGCCCGGCCGATGCGGGCGTACCCGGCCAGCAGGCGTGACAGGTCCCGGGTGAAGCCCTCGGTGGCGTAGCTGGGCAGATGACGCTTGACTGTCGCGTAGGACACCGGTGACAGGCCCGCTTCGGCCAGGACCCGCAACGAGTCCTGCTTGCTGGTCGGCTCAATCAGCCTGGCGGTAACGAGCTGACGGAAGACCTCGTCATCACCGTTGAGTCCGTCCAATCCCACCGCCTTCCAATCCGTCTCCAGGGCCTCTAGGAGCACCCCCATCCGGTTGGAGGTGATAGGCACTACGCACCCCGCCCCAGCCGGTTCCTGCGGTGCAGATCCTGCGGCGTTCTCGCTGTTCAGGCCCGCAAGGTCGAAGCTGAGCTGGCCGGCGTTGAGCCGTTGCCTAGCTGTACTGATCGGGTGGGTTGGTTGAGGGGGTGTGATCTGAGTCTTTGAGGTGAGGAGAGCGCCTTGGGCTGGTTGAGTGGAGGTGTTGCAGTTCCCCGTCAGCCAGACACGAAAGGTGCTCTCCTCATGTCCCACGCTAACGCAGCCCTGACCCCGCGTGCTCGTGTGAAGGTCGCCCGTCTGGTGGTTGAGGAGGGCTGGCCCGTCAGCGAGGTTGCTGCCCGGTTCCAGTGCTCATGGCCCACCGTCAAGCGCTGGGCCGACAGGTACAGGGCCGGCCAGCCCATGACCGACCGCTCCAGCCGCCCACGCTCGTGCCCTCACCGCACACCCAAGACAGTGGTCAAACGGATCGTCTCGCTGCGCATGCGCCTGCGTGAGGGCCCCGTCCAGCTCGCTGCCCGCACCGGGGTGGCGGCCTCGACCGTCCACCGCATCCTGCGGGCAGCCCACCTCAACCGCCTGTCGTACACCGACCGGGCCACCGGTCAGGTCGTGCGCCGCTACGAGCACCCCTACCCCGGATCTCTTGTCCACGTCGACGTCAAGAAGATCGGCAACATCCCCGACGGTGGTGGATGGCGCTACGTCGGTGCGCGCCAGGGCGCGCGCAACCGCGCCTCCACCCCCGGCAAGGCCCGTAGCCAGGCCAGCCGCAGACCGGTGATGGGCTACGCCTGCGTGCACTCGGTGATTGATGACTACTCCCGCGTGGTCTACAGCGAGATCCACGACGACGAGAAGGCCGATACCGCCGTCGGAGTGCTCCAGCGCGCGGTGTCATGGTTCAGCGCCCGAGGAGTCAAGGTGGAGCGAGTCCTGTCCGACAACGGTTCTGCCTACCGCTCCCAGGCCTGGCAAGCCGCCTGTCAGCAGCTGGGCATCAAGGCCAGGCACACCCGCCCCTACCGCCCCCAGACCAACGGCAAGATCGAGCGCTTCCACCGCACCCTGGCCGACGGCTGGGCCTACGCCCGCCACTACACCTCCGAGACCCAACGCCGCCAGGCCCTACCCGCATGGCTGCACCTCTACAATCACCACCGACCCCACACCGCCACCCAAGGCCACCCACCCATCACCCGCCTAACCAACCTCCCCGATCAGTACACTAGCGACCTCCTTGAGCACCGCCAGCTCAGCGTCATCATGGGCCGAGCCAATGTGCTCGATGCTGCGCGCCCCCTTCCGGGAGGAGTGCACGATCTGCACCGCACGGGCCCCCGACGCCGTCCTGACCGTGCGAACCTACGGACTACTCATACCCCCACGTTAGCGCGCACCCCAGCTCACACAGCTCCCGCAATCTCAACAACAACCAGCCCCCAGTAACCCAACCACCCCACAATGAGCCAAGTCAGGTGTGAGATCGGCGTGTCAGATCGAAGCACACGTTAGAATGCTGTGATCTGAGCCACGTGAATATGATTGATGATCGGCGTCCGCGATCGGAAGGGGGTCATGATGTCTCTTGATGGTGTGCAAAGTGATGAGCCGCAGACGTGCATTCCTCGTAGGTGGCGTTCTCGGGATCGTCTGTATCTGACGGCTCTGCGCACTCCGGTGATGCTGCTCTTATGGATATTCGTTATATATGCGTTCGGGTCTTTGGTGTATACGGTCATCGCTGAACGAATTCATAGTGCTGCTGATCCGTATTCGACTCAGGAACCTCATTTGTTCTGGATAATGTTAGCGATTCTGTTCTCCGTTCTTATGGTTCTGCTGATGGTTTCGTTGGTTCTCAGCTTCACCGTGGTGGACCGTGACGGTGTGCACGCCTATCGGTTCCTTGTGTGCTACTGGAGGCGCCAAGACTTCTCCTGGGAGGAATTCCGCTGGGGAGCCTTCGTGACGAAGATGCGTTCGGTGAGTCCCTCGGGGCCAACGAGTGTCGACGGTCTTTACGTCTCGAGGAAGTGGAAAAAATGGCGAGTTGAAGATGAGAGCACGGAGGAGTTCGCGTATTATGGTCGACCTAGCCGTGTGCGACCGAAAGGAAAAGGGATGCAAATTCCAGGTCTTCAGTTTTTCTCGTTATTTGGGGGTGATAATGTGGAGCGAGTGGACCAACAATGGCTCCAGGTCATCGAATGAGCTGAGTACAAGGGATATCTACGGCAAGGCGACACTCGTCCTGCAGTCGCTTAACGACGCTGTCGAACGATGTGGGCTGCACCGAAATAACGGTGCGGCCCACACTATGGGGGTCGCGGGACCGCTGTGGCTCAGCGGGCCGGTTCGGCATCGAGTGGAATCCACGGATCGGGCTGGTGGGTGATGCGGTTGCGCAGGTCACGGCGCACCAGCTCGATGGACCACAGCCAGATGACGTGCCCCAGCGCCTCGGAGAAATGCTCCGCCCAGGTCTGCCCGCCGGCGACCCATGGGAAGGGCGAGGGGACCGTGCCCGTCAGCGGCATGAGCACCAGGTGCGCCCCCACCCACACGAGCAGACCGAAGGCGGCCCCCTGCCACAGCGTGATCGACTTGTAGTACTCCGCCATGACGCAGTAGAAGAGGGCGAAGACGATCGCGAAGCTGAAGTGGATGATGAAGGAGTAGATCGGCAGACCCTCGTTGCCGTTGAAGGTGACGCCGGCGTGGGACTGCCCCGAGCTCATCCCCAACTGCTCCAGGAGCCTCTGGGGCGGGTTCGTGGCGTTGCGCTCTGGGGTGCGGGGCGGGAAGGGACCTCCCATCCGAACTTAACGATGGCGGAGAAGAGCCCTCCGATGACGCCGACGACGATCGCGGTTCCGATCCGTCGCCGCGTGGGGTCGGTCTTCTCCAGCAGGGTGGACATCATGGGCGCCTCCGGGGGATCGGGGGAGCGTACAGTGCAGTGACCGGGTCGGTGAACGGCTTGCAGTTCGAACGGTGTCTTGGTCGTCCGTTGTCCACCGACCCGGCCTCCGGAAGCCTGGCATGAGAAGTGGCCCGACCGCAACGCTGTCGTGATCTACGGCTGGTCGTGTCCCACGTGCGCTGGAGAGGGGATTGAGGGGGTAGAACATGAGGAGCACCCCGCCACAGCTGTCGCTGTGACGGGGTCCCCGTCAAATGGATGGTGCAGGTACCGGCTCAGTTGCCGCCGCCCTGCTGGCTGTCGGCGCTGGCACCGGCGCCACCCTGCTGCTGACCGGCGCCGCCCTGCTGGCCCTCGGCACCGCCCTGCTGGCTACCGGCGCTGCCGCCAGCGCCGCCCTGCTGACCGGCGCCGCCTGCTGACCCTGGTTGTTGTCACCCTGAACGGAACCGCCCTGCTGGCCGGCGCCGCCCTGCTGGCCTCCGGGGCTGGCGGGCTGGTTGTCGCCGCCCTCGGGCTTCGCGGAGCCGCCGCCGGCAGCACCACCTGTGCTGTCGGTGCTGCCTGACATCTTGCTGTCGGCGCTGGGGGCGATGGAGCCGCCGTCACTGGTGCTGCCGGCGGTCTGCTTGGTGGCGGGCGTGGTCGAGTCGCCCGAGCCGGAGCCGGAGCAGGCGGCCAGACCGAGTCCGGCGGTGGCGATGAGGAGTGAGGTGGCGAGGGTCTTGGTGGCACGTGTAGCGGTGAATCGCATGAGTTCTCCTTATGCGCTTGCTGGTGCAGTGTCAGTGCGGGATGGCCCGCTCTTGCGGATCCGGAGTCGCCGTCGTCCGTGTTGCTCACGGGGCTCTCTGTGGGAGCTCGACGGCGTCCGTCATGAGTGACGATCGTCATAGACGGCTATGTGGTTGTTCGACAATCCCCGTTGCCGATGGCTCCGAACCTCTTTCGAGACTAACAACAAGAAACGGACCGAAAGGGTGAATCATAGTGACAACGGTCTCTAGTCTGGTGGTCATCGGACTGCTGGGAGGGCTCATCACGGGGATCTCCCCGTGCGTCCTGCCGGTGCTCCCCGTCATCCTCCTCTCCGCGGGAGCGCAGGGCGCACGCGGTGATGGAGGGGGGTCCGACGGCGGCCTCGCCTCCCGCTTCCACCCCTACCTCGTGGTTACCGGCCTTGTGGTTAGTTTCACGGTGTTCACGCTCCTGGGATCGACCCTGCTGAGCCTGCTCCATCTGCCACAGGACCTCATCCGGTGGGTCGGCATCATCATGCTCGCACTCATCGGCCTGGGCATGATGGTGCCGAGGGTCATGGAGGTCCTGGAACGCCCCTTCGCGCGTTTCCAGCGTTTCGGCGGCTCGAAGAACCCCTCCAACGGCTTCCTCCTCGGCCTGGTGCTGGGAGCCGCATACGTGCCCTGCGCCGGCCCGGTCCTGGCGGCCGTCGCTGTGGCGGGTGCCACCGGACGGATCGGCGTCGACACCGTCGCACTGGCCCTGTCCTTCGCCGTCGGCACGGCGATCCCGCTGCTGGCCTTCGCCCTGGCCGGCCGCGGCATCACGGAGCGGATCCGAGCATTCCGTACCCGTCAGCGCGCTATCCGTATCACTGCCGGTGTCGTCATGCTCGGCCTGTCCGTCGCGCTCGTCCTGGACGCCCCCGCGGCTCTCCAGCGTCGCCTGCCCGACTACACGGCCTCCCTTCAGGCCCGTACCGACGAGCTCCTTCACGGCGACTCCTCCTCCGGAACCTGCCGTCCTGGAGCCGCCACTCTCGGTGACTGTGGCCCCCTGCCCGCCATTGATGGCACGGTGGCCTGGCTCAACACGCCCGGTAACCAGCCCCTGACCCAGAAGGACCGCTCAGGCAAGGTCACTCTGGTCGATTTCTTCGCATACTCCTGCATCAACTGCCAGCGCTCGATCCCCGGCGTCGAGAAGCTGCACCAGACCTACGCCGAGTACGGCCTTCAGGTGATCGGCGTCCACTCCCCGGAGTACGCCTTCGAGAAGGAGGTGGACAATGTGCGTGGCGGCGTCGAGCGCCTGGGCATCACTACCCCGTCGCGGTCGACTCCAACCTGACCACCTGGAGCAACTTCAACAACCACTACTGGCCCGCCCACTACCTGGCCGACGCCCAGGGCAACGTCCGTCAGACTCACGTCGGCGAGGGCGGGGAGGCCACGACGGAGAAGCACGTCCGCGAGCTGCTCAAGCAGGCCAACCCGAACGTGAGCCTCCCGGCCCCTGTCTTCTCCGAGGTCGACGACGACGCGGGCACGGACAGTCCCCGCACCCCCGAGACCTACCTGGGATCAAACCGGGCTTCCGGCTTCGCTCAGGGCGCCCTGCAGAAGGGGCGGCACTCCTTCTCCTTCCCCCTCCGACCTCAAGGCCGACACCTTCGCCCTTGACGGCACCTGGAAGGTTGATTCCCAGTCCATCGCCCCGGCCGACGGTCCCGGTCGGCTGCGCCTGTCCTACCGCGGCAAGCAGGTCAACCTCGTCGTCTCCGGGGAGGGCGACCTGACCTGGAGAGTCAACGGGCGCACTCATACCGCCCACGTCTCGGGCGTACCCAACGGGATGGAGCTGGTCCGTACCGACGAGGTGGGCTCGGGTGTGCTCGAGCTTCAGGCGTCGCCGGGCCTGGAGCTCTACTCCTTCACCTTCGGGTGACCCTCCGGTGCTGATGGAGACGACACCCCGGGAAGCTTCCCCGGAGACGAGTCGGGAGACGGTGCGATGATCCTGACGACGCTGGAACCGCGCACTAGGACGCGCACCGCCTGCGCCGCCGGTCTCGCCTACCATTCCCCTGTGACAAGCAGTTCTTGCGGCTCTGAAGAGGAGTGGATCGCTCAGGTGGCCGACGGTGACGCCGACGCCTTCGCCCACCTCTATGACGCCTGGTCCTCTCGCCTGTTCGCGCTGATCCTGCAGATCGTCGTCGACCGTGCCCAGAGCGAGGAGGTCCTCCAGGAGGTATTCCTCGAGGTGTGGCGCACCGCCGGATCGTTCTCTCCGGCTCGAGGCAGCGCCCGGGCCTGGCTGGTGACCATGGCCAGGCACCGGGCGATTGATCGGGTGCGCTCCTCCCAGTCCTCCCGAGACCGGGAGAGCCGGTGGCGTGACTACATGCCCGACGTCGATCTGACGCTTCAGCAGGTCGAGGACAGGATGGAGGGTGAGCAGGTCCGCCGGGCGCTCGAGGCCGTCGGGGAGCCCTACCGCTCCACCATTGAGCTGGCCTACTTCACCGGCCTGACCCACCGCGAGATCGCCCGCCGCACGGGCACGCCGCTGGGGACGGTCAAGACACGGATCAGGGACGGAATGGCACGGTTACGACGAGAGCTGGGGGTGCAGGCATGAAGGACCGCGACGACACGCACGAGGACGCCATCAGCGGTGGTGCCGATATGCCGGGCGCCGCGGATTCCGACGGTGTCCAGGGGGCCGATGATGCCGACACCCGTGAGGCGCTCGACTCCGAGACAGCGGCCCTGCTCGGTTCCTCGCTGAGGCCCGTGGCCCCGCCCGCCGCGATCCGCGCCGCCCTGCTGGAAGCCGTCGCGCGTGAGCCGCAGGCGGGGCAATCGGTCGGTGCTGCCGACAGCGATGACAGGGATGTCGACAGTGACACCGGTGGGACCAGCGGCGCAGCCGCCAGCCGGGGCACTGACTCGGCTGACTCGTCCGTCGTCCCCCTCGATGTGCATCGCAGACGCCGCTCGGCCTGGCGCACCGGCCTGATGCGAGCGGCCGCGGCCGTCGTCCTGCTCGGCGTCGGTATCGGTGTGGGGCGCTGGAGCGCACGGGGCGCGGTTGATGAGGCCATGGACTCCATGGCGGAGTCCATGGCGCCGACCCAGCACTACGCCCACCTCAACCAGGCCCAGGACGTCCAGCGGGTCACCGACACGATGCCGGACGGCCACGTCGCGACTCTCACCTGGTCGCAAGACATGAGCATGACTGCCCTGACCTGCCGGCCGCGATGAAGGACTCGGCCGGCGATCGCAGCCTCCAGGTCTGGCTCAAGGAGGGGGAGCGGACTACCTCGCTGGGCGTCTACGACCCCCGTGACGGAACCGGCTTCTCCTTCCTCGACATCATGCCCAGGCCCGGCCAGCAGATCGTCATCACCATGGAACCAGCAGGTGGATCGCCCCAGCCGACGACGCCGCCCCTGGTCACCCTGCGGGTGAGTGGGGACGCCGAGCAGTCCGGCACCGCGACCGGCTCACCGGCACCCGAGCCCTCCTCGACCCCCGCCGGGGACTCCGCTTAACGGTGTCGAGTGGCTGGCGGGGAGCAAACAGCCCGCGTTTGTGGTGCAGTTAACGCATGAGGTGACTGCAGGGTTCTGGGGCTGATGCTGACGAACGTCAGTGTCGTTCGGTTGATTCCCCGTCCTGCCGCGGTTTGCTGGGAACGGTTCGGAAGGCCGTGAGGACAGGGGAGTTACGGACGTCGAAGTGAGGTGATTTGGGGAGGAGCGGTGAATGCCTCTGCCGCTGTGCGGAAGTCGCTGTTTGTGCTTCTTTTTCTTATCTCAGTTCTGGCGTTTGCCTTGATTCGGGATTCCGACTTCATATCCAATGCGAAGAATCCGGTCCCCTGGTTGATGGCCGGTCTTGGCGTTTTTGGTTACCGGTGATCATTTCGGACTGGGAATGACAAGGAGATACCGCTTCCGTGTCAGAAGTAGTACGGGAAGGGTGACCAGTCGGGGGAACGGCGCTGGAGGAACGCATCGCGCCCTTCGACCGCCTCATCGGTCATGTAGGCCAGGCGCGTGGCCTCACCGGCGAAGACCTGCTGGCCTGCCATGCCGTCGTCGGCCAGGTTGAAGGCGAGCTTGAGCATGCGGATGGCCTGTGGGGACTTGGCCGCCACGATGGCCGCGTACTCCAGGGCTCGCCCCTCGAGCTCGGCGTGGGGGACTGCCTCGTTGACCACGCCCCAGCGCTCGGCGGTGACGGCGTCGTAGGTGCGGGCCAGGAAGAAGATCTCCCGGGCGCGCTTGTCTCCCACTTGGCGGGCCAGGAGCGCTGAGCCGTAGCCGGCGTCGAAGCTGCCGACATCGGCGTCGGTCTGCTTGAAGCGCGCGTGCTCGATGGAGGCCAGGGACAGGTCGCACACGACGTTGAGGCTGTGACCGCCGCCGGCCGCCCAGCCCGGCACGGCGGCGATGACGACCTTGGGCATGGTGCGGATGAGGCGCTGGACCTCCAGGATGTGGAGGCGGCCGGCCCGGGCGGTATCGAGGCGGGCCTGGGCGGCGGCCACATCGGCCTCGTGGCTGTAGACGTCTGCGTCGCCGGTGGTGGCCGTCTTAAGGCCGTCGGGAGCCTGATCATGCTCGTAGCGGTAGCCGTCCCGGCCGCGAATGCGCTGGTCGCCCCCGGAGGAGAAGGCCCAGCCGCCGTCGCGCGGGGGAGGGACCGTTGCCGGTGAGGACGACGGCGCCGACGTCGCCGCTCATGCGCGCGTGGTCCAGGACCCGGTAGAGCTCGTCGACGGTGCGGGGCCGGAAGGCGTTGCGGACCTCGGGACGGTTGAAGGCCACCCTGACCACCGGCAGGTCCTTGAGCCAGGTGCCGTCCGAGTCTCGGGTGCAGCCCCGGTGGTAGGTGACGTCCGTGAGCACCTCTGTCCGGGTCGGCTCCCGCAGGGCATCGGTAGCGGTCTGGGCATGGGTGAAGCCGGGTACCTCCCGCCAGCGGGCGGGATCGAAGATCTCCGAGACGCGGCGCGGAAGCGGGTGGGGCGGGGCGGAGGCGGCACTCATGGCCCCAGCGTAGAGCCGCCGGCGGCAGGCGAGGACGTAGGCGGCCCTGCGCCCTGCTTTCTGTGGTCAGTCGTCCTGTCCGAGCTCAGTTGCCCAGGGCTGCGGCGATGAGCTCGGTACGCGAGGTGTGGCCGAGGCGGTGGAGGACCTCGGAGACGTAGATGCGCACGGTGTTCTCCGAGATGCCGAGCTTGCGGGCGATGCGCCGGTTGGTCAGTCCCTCCAGGAGGCAGGTGTAGACGTCCTGAAGCCGGGGCGGGAGCTCGTGGACCAGCTCCTGGATACGGGCCTCGGCGACGGCTCGGCGCTGCTCGGACTGGTAGGCGTTGACGAGCATCCTCGTGGGGCGTGAGGACATGACCGGTTCCCCGCGGCTGGCGCGCAGGAGCGCGGCGGCGACGTTCTCCGTGCTCTCATCCTTGGTGATGAAGCCGTTGACGCCCTCGGCCAGGGCCTCGGTGAGCATCTCGTCGCGGCTGAAGACGGTGAACATGACAATGGGCATCCTGGGGAAGCGCTCATAAATCGCTCTGGCGGTCTGAGCCCCGTCCATATCCGGCATATCGCTGTCCAGAAGGACGACGTCGATCGGCTGCTGCCCGGTCATGAGCAGGCTGATGGCCTGCCTTCCGCTGGAGGCCGCGGCAACGACGGTAATGGCCCGCTGCGTGTCGAGCTGCTCGGCGAAGGTGGTGCGGATGAGCGGGTCGTCATCGACAATGAGGACCCGCAGGGAACGCAGACTGTGACTAGGCATAAATGGCTCCGTCCGGCGGCGACATGAGGGATCTTGCATTAGTGGTCGGTGTGGCGATCTCGCTCCAGGGAAGGCTGGCAAGAACGGTCCAGGAGGCTCCGATCCGGTTGGAGCTCAGCGTGCCTCCGGCGTTCTCGAAGCGGTTCTGAAGTGCTAATAAACCGTACCCGCCGTGCATCTCCTCGGGCACCTTCTGCTCCCGCCACGGTGAGCTGCAGCTGATGTAGAGCATGTCCTGCTCCTGCTCCACGAACAGGGAGACCAGATCGTGCGGGGCGTTGTACTTGAGGGCATTGAGGATGTTCTCGCGGATGAAGGCGACCAGGAGCCGGCCGGGCTCGGAGCGGTGCAGAGCCGGAATGTCCTCAATGCCGTCCAGGTCGGCGTCGAGGACGATCTCTCGCTGAGACAGTGTGGAGACGCTGGAGTCGACAATCTCCCGAAGGGTGGGCTCCTCCTTGGGCAGCCCCTGGGAGACGGCGAGGTTGTGGATAAGTAGACGCAGATGGGCAAGGGCCTGCTGGGTCCGGTCCTGCAGATCCAGCAGGCGGTCGCGGTCGTCTCCATTGGGGAGACTGATGGAGCGCGAGATAATGAGCATGCGGGTGAGATCGGCGGCCAGGTCGTCGTGGAGGCTGTCCGCAATGTCGCGGCGCAACTGCTGAATGAGCTCGGCGGCGACCTCCTTGGAGTGCTCCGCCTCCCGCTGCATCTCCTCGAGGCGTTCTCTTGTGTTGCGGATCAGGATGCCAATGGAGGCGGAGGTTATTCCCCAAACAACTGTCCAAAATGCCGTTGGAAGAAATGGTATTCCCGAAATTAGTTGAACTAAGAGAAATAAGAGGATCTGAATAAATGCCAGGCGTGCTTTGCTTGCAGCCAGGAGGTCGGTGATGATGATGTAGACGAAGAACCAGGCCCAGATTGGCTGCACTCCCGGTAGGCAAAAGGTGAGTGTGAGTGCGATGCAGTACGGTGTTACTCCGACGCGCCGATCTTTCGTGTAGGCATATGGGATAAAGCAGAGTACCTGGACGGCTTCCCAGAAAACGGATGAGTTTAAGCTGTTTCTGTAAGTTAAGTATGCGATGGTGTCGACAAGAATGACGGGTATGATGGTCAACATAAGGATAGTTCGTCTCAGGTGCGGCAGGAAGTCGTGGAGCCGCATCCAGAGTGTCGAGAGAAAACTATCGTTATGCATTGTCCTTGAAGGTCAGGGGTGGAGTTGTGGAGGTGACTTTTTTGTGTTCTGCGCCTAATGTCGAGAAAATGCTGCCACCCCTAAGGCGCGATGCTTAGGGGTGGTCAGGGGGTGGGTTCAATCAGCTGTACCACCGGTTGTTCTTCCTGTCGCACCACGGGGAGGGGGGGAAGATGCACCAGTCTCGGAACGGCTTGCCGAAGGCGCTCGCTGAGTCGTCCTGTCGTGCGGGGCTGGCGGCCGGTGCGGCGTTTGCGGGTGCGGCGAAGCCCGCCAGGAGGAGGGCGACGAGAGAGATTCGAGCAACGGTTTTCATCAAGGAAACTCCTGTTCAGGGGAGGTGTCAAAGGACAATTTATCCTACCATTCTTGTAGTTCGTGACAAGTATGTATCTTCGACGCCTTGAATGATTCGGTGCTCAACAAAAGATGCCGTAAGGAGTCGTGAAGTACTTCCCGGGTCACGCGGTCGGCGGCCAGGGTGTTCAGAGCAGCTGGCAGGCCCCCGTCCCCGGCCTGGTCACGATGGTGGAGGAGTGCTCGGCCTTCTGCTCGCGGTCCCGATAGGCCTGGAGCCATTGTGAGGCGAAGTCCTCGGCATCGTCGGTCGGAACGAGGGCGTACACCGACCCGCCCCACCCGGCTCCGAAGGAGGAGGCACCGACGGCTCCCATCTCCCGGGCCAGGGACACCATGAGGCGGGTCTGCGGCACCTGGTTGCGCAGACCCTGGTCGGCCAGCTCCTGGGAGCGCTGGAGGACCTCTCCGACGCCGGGATCGGCCGCGGTGATCAGCCGGGCGCCGGCCGGGACCAGCACGAGGGACTCGATGAGGAACTGCTCGATCCGCTCCCGCTCGTAGCCGGGCTCGCACAGCCCTCAGCAGGTCCTGCAGCACGGGGTCTGCGGCCGCCTGCTCGCCGGTGGCGTCCCCGACCAGGTGCCTGACCGCACCGGCCAGGGAGATATCGGTGCGTCCGGTGGCCTGGTTCCATCTGGCCAGCACCGACTGGACGGTACTCGGCCCGCGGTTGTAGTCCTCCAGGGTCGCGCCGGTCTTGTGCGCCAGCACCCCGCTCACACCGATGACGAAGGCCCACTGGGAGGGGAAGGAGATGGTCTGCTCGATGCGCATCGGGTCGAAGCCGGCCAGGAGCAGCCGGTCCCGGGCGCCGCACAGCATGCCGGTGTGGTCCTCGCTCCCGCCGCGGGTGCCCACCCCGCTGGTCCCCGGCAGGTCGCGCCAGCTGCGCCCGCCCTCCACGGCGGCGAGGTAGCCGGCCAGGGACAGCCGGTCGGGCATCGCCTCGTTCCACCGGGGAGCCCGGCTCCAGCCATTGAGATCGGCCAGGCCAGAGCCGTGGCGCACACGAGCGCGGAGGATGAGCTCATCCCAGAGGCCGGCGGCAGGTCGGAGGAGATGGATAGGTGGGCCGCGGCACCGGCCCCGAAGTTGAGGGTCAGCCGGTCCAGGACCGTCTGAAGGTAGTGCCCCCAGTGGCCCGGTTCCAGGCCGGGGTCCACCCCGGCGCGCAGGGTGATGGGGTCGCCGTCGTCGGTAGTGGCGGTCAGGGACGACTGCGGTCCTCGGGCGCGGTGCGCACGCGCCGTGATGGCCCGGTCGACGGCGCCGACCAGGACCGAGCCGCCGGCGTAGTCGGTGTGCTTGCCCAGGACCTCGACGCGTCCGGGTACCCGCCAGGCGGACTCCTCGGGCGCCTCACTCATTACCTGGCACTCTTTCTGGCTCACAGCGATATCTCCATTCCGGTCAGGCGGGCCTCGACCTCGGCGATGTCCTCGCGGCGGGACAGGTCCAGGACCACGCCGGTGGCCGGCAGGACCGACACCGGGCAGCGCAGGGCGCGCACGGCGTCGACGATCTCCAGCTCGCCGCGCGGTGAGGGGATGATCCGGCGGCAGGCGGCGAAGATCTCACTGGTGAATCCGAAGGCGTTCATCGACACCAGTGCATGGGGCCCGGCGGCCCGGACCGCCTCAGGTGAGGGCTTCTCCACGATCTCCGCCAGCAACCCGTCACGGGCGCGCACCAGTGCGAAGGCGGCGACCCTCTCCGCGGGGATGTTGGAGTCCGCCACGAGCGCTGCGCGGTCGAAGCCGGCCAGGGCGGTGCCCCGGTGGCGGGCCAGGTCGTGCAGGGCCCGGTGGGGGTAGTAGTTGTCCCCGTTGACCATGAGGAAGGGCTCGCCGTCCACGGCCGCCTCGGCGGACAGGACGGCGTCGGCCGTTCCCAGGGGCTCTCTCTGGACGGCCAGGTCGATCGTGAGCCGCGTGAGCCCCAAGGAGTTGATGTGACGGCGGAAGTCCTCGTGCTCGGGCCCGACGACCAGGACGGCCCGCTCGATCCCGGCGTCGGCCAAGGCCGCCAGGCTGTAGTCGATGAGCCGGTGCCCGCCGATGGGCATGAGGGCCTTGTAACCGCTGGCGGCGGCTACGGCCTGCTGGGAGGTCAGGTCGGAGCCGGCCGGGCCGGCCGCCCGCATGCGGGTTCCCAGGCCCCGGGCCAGGACGACGGCGGTGCGGGTCTGGCCTGCTGCGTCAGTCATATGGATCCTCTTCTCCTGCTCGTCTCAGGTGTCCAGGCCGTCGTGGCACGACGTCGCCTTGGACAGTCCTGTCTCGCGGGCCAGGTGGGTGCGTGACAGGGAGGGGCTCGTCTGAAGGCGGTGCAGAATGAGTGACATGTTTGAGATGCGCACGTCGGCGTGAGCCTTGGGATCCCTGCGCTCCCAGGGTGCTGGGGGATCCCCAGGGGCCCGGGCTGTCCACCGGGATCCATCCTGCAGCCGGCACGCCAGCCTCCTCCCGCATTGGCACTCTGGTGGCCTTCTGGGCCGTGTTCGCGCCTCTCAAGCCTAGTGATGCGGGCCGCTCTTGGGGGCCGCGCGGGGTGGGTGGTCCGTGGTGTCGGTGATACCCCCGTCTCCGTCCTCCGGCGGAACGTCAGTGCGGGGGAGGCGGGCCGCAAACCGCCTGCTGTCCCGGCTCCGAGTACAACCCGGACGATAATGTGATGTTCTTCACTTTGATTGGGGTCGTGGGGGCCCGGTTGCAGATGTGCGAGTAATTAGTTATGTGACCTTCCTGTGATGTTGATGAGGGTGGTTCATGTGAGCCCTCGTTATCCGTAGTCTTTCCAAGCGTTTCTAGGGTTGTGGGCGGTGAGGGTCGCTTCGGCGAGCGCGGTGATCCTCATCCTGTTCCCAGGGCGTGTCCTCAACCACGCTCATGTGCGTGTCAAGGCCCAAAGACCCGTGAATTCGCGGATTCTGGGGTGTCTTCCGATTGACCGTTTGACTGCATCGCATCACCATAAAACGAGGGCTCGCGGCCGTCTTAAGGCCCCGGAAGCGGTTTTCACAACGTCGTCTTCCGGGCCGTGTAGCGGGCAGGTCCAGGAGCTAGATCGTGAGGAGTGCTGTGAAAGTCATTGAAGCCAGTCATGTCTACAAGGTCTTCGGGCGGCGACCGTCCGACGGCGTTAAGAAGCTCAAGGCCGGAAGGACACGGGACGAGCTGAGGAAGTCGGGGCAGACGGCCGCCGTCATCGATACCTCCTTCGACGTCGACAAGGGCGAGATCTTCGTCGTCATGGGTCTGTCGGGCTCCGGCAAGTCCACGCTCATCCGCATGGTCAACGGCCTGCTGCCCATGACCGCGGGCAGCATGACCCTCTACGGGGACGACCTGGCCGACATCTCCAAGCCGAAGCTGCGCGACCTGCGCCGCAAGCGCGTGTCCATGGTCTTCCAGAACTTCGCCCTCCTGCCGCACCGCACGGTGGGTGAGAATGTCGCCTACGGTCTGGAGGTCCAGGGAATGGGGCGCTCCGAGCGCGAGCGCCGGGCCGAGGAGGCCCTGTCCATGGTGGGCCTGGAGGGCTGGGGCGGCTACAAGCCCGGCGAGCTCTCCGGAGGGATGCGCCAGCGCGTGGGCCTGGCCCGGGCGCTGGCCGCCGAGACCGACATCCTGCTCATGGATGAGGCCTTCTCCGCACTCGACCCGCTGATCCGTCGCGAGATGCAGGACCAGCTCATCGACCTGCAGGGCAAGCTCGGCAAGACGATCCTGTTCATCACCCACGACCTCAACGAGGCCATGCGGCTGGGGGACCGGATCGCGATGATGCGCGACGGGCGCGTCGAGCAGGTCGGCACCGCCGAGGAGATCCTGCGCGACCCCGCCTCCGACTACGTCTCGCGGTTCGTGGCGGATGTCGACCGCACCCGGGTCCTGACGGCGGGCTCGATCGCGGAGCCGCCCTACGCGATCCTGGGCTCGGACCGCAGCCCGCGTGCCGCTCACAAGCTCCTGAGGGAGAACCAGCCCTCATGGCTGCTGGTGCAGAACCGCGACCGCACGCCCTTCGGATACGTCTGGGAGGACGACGTCGCCCGCGCGGTCAAGGAGGGCTCCGACATCCTGCCGCTGTCCACGGTCCACGAGATGCCGGTCGTGTCGCACACGACCCCCGTCAACGAGCTGTTCTCCTACGCCGCGCAGCACGCCGCCCCCATCGTCGTCGTCGACGACGACGGACGGGTCTCCGGCGTCATCCCGCGCGTCACGCTGCTGGCGGCCATCAGTGAGCAGGCCGTCGAGGCCAGCGAGACCAACGAGTCCGAAGGAGCCGACGCCTGATGATTTCCTCACAGACCCCTCTTCCCAAGATCCCTCTGGGCTCCTGGGTCGAGACCTTTATCAACTGGATCCAGACGCATCTGCACGGCTTCCTGGGTCTGATCTCCCAGAGTGGGACCTCGGTCAATGACGCCCTCGTCAACGTCCTGCTGGCCATCCCACCGCTCGTGATGGTGGTGGTCTTCGTCCTGATCGCCTGGCTGGCGAAGTCCTGGAGGCTGGCCGTGGGGACCGCCGTCACCTTCCTGCTCATTATCTCGATGGGCCAGTGGACCAACGCGATGGAGACTCTGGTCCTCGTCACCCTGGCCACGGTCACCGCCCTCATCTTCGCCATCCCCTTGGGGATCTGGGCCGCCCGGAACAAGTACGTCAGCGCGCTGGTCCGCCCGGTCCTCGACCTCATGCAGACTATGCCGGCCTTCGTCTACTCATTCCCTCGGTGCTGTTCTTCTCCATCGGCGTGGTTCCCGGCATGTTCGCCACGCTCATCTTCGCGATGCCCCCCGGGGTGCGCATGACCGAGCTGGGCATCAAGCAGGTGGATAAGGAGACCGTTGAGGCGGGGCGCTCCTTCGGAGCGACCGACTGGCAGATCCTCAAGGGCATCCAGCTTCCGCTGGCCGTCCCCACGATCATGGCAGGCGTTAACCAGGTCATCATGCTGGCGCTGTCGATGGCCGTCATCGCGGGCATGGTCGGTGCTGACGGTCTCGGGAAGGAGGTCGTCAAGGCGCTCGCGACGATCGATATCGCCAAGGGCACCGAGGCGGGTCTGTCCATCGTGTTCCTGGCGATCTTCCTGGACCGGGTGACCGCGGCCCTCGGGGCACCGCGGGAGGAGGGCTCGCTGCTCTCGTTCCTCAAGAAGCGGTGACCCATGACTCGACGACGCTTTTCCGCTCCGCCCTCGCAGGCGGCAGGCGCACACCGAAGGAATGCTATGCAGGCCTCCCGTCGTACCTTCACCACGGCTCTCGCCTCCCTCATGGCAGGAGGTGCGCTCGCCGCCTGCGGCCGAGGCTCGGGTGGCGGTAAGACACTCCGACTCGGCTTCATCCCCCTCCTGGAGTGACGGTCTGTCCATGACGCATCTGGTGAAGACCCAGCTCGAGAAGGCCGGGTACCGGATCAAGCTGACCGACCTGAGTGAGGCGGGGCCTCTCTACGCCGGGCTCAGCCAGGGGGCGGTTGACCTCTACCCGTCGGCCTGGCCGGACGTCACTCACAAGGAGTACATGGACAAGTACCGCAAGTACATCGAGGACCTGGGGACCTACTACGACGCCGCCAAGCTGACCTGGGCGGTTCCCGTCCTACTCCTCAATGAAATCGATCGAGGACATCAAGCCCCACGCCTCGCAGATCGGCAACAAGATCATCGGTATCGAGCCGGGCGCGGGCCTGACCAAGGTGTCGCAGGAGGACGTCATCCCCGACTACGGCCTGGGGGACATGAAGTTCCTGACCTCCTCCACCACCGGGATGCTGGCAGAGCTCAAGAAGGCGGTCGACGCGAAGAACGAGATCGTCGTCACCCTGTGGCACCCCTTCTGGGCGAACACCACCTATGACATGCGGGACCTGGAGGATCCCAAGGGTGCGCTCGGCAAGGGGGAAGGGCTTCACTTCCTGGGACGAGAGGGATTTGCGCAGGAGTACCCCGAGATCGCGAAGTGGCTCGGCTCCATCAAGATGGATGAGGCCACCTACGGCAGCCTCGAGGACCTTGTCGTCAACACCTACGGCGAGGGAAAAGAGGACGAGGCCGCCACCGCCTGGTCCAAGGAGCACCCGCAGTACGACTTCAAGAAGTCCTGACGTCGGACGGCTGTGAGTCCGCCGCTCAGCCCAGGGCCTGCGAAAGGTGGGTGGGGCGGCGGGCCGCAGGGCGGGCGCGGGTGCGGTCTAGTGCGGAGACAATTCGCGCGGCCGCGACCAGCGCCACCACGACTCGCAGGTCGGGCTCCTACCGGCGCATCCCTTTAGTCGTCGATGCGGTTGCCATCCTCGTCGAGGTAGTAGCCCTCGTCGTCGATCGGCCGGAAGGTCATGCGGCCGTCGGCGATCTCCTCGGCGAAGTGATCCCGGGTCATCAGCCGGGTCCGGCGGCCGCGTTCCCTCATCTCCTCGTAGGACAACGGCTTCTTCCACGGCTGTTCCAACGTGCACGTGATGAGCATGAACAGCGCCCACGTGAGAAGAGTCAGGTGAGTGAGGGCGTGCGGTACGAAGACCATGGCCGCCAGTGCTCCGCCGATGGCCGGGCAGATGATGGCGGCCACGGTCCGCTGTGTCGCGTTCATGTCGTTGGTGCGCAGAATGCGCATGGTCAGACGCATTGAGAAGGCGTCGAGCACCTCGCGCACCGCGGTCGCCAGGATGGCGAATCCCGTCACCTGGTCGGAGACGAGTCCGGCGTCGGTGAGGGCGGACCAGACGGCCACGACCGCCCCGAGTGCGATTGCCTCGAGAATGCCCAAACCGATCCGTCCATACACCACGCCCCACAGAGGGACGGCCGGTTTCCAATGCTGATGGTCGGGTACATGAGAAGTGCCGCCGCTCATGTGCTCCTCCTGCTGCCTCTCAGCTCATGGGCGTCATAAACCCACCCTAACGGAGGTGCGAGTGGCGTTGCAGTTGAGGAACGTTGGGACCCGATGCCCCCTCGGTGATCACGCCCCTGAGTGACTCAGCGCGATTCGGCTGAGCTCGGGGAGGAACCTGCGGCCGTCGCGGAAATCAGCGGTGACGTACTCCGGCGGGATCGGCTGGGGCTGGTGAATGCGCTCCTGAAGGGCGTCGTAGCCCAGCGAGGTGTCCCACGGCCTCTCGATGAGGGCGACGAAGGCCATGAACGGCAGCCACGTGAGAACCGTCAGCATCGTCGTCGACGCCGGAGCGACGAGCCGGCCGGCCAGGAACCCTGCGACCGCAGGGCACAGCACGGCAACGAGAGTCAGCAGCAGACCGTTTGCATCCCGGGAGCGCCAGGCCCGCATGATGAGCCGGTGGGCGGAGACGTCGATGACCTCACGCACCGTCACCGCCACCAGGGAGAACAGGACTGCCCGCCCGAGCCCCAGACCGGCACCGGTCAGGACGGACCATACGCACACGATGGCGGTCAGCCCGATGACCCCGGGCACTCCGAGGACCAGGCGGCCCAGCACCATCGCGGAGACGGGTGTGACAGGTCTCCAGTGGCCGCCTCCGGTGCCGCCCCGTTCTGTACCACCCTCGCCCATGGCATCCCTTCTGTCCGGTCTGATCCTGCATTCAACCGTTTGACTCATTCTACAAAGCCTGTCGGAGGTGTCTCGTACGATCGACCGTAGTCGGCCGCGGTGCGGGGTGTGCCTTGCCGTCATCCCGCCTCACCGCGCCGAGAGGACTCTCATCACCGCGCTCGCCGCCCCGATCCCACCGTCCTGGCCGGCCTCACGGGCCGCACCTCCTCGAGGAGTCCGCGCCCCTGCCCGGGGCGCCGGTGCGTAGCGGACTGACCGACGACGTCGGGTGATACTCGTCGAGCACTCGTCGAGGTGGGCCCCGCCACCCTTGTTCCGGTTC
>BNJU01001051.1_pt1 | contig 85044 bp, 98 predicted proteins | sample 8539281 | NCBI WGS metagenome assembly BNJU01 (sample SAMD00202456, study PRJDB9452) | human saliva metagenome | isolation source: human saliva | place: Japan
GCTGATCTCGGTGTCCAGGGATGGACAGCAGCGTGCGACGCGACGGCGTGCGTCGAAACAGCCTTCGGCCACCACCCAGCGGATGAGGTGCTGGATGAGGGTCTTGGGGATGCCGGCATTGACGCCGTAGTGGGCCATCTGGTCGCCCACCCCGAAGGTGCACCAGCCAGGGCGAGCTCGAGAGGTCCCCGGTGCCCAGGACGATGCCGCCGCGGTGGTTGGCGATGCGGAAGAGGAGATCGGTGCGCAGGCCCGCCTGGACGTTCTCGAAGGTGACGTCGTGAGGTCCTGCTCGCTCGCTCCCTCCGGCAGGACCCCGGTGCGGGCGTACTCGCCGTAAGGGTGGCCCATCTCGGTGAGCATCTGGTGGCGGTGGCCCGGATGTCGAGCTCCTCGAAGTGCAGCCCAGGCCGATCGGCGAGGTCCTCGGCGTTGCGGCGCGTGCCGGCGCTCGTGGCGAAGCCGGGCATGGTGATGGCGTGGATGTCGGAGCAGGGCCGACCCAGGCGGTCCATGGCGCAGGGCGGCCACGATGAGGGCGTGGGTGAGTCCAGGCCGCCGCCGACGCCGATGACGATCTTGGGGTTGCCGATGGCCCCCAGGCGCTGGACGAGTGCGGCCACCTGGATGTTGTAGGCCTCGCAGCAGTCCTGGGCGAGTCGGGCCGGGTCGTCGGGCACGAAGGGGAAGCGGTCCACGCGGCGGCGCAGGCCGATGTCGTGCGCGGGGCGGCCAGGTCGGCGGCGCCGATCCGGATGCGCCGGAAGGCCGCCGGGTCGGTGAAGGTGGTGGCCGCGGTCGGGGCGCCGGCGACCGGGGAGCTCAGGGTGCGGGCGTTGTCGGCGAAGGTCCCCTGGCGCAGGCGCTCGGCGCGCAGGCCCTCGATGTCGATCGTCGACGACGAGGCGCACGGACCGTCGGGAAGCGCTCGGTGGAGCCGAGCAGCTCGCCGTTCTCGTAGACGAGGGTCTGGCCGTCCCAGGCCAGGTCCGTGGAGGGACTCGCCCTGCCCGGCGGCGGCGTGAGACGTGGCGGCCAGCCCCCGGGCCGAGGAGGAGCGGGCCAGCAGCTCACGGTCCTCGGCCCGCCCCACCGTGATGGGCGAGCCGGAGGTTGACCAGGACCGTTGCCCCGGCCAGCGCCGCCAGCGACGACGGCGGGACGGGCACCCACATGTCCTCGCAGACCTCGACGTGGAAGGTCAGGCCGGGGACGTCCTCGACCTCGAACAGGAGGTTCGCCCCGAAGGGGACCCGGGCTGCCGTCTCGGACGCCAGAGCCGTCGCGCTCTCGGTCCTCAGCGCCGTCGGAACCGCTGCGCACACCGGGCAGCTCGATGCTCTCCACCCCGGCGGGCAGGGGCGTCGCCGGGGGCGAAGTGCCGCTTCTCGTAGAACTCCCGGTAGGTGGGGCAGGTGGGACTTGGGGCGACGCCGCACCCGCCCGCCCTGGATGACCAGGGCGCAGTTGTGAAGGCGGTCGCCCAGGCGCAGGGCGCGCCGACGACGAGTGCGGCAGGAGACCGGCGCTGGCGGCGCGCAGGGTCTCGATGGCGGCGAGCACGTCCGGACAGCGGGACGTCCGGACAGCAGGAGGTCGTCGATGGCGTAGCCGGTCAGGCACAGCTCGGGGAAGGCGGCCAGGCAGACGCCGTCCTCGGCCAGGGTGCGGGCCTGCTCGATGATGGCGGCGGCGTTGGCGGCCGGGTCGACGGGCACCACCGGCAGGGTGACGGCGGCGACGCGGGCGAAGCCCTGGTCGTAGGCGGAGAGGAACTCGATGTCGGTCGCTGGAGCAGTCACGGCGTTGGTTGCGGCGTCATTCACGGTGTCGGTCACGGCTCGATCCTCCCATCGCCGGCGCCTTGCCGCGAGAGCGCCGCCCCGTGTCACGGCCGGGAACGCTCCCTGCTCCGGGCTCCGGCCGATGGGCGCCGCCACGCACTGCGCCTGCCACGTCACCCGTGGAACCAGTGGCGAGGTGGGCGCAGCCCATCGCTCACGCGTGGACCCGAGGCGCCGCCTGGAACCGATGGCAGCAGGGACAGGGCATGCGTCAGGAGAAAACGAGTGATGGACAGACGAGCGGGAGAAGCATTGAGGAGAGCGAAGGACAGCCATCACCTTCTTCTACGAGGGCCGAAGACGTCGACGTCCTCGGACGATGTCGGTAGTCGTGAGTCTCGGTACGGGTCGTGTTACCGAGCGCTAAAGAGTCTCCGGAGGACTGTCACGGCCCAGGCCGAGTCGTCGGACCCGCCCGGGCAGGCTGAGAAACAGTCAGTACTGGGCGGGGGCGGGCTCGTCGACATCGAGGGCACCAGGCTCCGACGTAGACCAGGAACATGGGGCCGGGCAGGAAGCTGGCCAGGATCACCCGACGCGCACCGCGGTCACGGGCATGTTCCAGGCCTCGGCCAGACCCCGCAGACACCCGCCGAGAATGCGGTGCTCACGGGAACGGCGGGGCAGGGAGTCGCGGAGACGGAAGAACTCGCCCGTCCGACCGGAGGCGGAGCCCCCGCCCTCGGGCGGGCGGACTGGCTGAACTGACCGGGGGTACTGCTGCTGCGTCGCGGCAACAGTCTGGGACGATGAGGGCCCGCCACCGACTATCGGGGAGCACCCTGAGACGTCCCCGATGCTGATCGGGAATGACCCCGGGTGCTTGCCCGACGTCGAGGGGCCGCGTAACTCATACCAGCTAACGCGCGTTATCGGATCGGCGTGGAAACGGGGCGGCAGCCCCTGAGCACCACCCGACCCTGCAACGGCGCCCGCCCTCGTTCACGCCGAGCCCGCTTCCCGGAGGACAGCACATGAGTCGGACCACCCGAGCACTCAGCGCCCTGACCGCCTTCTGCCTGCTGGCAGCCGCCTCTACGCTGACCTCCATGCCCGCAGCCGCCTCCGGCCAGGCCCGACCGGCCTCCGTCGCACCGAACGCACCAGCCGCACCGGCGCCGCCGAAGGCCGACCAGTCCGGCGAGCGGTGGCGTCCGCAGACCACTACACCCCCCAGAAGAACTGGATGAACGACCCCAACGGACTCGTCTACTACGACGGCGAGTACCACATGTTCTACCAGTACAACCCCGAGGGCTCGGACTGGGGCAACATGTCCTGGGGCCACGCCGTCTCCAAGGACCTGGTCCACTGGCAGGAGCTGGGGGTGGCGATCCCGCACACCTCGCAGTACGGGGTGTTCTCCGGATCGGCGGTCATCGACACCAAGAACACCTCCGGCCTGGGCAGCCCGGACAACCAGCCATGGTCGCGGTGTGGACGCGGGCCGACGTCGGCGGCAACCAGTCCCAGTCCCTGGCCTACTCCCACGGACAAGGGCCGCACCTGGAACCTGTACAACAACGGGGACCCGGTCCTGGACATCGGCTCCAAGGAGTTCCGCGACCCGAAGGTGTTCTGGGACCAGACCTCCGGGCGCTGGACCATGGTGGTCTCCCACGCCACCGAGCACCGGGTCTCCTTTACTCCTCCCCGACCTCATCCACTGGACCGAGCAGTCCAGCTTCGGTGGGGAGGGCATCACCTCGGCGGTGTGGGAGTGCCCGGACTTCTTCCCGCTGCCGGTCGACGGCAGCTCAAGGAGTCAAGTGGGTCCTCGTGGTCACGGTGGCCGACTCCGCCCAGTACTTCGTGGGCAGCTGGGACGGCACCACCTTCACCCCGACGAGATCCCCACTACACCGGCGATGAGGGCACGACCCTGGCCGACTTCGAGAACGGCTACGCCGGCTGGAAGGCCGACGGCGCCGCCTTCGGCTCGGGCCCGCCACCGGGGACCTGCCCGGGCCACCAGGGCAAGGCCTACGTGGACTCCTTCGGCAGCGGCGACGCCGACACCGGCACGCTGACCTCGGATGAGTTCACGGTCTCCTCGTCCTACATCAACCTGCGCACCGCCGGGCAAGCACCCCCTACAACCCGCAGGCCACCGGCGACAACGGCGGCGGCAGGCTCCTGGCCGCTTCGACGGCTCCCTGGGAGGGCTGGACCGTGGAGGGCAACGCCTCGGGGCCACGCCACCTCAGGCGCCACCCCGGCCAGCAGCCGCTGGTCAACCACTCCAGCGCCGGGCTGCTCCAACACCTATCTCGACGCCGCCACCGGGCAGGGCTCGGATGCCACTACCGGCACCGCGACCTCGCCGACCTTCACCATCGACTCCCCCACTCAACCTCCTCGCGGCGGCGGCAACAACCCGCGCCCGAGGGCGGCGCCGACGGGGCTCCGGGTGAGCGTCGTCGAGCTGGTCGTCGACGGCAGGCGGTGCGCTCGGCCACCGGCCGCAACCTGGAGGAGCTCAACTGGCAGAGCTGGGACGTCAGCGATCTCAAGGCGCAAAATCCGCCCAGATCGTCGTCACCGACACCGCCACCGGTCCCTGGGGACACATCCTCCTGGACGAGGTGCGCGCCTCGGACAAGAAGGCCTCCCCATCGCGGACAACACCTCCGTCAACCTCGTCGTGGACGGCAAGGTCGTCGCCTCCGCCACCGGCAACAACTCCGGGACCCTGGAGTGGACGAGCATGGACGTGGCGGCCTACAAGGGCCGCAGGCCCGGCTCGTCATCGAGACCACAACGGCAACGCCGAGGACTGGGGAGTCACCTCATGGTCGACCAGATCCTCCAGTCGGACACGAGCCTTCTCCGGGGCCGACGTCGTCCCGCGCCTGGACTACGGCAGGACTACTACGCGGCCGTCACCTGGGACATGACGTCCCCAACGGCAAACGCGCTACCAGGTGGGCTGGATGAGCAACTGGGCCTACGTGCGCGACCTGCCCATCACCACCTGGCGCACCGCCATGTCCACGGTGCGCGAGATGGGACTTGACCGGGTGAACGGCAGCTGCGCCTGACCGCTCAGCCCGTCACCGCCCTGGAGTCCCGAGCGCACCGGCCAGGAGCTCACCCGGATCGGACACCGACATCCCGGCGGGCGACACCTCCTCGGCCAGGCCGCTCAGGGCACCTCCCTGGACATCAGCGTGGACCTGAGCCCTGGCGCCTCCTCCTTCGCCGGTCTCAAGGTCCTCGACAACGGCGAGCAGTACACGCTCATCGGCTACGACTCCCAGGCCAAGCAGCTCGTCGTGGACCGCACCCACTCCGGGGTCACCGACTTCTCCCGAAGTTCCCGGCCCGGTCCACCGCGCCGCTGTCACCGGACAGCAAGGGACAGGTCCACCTGCGCATCATTGCTGACGCCCACCCCGTGGAGGTCTTCGCGGCCGACGGCACTCCGGTCATCACCCAGACCGTCTACCCCCGAACAGGACGCCACGGGGGTCTCGCTCTACGCCGAGGGCGGCACGGCGCATCTGGGTTCCCTGAGCCTGTGGCACCTGGGTTCCGTTCAGGACGCCGGCGCCCCGGCCGAGGGCCCCGACTCCCCCGGGGCCGGCAAGCCCGCCGTCCAGGGACCGGCCCGCGGCCAGGCGAAGGCGGCTGCGGCGTCGGCGAGCCCCCACCACCGCGGTGGCCGGCAGAGTGCCTCCGCCCGGTTCCCGCTGGCCCGCACCGGCACCTCCCTGACCCTGGGCGCCCTGGGGCGGCTGCCGCCGCGACCGGCGCTCACACGCTGCGCCTGCGCGTCGGCACTCCTGAGCGGCAAGGCCTCCCTCACGGCCGGGGACCTTCCCCTGCGGCCGGGGACATTCGACACCGTCGGGGACATTTCGTGCGGTCAGGGGACGTTCGACGCCGTCGGGGACCGGAATCCTGTCCCCGACGGCGCAGCATCGTCCCCGCCGGGAGGGTCTCCGCACCTGCATCGCGCACAATGTCCCCGGCCGCAGAGGCGGTGAGACGCACCGTCAGGCCGAGGAGCGACGGATGATCGTGCCCGGCAGGAGCGTCTCAGCGGGCACCTCCTCGCCCTCCATGAGGGCCAGCAGGTGGGAGACGGCCACCTGGCCCCATCTCCTCGAAGGGCAGCGCAACCGTCGTCAGAGCCGGATGGACCTGGTCGGCGATGAGCTCCTGGTCGTCGATCCCGATGACGGCCACGTCCTCACGCACCCTCAGCCCCTGTTCACGGATCGCGGCATAGGCCCCCATCGCCATGCGGTCGTTGCCGCACACCAGCCCGGTCAGCCAGGGGTGGTCCGTCAGGAGGCGGGAGGCGGCGGCGTACCCGTCCCGAGTGGTGCCATGGCCGACGGCCACGTGAACGGTGCTCCAGGGGATGCCGGCCTGCTCCAGGTAGGTCCGGCAGCCGACGCGCCGCCCCGGAGCGGCCTCACCGTCGTTGGGGTCGAGCTCGATGACGCCGATGTCGCGGTGGTGGCCCTCCAAGAGCGCCTGCGCAGCCAGGCGCCCCATCTGCTCCTCGTCAGGGCGCACGCAGGGAAGGCCGGAGACCGGGTCGATGCAGTGGACCAGGACGGTGGGGATCTCGCGGGCCTGCGCCGGCATGCGAACCCGGCAGTTCCAGCCGGTGGCGTAGATGATCCCCTCGACCCGGGACTTCAGCAGCGTCTCGAAGGCCTCGCCATCCACGGTGGCCTCCGTCGAGGTCGGCACGATGAACAGGGTGTAGCCGGCGGCCCGGACGCTGTCCTGGATCCCGCGGATCGTGGCGGCGGCAAAGGGACTGGTGACGATCTCGGAGACCAGGCCGATGAGGGAGGACCGGCGCGAGGCCAGGGCCCGTGCCCCGCCGTGCGGGCGGTAGCCGAGCTCGGCAGCCACCTGCTGGACGCGCTCGCGGGTCTGCGGTGGGATACGAGCCCCGTCGCGGTTGTTGAGCACGAAGGACACCGTCGTGCGCGAGACGCCGGCCGCCTTGGCCACGTCCGCCATCGTGGTCCTGTAGGTGTCGCCCACCCGCTCTCCTCCCGGCCCTCCGACTGCGCCGCCACCTGCACACCCCGTTGGGTTCCGGCACGTGCACCACCTGGCGTCCTGACGGCAGTCTGCCAGGACGACGGCGCAGCGCATAACCCCGAGCGCCGGCAGGCGGGTCATGAGGCAGCGCGCCCGGCCCCTGTGCGCCGCGCCACCCTCCGGTTAGGCTATTTCTCATGACGACCTCCCCCACTCCCAACTTCACGGTGCGCGCTGTCCTGTGGGACATGGACGGCACCCTCATGGACTCCCAGCCCTTCTGGGACGAGGCATTCATCCACCACTGCCAGGCCCTGGGCGGCGACCCGCGCCCCGAGCTCGTCGCCCAGATGACGGGAGCCTCGATCCGTCAGGCCCGCGAGCTCATTGCCGCCACCGGCGCCACCCGCTCCTGGGACGATCCGGCCACGCAGGAGGTCTTCGAGGCGATCGCGCACGACGTCGAGGCCTCCGTGAGCGCCGCCCCTCCCCTGCTGCCCGGAGCGCTGCGGATCACCTCAGCACTGTCGGAGGTGGGGCTGGCCCAGGGATCGTCTCGGCCTCACCGCGCCGGATCGTCGAGAAGGTGGCCTCCGCGCTCGGCGACGTCTTCGCCGTCCTGGTCACCGGTGACGACGGCGTCGGGGCCAGCCCGATCCGCTGCCCCTACGCCACGGCGGTCGAGCGCCTCGACCTGCGCCCCCAGGACTGCGTCGTCGTCGAGACTCCCCACGGGGCGGCCTCGGCCCGGGGCAACGGGATCCACGTCGTGCAGATCGGGACGACCAGCACTCCCCGGCCGACCCCGGCCTCGTCGTCGTCCCGGACCTGGCCTCGATCACCCCGCACCTGCTGCTGTGGGCGGACCGCTGAATCGGGCCGGAGTCAGGCCGGCCACCCGCTCACGACCGGCGCCCGCGGACAGGACCGGCTCGGGAACACGAGGTTCCCGAGCCGGATGGGATGGATAGGGATTCTGATGAGGATTCGTGGAGGCGCCGAGCCCAGGGCGACGCAGTCGCCTCTGACCGTCAGGCGGCCTTGGGGCGCTGAGGGGTCTCCGGGGTCTCCTGGACCTCCCACTGGCTGCGCAGGCAGTCGGCGTAGAGGCGGATCTCCGCCACCAGGTCGGTGGACAGGGACTCCGCAGCGGCCGTCCCGGGCGTCGTCGAGCACAGCCACTGCAGCTGGAGGCCATCGATGAGGGCGACCAGGCTGCGCGCCACGAGGCGCGAGGGCATCTGCGGGTCCACGAGCCCGGCGGTCTTGCCGGCCTCGAAGCTGGACTCGAAGCGCTCGACGGCGCTGTTGAGGTGGTTGGCCATCCACCGGTGCGCGGGGTGCTCGGCATCGAGGACCGAGACCGCCGTCGCGGTGTAGATCGCCGTGAGGTCCCGGTGGGCGACGTTGCGCTCGAGCAGCTCGATGTAGCGCTCCAGCAGGGCCCAGGGTTGCTGTCCAGGTCGGAGACACCCGCGACGTCGAGGGTGTCCAGGTTGCCGACGGTGTCGACGGGGCCGCCGCAGCGTCGCCCTCGACGGCCGGGGACTCACGAGAATGCTCAGGGCGTCCTCGCGGTCACGGCGCTCCAGCACCTTGCAGAAGAGCTCGTCCTTGGAGGAGAAGTGGTGCAGGAGTCCGGCCTTGGAAATGTCTGCCGCGTTGGCGATGTCGGCCAGGGAGGTGCCGGCATACCCGTGCTCTCCGAAGAGAACCACGGCTTCATTGAGGATGCGTGCTCGCTTGTCCTCGCTGCCCGCTCAGGGGGCGCCCGGGTCCGCGCCGCCTCAGCCGGGGCAGCTTGGGGCGAAGTCGGGTACTGACAGTGTTCATGGCGGCATCATGGCACCTTCCAGTAAGGGAATTGCAAGGCAGAAAGGCCCTCATCGGAATAATCCGCCTCAAGTGTGACCTCCACGTGCCCTCCCCGTGACGTGAGTGACGACTTGGTCTCGGTTTTCACACCATTAACCGGCTCCTACCAGCACAGAGTTCCCTCGACCGCGCGGTCTGTTGGGGCTGCTGGGATTGCTGGCCGCCACAACCTCCCGTCGCCACCCAGACTCTTTTGTGATTTCATCCAGGTTCGCGGTGCAGTACCCTGATGGTCACAGTTGCATAACACTTGCGAGATTCTTGTTTCCGGTTCAAATACATACCGCGAGCCTCCCTGACAGCCGGCCACCACCTCCGCCAGGGGCCACCGAGGCGCATCGTGTACGCATGCACATGCACACTCAGTGCATTACACTCACTCCATGACCGTTCTTGCCGGCCTGCTCGACCAGCTCGACCTCAGCGACGAGGAGCTCGCGGACGCGATGCGCGAGGCCACTGCCCGCACGTCGCAGGGCGGCGTCGGCCCGGTGTCCGCCGGCATGACCGACTTCCTGGCCCGAACCACCCCTCGCGGCCGCAGCAGGACCACAGCCCGCACAGTGGAGCGCATCCTGTCCGATCGCACGTACGCCGAGCAGCTCACCGCCCAGCATGAGGCCGTCCAGGCGGCCTGCACGCTGGCGCGCTCCCTGAGCACCCGCCAGGTCGCCACCCTCCTCGGCCGGACAACGACGACGATCACCCGCGCGGCCGGGCGCACCCTCTACGCCTACCGCGAGGGGCGGTCGCTGAGATTCCCCACGTGGCAGTTCCATGAGGGCCGCCCGATCCCGGGCCTGGCAACGGTGGTGCCCGCCCTGCGCGAGGGGCTGACGCCGGCCACCATCGAGGCGCGGATGACGACGTCGGATCCCGAGCTGCTCGACGGGGCGACACCCGCGCAGTGGTTGATCGCCGGCGGGGACCCGGCGGCGGTCGTCCAGCAGCTCTCGGATGCGGACCACCGGTGAGTCCCCGACCGAAGAATCCTCCACAGCCGCCGTCGACGCTCCACACCCGCCCGGAGGACATCGTGACGGTGGAGCACGCCGAGCTCGCCCGCGTCGCCTTCGCGCTCAGCCTCACCCCCTGCCGTGGGGCGAGCTGCGGACCTGGGGGCCGCACCCGCGATGCCGCTGGGATCCGCACCCGCTGCCGACGGGGGAGCATCCGGAGCACGGGGTCCTGTACACCGCCGGCGACTTGCTCACGTGCGTCGCGGAGGTCTTCGCCGATACCCGCGTCATCGACACGCGCAGCGATATGCCTCTTCTGCAGGTCTGGGAGGCGACTCGTCCGCTGCGCCTGCTCGATCTCACCAGCACCTGGGCGCTGCGCAACGGAGCCCTCGGTCAGCCTCGACAGCGCCCCGCGCTCGACATGCCGAGCCTGGGCGCGAGCCATCCGGATTCAGCTGCCCGACATCGACGGTCTGCGCGCCCGCTCGACGATGACCGGGGCGAGATGACAGTGCTGTTCTCCCCGCGCGCGACAGCCTGCCGACCCTGCCCCGGGACACCGCCCCGCTGGCCGACGCCACGCTCTACGCCCTGCTGAAGGCGCTCGCCCCCGACATCGGCTACGAGATCGTCTGAGGCCACGCCCCGACGACCGCGATGCGTGACGCTCTGAGGCGCGCAGGGTGCCTCCCGGCGGGTTGGTCGGGCGCGCCCCTACGATGGTCGTGCGTCCTCGACCCCGCAGCCGCCGCGGCGCCCCTCCCGCCCCGGCCGCGCCTCGTCGTCGGCATCTGGACGCCGTCGAACATCCGCCGGGTCATCGACGCAGCCCCTGAGGGCCGGCCCTCCCCGCAGCGCCCTTCGTCGGACGCGCCCGATCCCGCCAGCCGGCGAGCCCTCACCATCGCCCGCCGGGAGCGACGTCGGCGTCGCGCCCGCAACCGGCTCCTGTACGGCACGACCTTCGTTGTGGCACTGGTCCTGATCGTCGTCGGACTGCGGGTCTGGGGCTCCACCCCGGTTTCGCCCCTGCCGCTGGGCTCCTCCGCAAGCCGGTCCTCAACCCCGGCCAAGGCCACGGCCCAGCCCTCCGCTCGGGCGTCCGCCAGCCGCGCGGCCTCGCCGTCGGCCTCGGCCGACCCCTCCGCCTCATCGACGCCGTCGGCCTCGGCGCTGCCGTCCCCGCAGCTGGACTCTGAGGGCTTCGCGCACTCCGGCGCCGTCGGCAACGGCAGCTGGACCATCGCGCCGGCCGTGCCCGTCTCCCGCCCCGCAGCCGCCACCGTCTACCGCTACGTGCTGCGGGTCGAGGGCGGCACACATGTCGACGCCGCGACGGCGGCCCCCATCGTGGAGCGCATCCTCAATGACGAGCGCGGCTGGCCCACCGCGCAGAACACCTCCTTCCAGCCGGTGGCCGACCCCGCGAGCGCGGACTTCACCTTCAACATCGCCACGCCGCCCAGCGCCGACGCCCTGTGCTCACCGCTGGACACCGGCGGCATGTGGAGCTGCCGCAACGGGGACAACGTGGTCATCAACTCCGACCGGTGGAACTGGGGCGCCGTGACCTACCCCGACGTCGACTCCTACCGCACCTATGTCACCAACCACGAGGTGGGCCACTTCCTCGGCCACGAGCACGAGTTCTGCGCCGGGGCCGGCCTCAAGGCCCCGCTCATGGCTCAGCAGAGCCACGACCTGGCCGGCGGCTGCGTGTACAACGCCTGGCCCACCCAGGACAACCAGCCCGGCTGAGGCCCGCGACGCCGCCGGCAGCATGCGCTGGCAGCACGCAGCACGAAGGGGGGCGGGCCCACCACTCAGGTGGGCCCGCCCCCTCATCACTGGCCGGTTACTGGCCTGTCGCCGGCCTGTCACAGCCTCTGCTCCAGGCCGCCCCGGCTCAGTCGGGTTCCGGGATCAGGCCGGCGACGCCGCCGAGGAGGCCGACGGCAGGTGCGCCTCGCCCTCGGCCCGCAGCGTGAGCCCCTCGGAGCCGTCAACCTTGTCGACGACGACCTTCTGCCCGTCGAGGACCTCCCCGGCCAGCAGCATGCGGGCCAGGCGGTCGCCGATCTCGCGCTGGACGAGGCGGCGCAGTGGCCGGGCCCCGTAGGCGGGGTCGTAGCCCTCGTCGGCCAGCCAGCTGCGGGCGGCGTCGGTGACCTCCAGGCTCAGGCGCCGGTCCGTCAGGCGCTGAGCGATGCGCGCCAGCTGGATCTCGACGATCTCACCCAGCTCCTCCTTGGAGAGGGCCTCGAAGATGATGATGTCGTCGAGGCGGTTGAGGAACTCCGGCTTGAAGGAGGCCTGGACCACGCTCATGACCCCGTTGCGCTTCTCCTCGGGGCTGGTGAGCGGGTCGGTGAGGAACTGGCTGCCCAGGTTCGAGGTGAGCACGAGGATGACGTTGCGGAAGTCGACCGTGCGCCCCTGGCCGTCAGTGAGGCGGCCGTCGTCGAGCACCTGCAGGAGGATGTCGAAGACCTCGGGGTGGGCCTTCTCGACCTCGTCGAGCAGGACCACGGAGTAGGGCCGACGCCGCACGGCCTCGGTGAGCTGGCCGCCCTCCTCGTAGCCGACGTACCCGGGAGGGCGCCCACGAGGCGCGCCACGGAGTGCTTCTCGGAGTACTCGGACATGTCGATGCGCACGATGGCGCGCTCGTCGTCGAAGAGGAACTCGGCCAGGGCCTTAGCCAGCTCGGTCTTGCCCACGCCCGTGGGGCCCAGGAAGAGGAAGGAGCCGGTGGGGCGGTCGGGGTCGGAGATGCCGGCCCGCGAGCGGCGCACCGCGTCGGCCACGGCGGCCACGGCGGCCTTCTGGCCGATGAGGCGCTCACCGATGACGTCCTCCATGGTCAGGAGCTTCTCGGTCTCCCCCTGGAGGAGCTTGCCCACGGGATGCCGGTCCAGGAGCCCCACGACCTCGGCGATCTCGGGGGCGCCGACCTTCTCGGCGATCATCGGGCTCGCCGGCGGTCTGCTCGGCGGCGTCGTCGGCGGCCTCGGCCTCGCGGATCTGGCGCTCCAGGGCGGGCATGTCGCCGTAGCGCAGGCGGCCGGCCTCCTCGAAGCTGCCCTCGCGCTCGGCCAGGTCGGCGCGGGTGCGCATCTCGTCCAGGGCGGCGCGCAGCTCACCGACCTTGTTGTGGCCGGCCTTCTCGGCCTCCCAGCGGGCGTTGAGCGAGGCCAGCTCCTCGGAGGCGTCGGCCAGCTCGGCGCGCAGGCGCTCGAGGCGGTCGACGTCAGCCGGGTCGGCCTTGGAGACGTCCTCGATGGACTCATCCAGGTAGGCCTCCTCCATGCGCATGCGGTCCACGCGACGGCGCAGCTCGTCGATCTCGACGGGGCTGGAGTCGAGCTCCATGCGCAGCCGGGAGGCGGCCTCATCGACCAGGTCGATGGCCTTATCGGGCAGCTGGCGACCGGTGATGTAGCGGTCGGAGAGGGTCGCGGCCGCCACGAGGGCGCCGTCGGAGATGGTCACCTGGTGGTGGGCCTCGTACTTGGGGGCGATGCCGCGCAGGATGGCCACGGTGTCCTCGACGCTGGGCTCACCGACGAAGACCTGCTGGAAGCGGCGCTCCAGGGCGGGGTCCTTCTCGATGTTCTCGCGGTACTCGTCCAGGGTGGTGGCGCCCACCATGCGCAGCTCGCCGCGGGCCAGCATGGGCTTGAGCATGTTGCCGGCGTCCATGGCGCCCTCGGAGCCGCCGCCGGCGCCGACGACGGTGTGCAGCTCATCGATGAAGGTGATGACCTCGCCGTCGGAGTCCTTGATCTCCTTTGAGGACCGCCTTGAGGGCGCTCCTCGAACTCACCGCGGTACTTGGCGCCGGCCACCATCCCGGACAGGTCCAGGGAGATGAGGCGCTTGCCGCGCAGGGACTCGGGGACGTCGCCGGCGACGATGCGCTGGGCCAGGCCCTCGACGACGGCGGTCTTGCCCACGCCGGGCTCACCGATGAGGACGGGTTGTTCTGGTGCGCCGGGACAGGACCTGCACGACGCGACGGATCTCGGCGTCGCGGCCGATGACCGGGTCGAGGCGGCCCTCCCGGAGCGGCCTCGGTGAGGTCGGTGCCGTACTCTCGAGGGTCTTGTAGGTGCCCTCGGGGTTGGCGGAGGTGACGCGGGACGAGCCGCGGACCTGGGGCAGGGCCTCGATGAGGGGCCTCCGGGGTGGCGCCGGCGTCGGCCAGGATGCGGGCCACGGTGGGGGCGGAGCCGGAGGTGTCGCCCTTGGCCAGGCCGATGAGCAGGTGCTCGGTGGAGATGTACTCGTCAGACAGCTCCTTGGCGACCGTCGAGGCGGCCTCCAGGGCGGCCAGCAGGGAGCGCGAGGGCTGAGGCTGGGTCATGGAGGAGCCCGAGGAGGCGGGCAGCTGGGTGAGGATGCGGCGCGCGGAGGCGCCGACAGCCTGGCGGGCCGCCGCGTCGGGGCAGACCGCGGCCAGGAGTCCGGCGGCGACGCCGTCGGGCTGGGAGAGGAGCTCAACGAGCAGGTGCGCGGGCTCGATCTGGGGGTTGCCGGCGCGGCGGCGGCCTGCATCGCCCCGGAGATCGCCTCCTGCGACTTGGTGGTGTAGTTGGTGTCCATGCGGATCTCCTTCACGAGGTAGTGACGTGTTGCGTCTTCTGGTCACCACAACCTTCGCAGAGTTGAGTCTATTCCACTCAACTTCTGAGACCGGCAGTGACGTGGGCTACTCCTCGGGGTTCTGCCGGAGACATTCCGCCGGTCATCGCGCCGACCTGCAACATGCCAACCAACCGCTTGAAACACCGTTGTTCCACGACGCCGCTATGGTCACATCACGACCCCGTCCTCACCCCGGAGACCTCATGAGAACCACGCGCGCCACCCTGGCCCTGGCCACCATCCTCATTCTGGCGGGCTGCTCGCAGACCAGCCCCTCGTCGGCGGGCTCGGCCGCAGCGACAGCGACCGGATCGGGCCCCGCGGCCGCGGCGACGTCGTCGAGCGGGGGCGGCGCGAGCGCCTCCGGCAGCACGACCCCCTCCATCCCGGCGGGGCACCAGGCGGTCACCGCACCGACATCCGGCCTCACCTTCGCGATTCCCCGAGGACTGGGAGGACCTCAACGCTCTTCCCGAGGCCCAGAAGGCGCTGCTCGCCCGGGCCCAGGGAGTGGATCCGTCCACCCTCACCCAGCGCCTGAGCAGCACCGACGCCTTCTACGGCCGGTTCTCGCAGAGCGGCGGCCTGTCCTTCAACAGCGTCGCGGTCGCCAAGGAGGCCGAGACCTCCTCCACGCCCCCGTCCCAGGCGAGCCTGGATGAGATCATCACCCGACAGGGAGGCACGCCGACGGGCTACTCCACCAAGCCGTCCACCTACGGGCAGGCCGCCGTCGACACCTCCACCGCGCAGGTTCAGGGCACCCAGACGGCCGGCGCGGTCATCGCCGTTCCGACGTCGTCGGGCACCTACGTGCGCATCGCCGTGACGGCCGGCAGCGCCGAGGAGGTCAACACCATCGTGTCCACCATCCTCACGACGGCCCACTGAGCGGGCAGAGGCGACAGCGAGCCTGTCACAGCCCAGTGACCGCGAACCCTCCTTCAGTCTCACGATGGGGAAGCATCCCCATCGTGCGTTCCCACCAGAACGTGATGCCCTAGGGATCACACTCGCACTCACACACTGGAGCATCATGAAACCCGTACGCACCGCTGCGACCCTGCTGGCCGGCCTCGCCCTGACAGCCGCCCCCTATTCTGACCGCCTGCTCTCAGAGCAGTGAGGGCTCCTGCACTCGGCCTCCGACAGCTCGGCGGAATCGACAAGGGCGACGCAGGACAGCTCCCAGACAGCAGAGGACGCCGAGGACAAGGGCGATGGCGACAAGGCCTCGCCAGCGCCAGCGCCACAGCAGAGCGACCTCCCCAGGCGACGCCCGCGGGCTACCAGGAGGTCACCGCCCCCACCGTCAACCTCACCTTCGCAGTGCCCGAGGCTGGCAGGCCACCCCTGACGCGACATCCGACATCTACTACAAGGCCCCCGACGACGGCTTCAGCCGTACCTCGGCAACGCCAACGTCTCCAAGACCACCATTCCCGCCACCGAGCTCCCTGACCGAGGCCGAGCTGAGCCCTGCCCTCACCTCGATCCCCGGAGCGACCTCGACCGGCTACTCCACCGAGCAGACCGCCAATGGCGAGGCGGCCGTGCTCAACTACACCGCGAACATCGGGAGGCCAGACGATCAACGGCGCCCCTCATCGCAACCCCCACCAAGGAGAAGGGAAGTACGCCATCATCTCCGTCAACGCCGGTTCCAGCGGTCAGTCCATCGACGAGCTGAAGACAACCATCCTCGAGACGATCCACTGAGTCACCGCGCGTCACTCCGGGTCGAGACTTTCCTGCAGCCGGGGCCTGCGCGGAGGGACAGCCACGCGTCGGGGACTTTCTCGTGCGGCCGGGGGCATTCGACGCCGTCGGGGACCGGAATCCTGTCCCCGACGCGCAGCGATGTCCCCGGCCGGAAGTTTCCGCACCCGACCGCGCGCAACGTCTCCCATCGCGTGCAATGCCCCCACCGCACACCACCTCCCCGGCGGTGCGCACAACCTCCACCCTGACGCCGTCGGCAATGGCCGAATGACAGAACCCCACCCCGGATGAATGCTTGACACGGGCGAGTCACGCGCACCATATCGACTATCGATGCATCGATAATCGATATGGAGTGTCGTCATGACGACCAGCACTGAAGCCGACTCGGACACCACCCCCGGCACCGACCTCGACGGCGGGGATGACCGCCGACCAGTCCCCAGCGGATGACGCCGAGTCGCCTCCCGGTGCCGACGCCGGCGTCGGCACCGGCAGCCTGGCCTTCACCTCATTCCTGGTGTTCCTGCTGTGCCTGTCCCCCTTCTACACGCTCGGCTCTAACCTGTGGGGCCTCATCGACGGCCGCGGACTGCTGCTGGAGTTCACCGACAGCGACCCCGCCTTGGACCAGCAGTTGTCCTTCAAGCACGCGACGATGGAGATGCTCGGTGGCTACTCGGTGAGCCACGGGATTCTGCATGGGATGTCCGGCGGCGCGCGGTTCCTCGTCGGCCTGGTTATCGTCATCCACCTCCTCCTCATCGCGGCCTGTGCCGTGGCCTTCGTCCGGTTCATCGCCGCGATCCGCCCGAACCGAACAGGATTCGTCGACCACCTCTTCACTCGGGGCGGCCACCTGTTCTGGCTGCTCCTGGGACAGCAGCTGAGCACCTTAACGCTGCACATCTCAGGCATGGCGATCTCGGACGAGTACCTCACCGGCGCCCGAGCAGGCGGAGAGCTGACCGGGTTCATCCCCACCGGCAACGACATCCCGACCCTCAAGAGCATCATCATCCTCATCCTCGCCATGCATCTGCTGCTCGCCCTGCACCGGATCTACCAGCGCGCCGGCAGGCTGGCCGCGGAGAACACCGTGCTGCGCGAGGAGACCGAGGGGCTCGTGTGAGTCGCGTCGTCTGCCACCTCGATGAGCTGCTGGCCGCCCGTGGGATGACGCTCGTGGAGCTCTCCGAGAAGGTCGGGGTCACCACCGTCAACCTCTCCGTGCTCAAGAACGACCGCGCCAAGGCCATTCGCTACTCCACACTCTGCGCCATCTGCGAGGCCTTGGGGTGCTCGGTCGGAGAGCTCCTGGAGGTCGTGTCGGACTGACCCGCCCAGTACGCGTCACCGGCGCCCCTCCCGCCGCCAGTCCTCGCCGTCGGGGACTATTCCCTACAGCCGGAGACACTCCACGCGGCCGGGGACTTTCTCTCAGTCCGGGGCTGCGCGGGAAGGGGCACTCCACGCGGCCGGGGACTTTTCTTCCAGCCGGGGGCATTCGACGCCGTCGGGGACAGCAATCCCGTCCCCGCACGCGCAGGACGCCCCCGGCCGGAAGTTTCCGCACCCCGCCGCGCAGGATGTCCCCGGCCGGAAGGTTCCGCACCCGGCCGCGCGCCATGTCCCCCAGCCATGGGGAGGACGTAGGCTCGACGTCGATGACCGCACCGCCCGCCGCAGCCCTCGCCCCGACGGGTCCTCCACGCGCGTCGACGAGGCCACCGTGGCTGCCCGGCGCGACGAGCTCCTGGCCAAGGCGGCCACGCTGCCCGGCGCCTGGGCGGGGCACAAGCCCGAGTGGGACATCCCTGTCGCCTCCGTGGGCCCCTCGCCTCTTCCTGCTGCTCATCCCCCACACCGACGGCCGCCTCCTGGCCAACGTCAAGCTCGACCCCGAGGACGTCGTCGCCGTGCGGGCCACCTTCGAGTGGGTGGAGCCGGGATTCCACCAGTCCAAGCGGCACTGGGTGAGCATCGACCTCACCAGCCCGGACTACCGCGCGGACGAGGCCACCGCCATGGTCGAGGACTCCTACCGGCTCGTCCTGTCCCTCCTGACCCGCCGCGTGCGCGAGGCCGTCCTCCTGGCCGACGCCGCAGGCTCCCCGCCCGCCCCACCTGGCAGTGGTGAAGCCCGCCGCCACTGGTGCCCCAGCAGAATGGCCGGGGACATTGCGCGCGTCGGGGTGCGGATACGTCCCTACGGGGGCGTCCTGCGCGTTCGGTGACAGGATTGCTGTCCCCGACGGCGTCGAATGCCCCGGCTGGAAGGAAAAGTCCCCGGCTGCGTGGAGTGTCCCTCCCACGCAGACCCCGGCCGCAAGAGAAAGTCCCCCGCCGCGTCAGTTGCCCCCGGCCGCAACCCAGGGGCCGAGCCGCCCTCAGATGACGCGGGTGCGCAAACCTGGCACTATTCAGCCGAGGCCGTCGTCATCCGACGTCTGGCCACCCGACGGAAGGAGACACAGATGGGACTTGATGACCTGGCGAAGAAGGCCGGTGACGCTCTCAGCTCCGACAAGGCCGAGGCGATCAGCGACAAGGCGCTGGACGCCGCAGCCGGTGCTGCCAAGAAGGCGACCGGCGGCAAGTACGACGACAAGATCGACGCCGCCCGCGACGCCGTCGACGGCAAGCTCGGCACGGAGTGACCCGGCTGAGAGCCTGCCTACCCACAGGCACCGCGGTCTTCTGATCGCAGGAGTGAGGGCCCCGCACCATTCAGTGCGGGGCCCTCACGCGTTCCCGGCCAGCTGGGCTCTCCCCATCTCTTTCAAGCACCGGCCGCCACAGTCCGGTGCCGCCACCACGGGGCCCAGCCGTCTCCCACCGGGACGTCTCATCCGCCTCCCCTCGGGCTGCGGCGCTCGCCTACTGCGCGTTGAGCGCGGCGGTCGGAGGAGTGCGGGAGGCCCGAACGGCCGGGTACACGCCGGCCAGGGCGCCGATGGCGATGGTGACTCCCAGACCGCCGACGACGGCGATCACCGGCAGGCTGAAGGGCCAGCCGTTGGCGGCCGACATCCCGGCGGTCACCCCGATCCCGATGACGCACCCCAGGGCACCGCCCAGGGAGGCCAGCAGCAGCGCCTCGGTCATGAACTGCACGAGGATGTGTCCGCGCATCGCCCCCAGGGACCGCCTCAGTCCGATCTCCCGACGGCGCTCGAGCACCGAGATGATCATCGTGTTGGCCACCCCGATGCCGCCGACGAGCAGGGCGATCGAGCCCACGCCCAGCAGCAGACCGGTGAAGGCCTTGTCGGCCGCGTTCTTGGCCTCCAGCGCGTCCGAGGGGCGCGAGACCTTGACCTCATTGGGGGCCTGCGGCGAGATCGACGGCGCCAGCAGCTTGCGCACCGTGGGGACGGCGGCGTCCTGGCTGCGCGTGTAGACCGTCGTCGGCTTGGCATCGTGCCCCAGCAGGTCGCTGGCCACGCCCTGACCGATGAGGGCGGCATTGTTGAGCTCGGGGCCAGCACCACCGGCTTGAGGATGCCGACCACGGTGAACCAGTTCCCGCCGATCCACACCTTGGTTCCCGGTGAGACGACGCCGAGGCGCTGGGCCGCCGTCTGGCCCAGGACCGTGGCCGGGTACTTGCTGGTGGCCTCATTGAGCCAGGCGCCCTTGTCCACCTGTCCGGCCACGACGTCGAGCAGCGACTTGTCCGCGGCCAGGGTGGTGATGCCGCCGGAGGCGTTCTTGTCGATGAGCGGAGTGCGGTAAACCAGCGAGTTCTTGACCAGCCCGGTGCTCGAGGCGCTCTGGACGTTGTCGATGAGGCGGACCTTGCCGACGCTGTCCTGCGGCAGGGAGGAGGAGTTGCCGAACAGGTCCTGGCCGGCGGTGGCCGTCAGCAGGTTCGTCCCCAGCGAGTCGAGCTGGGCGGAGAGCTGGGCGCGGCTGGATGCCGAGATGCCCACCACCGAGATCATGGCGGCGATACCGATGGCGATCCCCAGTGCGGACAGGAAGGCGCGGGTGGGGCGGGCCTTGATGCCGGTGCCTCCCAGGCGCAGCACGTCGGCCAGACGCAGCCGCGAGCGCTGGATCCGCCGGGCCGGGGCGCGGCCGGCCCGCTCGGCCGCGGACCGGTCACGCCGGTGCGTAGACGTCGTCATGGACGATCTCCTTCAGGCTTGAGTCCCCCACGATGCGGCCGTCGCGGATGGCGATCTGCCTGGGGAGCTGGGCTGCCAGCTCGTTGTCGTGGGTGATGACGATGATCGTGGTGCCTTGGGCGTGGAGCTCGTGGAGGAGCTCGACGATCGAGGCCCCGGAGGTGGAGTCGAGGTTCCCGGTGGGCTCGTCGGCCAGCAGCAGCGGGGGCTCGCCGACGACGGCCCGGGCGATGGCCACCCGCTGGCGCTCACCGCCGCTCATCTGATGGGGGCGGTGGTCGAGCCGGTGGGCCAGGCCGACGCGCTCCAGGGCGGCCCGGGCGCGCCGGCGCCGCTCGGAGCGGGGACCCCGCTGTAGAGCAGGCCGTCGGCGACGTTGTCGACCGCGTTGACGCCGTCTGCCAGGTGGAACTGCTGGAAGACGAAGCCGATGCGGCTGGCCCGCAGGGCCGAGAGCTTGGCGTCGGACAGGGAGCCGACGTCGACGCCGTCGATCTCGACGGTGCCGGAGCTGGGCCGGTCCAGGGTGCCGATGAGGTTGAGGAGCGTGGACTTGCCCGAGCCCGGAGGGGCCGACGATGGCGACGAACTCGCCGTCGTCGATCTCCAGGCTCACGCCCGCGCAGGCGGCCACGGGCGGCTCACCCGTAGGTGCGCTTCACGTCGCGCAGGGACAGGATGCGGCTCATGTCTGCGGCACCACCACTCGCTGTCCCTCGGAGATGTCCCTCGCCGGAGATCTCCACGCGCCCGCCGGCGAACAACCCGATGGTGACCGGCACCTGCGGGTGGTGCCGCCGGCCTCGACGATCTCGACGCCGTACTGGTCGGCGCTCAGGGCCAGCAGGGCCCCGACCGGCACCGACAGGACGCCCGTGCGCTTCTCGCTGGGCAGGTCGACGGTGACGGAGACCTCCTGGAAGTTGGTGGTCGCCGAGGCGTCGGTGAGGGTGACGGTGATGGGGATGACCCGCTCCTTGGACTCACCCGAGCCGGAGCCGGCGCCGGACCCGGAGCCGGAGGACTTCTCGGTGGGGGTGCCCACGGAGGTGATCTTCCCGGCGGTCTTCTTGGCGTCGGGCAGCTTGATGGTCACGGCGGTGCCGGCGACGGCGAGCTTCTGGTCGGAGAGCTTGATGTTGGCGTCGACCACCTGGGTGGTGGAGGTGACGTCGAAGAGCTCGGTGTCGGCGGCGACGCGGTCCCCCACGCGGGCGGTGACCGTCCCCACGCGCAGGTCCCCGGGGGTGAAGACGATCCGTCCCAGTGGGAGAGTCCCGGTCCGGGGCAGGTCGAGGTCCTTCTGCCACTTCAGGATGGCGCTGGTGGTGGCCCAGCTGAAGTGGTCGTCGGGCTCGTAGTCGAAGTACCCCAGGTCCCGCAGGGCCGTCTCGAGCTGGCGGATGTCCTCGCCGTCCTCCATGCCGGCCTCGAAGCTGCGCCAGGCGGGCAGGTTGCCGCGCATGAGGTAGGCGGTCTCGTTGCCGGTGCGGTAGAGGACGTCGCCCTGGGTCAGGACGGTCCCGGAGGCCGGCAGCTGGATGAGAACGCCCTCGAAGCCCGACTTGAACTTGCGCGAGTCGGAGTAGCGCAGGGTCCCGGACACCGAGGTCTGTCCCCTGGAGGTCGCCCTTGGTGATGGTGTCGGTGGCGCCGCTGAAGGTCGACGTCGTCGGCTTGGCCTTGGCCGCGAAGGGGCCCGACCTGGAGGCGAAGGCGCCCGCACCAGCGCCCGCCGCCAGGATCGCGGCGGCCCCCATGGCCAGGAAGGCCCGGCGTCGGGTGCGGTGGGCCGTGCCCGGCTTGTCCGCGGTGCCGGTCGAGCCGTCGTCGGCCTGCGTGGAGGTGGTGGTCTGATCCATGTGTCTGCCTGTCTGAGTGTGTGTCTGCGCGGCAGCCGGGCCGCGCGAGCCTGTGGTCTGGTGGCGCCTGCAAGGGCGCGGTGTCACTTGCTCCCGACCTGGGAGAAGCACTTGTTCATGACGTCCTGGGGGATGTCACCGTTGATCTGGATGCCCTTGCCGGCCTCGGGGTCGGGCACGTCGTAGCCCTCCTTGCGCAGGCACTCGGCGGCCTTGACCAGGTCCTGCTGCGTCTCGGGCTTGGCGAGGTCCTCGGTGCCGGGGGCGGGGCCGACGATCTGCTCGCACTCCTGGGCGGCCTTGGTGGCGGCCTCGTTGTCGGGGAACTGCACGTTGCCGTTGGCGTCGGGGTCGGAGACGTCGATGCCCTTGTCGCGCATGCACTTGGCCATCTTGAGCAGGTAGTCGTCCCCGCTGGTGGCGGAGGCGGAGGCGGCCGAGTCCGCCTTCGAGCCCTGGGAGCATCCGGTCATGAGGCCGACGGCGCACACGGCGCAGGTCAGCACCGTGGCGGCGCGGGTGAGGATCCGGGTGTTGAGGGGCTGCTTCATGGGAGAGGGTCCTTTCGGCTCACGTGGGTCGGGGCGCGGTGGCGTCCGTTCGTTCGGGGAACAGCCAACCGGGAGCGGTGTTGCCACGGGGTTCACAAATTCGCTTATGTTGTGGCAACACGGGGGCTGGTTCGCTGAGGGACCAGCCGAAAGAATCCACAGTGAAGGAGGCAGGGCGATGCGCGTGCTCGTCGTGGAGGATGAGGAGTACCTGGCTGAGGCCATCGCCACCGGGCTGCGGCGTGAGGCGATGGCCGTGGACGTCGTCGGCGACGGGGCCAGCGCCCTGGAGCAGGTGGCGGTCAACGACTACGACATCATCGTCCTGGACCGGGACCTGCCCGTGGTCCACGGCGATGAGGTCTGCCGCCGGGTGGTGCGCGACCACCCCAGCACGCGGGTCCTCATGCTCACTGCGTCCCGGACGCTGGACGCGCGCTGGGCGGCTTTCGAGCTGGGGGCGGACGACTACCTCACCAAGCCCTTCGAGTTCCCCGAGCTGGTGGCCCGGCTGCGGGCCCTGGGGACGACGCAGCCAGCCGCGCGCACCCCGGTCCTCGAGGCCCACGGGGTGCGCCTGGATCCCTTCCGCCGGGAGGTCTACCGCGACGGGCACTTCATTCACCCTCAGCCCCAAGGAGTTCGCGGTCCTTCAGGTCCTCATGGAGGCCGAGGGCGGGGTCCTCAGCGCCGAGACGCTCCTGGAGAAGGCCTGGGACGCCAACGCCGACCCCTTCACCAACTCCACGCGGGTGACGATCTCCCACCTGCGTCGCAAGCTCGGTGAGCCGCGCGTGATCCAGACGGTCCCCGGCGCGGGCTACAGGTTCAGCGCATGAGCGGGCAGGGGGCTGCGGGGACCCGGGCCGACGACGCGGCGCGGCCCGGCGCCGACAGCTGGCCCCACGGCGCCCGGCCCACGGGGGCCGCACGGAGCACATGCGTCGCGCCCGGCACCTGAGTATCCGGGCCCGTCTGACCCTGACCTACGCCGGGATGGTAACGGCCGCCGGCGTGGTCCTCATCGCCCTGGTCTACTTTCTACGCGCTACGTCACGCTGAGCATCCAGATCGGCGACCCGGTCGGGGAGACCGCCGCCGTGCCGGTCTCGCAGATCGGCGAGGCCGCCAAGGTGGACACGAACCTGTTCGATCTGCTCAGCAGCATCATGCGCTCGGCCGTCGGCGCGCTGGCGCTGCTCGTGGTGCTCTCCGGGACCGTCGGCTGGATCCTGGCGGGACGGATGCTGCAGCCGCTGTCCTCGATGAATGCGGCCGCCAAGCGCGCCGCCTCGGGCGACCTCAGCCAGCGACTGGACCTGTCCGGCCCACGCGACGAGATCCACGACCTGGCGGACACCTTCGACAACATGCTGGCCTCCCTGGAGCGGTCCTTCTCCGTCCACCGCCGGTTCGCGGCCAACGCCTCCCACGAGCTGCGCACTCCCCTGGCCACCACGCAGACGATGATCGACGTCGCCCTGTCCGACCCGCAGGCCTCGGCCGAGGACCTGCGCCGGGTGCTGACCCGGGTGCTGGAGACCAACCGCGCCAACCGGGAGACGATCGACGCCCTGCTGGACCTGGCCGACGCCCAGTCCGGCAAGCTGGCCCACGAGGACGTGGACATGGAGGCCACGGTCCGTGACGCCCTGGGCCTCATCGCTCCGGAGGTCGCTGAGCGCCACCTTCACGTCTCCACCCATCTGCTGCCCGCCCGGGTCCCCGGCGACCCGGTGCTGCTGCGCCAGAGCGTCTCCAACCTGCTGCGCAATGCGGCCCGCTACAACGTCGAGGGCGGCCGCATCACCGTGGGCATGGCGCGTCTGGACGACGGCGTGCGCCTGACGATCCGCAACGAGGGTCCCGTCGTGGCGGCCGAGAGCGTGGAGTCCCTGCGCGAGCCCTTCGTGCGCGGCGAGGGGCGGGGGCGGACCTGGGGCTCCGGGCACGGGCTGGGCCTGGCCATCGTGACGGCGGTGGCCACCGCGCACGGCGGCGAGCTGCGTCTGAGCGCCAACCCCGACGGCGGGCTGACGGCCGTCCTCGAGCTGCCGGTGGGAGGGCCGAGGACGACTCGAGCGCAGCCGGCTTTCAACGACTGACGGTCGCCCGGCCGCGGGGCCGGCGACCGTCAGGGTCGAGCAGCTGGCTGCGGCGGAGACGAGACTCCGCCGGGCAGCGACTCAGTTCTTCTTGCCGGAGTTGATGACCAGCTCGATGAAGAGGCGGATGAGGCCGATCTGCGTCACGATCCAGGGGGCGTCGAAGAGCAGGCTCAGCAGGAACTTGCCGAAGTTGAAGCTCCCGGCTCTGCGTCTCGATGTCGTAGTTACCAGCGATGTCACCGGCGTTGTAAGCCGAGTAGAGCCAGCTCGCGACCAGGGCGATGGCGGCGATGTAGAAGAACACCTTGCCGAACTTCTCGGCGAAGGGCTTGGCGGTGTCGAAGAGGTTGCCCATGAAGCTGTCCCCGCCGGAGCCTGCGGGAAGGGCTGGCCGGGGGCGCCAGGCGCACCAGGGCGGCAGGGGCACCGGGAGCGCCCTGGAACTGCTGCTGGGGCGGGTAGGGCTGCCCCGGGGCCGGAGCCGAGGGCGCCGAGGGCTGCTGCTGGTAGAAGGGCTGACCAGGGTTGGGGGGCTGAGTCATGAGGACTGTTCGCTTCCTTCAGAGTTGGGGACGCAGGCAGGCTACCGTGTCAACGATGCCCCTGTGAAACGCTCAGTGACCCCTCGCGTTCTGCGAGGCGACTCACAGTCCTCAGGACATGGTGCGATGACGCGCCCTGAAGGCCGTCATCGGGCCGTCCCACCATACAGAATCCCTGAAGGCCGTGGTGGGCAGGCACCGCCGGCCCGCGGGGAAGTCCCTCCCCATCGTCCTGGGCGCCTACCTGTGCTCCGGGGTCTCAGCGCACCAGGTCGTAGGTGCTGGAGGTGCCCACCGGTGAGGCCGGGGTCGGAGGGGCCGGCAGCCGGCGTCGGCGCTCACTGCGGGCCACGGCGGTGCGCAGCAGGGTCTCGAAGGGGCCGGCGTGACCGCCGCGCTCCAGGGCTGCGCACAGACCGACTGTCACCAGCCAGACCGCCAGCGCGATCCCGGCGGCCCGGGCCTCGCCCAGGTGGAGCTCGATCCCGGTCAGGGCGGGCAGGACCATGAAGATGATGGCGAAGAGGAAGGTCTGGCTCAGGTAGGCCGTCATGGAGCGGCGCCCCACACTGGAGGCCAGCCGGCGCAGCCCCGTCAGCCGGCCATCCGGCCTCGGCCCGCCGGCGTACAGGGCCAACAGTGCCAACCAGCCGCAGGCCCCGGCCACGCCCGTGAGCCGCGTGAAGGGGCATGGTCCAGGCGACCAGGGGGCCGCCCGCGGCCCACACGGCGAACCCGATGCCTCCCGCGGCACCGAGCCCCAGACCGCCCAGGCCGACGGCGACCAGGAGCCGGCGGTGGCGCTCGGGGTGGGTGATGAGGTCGGTGTCGGCCAGGCGGGCGCCGAGGAACATCGCCGGAACGATCATGGAGAAGAACAGTGCCGAGACCAGGCTTCCGCCCCAGGCCAGGAGGCCGTCGGAGACGTAGGACAGGACCGTATCGGTCGAGGCGCCGGCCCCCTGGTGCGCGTCAGTCGCCGAGGTCGTGCCCTGGGAGGCCAGGAAGCTGCCCATGTTGAGGAAGGTGGTGGTGCCGGCAACAACGACGATGGCGCAGAAGGCCACGGCCCGTTTCCAGTGCTTGCGGGCGATCCAGCCGGCGAAGATGACGGCGACCAGGCCGTAGGGGCCGATGATGTCACCGGAGAAGAGCACGGCGTGCACGGCGCCGAAGAGGATCATCCACAAGCCCCGACGCCGCACCAGGCGACGGGCGTCGACGGTGGCCTGCTCACGGGCCCAGGCCGCCTCCTGCGACGTCGGCTCACGGCCGTCCTCCACGCCGGGCAGGGAGCTGAGGTAGGACGCGGCACCGGAGGCGATGCGCCGGTTGACCATGGTGACCAGTCCGAAGCCGAAGAGCATCGCGAACAGCGGGTAGGCGCGCGAGTCGACCAGGAGGGAGCGCACCCACAGCCATGCCGTGTCGACCGCATCAGACGGGCGGAAGCGTGCGTCACATCGGTCCAGAAGGGATGTTGGCCAGGGCGATGAGCAGGAGCATGAAGCCACGGGCCACATCCGGGGATGGATAGCGCACCCCCCGAGTGCCGGTGAATGACGTCGTAAGTTTCATGCCCTCCACGCTAGGGGGCGGCCGCCAGAGCCACCTCCCCCTGCGGAGCCATCGTGACGGGCTGATCCTCTCCTCCCGGGAGAGTGGGACTGAGCCCTGGTCCTCCTCCCGGAGGACCAGGGCTCTTCCCGTCTTGCGATGGCATCGGGCACCCGCCCCGCTCTCAGGCTCCCGCGGTAGCCGGGGCGCTCGTCGACCGACCGAGGAACTGGGCCGCGTGCTGGGCGGGGATCTGCTGGGGGAACGGGTTCGTGCGGCTGCGCTCGCTGCGAGCGACGGCGATGCGCAGGAGGGACTCGAAGGGACCGGGCATGCCGAGCCGCTCAAGCACCGCGCACAGGACCACAGTCGTCAGCCAGACCATCACCGCCACTGCGGCGGATGCCACCACCCCAGCGACACGGGGACCTCCCGGTCAGTCGCGGCGCGATGACGAAGATGCCGGCGAACATGACCGTCTGGGACAGGTAGGCGGTCATGGAGCGGCGCCCCACGTTGGACAGCAGCCACCTGAGGCCGGTCAGCCGGTTGTCCGCCGTCGGCCCGCCGGCGTAGAGGGCCAGGACGGCGAGCCAGCCGCAGCCCCCGGCCAGGCCCAGGACCGCGATCAGGGCGGAGTCGGCCTGCCCAGGGACTGAGCGCTGGTGAGCGGGACCAGGAGCTCGTGAAGCGCGCCGAGCGCCCCCAGGGCCAGACCACCGATCCCGGCCACCGTCAGCAGACCGCGGTGGCGCTCGGGGTGGGCGATGAGGTCGGTGTCGGCCAGGCGGGCACCGAGGAAGGCGGCGGGAAGAATCATCGTGGTGAAGGCCGCTCCCAGGGCGGTGAAGAACCACCATTCACGTTGGTCACGAACCAGGGCAGCGCTGACGCCACGGACTCGCCTGCTCCGGTGGGTGCCGCCGCCGGGGCAGCGGGCCCCGCCACGCCGGCCGCCTCACCTCCGGGACCAAAGAGCATGGCCAGGACCACCGTCACGATCTGGAACAGAAGAACGAGGGCGCACACCGCCAGCTGGCGCTTGTGGTGCTTGTGGGCGAACCACCCTGGCGAAGACGACGGCGACGATGCCGTAGGTGCCGATGATCTCCGAGGGGAAGAAGGCGCCGTGGATGAGCCCGAACAGGACCATCCACAGGCCGCGGCGCCGCACGAGGCGGCGGGCGTCGATGGCGGCCTGCTCCCTGGGCCTGGTCGAGCTCAGCCGCCGACGGCGCCCGGAGCCCGCCGGTCAGCTGCTGGCAGTAGGCGTCGATGCCCGATGCCATGCGCCGGTTGACCATGGTGGCCAGCCCGAAGCCGAAGAGCAGTGCGAACAGCGGGTAGGCGCGCTGGTCGATGAACAGGGCACGTGATGAAGGCCCAGGTCCTGTCGGCGGTCGATGGCGCACGGCCCTCGGGACCCGCCACCCAGAACCCCACATTGGCCAGGGCGATGAGCAGCAGCATGAAGCCGCGGGCGACGTCGGGGGCGGGGTAGCGCAGGCCGCGGGAACCAGTGAATGAGGTCGCGGAGGAAGTCGTCGTGTTCATGACTCGACCGTATGAAAACCAGTGGTTCCGCGGCGTCCGCCTTAAGCGCCGAGATCGTGTCCACCGAAAGGAGGAGCCTGCCGCCCGGCCATTCTTCCGGCGGACGGACCCCGGGTCGGGCCGGCTCAGGGGCGGGCTGCGGTCCCGCTGCATCCGGGCCAGACGGCGGGCGGGGGCGGCGGCGTCGGCCTCCTGCGCTCGCTGCGGGCGACGGCCGTGCGCAGCAGGGTCTCGAAGGGTCCGGCATGACCGCCGCGCTCCAGGGCGGCGCACAGGACCACGCTCGCCAGCCAGACACCCAGGGCGACGAGGGCGGCTGCGGCCTGCCCCATCCACAGGCGCCCTGCCCGTCACCAGGAGTGGAACGACGCCGAAGATGATGCCGAACAGGATCGTCTGGCTCAGGTAGACGGTCATGGAACGGCGGCCGACGGCGGAAGCCAGCCAGCGCAGGCCAGTCAGCCGGCCATCCGGCCTGGGCCCACCGGCATACAGGGCCAGCAGCGCCAGCCAGCCGCAGGCGCCGGCCAGGCCGAAGAACTCCGTCATGGCGAAGTCCCACGGCCAGAGCTGCGCCGTCGTCGCGAGCGTCAGCGCGCCGTGGAACGCCGCGAGCGCCCCCAGCGCCAGACCGCCCAGGCCCACGGAGATCAGCAGGCGCCGGTGCCGCTCCGGATGGGTGAGGAGGTCGGTGTCGGCCAGGCGGGCACCGATCACCGCGGCCGGGACGATGAGGGCGATGAGCACCTGCACGACCAGCACCACGGCCCACTGCAGGGCATTGGTGACGACCCAGAGCAGCGCCACTGTCAGCGAGACCGACTGCTCCCCGGAGGCCGTCAGGGTGTCGCCGCCCGACAGGGTCCCGGAGGCCAGATACGTCGCCAGGGCCAGCACGGAGATGATGCCCCCGATGAGGTAGAGCACCGAGTAGTTCTTGCGGGCCAGCAGGTTGGCCAGGAGGACGGCGACCAGCCCATAGGCGCCGATGATGTCGCCGGGGAAGACGAGGCCGTGGACGAATCCGATCAGGAGCATCCACCAGCCGCGGCGACGTACCAGGCGGTAGGCGTCAATGGTGGCCATCTCGCGGGCCCAGGCCGCCTCGTGCGGCATCGGCTCGCGGCCCTCCGGCGCGCCGGGAAGGGAGGCGAGGTAGGTCTCGGTCCCGGAGGCGATGCGCCGGTTAATCATGGTCATGAGCCCGAAGCCGAAGAGCATCGCGAACAGCGGGTAGGCCCGGTGGTCCACCACCAGCGTGCGGACGAACATCCACCAGCCGTCAACGGAGGACACCGGAGGCTCGGCCCCGTTCGGCATCTTGTTCCACGACGGAACATTGGCGACCGCGATGAGCAGGAGCATGAAGCCACGGGCCACGTCGGGGGCGGGGTATCGCACGCCCCGCGAACCGGTGAAGGAGGTCGTCATCCGCATGGGCGGAACCTTACGGGCGGTTGTGGACCGGCGGCATCCGCCCGGGAGAATGATGCGCGGGGCCGGCCGCCTGTTCCGCCGCAGCGGCCGATGGGCTGCTCAGTGCCGCATCAGTGCTGGCGTCTCAGTGTCCGCGTCCAGGACGCGCCGGCGCTCATCATTGCCCGCCGGCGCTCGTCAGTCCCAGTCAGTGCCAATCCGTGTCGGTCAGTACCACCGACGCACGGGCACGAGCGCAGTGCTCGCGCCTCCCGCTGTACCGGCGGCGCGTGCGCGCCCCGCCTCGGGATGGCGCGCGGCGGGTCCACGGCCCTGGCGCCCGGGGGCGACGACCTGAACCTCGCCGTCGGCCGCCGCCGCGAAGATCCGCTGGACGACGGCCTCGCGGCTGCGCATGCGGGCGTTGTCGGTCTCCAGCTCCTCCACGCGGGCCTCCAGGGCGAGGATGCGGCGGATGCCCTCGAGGTTGATGCCCTCCTGGGACAGGGACTGGATGCGACGCAGGCGCTCGACGTCGCGGTGGGAGTAGCGCCGACCCCGCCCGCGGGTCCGGGCGGGGCTGACCAGTCCGAGCCGGTCGTACTGGCGCAGGGTCTGGGGGTGCATCCCGGCGAGCTCGGCCGCCACCGAGACCACGTAGACCGCGCGCTCGGCGGCGTCGTCGGCCAGGTGCCCCAGGCCCTGCCCGGCCCGGTGCCGGCTCATGTCGCCGCCTCCTCCATGAGGGTGGCCCTGCGGGTCGGTGTCACCCATGGCCTCATCGAAGGCCCTCGAGGGCCTGCTTGGCGGCCTTGGAGAGCTTCTGGGCACGGCCACCTGGATGGTCACCAGCAGGTCGCCGGTCTTCTTCCCGGGTGGTGGCGCCCTTGCCGCGCAGGCGCATGACGGTGCCCGAGGAGGTGCCGGGCTTGATCTTGATCTTGGAGGTGCCGCCGTCGAGCAACGGGACCTCGACCGTGGCCCCCAGGGCGGCCTCACGCAGCGTGACCGGCAGGTCCATGCGCAGGTTGGCGCCGTCGACCGGGTCGACCGAGTACACGGGTGCTTCTTGATGGCTGATGGTCACCACCATGTCGCCGTTCTCGCCGCCGTTCAGGCCGGCTCGGCCCTTGCCGCGCAGGCGGATCTTCTGGCCGTCGCGCACACCGGCCGGGATGCGGACCTTCATGGTGCGCCCGTCCGCGGTCAGCTCCACGGTGGTGCCGGCGACGGCGTCGCGCAGGTCCAGCGTCGCCGAAGTCAGGACGTCGGAGCCCTTCTGCGGCTGGGGCTGGGAGCCGAAGCCTGAAGCCGCCGAAGCCGAAGGGGCCGGAGCGGCCACCGGAGCGGGTGGGGCTGGGGGTGCCGCCGAACATGCGCAGCAGGTCATCAAGGTCGGGCTCGCCGGCGCCGCCGCCGGTCTCGAAGCGGACGCCGCCTCCCTGGCCGCCGAACATAGAGGAGAAGATGTCCTCGAAGCCGGCGCCACCGGCCCCTCCCCGGGCCACCGGCCTGGAAGCGGGCGCCGCCTCCGGCCATCGAGCGGATCGCGTCGTACTGCTTGCGCTCGGCCTCGTCGGACAGGACCGCGTAGGCCTCCGATCTCCTTGAACTTCTCGGCCGCTGCGGCGTCGTCGGGGTTGCGGTCGGGGTGGTACTTCTTTGCGAGTGTGCGATAGGCCTTCTTGATCGCGGCGGCGTCGGCGTCCTTACTCACGCCGAGGACCGCATAGAAGTCCTTCGTCATCCAGTCCTGACTGGCCATGGTCGTCTCACCGCCTCCCTTATCCGGGTGATCGTGGGGTTTTCCTTACTGAAGCTGAAGATTGTGGGGGTGGACGGCGCCCGCGGCCCCTGGGCCTGGGGCGCCCTGATGCACCTAGCCGGCCCGACGGCGGACTCCAGACCCGCCAGAGCTGCTGGCTCGGGTCCGCCGTCGGGCCGGGGTGTGTGGTGCGGTGGGTATCAGGCCGGGTTGGCGACCTGGACGCGGGCGGCGCGCACGACGCGCTCACCCAGGCGGTATCCGGGCTGGAGGACCGCGGCGATGGTGGGCTCGGTGACCTCGCTGGACTCGGTGGCCATGAGGGCCTCGTGCAGCGTGGGGTCGAAGACCTCACCCACGGCGCCGAAGCGCTCCAGGGAGTACTTCTCGGCCAGGATCGACTCGAGCTTGCCGGCCGTGGTCTCGAAGGTGCCGGTCAGGTCGCCGTGCTGGCGGGCCAGCTCGATCTCGTCGAGGACCGGGATGAGGGCCTCAACGACGCCGGCGGCACCGGCGTCCCTGGTGGGAGGCCGCGCCCTCACGGGAGCGGCGCACGAACCCCTGGTACTCCTGCTGGAGGTTGTAGAGGTCCGCCCGGGCCCGGGCCAGGTCGTCGGCCGCCTGAGCGGCCTGGGCCTGCGCCTGGGCCAGGGGTCCTCCCCGCCGCCTCATCGGAGGCGGCGTCGGCCTGGCGGCCGCGCCCTCGGGCGAGCCCCTGGGCGAGTCCTTCACGGACGTCGTCGGGCACCTCCTCGAAGGCCGACTCGACGGCCGCCTGGAGCTCGGGGTCGATGCCCCTCGTTCTCGGGGTGGGGCCGCCGAGGTCACTGGAGTCCTCGTCGTCGACGATCTCGGCGTCCACGATGTCCTCGTCGTCGGAGGACGTGGAGCCGGCCGAGGAGGCGGAGGCGTCACCCGCGGCCTGGGCGGCGGCGTCGGCCTGGTGAGGGCCTCGCCGACCTTCTGGGCCACCGAGTTCAGCTTCTCCTGAGCGGTCTTGACCGGCTCGATGTCGTCACCCTCGAGGGCCTTCTTGAGGTCGGTGACGGCCTCGGAGACCTCGGAGTGGACGTCCTCGGGCAGCTTGTCCTTGTTGTCCTTGAGGAGCTCTCGATGGAGTATGCCTGCTGCTCGGCGGAGTTGCGGGTCTCGGCGTCCTCGCGGCGCTTCTTGTCCTCCTCGGCGTGGGCCTCGGCCTCCTTGACCATGCGGTCGATGTCCTCCTTGGGCAGGGCGGAGCCGCCGGAGATGGTCATGGACTGCTCCTTGCCGGTGCCGCGGTCCTTGGCCGAGACGTGGACGATGCCGTTGGCGTCGATGTCGAAGGAGACCTCGATCTGGGGCACGCCGCGGGGGGCCGGGGCGATGCCGGTCAGCTCGAAGGTGCCCAGCGGCTTGTTGTCCGGGCGAACTCGCGCTCGCCCTGGTAGACCTGGATGAGCACGGAGGGCTGGTTGTCCTCGGCGGTGGAGAAGACCTCGGAGCGCTTGGTCGGGATGGCCGTGTTGCGCTCGATGAGCTTGGTCATGACCCCGCCCTTGGTCTCGATGCCCAGGGACAGCGGCGTGACGTCGATGAGCAGGACGTCGCTGCGGTCGCCCTGGATGACGCCGGCCTGGAGGGCCGCGCCGACGGCGACGACCTCATCGGGGTTGACGCCCTTGTTGGGGTCCTTGCCGGTCAGCTCGCGCACCACGTCGGCGACGGCGGGCATGCGGGTGGAGCCGCCCACGAGGACCACGTGGTCGATGTCGGAGACCTTGACCCCGGCGTCCTTGATGACGTTGTGGAAGGGGATCTTGGTGCGCTCGAGCAGGTCCGCGGTCATCTCCTGGAAGTTGGAGCGGGTGAGCTTCTCATCGAGGTGGATGGGGCCGGACCTCGCCTCATGGAGAGGTACTGCAGGTTGATGTTCGTGGAGGTCGCCGAGGACAGCTCCTTCTTGGCCTGCTCGGCGGCGTCCTTGAGACGCTGCATGGCGATCTTGTCCCTGGACAGGTCCACGCCGTCCTTGCTCTTTGACCCGCTTGACCAGCCAGTCGACGATGCGGGCGTCCCAGTCGTCACCGCCCAGACGGTTGTCACCGTTGGTGGCGCGCACCTGGATGGTGGAGAAGCCGTCGTCGTCCCTTGCCGACCTCGAGCAGGGAGACGTCGAAGGTACCGCCACCGAGGTCGAAGACGAGGATGAGCTCGTCCTCCTTGCCCTTGTCCAGGCCGTAGGCCAGGGCCGCGGCGGTGGGCTCGTTGACGATGCGGTCCACGGTCAGGCCCGCGATGGTGCCGGCCTCCTTGGTGGCCTGGCGCTCGGCGTCGTTGAAGTAGGCCGGGACGGTGATGACCGCGTTGGTGACGGGCTCACCCAGGTAGGCCTCGGCGTCGGCCTTGAGCTTGGCCAGGATGCGGGCGCTGATCTCCTGGGCGGTGTACTTCTTGTCGTCGATCTCGACGGACCAGTCGGTGCCCATGTGGCGCTTGACCGAGGAGATGGTGCGGTCGACGTTGGTGACCGCCTGACGCTTGGCGATCTCGCCGACGAGGATCTCGCCGGACTTGGAGAAGGCGACGACGGAGGGGGTGGTGCGACCGCCCTCGGCGTTCGGGATGATGGTGGGCTCGCCACCCTCGAGGACGGCGATAGCAGAGTTGGTGGTACCCAGGTCGATACCGACAGCGCGTGCCATGTGATGTGCTCCTTGTGGTTGCTGAGGTGTTGTCAGTCGATGTTCGAGGTGAGGGCCGGAGGTTCCGGCGCCTTCAGGTTGAGTCGTATGCACTCAGGATTGTGATTGAGTCAGGCTCTGTCAACTTGACTGCATACAACCTTGAGTCTGACTGGCTCAACCTTGGTGGGTCGCAGTCCATTCCCGGAGCCGACAGTGACCTGCGACACGGACTGCCGCCACGGACACAGCGCGAGCTCGACTCTGCTCGCGAAGCGCCCTGGCTGTGACAGGATGACGGACGGTTCCGGCCGCGTCAGGCGGCGCATCCCAGCCACATACGGGGACTGCGATACGCGCCGAGGACTGCGCATTCCCACAGATGACTGAGGCCCCACCCGAGAGTTCTGTGGGAGAACGCAGTCCTCGGCGCGAAAGTACGTTCTCGATCAGCCCACCCAGCCCCACGCACCACCGACGTGTCACGATTGGCGACTTTTTCAGAGCCCACCAGCCTCGCCCCGCCACACCCCCTCCCCGCAACCAGCCCCTGACCAGTACAGACGCCCCCAAGTCACCTCTGCGAGGGTTGCCGGCAGATGCCGCACCACCCCGAAAAGTCGCCAATCGTGACACCAGTCCCGCAGAAGCGACAGGCCTGCGCCGATGTGGCGGCATTCACCAGCCCGATAACCTGGCACGCATGAGCGACTGCTCGACGCCGATGTGCAGCCCAAGGCATCTGCGGCATCCACCAGCGTCACCCCGGGACCACACCCCTCGACCACACAGCACATCGCAAGTTACCTTGGATCTGTGGACGATCCGATCATTGCCAGATCGCGCTGAAGCACGGCCTGAGCGAGGCCGACATCCTTCACGCCTATCACCACCCCATCCGGGCCTGGGACATGGGAGATGGTTTCACCATGCTCCTGGGAGCCAACCGGGCTGCCCTTGTTCTCGAGATTGGCTACATTCAAGGCATCACAGCAATCGTCATCGTCCACGCCATGCGTGCCCGAGAGAAGTTTCTGAGGTGATGACGATGCCCCGTACTGTTGACGAGATCCTGGCGCATGCCGACGAGCTGGCTGCTCGCTTCGAGAACTACGACCCAATCGAGGCCGATGAGGTCGACGTGGCCGCATTAGCGGCCTTGCGAGACGCAGTTGCTGAACAGGCCCAGGCCGAACGACACGTCCTTGATGCCATCAGAGGTGCTCGGGATGCTGGGATGTCCTGGGCAGCCATCGGAAATATGGTCGGAACCTCCGGTGAGGCAGCCCGCCAGCGCTATCAGCCACTTGTGGCGTGAGGTAGATCAGGCCACGTCGGAAACGACAGGCCTGCGCCGATGGGGAGGCATTCACCAGCCCGGTAGCCCTGGCATGCATGAGCGCCCCGCCACCCGGCAGGCCTGCCCGATCCTGAGGACGTCTTCGACCACCTGCGTCGCGAGGACGGCGAGCACGTGGGCTATATCGAGATGAGTGCGGACGGGCCGGTTCATCCCGTATGACCGGCTGTGGGTCCGGCGCGGCGAGGCCATGGAGCTCGACGAGGCCGAGGCGGCCCTGGACGCGATCGGCCTACGGCTTCTGGCGGAGGACTGGCTCCTTGAGGAGGACGATCTGCAGACGGGCGAGGCGAGCTGGACCCGGGTCAGGATCCGCGAGATTCACCGGGACCGCGTCATCGTCGCCAGGGCGATGGAGGACCTCTCGGCCACCAACATCGCCAAGTCCGTGGACCTCATCGGCGCCATCGAACTGTCTCTTCCGACGACGCGGCTGCGCTCAGCCTCCTGAGCGACCATCGCCGGCCGGAGCCGTCACTGGCCCAGGCGCTGCTGTCGGCGCTCGGTCACCTGAGCGGCCAGGCGTTGCTTCTCGCCCCGCTCGCGCAGGCCGAAGACCGCCAGGATGTTGGCGACGGCACCGACGGCCACGATGACGACGCCGAAGGCCACCGCCCGCCCCTCTTGTCGCGTTCCCAGATGCGGACCCTGAGCGATGACGAGCTGAAGGACTACAACGACATCAGGTGCGTGTGGACCGCCAACCCCAACACCATCCGAACTCCGCAGCTCGCACCCACCTTCGAGCTGCTCGACGAGATCATGGCGTCCAGTATCTATGACGCAGACCACATCCGGGGAGCAGCTGTCATCAACACCGCCCCAGCCCTGGGCAAGACGACAATCGCGACCGCCTATGCCCGCCGCTACCACGGCAGGGCGATCCCCCGCGGAACCGTCCAGACTCCCGAGGACCACCGGCGTCTGCCCATGGTGTACGTGCCCCTGTCGGAAGGAGTCCCCCTGAAGAGCCTGAACCAGAAACTGCTGCGGTTCTATGGACATCCGACCGCCACCCACTGCACCCGCGCCAAGTTGGGTTCCCTGGTCGCCGACTTCGTCCACTCCTGTGCGACCGGGATGATGGTCATGGCATGATCTTGGCCGCGGCTCGGCGACACAAAGGTTCAGAGGAGGGCACTGAAGTGTGCCGCATAGAGGAAGTATTCCGCCAGCCTGCGACACGAACTCCTTAGTACTCGGAATATATGTCGGTGGGGCTGTATACACCGGTGCCATGAGCGCACGAGGAGACACAACAAAGCCAGTTCGGGTCCGAGGACTGCTACTTGAGCCTCCGGACGGAGGCGGGCCACGGGAGGTCTACGTCAACAATGACGACGACTGGGCGGTGTTCTACCGGCACCCCAAGGTGAAGGTCGCCTGTCTTGAGCCAGATTGCCGAGGCCTGTTGACCGCGAAGCAGATGTCCAAGAGCGGACTACGGTTCTTTGCCCGACAGTCCGGGAGCTGCTCGCACTTCCTGACAGACCTTCCCATTGAGCCGGGCGAGATCGAGATGGCCCCCTCTGCCCCCGGCACTGGCGGCGGACCGGAGGGGGCGGAACACCTGTGGGTCAAGGGCCGGCTCTACACGATCGCTAAGAAGTGCCTGGACGAGGACCCAATCGTGGAGGAGTCCATGACGCACGGCGACGTGCTCCTGGCTAAGTCCGGGCTAGTGCTGGAGTACCAACGGTGGGCCACCGACTTCGAAGGGCGGTCCCGGGATCGTCTAAAGGCCGGCGCGCGCGACACGATCTGGCTCGTTCCCGAAAAGCTCGACGAGAGAAGGGCCTTTTCGGTCCGCGGTCAAACACGGCGCCATGTACCTCAAGGTCGTCGACAGGGAGAAGCCGTCCACTAGTTTGACGCCGTGGGAGCACCACGAGCAGAACAAGAACGCTGTGCTCCACGTCAGCGGGTCGATCGTCAGCTTCGACAGCAATAACAGGTGCTTGATGAGACAGCCACGGCCTTTGGACGTCGTCCTGCGCGAGATCATCGCCGGTGAGCGCGTGCTTGCTCAGCAGGTGAGCGTCTACACCAAGACCAAGAACTGTAGCTGGCCCATCGATGCTTGGGTCCTCAAGTCCGACCTCGCCAGGTGGCGACGAGGAGCAGAGACGCCGCTCCGCACTCGCCGAGATCAACATACGCAAGGCACCACCGGCGACTGGGAGCACGAAAGCGCCCGCCCCTGAGCCCGCTGCCCCTTCACGGGAGGCCCCGGTCGCGGTGGAGCAGCCGCAGGCGACCGAACTCGTTCGCCCTGAGCCCCAGGGCACGACAACCCGTTGCTCACGCCGACGACGAGTGGCGAGAAGGTCAACCCTGGCTCATTGCCGGCCGCGCGACACCGCCGGAGGCCGCAAAACCGGTCGCTCTCATCCCAGCATCCGTCGTTCCGGAGTCACCTGAGCCAAGGGAACTCGAGGAATCTGTTCACCGAACCGTATGGGATCGCATCGTCGCCTGGTTCCAGAGACTTTGACCGCAAGGCTAATCTCCACCCCGGGTCCTGTCTTGCACCTCGGGGCCCCTATGCGGCGTGTCAAGCGGCGGCGGGTAGCTGGTGTGCTGGTTGGGGGTCTCGCAGAGGGGGCCGTTTCGGATCATGGCGTGCAGGGTGAGGATGCAGTGGCGTTCCAGAGCGATGAGGGTCCGGCCCGAGCGCTTTCCCTGGGCGATCTTGCGGTCGCAGTCAGCGCGGCAGACCGGGTCGGGACGCAGTGAGGCGAAGGCAGACAGGAACATGGTCTGCGTGAGTCTCTTGTTGCCCGAGTGAGAGGTGTACTCACCTCGGATCGAGGATTCGGACTGTCTGCGATGGGCGTAAGTCCGGCATAGGAGGCCTAGTTGTACTTCCTTGGGAGGTTGTGAACGGGGGTGAGGTTGTGTGAAGGCCTCCGGCATGATGTGGGTTGACACACTCGCATCGCTGACCGGAGGCCTTCATGACCCACGCTAACGCACCGCTGACCCCTGAAGGGCGTCGTCGTCTTGCTCGTCTGGTGGTGGAAGACGGCTGGCCCGTGCGCCGGGCGGCTGAACGCTTCCAGGTCTCGCCGGCCACCGCCAGCCGGTGGGTGGGCCGGTACCGGGCCGGCCAGCCCATGGAGGACCGTTCCTGCCGTCCCCACCTCAGCCCAGGGCGGCTGGCAAGGCGCACTGAGCGGCGCATCATCGCCTTGAGGCTCAACCGCCGGTGGGGGCCCCACCGCATCGCCTACCACCTGGGCCTGGCGCGCTCACGGACGGGGCTCAGCGCCCGCCCTGGCCGCGGACCGCACCAAGACCCGCACCCGCCGTCAGGGCGGCCCGCTGGGAGGCTATCGGTACATCCACCACGCGATAGACGACTACTCGCGTGTGGTCTACTCCGAGATCCTCGATGATGAGCGCAAGGACACCGCCGCCGGGTTCTTTCAGCGCGCCAACGCGTTCTTCAAGGACCTGGGCGTTACCGTCCAGGCCATCATGACCTCATACAAGTGCGGCCGGCCGGTTCATTCCTTACGACCGGCTATGGGTCCGACGACGCGGCTGCGCTCAGCCTCCTGAGTGCGCTGCCGGCCCGGAGCCGTCACTGGCCCAGGCGCTGCTGTCGGCACTTGGTCACCTGAGCGGCCAGGCGTTGCTTCTCGCCCCGCTCGCGCAGGCCGAAGACCGCCAGGACATTGGCGACGGCACCGACGGCCACGATGACGACGCCGAAGGCCACACCGCTGGCCTCACCGGTCAGCCCCACCAGCGGGCTGACGAGCCCACCGACGACGAACTGCAGAAAACCGAGCAGCGCGGAACCGGTTCCCGCCCACCGACCCGTGCGGTCGAGCGCGAGCGCCGGGGCGTTGCCCATCGACAGTCCCCAGGCAGGGCCACGTGCGCCAGGGAAGAGGGCCACGACCGCCACCAGCAGCGGCATCCGCTCCGGCCCGGTCACCGGCTCGCGCAGCCACATGAGGCAGACCCCCGCGAAGACCGTGTCGACGATCAGCCCCGCGATGAGCCCGACCCGCACCTGGCGGGCCTGGGAGAAGCGGCGCACGAGCGACGCCGCCACCGCGATCGTCACCGTCACCGTCGCCCCGCACAGCCCGAAGACCGCCGTATAGGCCACCGTCCCCATGCCCAGCACGTTGCGCAGGACGAAAGGCGCCGCAGACAGGTAAGCCATGAGCAGCCCGAAGGACAGGGCATTGATGAACAGCAGACGCACGAGGACATGGTCGCGGGCCAGCTCGCGGGTGCCGTCGAGCAGCATCCGTGAGGCCGCCGTCGTGGCGCCGCTCGGCGGGCAGGGACTCGGGTACCCAGAGAAGGACCATGACCACGAGCAGTCCGGTGAAGGCGGCCACGACCCCCAGGATGCCGCGCCACCCGATGGGCTCGACGAGCACGCCCCCGAGAATCGGCGCCACCACCGGGGCGATCCCCTGAATCGCCATGACGACGCTGAGGGCCCGGGCGGCGGTGATCCCACGGAGCGGTCGGAGATGACTGCCCGGCCCAGGACCATCCCGGCCGCGCCCCGAGCCCCTGGAAGAAGCGGGCGATGAGGAGAACGGACAGGGCTCGGGGACAGGGACGGCGCCGATGCTGGAGACCAGGGCGAGCACGCTGCCCCACAGCAGCAGGGGGACGCCGGCCGACGCGGTCGGACAGGACCCCGATGCCCAGCTGGCCGAGCGCGATGCCCACGAGGAACGTGGTCATCGTCAGCTGAACGCTGGAGGCGGAGACACCCAGATCATCAGCCATCTGGGCGAAGGCCGGCAGGGTAGGCGTCGGTGGCTAGAGGGCGACGGCCGCGAGCGCGGCCAGGGCGATGAGGAGCGTGGCGGGGAAAGGCTCGTCCTCAACCCTGGGGTCGGATGGGGCGGGCGGTGAGGCTGTCATGGCCTGAGAGTAGAGAGATTTTCCAACCGAGGCGTCAGTGCGCATGTCCGTGACGCGGTGCACGCAGCGAGGGCCGTTCCACAGGATGGCGACCAGCATCCGTGTCGCTGTCCCGCCTCTAGACTGACCGAGTGACCAACCCGCTGATTGCTTCTCTGACACGTGCGGTGGAGGCCGCCCCCGGACGACGTCCGGCTGCGCACCCATCTGGCTGAGCTCCTCATCGGGTGCCGGTCGAGAGCGCCGAGGCGGTGACTCACTGCGCCATCGCCCTTCAGCACGCCCCCGACCGACGAGGCTGCCCAGATCCCTCATGTCCAGGGCGCTCTCGCCGCAGACCGCTCAGGCGCCCGGCGAGGAGGCGGCCGGCACTGCTGGCAGAGCCGGCGGCCGAAGCGTCCCGATACCGGCGGGCCTCTCACCCAGTCACGCCGATCCCTCGAGCTGCCACCACCCCCAGCGCCCAGCCCGCCACAGGCTCCAGTCGGCACCGGCTCGACGACGCCGGACGGCACCGGGAGCACCGGGCGACTTCGACTGGCGGCGGGCCGAGGAGGACCTCGGCGGACCGGCTGCGCCCTTCGTCTCCTCGAGGGTCCCTCAGCAGTCCCCGGGTCCTCTGACGCCGACCCGCTCTCTCCGAGCCCTCGTCCCGGTCAGGCCGACAACCCCTAGCGCCCCACGGACTGGGAGGTGGAGCGGGCCGGCGTACGCCTGGCCGACGTCGGGCGGCATGACCGAGGTCAAGAACCGGCTGGAGGCGTCGTTCCTGGCGCCTATGCGCAATCCCCGAGCTGCGCCGGCTCTACGGCAAGAGCCTGCGCGGCGGCCTGCTCCTGTACGGTCCCGCCGGGGACGGGCAAGACCTTCATCGCCCGCGCCGTGGCCGGTGAGATGGGAGCCGGGTTTCCTGTCGGTGACGATCTCCGACATCCTCGATCCCCTACATCGGCAACTCCGAGGCCAACCTCCACAACATCTTCCAGCAGGCGCGCGACGCACGCCCCTGCGTCCTCTTCCTCGACGAGCTCGACGCCATCGGCATCAAGCGCTCCCTGCACGCAACTCGAGCATGCGCAGCATCGTCAACCAGCTCCTCGAGGAGCTCGACGGCGTCAGCAGCGACAATGATGGCATCTACCTGCTGGCCGCCACCAACGCCCCCTGGGACATCGATCCGGCGCTGCGCCGGCCGGGAGGCTGGACCGGACCCTGCTCGTCCTGCCACCGGACGAGCCGGCGCGCGCCGCCATTCTGCACACGCACCTGCGTGAGCGACCCGTGGAGGGAATCGACCTGCAGGCCCTGGCACGGGCGACCGAGGGGTTGACCGGGGCAGACCTGTCGCACGTGTGCGACTCCGCTGCGGAGAACGCGCTCATGGACTCGGTGCGCACCGGCCGGCCTCGGCTCATGAATATGCAGGACATGGACGCAGCCCTCAGGAAGTCCGCCCCTCGAGCGGCCCCTGGTTCGAGACCGCGCGCGCCGTCGTCGAGTACGCCGACGTCTCCGGGGAGTATGCGGACCTGCGCAAGTGGATGAAACGGCACCGCCTACTATGAGTCCTATGGCAGCCCTGCCTGGAGGCAGATCCTTGGAGGATGCTTACGAGCGCGAGCTCACGTGGGCTTTCCAGCTCACCGAGGCCGGGCAGCACGAACGGGCCATACAGATCCTCACCCGTCTGCTCGCCGGTTACCCAGACAACGCCGGACTCACCTACACGGTCCTGGCGGTCGCATACAGCGCCGCGGGTCGGCTCGAGGAGTCCGAGGCCGCGGCCCGACGAGCGATTGCAGCAGCGCGGACTATCCCTGAGGCTTACCGGTTTCTGGCCCACGCCCTGATCTACCAGGGCAAGGAGCCAGAGGCGGAGCGCTTACTGAGAACCGCTCTGGAGCAATCCCCCGAGGACTACTCCCTGTCCTCCCTCATGGCGACGGCGCTGAGCAGGATGGGACGCACCGAGGAAGCACTCCTGTACGCCCGCGAGGCGCTCAGGGTCGCCCCAGGGAGGGCCGAAAGCCACGCAGCCCTGGCAGCCGTGCAGAGAACAACCGACCCGGAGGCGGCCAGAGCCTCCCTGCAAGAGGCTCTCAGGCTCGACCCTCTGTGCGAGGAGGCCCTCCTCCTCCAGTTCCAGATGCTCGATCGCCGCACGAGGCCCCATGCGGCGGCCAAGGCGCTTGCCGCCTCACAGCCCACACCTCCCAGCCCGCTATGGCGCGGAATTGCAGTCAACTCCTTCATCACTAAAGTTCCTGAGCGTTACCCACCTCGGAATGCTCTGGTGCGTGCTGCTGACGACGACACTCCTCGCCCTGGTCAGGACCTCCCACCTAACCAGCGAAATCCTGCTTCTTCCCCTGTTTCTGACGGCGGCCCTCACATGCTGGGCAACGCTTGCACGAATCCGAGCTTTTCGCCTTTATTTCGCAGGCCGCTGCTGGCGCTGCTGCGCGCCTGCATTCGACACCATAGGTATCTCATACTGTGGGGTGCAGCGGTTCCTGTGATCTGGCTAATCCTTATCATCGGCGTCATCCGTGCGATCCAGGGAGACGACGCCGTTCTCTCCAGCACCTTGGGAATCAGCATCGGCCACCTGGTACTCGGTTGGGGTGGCTCCCTGCTGATGCCCTTCATTCAACGTCGGAACACCTGACGGCAGGCCCCCGCTCAAGCCTCCTGCTCGGCCTCGGGGGCGACCATGACGTGGTCGCCGTCGGGCACGATCCGCACCCGCAGCCCGTAGACCTCGGCGAGGATGTCGGGCTGAAGCACCTCGGCGGGCGATCCCTCGGCTCGGATCGTCCCGCCGGCGAGGATGGCGAGACGGTCGCAGAAGCGGGCCGCCAGGTTGAGATCGTGCAGGGCGACGACGGCGAGGCGCCCGGTGTCCCGGTGGCAGATCCTGCGCACGTGGGAGAGCACCGAGACCTGGCGGCGCAGGTCGAGGGCGGAGGTGGGCTCGTCGAGCAGGATGAGTCCGGGCTCGCGCACGAGCGTCTGGGCCAGGGCGACGAGCTGGCGCTGCCACCGGAGAGCTGGCCCAGCGGACGGTCGGCCAGCTCGGCCACCCCGAGCTCGTCCAGGGCGCTCCAGGCCAGGTCGATGTCGGCCCGGCTCGTGTGCCAGGTCATGCCGCGCCGCGAGGCGGTGAGCACCGACTCCAGCGCGGTCAGGGCGGCGTCGCCGGGCAGGCCCTGCGGCATGTATCCGATCGTGCCGCGCAGGTCGTGGCCCCGGCGCCCGGCGAAGGTCACCTCCCCCAGGTGGCGGCGCAGCTGGGCCACGCAGGTGACCAGGGTGGACTTGCCGGCGCCGTTGGGGCCGAGCAGCCCGACCGTCTGACCGGTCTCCCAGGTGGCGTCGACGCCCTGGAGGACGGCCCGCCTGCCGTAGGAGAAGGTGAGGTCGTTCAGGATGAGGCTCATGAACCACTCCTGACCGCCGAGCGCTGACGCCCGAAGATGATGGTGAGGAACACCGGCACACCCACCAGGGCGGTCAGGATGCCGACGGGCACGGCGACACCCGGCACGATGAGCTGGCTGGCGGTGTGAGCCGCGGTCAGCAGGGTGGCGCCGCACAGGATAGAGGCGGGCACGAGGAAGCGCTGGTCCTCCCCCACCAGGCCGCGGGCCATGTGCGGCCCCACGAGTCCCTACGAATCCGATGATCCCGACGAAGGCCACGGACAGGGCGGCCAGCAACGAGACGCCGACCAGGGTCCACGCCCGTAGGCGCGCCACGTTGATGCCCATGGCTGCGGCCCGCGCCTCCCCCAGGGTGATGGCGGTCAGCCGCCAGCCGTTGACCCAGAAGACGGGCGTGGCCACGAGCAGGGCCGCCAAGACGGTGGCCACGGCCGGCCAGGTGGCGCGCATGAGGGAGCCCATCGACCAGAACACGATCTGCTGGAGGCTCTCGGTGGAGGCCCGGTACTGCACGAGCGCCAGGAGCGCCTGGCAGCTGAAGACCAGGGCGATGCCCAGCAGGATCGTCATCTCCTTGGTCACCGAGGGCAGCCTCGAGACCATCGCGATGGTGAGGGAGGCCGCCAGCCCCGCCGTCATCGCCACGATCGGCAGGGTGGCGCCGGTGGCCACCGGCAGCACGAGGCCCGTGACGATGGCCAGCGCCGCCCCCAGGGCCGAGGCCGCCGAGATCCCCAGGGTGAAGGGCTCGGCCAGCGGGTTGTCGAGGATCGTCTGCATCTGCACGCCGGCCAGGGACAGTGCCCCGCCGACCAGGACCGCAAGCAGCGCCCGGCGGCAGACGCAGGTTGATGACGATGTTGGCGACCCACGGGTCGTAGTCGGCGTCGAAGAGGGCTCCGAGCACCTGGGCCGGGCTGAACCCCAGGGGCCCCACCATGAGGGCCACGAGGAAGACGGCCAGGAGCAGCGTGGCCAGCCCCAGGAGCATCGCGACTCGCCGCGCGGTTCGACGGCGGTAGAGGCGTAGGCCGACGCCGCCGTGTCCGTGGGTGTATCGGCCGCCCGTCGGCCTTCGTCGTCGACGCCGCACCGTCCGGTACCCGGCCGGTATCGGACTGGTGCGCTGCGACGTCGTCGGAAGGAGCCGTGACGTGGGGGTCCCCCATCAGATCGCGGTGAAGAAGACGCCCTCGGCCTTCCAGGGCATGTGCTGCTCGTGGAAGTCCTTCCAGACCCTGGCGGGGTCAATGTCGGAGAAGGCCTCGGGGTTCTGCCACTGGCGAAGGTGAGGTAGGCGATGAAGTTGTAGGGGCGTCGTAGAACTGGTGGTAGATGCCGTAGACGTGCCGGTCGGTGAAGGCCTGGATCTGGTCGTAGCCGGGCTGATTCTTCAGCTGCTCCAGGCTGGCCTTGGCGGAGGCCTCGTCGGCCTTGTAGCCGAGGTGGACGTAGCTGGTCTGGGCGGTGTCCTTGATCTTCTGCTGCTGCCACTCGCCGCCGGTGGCAATGATGTTCTTGGGGTTGGAGGCAATGACCTGCTCGGGGGTGAGCACGCCCTCCTCCCCGGACAGGAGGCTGTCGGCGATGTTGGTGCCGCCGGTGGCGGTGACGATCGCACCGAGGTTCGCGGTGAGTAGGTGGAGCCGGGGTCGTTGACGCCCGGGCCGCGCCACAGGAAGGTGGTGGGCTTTGAGCTCAGGGACTTCGCCTTCTCCACGATGGGGTCGACCTGCTTCTTGTAGAAGCTGACGAAGGCCTCGGCCTCCTTGCGCTTGTCGAAGACGGCGCCCATGAGGGTGACCGAGGGGACGGTGTTCTTCACCGGGTCGCGGCGGAAGTCGGTGACGACGTAGGTGATCTTCTGGCCGTCCAGCTTCTCGAGGTAGCCCTTCTCCTTGGCGGAGTTGTAGGCGTCCAGGGTCAGGATGAAGACGTCGGGCTTGTAGCTCACCAGGGTCTCGATGGGCAGGCCGTCCTTGGCGATGTTGCCGATCTTCGGCAGGTCGGCGGCCTTGGGGGCCACGGAGGATCTTCTCGTAGAAGTCGGGGCGGCCTTCTGAAGGTCCTCGCCCCAGGCGACCACCTTGTCGATGGGGTTGGTCTTGTTGAGGAAGGCCAGGGAGTAGACGTGGCGAGACTCGCTCAGGACGATCCTCTTGGGCTGGGCGCTGAAGGTGACCTTGCGGCCGACGACGTCGGTGACCTCGAAGCCGCCGCCGGAGGCGCCCGCCGAGGCGCCGGCGCTGGAGCCCTTGCCGGCGCGGGAGGCGACTCCGCAGCTGGCGAGGACGGCGGTCAGTGGGAGGGCCATGAGCAGAGTACGACGGCGCATAGGAGTCCTTCGGTGAGGCGAGGGCGAACACGAAGCACCCTAGGACCTTAGGGCAACCTCAGTTAATTTGCCAAGTTATCCCGACCTGATTTTTAGTAAGGTCATACAAATTTTACGGGAGGTATGTGAGGTTGACACAGGGTGCCGCTCGCGACGAGTCACTGCAGGCCGAGCGGGCCAACGCCGGCCACTCACCCACGACGCCGCGAGCTCGACGGCACCCTGAACGAGGGTCGGGGCTGCTGGAGGAGGGTCGGGAGCACTCCATGGGAGTCGGGAGTTCGTGCAGTACGCACAACCCTCGACCAGTACACCCCACCCCCGTGCAGTAGCCGCCCAGGCAGGAGCTAGGACTGGAAGCGGCACGTCGATCGGACCTCAGCCGGCCGACGTCAGCCACTCACCCACGACGCCGCGAGCTCGACGGCGCTCATGAGCTCGACGGAGGACGGCGACTACCGCCATCAGATGACGATGACGTCACCTGGGCCAGAAAAATGACTCCGATGCCGATGAAGATGATCGCGACCGCCCGGTTTCCCTGGGCGAAATTCATGACCGCGGAGATGATCGCGAGCACCCCCACGATCAGCCGGAGAATTTTGATGTTTCGGGTAGAGAACATACTGACACCTCCCTGTTGAACGTCACCCCAGGAGCGGCGACCACCCTCACCATAGGCCCAGGCCAGGCCCCGTCGAAGGATTTCAGGGACCGTCTCCGCGTAGGACTCTCACCCTCCGGAAGTATTGGCACCTGATGCGACGCCATTCTCCGACGTCGCTCAAACCGGTTCTTGGGCCGCCGGCTCGATGTCGGAGGGCTGTGGCATGGTGGGGAGACCTTCAACGGCGGATCTGCCCTGGCACCTTCCTGCTTGATTCAGCAGGGTGTCGATCCACCGGAAGGAGGTGAAGGGGTATGCGTGACCGTCTTCGGCATGCGGCACGGAAGGATGCTGAACAGCGCAGAACCCCGACGTGGTGCGAGATTGTTGGCTCGCTCGCAACCGCCGTCGGAGTCCTGATTAGCTTGATTCAGCTCCCTGAGGGGCTGAGCCCCTTCGGGTGCCGCCCGGATAGCCGCCGGGTGGCTCCCACTCATTGTGCCTCGGGACCGGCTCGAGTGTCCATCGCGATATCCCTGCGCTCGTGGGACCACCACGCCCGCTGCGGCTTCACAGGGAGACCCACAAGGTCAACCCTACGCCTGGCACACACGGGGCCGACACGGTTGAGTCATGCACAGTTCCGACACCCCTCAGCCCGCCCGAGTCACCCCAGTCCGGCCAGAACCACGACTCCGGCCGGCGCGACCGCTCCTCGAAGTCCAGCAAGCACCCGCGCCGCCGCTTTCCTCCTGGGTGCGCCGCCGTCCTGGGTCTGGCCGCCACCGGCACCAGCGCCTGGGCGCTCAACCGCTTCGTCATCGAACACGTGGAGGTCGGCGACGTCACCGCGCTGGAGGCCAAGGCGCAGAACGCGGCCAACTCTCGGCGACCCCCGGCCACGAACGTGACGGTCGGTGACAACTCCTACTCCTCATCGAATACGAGCATCAAGATTGAGCAGGTCTCCACCGGCTCGGGCAGCGACACCGTCACCTACTACGTGGCCGACGTCAAGCTCACCAACGCCACCGACCTGCGCAGCGCCTTCGCCAATAACTCCTACGGCACCAACATCGTCGCCAAGCCCACCACGATGGCCTCCGAGCACGACGCGATCCTGGCCATCAACGGCGACTACTACGGCTTCCGCAGCGACGGCATCCTCATCCGCAACGGCGTCATCTACCGCGACAGCGGCACGCGCGACGGCATGGCCTTCTACAGCGACGGGCGCGTGGAGGTCTACGACGAGACCACCACCAAGGCGCAGACGCTCCTGGACGCGGGCGTGTGGAACACGCTGTCCTTCGGGCCGGCGCTGGTCAACAACTCCAAGGTGCTCTCCGGCATCGACCAGGTCGAGGTGGACACCAACGTCGGCAACCACTCCATCCAGGGCCAGCAGCCGCGCACCGCCGTGGGGTGGGTGGAGACGAACCACCTCAAACTCGTCGTCGTCGACGGCCGCAACGAGGGCTACTCGCGCGGCGTGACCATGACCGAGCTCGCCCAGATCATGGCCGACCTGGGGTGCGCCTGCGCCTACAACATCGACGGCGGCGGCTCGTCAGCCATGTACTTCAACGGCTCGATCATCAACCAGCCCTCCAACGGGGGCGAGCGCGACACCTCCGACATCCTCTACATCGCGAACGGAGCCTGAGATGAGCGGCACCGACACAGCCCTTCAGATCTCGCCGCGCATCCTGCCGCGGGTCGTCGCCCCAGCGAACCGGACCGCTGCCAATCGGACGGCGGTCAATCGGACCGCGGCCAACCGGACGGCGGCGCGGACCGGGGGCGAGCGCCGTCCCCGGGCGGCGGTGACGCTCGTGGTTCTCATCCCGGCCTACAAGCCCGATGAGCGTCTGGCCGTACTCGTGGCCCGTCTGCGCGGTGCACACCGAGACTGCGCGGTGCTGGTCGTCGACGACGGCTCGGGGCCGCAGTACGCGCCCTTCTTCTCCGCCGCCCGCGCCCGGGGCGCCGAGGTCGTCAGCTCCCCGGTCAACCAGGGCAAGGGTCAGGCGCTGCGCATGGGCCTGGCTCACGCGGCCGCCACCTGGCCCGAGGCGGATGTGGTGTGCGCCGACGCCGACGGGCAGCACACGCCGTCGGACATCGAGGCCGTGGCCGCGCGGGTGCGGGAGACCGGACACATGACCCTGGGGGTGCGGCGCTTCACCGGGCCGGTGCCGCTGCGCAGCCGGATCGGTAACGACGTGACTGCCCTGCTGTTCCGGGGTGCGACCGGCTGGAGGCTGGGCGACACCCAGACGGGTCTGCGCGGCTACCCGCCGGGAGGCTGGCGTGGCTGCAGGAGGTTCCCGGGGACCGCTACGAGTATGAGCTCTCCGCGCTGCTGCGCGCCCACGAGCTGGGGATGGTGGTGGAGCAGGTGGAGATCGCCACGGTCTACGAGCCGGGCAACACCTCCTCCCACTTCCGGCCGGTGCAGGACTCGGCGCGGATCTATGCTCCGCTGCTGCGGTTCATGGGGGCGTCGCTGGCGAGCTTCGGGATCGACTGGCTGGGTGTCATGGTCATCTTCGCGATGACGGGCAGCCTGCTGGCGGCGGTCGTGGGGGCGCGGCTGGTGTCCGGGACGGCGAACTTCTTCATGAATCGCCGGGTCTTCCGGGCGCGGCGCGGGACCGTGGTGCGCACGGCGGTGCGGTACACGGTCCTGGCGGTGAGCCTGCTGGCGGCCAGCTACCTGGCGCTCAAGGCACTCACGGCGGTCGGAATTCGCTGGGGATCGCCAAGGTTCTCGGCGACGGGGCCATCTACGTGGCCGGCTATGTGGCGCAGCGCCGGCTGGTGTTCAAGGAGCGGAGGTGAGGCGGGCACGGGGCGGTTGGAGCGACCAGCGCGGTGCCGGCCTCCGCAAGGTCGTACCGTAGGTCCCGAGGTCGTACCCTTACCCCTCGATCCCACGCCCTAAGGTACGACCTCGCGCCCACCCCTCGGTCAGGGAACCGGCTCAGTGCACGGCGGTCAACTCACACCTGCGCGAATCTCATCAAGGAGGCGCGCGGCCGATCCGGTGAAGTAGGTGCTGTGCGTGACTTTAATCGTCTCCAATGATTCAGCTCCGACAAGCACGATGTCCATCTCAGGGCGATCCTGGTACTCGATCTCAGCGGCACGGTACGCAGTAGTTGCGGCCACGGCATCATCTCCGAACGACTCGTGAGACAAGAGCTCGTCTCGCCTACGGTCATAGATGAGAAGGAACTGCTGGATGGAACCAGTTCTGGCGCTCATATACTCTCTCCTCCGAACATGGGTCCAACATTCTTACCAAGTCCTGCCAGTTCCTCAGCAATCAGCGCACTGAGACGTTCGAACTGCTGCCGGTCCTCATGAACTGGAATCTCACCGGCATCGAGAGCAATGTACATCTTTGCGGTGAGTCTCGCATACTCCTGGACCAAGGATTCTCCGTCCTGTTTGTAGTTGGTACCGAAAGCAGCACTCAGTCCTTCGACGCGTTGTGCCCACTGATGCATGCGCTGAGTACGCAGCTGAATCTCAATGAGCCGTTGATCCCTGCTCAACAACCACGTGCACAGCTCGATAGCCCGATGCTCGCGGCCTGCCCACGTAGTCCGAGGTGCGTCTCACTGCCTCCGCCCAACACTCACGTACACATGCCTCCAAACGACGCAACTCACTGATTTCGTTCGAAGACAACACCACGCGACAACCACCAATGTCCTGCATACGTGACAGGTCCAGCTTCGACTCCTGGAAGTGATCTTCTCCAGGATCGTAGGCATACGTTTGAGACGTTGACTCACTTCACCCTGAATCTGGTGGACTTCCAGAAGAGTTGCTAATTCGCCGCTTGCGGCCTCCAGCGGGCCGGGCGAAGGAGGCCCGAAAGGCGCTCACGGCGGTCGGAATTCCCTGGGGATCGCCAAGGTTCTCGGCGACGGGGCCATCTACGTGGCCGGCTATGTGGCGCAGCGCCGGCTGGTGTTCAAGGAGCGGAGGTGAGGCGGGCACGGGGCGGTTGGGGCGACCAGCGCGGTGCCGGCCTCCGCGAGGTCGTACCGTAGGTCTCGAGGTCGTACCCTTACCCCTCGATCCCACGCCCTAAGGTACGACCTCGACCCAGTTCACCCCAGTGGACCTCAGCGGGGGCTGATGAGGCCGGCCTCGTAGGCGGCGATGACGAGCTGGGCGCGGTCGCGGGCGCCCAGGCGGGCCAGGAGCGCGGTGATGTGGCTGCGGCAAGTGGCCCGGGTGATGCCAAGTTCGACCTCGATCTCGCTGTTGGACAGGCCCCGGGCGATGAGCAGGAGGACCTCGCGCTGGCGGGGCGTGAGGGCCTCGACCTCACCCGGTCCAGGTGCTACGGGAGGTGCCGGTCGACGTCGTGCTCGGCATGCGGGCCACGAGGCGGGCCAGCACCTGGGGGCTGAGCAGCGACTGCCCCTCATGGACGGTGCGCACGGCGTCAACGAGGGACTGCGGGTCGGCGTCCTTGAGCAGGAAGCCGCAGGCGCCGGCGCGCAGGGCTCCCAGGACGTAGTCATCGATCTCGAACATGGTGAGGATGAGGACGCGCGTGGCCGCGAGCGCCGGGTCGGCACAGATCCTTCTGGTGGCCTCGATGCCGGTCAGGCCCGGCATCTGGATGTCCATGAGGACGACGTCGGGGCGCAGCTCGGCGGCCAGGGTGACCGCACGGGCACCGTCCTCGGCCAGGCCGACGACGCTCATGCCGGGCTCGGCCTCGAGCAGGGCGGCCAGGGTGGTGCGCAGGAGGGCCTGGTCCTCGGCGATGAGGACCCGGATGGGGGCGCCGGGAGCCTCGTCGGTCTTGTCGGTCAGCGCATTGGTGGGATCCGTCATGGCTTGCCCCTGTCGCTCCTGGGATCGGTATCCGGTGACTCACTGGTGGGTCTGCGTTCCGGGCCCGTGCTGTCTCCGGAACCCAGGGGGCTGCTGGTGGCCCCGGCCGCATCGTCGGTGGGGACAGGAAGGACGGCTTCGACGGCGAAGCCGGGGCGTCGGCGCGGGGCCTGCGGTCAGGGTCCCGCCGAGCGCGGTCAGGGTCTCGTGAAGTCCGCGCAGTCCTTGCCCGGCCCCGGGGTGGGGCTCCCATCCGGTCGCGGGCCCGTCGTCGACGACGGCGATGCGCAGCCGTCCCGGCTCCCGACGGAGGGCCACGCGGGCGCGCGTGGGGCCAGCGTGGCGGGCTGTGTTGGCCAGGGCCTCGGCCACGACCCGGGTAGCGGCCTGGGCCGTCGGAGTCGGGAGACCGTCAGTCATCGTCACGGCTTGGGCGACGCCCGCAGCTGCGCCGATGTGCGGCGCATCGGCGTCGAGATCGACGGTGACGCCGGTGCGGCGGGCCCCGCCGATCAGCTCCCGAAGGCTCTCGGCGAGGCTGTTGACGGGGCCGGGTCGGCTACCGGTGCGTCTCCCGCCGGGATCGCTGCCAGCGCCCCGGGCATCGGGGGCATGTTCTCGTCGCGCAGGACGGCGAGCATGCGCCGCAACGCGTCAGTGGCCTCGCGGGAGGCGGTCTCGACGTCGTCGAGTGCGGTTCGCAGCCCGTCGGGGGTGGTCTCGAGTCGCCGGGCCACGGCGCAGCGCACGGTGATGGCGCCGAGGTTGCCGGAGACGGCGTCGTGCAGCTCGCGGGCGATGACGAGGCGGTCCTCGGCGACGGCGCGCGCGGCGGTCTCCTGGGTCAGGCGCCGCTCGTGGGCACGCCGGTCGCGCCGCCGCAGCCACAGGGAGGCGGCGACGAGCCCGGCCATGACGAGCAGCACCGTCATCTGGGCGCGCCGAGAAGGATCCGGGGAGTAGCCGACCAGGGTGCCCAGGCCAAGAACAATCACGGTCAGCCCGGTGATGGCGCGCCCAAGCGGCGAGTGGCGCGGTGGGACGTCTGGGGCAGGCACGCGGCCAGTCTAGGAAGGCGGCTCGGGCGCTTCATCGAACCGGGGTCTGACGGACCTGGGTCTGAGGCGGCGGGACCGCCTCGGCTGGGCGGCCGATGCGCGCTGCCGCTCGGCGCGCTGGAGTTGGCCCATGATCGCTATTGAGAACCTCGTCAAGCGGCACGGGGCGCGGGAGGTGCTTCACGGCGTGAGCCTGGAGGCCCGTCCGGGCCGCGTCACCGGATTCGTGGGCCCGAACGGTGCCGGGAAGTCCTCGACCCTGCGGTGCCTGCTAGGGCTGGATCGGGTCGACGGCGGGCGGGCGCTCATCGGCGGGCGCCCCTACCGCGAGCTGCGCGAACCGCTGCGCACGGTGGGGGCGGTGCTCGATGGCTCGGGCGCGCATCCCTCGCGCACGGCCCGCGGTCACCTGGGTTGGGTGGCCTCGGGTGCGGGAATCAGTCGGCGTCGGGTGGCTGAGGTGCTCGACGTCGTCGGCCTGAGCGAGGCGGCCGGGCGGCGGGTGCGCACCTTCTCCCTGGGAATGGGGCAGCGCCTGGGGCTGGCGAGGGCGCTGCTGGGTGACCCGAGGTGCTCATCCTCGACGAGCCGGTCAACGGCCTGGACCCGGAGGGATCCGGTGGATCCGCAGGCTGCTTCGGCAGCGGGCCGACGCCGGGGCACGGTCCCTGCTGTCCAGTCATGTTCTGGGCCGAGCTGGCTGAGGTGGCCGACGACGTCGTCGTCATCGCCGGCGGGCGGGTGCGGGCGGCCGGGACGCTGGAGGAGGTCGCGGCGGGCTACGCGAACCTGGAGGAGGCTTCTTCTCACTGACTGCCCCGACCGGGGGCGCGGCCAACGGTGGGGTCAGTGGGGCCGGTCAGGCTGGCCGGACTGGACGAGCCGACCGGGCGGGCCGGGTGGGCCGGGCCGAGCGCGAGGACGGGGGCCGCTCATGAGCGCGGCGACGGCGCTGGTGCTCTCTCAAGGCGGAGGTGCAAGACGATGGGGCTGCCGGGGGCCTGGCTGGGGGCTGCGTTGGCGATCGTCCTGCCGCTCCTGATCGAGTACTACACGAACCATGACCTGGCGGCGCGACTGGCGGCGGGCGACCCGGATGCGCCGGCACGGCTGGGCGACGTCGGCGTCATCGGGCTGTACGTGGGGACGACGGGGATCGTGGTGCTGGCGGTGAGTGTGGTGGTCAGCGAGTACGCGAGTGATCCGCGCACGAGCGGGGCCTCCAGCGCTCCGCGTCAGGTGGCGACGACTATGCTGGTGCAGCCGCGGCGCGGGCGTCGGTGGCCGCGAAGCTGCTCGTGGTACTGGGGGCAGCGACGGTGCTGCTGGCGGTGGCGTGGGCGGGGACTTTCGCGCTGTGCCGGCACCTGCTGGGGGCGAACGTGCCCTTCGAGTCGGTGCCCTGGTGGATGCTGACGGGGATCCTGACGTGGTGGGTGTTCTCGGCGATGGCGTCGATGGCGCTGGCGATGGTGACGCGCAGCGCGCTGGTGTCGATGACGGTTCTCGTCGCGATGTCGACGATGCTCTCGCCGGGGGTGCTGCTCATCAAGTCCACCGATGCGGCCCGGTTCCTGCCGGACACGGCGGCGGTGCGGCTCATTGCGAACCCGACGACGCTCAACTACGACCGGCTCGTCGAGCTGCTGTCGATCCCGATGGCGGCCGCCGTCTGCGCGGCGTGGGCGGGCGGGTGCGCGGCGGTGTGCTGCTGGGTGTGGATGAGGCGGGACGCATGAGCGGGGCCGGTGCGGCCAGCAGGGTGAGGGCTACCGCTGGGGTGGCGACCGTCTGGGGGCGGGCGCTGCGCGCGGAGCTGGTGAAGGTGGTGACGCTGCCGGCGATGTGGTGGTCGGCGGCGGTGGCGGGCGGGCTGCGGTCGCCACGATGATGTCGGTCTTGCAGAACCTGGTGGATGGGCGGGGCCTCGGTTTCGAGGAGGTCGCTCCGGTGTGGGCGCTGGCGGTGCAGATCGGCTTCGTGGCGGCCGGGGTGGCCTCGGCGGGCGCTGAGCACTCCACGGCGCAGGGCATGACGAGTCTGCTGGTGACTCCGGCACGGGGGCGGCTGGCGGCGGCGCGACTCATAATGCTGGCCGGTGCGGGACTGGTAGCGGCGAGCGTCCTGGTCGGGGCGAGCCTGGCGGCGTGTCCGGCGATGTCGACGGAGGCGCTGTGGGCCGGGGACGGACCGCGGTCTGGTTGACGGCGGTGTTGCTGCTGTCGGCTGGGCTCGGTGCGGCGCTGCGCAGCGTCATTGGTGCCTCGACGGCGGCTGTGGTGCTGGTGGTTCTGGCACCGCAGCTGGCCGTGTTCCTGGGCGACGCCGCCCGCTGGCTTCCGGGGCAGGCGGCCCAGATCCGCTGGCGGAGGACGCATCGCGGGTGGACATCACCTCCGCCGGACTCATCGTCCTGGCCTGGACGGCAGCCGCCCAGATAGCCGGCATCGTCCGGCTGGTGTGGGCGGATGCGTGAGGATCGGGACGCCACAGGTCGACCCAGCCACCGCCCATCAACGCCGGGGGTGGGAGCCGGTGAGGACGCTCCCACCCCTATCCCTTGCCGAGTAAACCCAGATCACTCAGCATCGTTCCAGCACGATATACTCTCGCAGAGACATTCTGCCATCGCAGGCAGACATCCCTGATCTCTCACCTGCTCTTTTCATGAGGAACGCCACCATGGACCGGCAAATTTTTACTCCTTTGGAGGAGCATGATGCGCACTTGGCCGCCATGCAGTGGTTCGAGGCAGAGCAGATGAGTGGCCACGAACTCTTCTCTCACAAAGAGTTAATGGACGGTTTCTCTTGGCATGGCCACCACTTCCGCCTCACTCATCAATCCCAGGGATTTGGAAGCCACAAGAATTTGAGGCCGCCCTGACATTCAAGACAGCAGCCCCGATCCCAGAAAAAGAAGCACCGTACGCCGACCGGATTGACGACAGTGGGTTACTTCGCTACAAGTTCTCCGATACGAAGAAGTGGGCGAACGATGCGATGAAGGTAGCCGCTCATCGGAACTATCCCTCGCCTGGCTCGTGGGAGTGAAGCCGACCCCGTCAACGCTGTTCTATTACGCCCGGTTCCCCGCCCACATCGTTGACATCGACGAACGTAATGCGGAGTTCATCATCGCCATTAATGAGACGACACCAGCCACCTCATATCACAAGGATTCTGGCCAGATCGAGAAGAAGTACGTTTCCCAGATGGACGAAGGAGCGAATCCACCAGCACGACTTCAGGGAGCACGTACTCAGTGCCTACCAGATCTCTTTGCGCAGTCTGCGATCTTCCGCACGCGCAGCTCCTGAAGCCTCGCACATCATCGCCGACTCCAGGGAAGCGGGAGTCCCTGAGGTCAGCAATGGTTTGGCTCTGTGCAGGCTCCACCACACTGCCTACGACCGTCACCTCCTCGGCATCGACGCCGACCGTCGTATCCACGTGGCGACACGAGCAAAAACGCATCGAGACCGTCCATCTGCGAACTGGCTTACTGCCATTTGAAGGCCGCTCCCTGACGCACGTGCCTGCCGCCAAACAGATGCGCCCTGATGGCGACCGCCTTGCCGAACACTTCAAAGAGTTCCTCCAGACAGAGGAGCAGACAGTCGGGTAGGCCCCAAAGCTTCCAGCAAGCTACGCACCACTCCAGAGAATGGGCTTTCACCACTCAAAGGAGCCCATCATGATCCACTCACGAGACATCACGACTGAAGCCGAGGCGGCGGTGCTTGAACACGCCGATCGCCTCGCCGCCGTTATCGGCAAGCACTGGCATCCCACGGACGACACCGCTCGAGACGACGTCATGCTGCTCGTCGCCGATCTCCCTGCGCGCACGCCGAGACGGGGATTGAGATGCAAACCTGGAGAGCGGCACTCGATGTAGTCATGGATCATCTCGCCGCCGAGCCCGAAGGCGCCGATCTGCTCCACCGCCTCGGCCGGCCGGTCTGGTTCACCGTCATCGGCACGACCAAGGACGGTCAGAGAGAACCCGTCGCCGTCCTGCCAGGCCGACGTCGGCTGGAGGTGGCCATCGGCGCCTGGACCACGCAGGTTCAGGCACCCACCGCAGCAGACGCCGTCCGGAACAGCGTCACGTGTGGACCGGCCTGCCGCCTGAGACGGTCACGTTGCGAAGCACTCGCTCAGTCACACGGATTCGCAGGTCAGTCAGCAGTCCAGTTGCCTGAGGCGGCGTCAGTGAAGTCCTGCCCATCGCAGGCACTGCTCGCCCGTACGGCGCGCGAGATTCGAGGGCTCCGCAGGCCCTGTCTCGCCCGTGGTCAATCCCCTCGCTCACATCACGCCACCTCACCTCGCACGATGCGAGCAAACGTCACGCACCTTACGCATGGCCTTACGGGCCGCTCTAGCTGATGTGCGTCGTTCGCAACACTTGGGTGTTGCGAACGACGCACATGGAGCGGGGGAGACTCTCGTGCTACCACCGCCTCGACGGCGAGCGTCAATGGGATACTTTACTGATCTCGCAGGCGATGCCGTCCCGGTCTCGATCCAGTTCTTCGCGGTATCCAGGGTCGCCCCTGATACAAGGGGAGCTGCTCCCGCCTCCTTTGCCTTCTTGCAGTTGGGAAAGTACATGCCTCCTGCCTCGGCTCCGGCACGGGCGCAGGAGCCGCCGCACCACCGCCCGGCCTGAGTCTCCTCTGCGTGTCGACTCTGGCTCAGGCTCTGCGTCGGCTCAGACTCGCATGAGAGGCTGCAACGGAGGCTGCGATGGCGGGGCCTGCGTCGTCGGAATCGGCGACGGCGCAGGCGTAGGACTCGGGGTCGGGGATGGGGTGGGACTGGGAGTAGGCGACGGAGAGTGAGTCGGAGTGGGTGACGGCGACGGCGAAGCAGTCACCGTCGGAGATGGTGCCGGTGTCGGTGAACCCGCATCATCAGCCACGGACGGAACCCCGCAGCCGGCGATTCCAACGCCAAGAACCAGGGCGAGGAGCACAGGAGCCGAGGTCCTCAGCAGCCCTCCCGCCGCCTCGACGTCGAGGAAGACACTGATGAAAACAGACGAACGGGAAAATATGGGAGAAATAGGGGACAAAAAGGGCGCGTTCACGAGAGCCTCGAGTCAGAAGAAGGGATGGTGGGTGGCTAGCCGATAGAATTGAAGCACTCCAGGGGCAGTAATAACTCACGCAGCCGTAAAATGCAATCGCATTGATACACACATTTTTACTGTTGCTGAGAATAGAAATTGAAGCGAGACCACTTGACAATTGTCCCTTATTTTTACGATTAGTACGCAGTCTTCCAACCCCACGACAGCCGGCCACACATGCGCTCAGGCGGCTCAGCGAGGCTTAGGAGTCGAACCGAGTCTGACGAACCAGGGTCTGAGGGGCGCACCGAGGCTCAGCCGCCGGGGCGATGCCGCTCGCAGGCCGGCCGCCCCACACTTCCGGCCATGAGCACCTCCCGCACGTCCCTGTCCCAGCAGACGCCAACCGCCTTCGGAGCACCGAATCCTTCGCCGTCGGACTCCGCTCCGAGCTCCGCTCCGGTCTCGGCTACGACCGCAAGCACCCGACCCGACCGACTGAGCACCGTCGCGCTGGTCATCTTCACAAGCGTCTACGCCTTCTTCTTCCCTCTCCACCTCGGTCACTTTTCATCCCCGAGGACGCCGGCCCCGCAACCGGCCTCGCGCTCTACATCGCTCTTCGCCGTCGGTTGCGTCGCCTTCCGCCACCCGCTGGCCCAGGCCGCCCGTCAGGTAGCGGCCCGTAAGCGGCGGGCCGTCCTCACTCTCATCGTGGGCGGACTCGCCACCTTGGTGATCGAGCTCATCGGCGGCCTGGCCTCCTCGGCCCTGCTCAACCTCGCCGCCTGTCCGGAGCAATCCCTGCAGAATGACGCCAGCGTTGCCGAAGTCATTCAGATGTTCCCGCCGATCCTCATCGTCGTCGTGCTCGGGATCGTGGGGCCGATTGTGGAGGAGATGTTCTTCCGTCAGCTCCTCATTGGGCTCATCAAGCGCTTTGCGCCGACCTGGGTGGCTGTTGTCGTCTCCAGCGTCCTGTTCGGTGCGCTGCACATGCACTCGTTCGCGCTCTCCGAGGTACTGAGCGTCATCCCGCACGCCTTCTTCGGGCTCAGCTGCGGGCTGCTCTACGTCAAGACCGACCGCAACCTGCTCTACCCGGCGAGCATCCACTGCCTCAACAACCTCAGCGCCTTCCTGCCCCTCCTCCTGCACTGAAACGACTCTCACCACCCCGCGCCCAGACGTTGCGGAAACATAAGCGTTGACGCCAACACGCTCGCAACACCGACTCCGGTTGGCTTTACTCGACAGCTTCACTGTTGACGGCGCCCGAGGCGCCCCGTCAGCACGGGATACGAGGAGGAAGATACAGACCACCACAGTCAGGCCGAGCGCCGGGAGCGGCATTCTCATCCATAACTTCCTGCCTCATTCCCTACAGCGCTCAGGCCCGGAGCCTCACCCTTCCATCGAGAAGAACGGCTACTCGAGCAGCAGGACCGTGGCCCCTCACAGCGCACACTCTCCGCCACCGCATGGATCGCCTGCGCGACGGAGACCCGCTGCGAGGCCGCACGTCAGGAGGGTGAGGAGAGCAAGGGCGGGGACAGCAAGACTGCCTTGTCGGGACAACATCCGCCCCGGGGGAGACGGCGCGTGCTTCAATCGAGCATGGCAGTCGTCTCCCTGTTCCGGTTCCCGGGCCCCGTGCCCGACGAGTCCATCCTGACCGAGCCCGACGCCTCGCTGCTGTTCAGCGGGGCACGCACCGCCTACACCTTCACCGACGAACCGGTGACCGACGCCCAGCTGCGGGCGATCCATGAGCTGGCCAAGTGGGCGCCGACGGCGGTCAACGCTCAGCCGTTACGGGTGGTAGCCGTCCGATCGGCGGCGGCCCGGGAGCGGTTACTGCCCTGTCTTCCCCGCGGTAATCGCGAGCAGGCTGCGGGGCGCCTCTCACCTCGTCTGCGCCGCCGATCGGTCCTTCGCCTGGGTCCCTGCCGCTGCTGCACCTGCGCGGCGAGCGCTACCAGCGGCTGCTGGAGGAGGGCGGGCGGAGATGCGGGCGTTGGGCACGCGCCTCAGCGCTGATCCAGACGGCCTACGTCATTCAGGCGATTCGCGCCGTCGGGCTGGCAGCCGGCCCCATGAACGGAGACGACGCTGAGGCGTTGGCGACCGAGTTCTTCGCCGGTCAGGACGTGGAGGTGCTGCTGGTCATCAACGTCGGTCACCCGGGGCGAGACGCCTACCAGGAGCGCAACCCGCGCCTGCCCTTCGAGGAGGTCTATCGGGCTGCTATGAGCCCAGCGGGTCGATCGCGCTCAGGCCTCGGGACCGGGCGGCGTCGGCCAGCCGAGCGTCATGAGTCAGAACCGTGACAGGGTGACGAGGGTCGTCCAGCAGCGTCGCAGTCGCCAGGTGAATGGCATCGAGAGACTTCAGCTCACCAGTCAGGGAGCTGCGCTGCGCGCCGAGCTACCCCTGGTGTAGTGGGCGACGTAGTCGATCTGGATGTCGGAGACAGCCGGAGTGAGCGGGCCAGGGACAGCGCCGTCGACGGTCTCGTACCATCGGGCGTTGTCGTGGTTGGGATCCATCGCCCCACTCTGGACCCCTAAGAACATCCGCTTGCTGGAGATGTCCTCGCCGACGTCGTCCCGAGTGATCCGGCCCCATTCCTGGCCGTCGAAGGTGAAGGCAATGTACTCGTCCTCCACGATGACGCCGTACGTGTGCCAACCACCCATGTCAGGGTTATCGCGGCTCACTTGTTTTTGCTTGTGTCCCTTCGGAGTGGCATCACCCCAGTGGTAGGTGCCCACCACCGGCGGACCAGGGAAGCGCCCTCGACGAAGTCGATCTCCGGCGGCGCCTTTCTGGTCCTCGGGCCACAGCAGGATCGCATACCCGATGCCCTTTGCCCGGGGAACTTTGGCGCGCACTTCCCACCGGCCGCGCGAGGCCGCGAAGACCTTGTTGGTCGAGGCACCACCGGCGCTCCACCGACCATCCTGGTACTGGGGTGCGGATGATGAGCTCGCCGTTCTGGGTGAAGGAGTCCTCCTCAACCCTCATGCCCATGGCTCCCGGATCGCTGAGGGGGTTATCGCCGTATTGCTCCCAACCAGTTTCCTCGATGGAGGCGTCAAAGCCCTCGAAGAAGTCGACGTTCCAGCCGTCGATCTCGACTCGAGCGCCCTCGACCCGAGCCCTCGGAGAGTTGCGAGGGCGGGGCGGTTGCGGCGTCGGACGGGAGCCTGCAGGTCCCGTGCGGCGAGGTGGAGGGCTCACCGGAGAGGGCGGCAGCGGTCGGCTCCCCATGCCCGACGACGATGCCACCGGCGCAGATGCGTCACCGGGTCGGCGTCGCCGTGGCCGCCACGCCGGCCGGGCCGCCGGGGACGCCTGCTCGGAGCCGACACTGGTCGAGGCGCCGCAGCCGCTGGGTTTGCACCCTGGGCCTGGACTGGGAAGCAGGCGGTGGCCGTCGCCACGGCAAGACCTGCGGTCATGAGGAGCTGGGTTGCTCGTGCGGGTTTTCACGGTCGTCTCCTTTGATGCGGGAAACCCTTCCAGCAGACACGAGAAGCCCTAACCAGTCGGTCGTTATCGAACAAGACACCCGCACTTATGGGAGGTCCGGCGTGGTGCCGTCGTCCCGTCCACCGCTACGGCCGGAAGATCGAGCTGTCCTCGCTGACGTAGGCGACCGCGAGTCGCTGCGTCCAGGCCATCTGGCCGACGATCTTGACCAGAGCGTTCGCGTCCGACCAGCCGACGCTGATGTAGATGTAGTCGGCGCCGATGGTGTAGTCAGCGACCGGCAGCCCTTCGACCTCCCGCTCCTCCCGCTCCGCCTCACTCAGAGCGTCAGGGCCGTTGAACGGCGGAAAGGCGCGGATGAGGTCACGGTAGATGGCCCTGATCGCAGGGGTGGAGCCATCGATGGTGCTGAAGTCGCGCGGCTCGTCCCACTGGGCGACCACCTGCTTCCACCACTGGGGAAGTCCTCATCGGTCGTGGAGTCCGGCTCGAAGATCAGGAGGTCGTAACTCATGCTTCGAGGCTAAATGTGCGGCCCGTCACCGACCATGGACACCGCTCCCCACAGCAGCCTCCGACGGCGGCCCGCCTCCGGCTGGGAGGTGGCGGGCCGCCGTCGGATACCGGGACGCAGTGCTCAGAGTGCCTCAGAGCACGTAGGGGTCGTTCATCGGGTCGGTCAGCGTGGTCGGGTCAGCCACGTTGGTGTCGCGGCCGGCCGGGCCGAGGTTCGCGGCCGAGGCCGGGGCGGCGGGCGACGTCGGGACGTCGAGCTCGGCGCTGGCGCGGTTGCGCGCGAGCCACAGCTCGTAGGAGTCGGCGGTGGCGCCGTCGAGGTCCACGCTGTCGATGTCGATGCCCAGAGCCTGGGCCACACCACGGCCGTAGTCGGGGTCCGCGTGGTAGCAGTTGAAGATGTGGCGGTGCTTGATCTGCAGGGTCGAGTCCCCCATGGCGCGGGCGGTGTTCTCGCACAGGACGAGCTGCTGCTCGGGCGTCGCGGCGCGCAGAGCATGCCGGGCTGGGTGTAGTAGTTGTGGTCGTCCTCGCGGAAGTCGTACATGGCGACGTCGCCTCGGCCTGGACGGGCTCGGAGAGCTCGCGCGAGTCCCTGCCAGTTGCCGTAGGAGTTGGGCTCGTAGGCGTTCTGGGACCCGGCGTTGCCGTCCACCCGCATGGCGCCGTCGCGGTGGAAGCCATGGGGGCAGGCGACGCCGCGCGGGAGTTGACTGAATCTGGTGGTGGTTGACGCCGAGGCGGTAGCGCTGGGCGTCACCGTAGGAGAAGAGGCGGGCCTGAGCATCCTGTCTGGCGAGTAGCCGATGCCGGGCACGATGTTCTGGGGCGTGAAGCCGGCCTGCTCGACGTCCTGGAAGTAGTTGTCGGGGTTCCTGTTGAGCTCGAGGACGCCGACCTCCTGGAAGGGGAAGTCCGCCTTGGGCCACATCTTCGTCAGGTCGAAGGGGTTGAAGTCGGTCAGGGCCTCGGCCTGCTCAACGGTCATGGTCTGGACGTACATGGTCCAGCGGGGGTACTGGCCCTTCCGATGGACTCGTACAGGTCGCGCTGGTTGGACCTGCGGTCCCTGGGCGATGACGGTGGCGGCCTCCTGGTCCGTGAGGTTGGCGAGACCCTGCTGGGAGCGGGAAGTGAACTTGACCCAGGTGCGCACGCCCTCGGCGTTGATGAAGGAGTAGGCGTGCGAGGAGAAGCCGTGCATGTAGCGGTAGGACAACGGGATGCCGCGGTCGGACATGGTGATGGTCACCTGGAGGAGCGACTCGGGCAGGCTGGTCCAGAAGTCCCAGTTGAGTGTTGAGGGCTGCAGGTTGGTGCGGGGGTCGCGCTTGACGGCGTGGTTGAGGTCGATGAACTTCTTGCCGTCACGGAAGAAGAAGACGGGGGTGTTGTTGCCGACGACGTCCCAGTTGCCCTCGGAGGTGAAGAACCGCATGGCGAAGCCGCGAATGTCGCGCTCGGCGTCGGCGGCCCCGCGCTCGCCGGCGACGGTGGAGAAACGCATGAAGAGCTCGCACTGGTTGCCCTCGGCGGAGAAGATCGCGGCGCGGGTGAGCTCGGGGATGGCGCGGGTGACGGTGAAGGTGCCCCAGGCGCCTGAGCCCTTGGCGTGCATGCGGCGCTCGGGGATGACCTCGCGGTTGAAGTGGGCATGCTTCTCCAGCAGCCAGGCGTCCTGGAGGGCGACGGGACCGCGGGGCCCGGCGGTCATGGAGTCTTGGTTGTTGTAGACGGGCGAGCCGTTGGCCATCGTCATGCGACCCTGGCCGACGGCGTTGTTGCGGCTGGGCAGGTGCTCGCCGAGGCCGGCGCGGGACATGGGGCAGCCGGCGGGAGCACTGTCCTGAGGGGTCTCGGGCAGGTTGGTGTCGTTCATGAGTATCTCCTTGCTCGGCCAGCGGGCCGGGGTGTCGCAAGGCGCGAGGTGCGCCTGAGCCGGTCAGGGCGCCGTGGGTACCGCTGACCGCTGTCAGCCGCGACGACGAGATGACCGCCTGTCAGCAACCATAGCCGAACAATAAGGAAATGTCTCAGTAGTTCCCCTACTGAATAGGATCACTAATGTGTAGGTGGGTGTCACCCTCCGTGCAAGCTCGCTGGCAGTCACCACCAGCGCATCGGCGGCCGGCCGGCGGACACCGACCATGAACACTGTCCTCCACGGCAGCCTCTCTACGCCGGGCGGTAGGTGAAGCGGTCCCAGCCCAGGGCCTCGATGCGCTCGGCCATGCGCTCGCACATCCCGTCCCAGCCGGGCGCCACGACGTCGAACTCGCCGCTCGTCCCCCGGCGCGGGCCTGCTGGAGGGCGTGGGACCCGCGCCCCTGCCGCGTGCACCCGCCGAGCCACCTCCACGGCGTCGTCGGCCGTCACATCCCCGGGCACCACGGTGGTACGTATCTCGAAGGCGGGCCCGCCGCAGCCGGCCGCCTCGATGAGCACCTTCAGGCTCTCCCAGGCCCTCGCGGCCGCGTTCGCCCGGCCGACCACCTGCCCGTAGTGCTCGGGCAGGGCCTTGATGTCCAGCCCCACCCAGTCGACGAGCCCGGCCTCGATCATGTCCCGCAGCCGCCGCGGGTAGGGGCCCTGGCCGTGCAGCCCCACCTGGAAACCCATGTCGATGACCTCGCGGGCGGCGTCGGCCAGGGCGTCCTGGCGCAGCGCCTCACCGCCGGTGAGGACGACGCCGTCGAGCAGCCCCGCCGGCGGCGCAGCAGGGGCGCGCACCTCCTCCCACGCCACCTGGCCGGGCGTGCGGGCCGGGATGAGGGCCTGGCTGTGGCAGTAGAAGCAGTTCCAGGGCAGCCCTGCAGGAAGACGGTCGCGGTCAGGTGGTCGGGCCAGTCGACCGTGCTCATGGGGACGAGCCCGGCGATCACCAGGTCGTCGGCGGGCCGGCGGTCGGGGTTCTCCCTCGCCGTCGGAACGGATGTGGAGGCATGCGAGCCTCTCGGCAGGGAGGTCACGACTACTCCTCTCACGTCTTGTCGTCATAGCACCGGGACCGCTGGGCGCCGTCGCCGGATCATCCGACGGCGCCCAGCGGTCCCGGCAGGTCCTCTCAGGCGCTGACCGCGCTCAGGCGCGAGACGGCCGGGCCATGGCCGCCGGCGGCGACCTCGGTGAACATCTGCCGCTCGGCGTACTCGCCCTTCTTGCCGATGTTGAAGGAGCGCACCGGGCGGAAGTAGCCCATGACGCGGGTCCACACCTCGCACTCGACCGGCTCGGCCTCGGGATGGAGCTCGGCGCACTTGTCGCAGGTGAGGTGCTCGCCGACCAGGTAGCCGTGGACGGGGCAGATGGAGAAGGTCGGCGTGATGGTGATGTAGGGGCGTGCGGAAAGCGGTCGAGGAGCGGCGCACCAGCTCCCTTGCAGGCAGCGGCCGAGGAAATGCGCTCTGTTCATGTACAGGTGCAGGACGGTGCCGCCGGTAGCTCTGGTCTGGAGCTCCTCCTGCATCTCCTGGGCCTCGAAGGGTCGTCGGTAGCCCACGAGGATCTGCGAGGAGTTCGTGTAGTAGGGTTGGACTCCGTGCCGGCCTGGAGGATGCCGGAGTAGCGCTTGCGGTCCTCCTGGCGAAGCGGTAGGTGGTGCCCTCGGCCGGCGTGGCCTCGAGGTTGTAGAGATGGCTGGTGGCCTCCTGGAACTCGACCATCTTGTCGCGCACGTGGTCCAGGAGACGCACGCACATGGCGTGGCCGCGCGGGTCGGTCAGGTCGTAGGTGTCGTGGGTGAAGTTGCGGACCATCTCGTTCATGCCGTTGACACCCAGGGTGGAGAAGTGGTTGTCCAGGGTGCCCAGGTACCGCTTGGTGAAGGGGAACAGGCCGGCGTCGATGTGGTGCTGGATGACGGTGCGCTTGAGCTCGAGGGTGTCGCGGCCGATCTCGAGGAGCCTGTCGAGCCGGGCGGTCAGGGCGGCCTCGTCGTCGGCGTAGAGGTAGCCGAGCCGGGCCATGTTGATGGTGACGACACCGACCGACCCGGTCTGCTCGGCCGAGCCGAACAGGCCGTTGCCGCGCTTGAGCAGCTCGCGCAGGTCGAGCTGGAGGCGGCAGCACATGGAGCGGATCATGCCGGGGTCGAGCTCGGAGTTGATGAAGTTCTGGAAGTAGGGCAGGGCCGTACTTCGCGGTCATGGTGAACAGCAGCTCGGTGTTGGGGGCGTCCCAGTCGAAGTCGCGGGTGATGTTGTAGGTGGGGATGGGGAAGGTGAAGACGCGGCCTCGGCGTCGCCCTCGGTCATGACCTCCATGAAGGCGCGGGTTGATGAGGTCCATCTCAGCCTGGAGGTCGCCATAGGCGAAGTCGCAGACCTCGTCGCCGATGAGGGGGTGCTCGTCCGCGAGGTCCGCGGGGCAGGTCCAGTCGAAGGTGAGGTTGGTGAAGGGGGTTTGGGTGCCCCAGCGCGAGGGGACGTTGAGGTTGAAGATGAGCTCCCTGCATGCACTCGCTTGACCTGGGCGTAGGTCATGTCGTCCAGGCGGACGAAGGGCGCCATGTAGGGTGTCGAAGGAGGAGAGGCCTGGGCCGCCCACCTCGTTCTGCAGGGTCCCCAGGAAGTTGACGATCTGCCCGACGGCCGAGGAGGAGTGCTTTGGCGGGGCCGGCGGCGATGGCGCCGGGGACGCCGTTGAAGCCCTGCTGGAGGAGGTCCTTGAGGGACCAGCCGCGCAGTAGCCGGCGAACATGTCCAGGTCGTGGATGTGGAGGTCCGCGTCGCGGTGGGCCTGGCCGGCGGCGGCCGGGTAGACCTGGCTGAGCCAGTAGTTGGCGACGACCTTGCCGGAGGTGTTGAGCATCATCCCGCCCAGCGAGTATCCCTGGTTGGCGTTGGCGTTGACGCGCCAGTCGGAGCGGTCCAGGTACTCGGTGATGGTGGCGATGGCGTCCACGCTGGGAGCGCTCGCCGCGGGCGACGGCGGAGTCGGCCGAGCCGGGGCCACGAGACACGGGTCGGTGGCGTGATGGCGTCCGGAGGCTGCGCCGAGCCGTCAGCTGCGGGGGCGATGGAGGCAAGGTTCTTCTCGAGCACGGGTCCTCCGATGGTCCTTCTCGTTCCTGTTCGCGGCCCCTGCCGAGCATGGATGGGGCCGGTTCTTCCGGGTGCCGTCAGCGGCTGCGCGCTGCCTGCGGGGGAGCGGGGCGGTCGAGGCACCAGTGCCGACCCCTACGCCCAAATCACACCGACGAGACACATCATCTTGTGTCTAAATTGTATTTTAACCACAACATCTTGCGATAGAGGCATGGACTTTCGTCCCGATAGGCGTCGCCTTCCCGCACGATCCTGCGGATGCCGTCGAAGCTGGAACGCAAGTCGGCAGGACCGCCCGGAGCGCACATATGAGGCCCAGATCACTTCTGCCCGGCGTGTTGCGGGACACCATTTACGACGGCGCGTCAGATCCTTGCCGCCTTTACGACAGCCCCCCTGGACGCCACCGCGAGCCGCCACATGGACGGGGAGCTCTACTGCGAGCACCGGGGAGAAGCGCGCGGCCTCCAGGCTCACCAGTACGCCTACGGGATCGGCTCCTACCACTACAACTGGACTACAACTGGTACCCGGCCCCGAAATCCTCGTCGTCATCTCCGGTGGGATGGAGGGTGCAGACGGCAGAGCGAAGCGCTGCGAGCCCGGCGACGTCGTCGTCATCAATTCCAATGACGGCCACGCCATCTCGCCACGCAGCCGCACACGACCGTACTGTTGCTGCACATCGACGCCAGCTACCTGGCCGGCTTCACGCGGACGACTCTGTCCCCCGCTTCAGCCGCCTTTTCCGCCGGGCGCACCCGCGACCAGCCCGGCTTCGCGCGTCTGCGCATGCTCCTGGCACGGATGATGCTTGCCAGCGATCGCCCCGGCCCCTGGAAATGAGGCCACCTGGAAGGCCGGGCCGCTGAGCATCGTCGCCACCTCTTCGATCACTTCCCGCCTGAGCCCTCCCGGGAACCGGCCACCGATCTACCCGCCGCCATCGAGAACCACCGGGCCCTGCGCCGTAGGTGGCCTACATGGACCAGAGCTTCCGTGAGCGCGTCACGTTCGACCTGCTCGCCCAGCACTCGAGCCTCAGCCCAGCCCCCTCAGCACGTGGGCGTGATCTTCTCCGGCACCTCACTCGCGCGCGGCCGCGCCAGGCGGATTTGGTCTTCCACCAAAAGCCACATCTCGCACACGGACGCCGGGGGCACACGGAATCTGCACCACTGAATGAGGCTACCTTTTGGAACCGACCATGAAGGAACCCCCATGAGACTGGGGCACGCCGGGTCCGCCCACCTCTATGGAAGAGACCGTCGAACCGCCCCACACTCTGTCATAGCGCCCTGAGAAGAACTCACCCCCAGCCCCAATAGCGAGCACAGCCTTCCGGCATCACGTACGCCCCACGGAGACGGCTAGTAGAAGCGGAGACCAAGTCTCCGATAGACATTGAAGGGATCACATAGTGACCCTCATAGCGTCAGCACGCATCTGGGATGAGTACTCGCCTTCTTGAGTTGGGGAAGGTAACCAAAGGTCACCACAGCAGCCCCAGCACTGTGCGCCTGAGCCACAAGATAGTAGTCGGCCACTCCCCAGAAATTCGGCTCGAGCAGAGTCCCAGTGCACGGCCGATCCGGATGCATTGCCCAGTCAGCAAGCCGAGTCATAGACGTCATCGCATTTGCACCCGGTTGAAGCCAGAGTACTCGGCAGTTCCGATGACCACTTCGAGATGGCCGCTATTGCCGTCATTAATTTCATCTTTAACACGAGACACCGAGCGATGTATCCGATCTGATTCTGCTCGGTCAACCACTCCCAAAACGTGGGCGCCATGTCTGGATGATAATATAGTCGAGAGGCGTTGATGAAGACGTTTGAGTCCAACAGAAACAACATCATCCCACCACCCCTGAGGCGGTCGGCATACCGATCAAACACCGCCACCTTCTTGAAAGACATCAGGCGCAACGCCTCGGTCATAGAGGTAGCACCACGAAGAGTGTCTCGAATAATGGCTCGACTCAGCGTTCTCCCCACCCTGAAACGACTGATTGCCATGAAGTCACCACCCTTGCCGTGCGATACTCGCCCCTCAAACTCCAGCAACCGTTTGACTTCATCGTCATAGATCTTCTGAAAGTCTCTACGATCCAGAAGCATCAAGTCGCAGTTTGATCAGGACAACGAGTGGGAGCATTTGTAGCGACCGGACAATCGATCCAACTCTTGAGTCAAGTCGATCTCGGAATCGAACTGAACGCGAAGGTCATATGCTGGCACTGCAACCTCAGCTGCCACCGCGTCACACCACCGCTCAACACGGTTATGGCGATCTTTCGGCAATACCCCACCAGCGCTGACACCAAACTCTCCCACGCCATACGTGCGCGAACTCATGAAGAGAGAACACTGCCCCGCTTAGTATCCCGAGCATTGACAAATACGAGCGGCGCAACAGGGGACTGCAGCGTGAATCCACGAAACTCATCGAGATCCAGCATGCGGTGACTATTATTCTCAACCATGGAATTGATGACCACCAGGCCGCCGAGATCCTCGAAGGAGTTGATGAGGTGATTCTCACTTCATCAAAGGTTCGCATTTGTTTGCGAGATTCGACCTCATAAACCCTAGAGACTTGCGAATATCTGCTGCGGCGACCTCGACAGAAGCGCGCCGAGCAGAACCAACAAACGTTAGCGGCTCATCGTCACCAAGTTCAGCCAGATAGTCTTCATACCACTTTTGACGACGCTGATTGATATAAATCGTCTCGAGAAGATCGTCCGTCGGCACCCCAGTTTCGCCTCGACCGTCCCTAAAATCGGGAATCGGCAACTCCTCACGAGGAGGCTCAGACAAGAACAGGTACCCGAGAGGGACATGGGTGAATTGAGCGACAGCCTCGACTCAGCGAACCGTGGTTGCTGTTCCTCGGACAACCACTGATCCCAGTTCGTGAACTTAGCTCGCATGTCATCATCCCCGCGACCGCTGCGGCGCCGCGCCCATTCGAGAACAGGAGGCCTCACGGCGACGGTCGTGGCCATGGCACCCCTCCTCATCCTCCGACTAGTCACCATAGTAAGGCTCCTCGTCAAGCCGACAAGGAGACGATTCGAGCCCCCGCTCTGGCGCATCCGTCAGCCTGTGGCCTCCAGGACCCGACGTGTCACCGATCTCCCAATACATGACACCTGCTCGACGGCCGACATTCTTTTGTCGGGCTGGCCCTGACATCGACCGACCAGGTGGCTGGATCGTGTGGGCGATCACGCTCCGACAGCCTGGGCCCATGAGCGCCAACACTTCTCCCTTCCATCGTTCCCGACCCCCATCGCAGCAGGCCAGACCCGCATCTCCCACCCGGCCTCGGGGCTACCTGCCCCGCTGGGCCTGCACGGTCCTGGCGGCCTGCCTGGCCCTAGCAGTCTTCGCTGTCGGACCTCACGCGCTGAAGGCCGACACCTCCTCATCACGGGCGACAAGGACCTGGCCAAGCAGGTCATCAGCCTTCTGCCCGATGACTACCAGGCCCAAGGCATCCACGTCTCCGTCATCACCGCCGAAGGCGCTCGCCACGCCGGTATCGGAACCTCCGCCTCCGGCCAGCAGTACACATCAACCACCCCATGGAGATCGGCTCAATCACCCAAGACCTTCAGCGGCCAGCTCCCTGGCAGACGCCATCGCGCGCGGCGAGGGTCAAGGGCGAGCGACCCGCTGTCCACCCACCTGCCCGAGCTCGCCGGCACCCCGGCGGGCGAGGCCACCCTGGAGGAGGTCGCCTCGCACCGCTCCGGCATCCCGGGCGTCCCCTCGCAGGACCTGACCTGGTTCGTGCTGCGAGGTGACATCCTGGGCCTCAACCCCTTCACTCGACAGCACCGCCCAGCTCATCGAGGAAGACCCGCACCACCAAGATGGGCAAGCGCGGCGAGTTCGTCTACTCCAACCTGGGCATCTCACTGCTGGGCGAGGCACTCAGGCGCGCCGCCAGGCCGAGTCCTGGGAGTCCCACGTCTCAGAGCGGCTCTTCACGCCCCTGGGCATGGAGCACACGACCCTCACCGCCGGTCAGTCGGATATTCGACGGCGCCATCCACGGGTCCAGGCCAACGGGCGCCGCGGCCAGTCGCTCAGCGGACCGGGCTCCAACCCGGCCGGCGCCGGGGTGTGGAGCACCCCGGAGGACATGACCCGTTACGCCCAGGCGGTCCTGACCGACACCGTCCCCGGCGGGGCCGCTCCTCAGGAGGCTCGGTGGCCCGCGGAGGTCTTGGCCGGCTTCCAGCTGCCGGGCAAGAAGATCGGTGACACCTGGTACACCGACGTCGTCGACGGGCACACGATTATCAGCCACGGCGGCACCACGATGGAGTACATGACGCACCTGGCCATCGACAAGGAGTCGGGCAAGGCCGTCATGGTCTACACCGACCAGAACACGGACGGCACCGCCGCAGCGCTCGCCGCGACGCTCCTGACCGACGGGCAGAAAATTCCGACGGCGCGCATTCCTATGCAGGCCGAGATGCTGCTTCAGGGCATGATCCTTGGCATCTTCACCATCCTGGCACTGGTGATGGGCCTGTACACGGCCGCCCGCGCGGCGAGCGCGCCCAGCCGCATGGCGGTGGTCTGCCGCGTGTCCGCAATCCCCAGCTGCCTGGCGGCGGCCGCGGCCTCCGGGCCCTGGACGTATGTGCCCACCTGGATCCTGGCGGCGCGGCGCTGCCCGGCCTGTACGGGATCGTCCGGGGCATCACGCTGTGGCCGGATCTGCCCACCCTGCCGCGTCGCCGGGCCTGGCTCGGCTGGACGCAGGTGGCGCTGACTGTCGCCTTCGTCGCCGTCTGCCTGGTCGTCGCCTGGCCCAAGGCCTGAGCGGGCCACGCCCTGGCGTCGCCTTTCGCCCCCCACCCGCACCCGAGACCCTGTCCTCACCGCCGGCGAGCCGGGAGGCGTGAAAGGCGATGCAGCCCTCCTCCCCATTCACCACCGATTCACGTCCGGAAGGTTGACACCATGACTGATCGCCGTTTCTCCGCGCCTGGTCTCGCCCGGCGCCTGCTGGCCCCGATCGCCGCCCTGTTGGGGCTGGTGGCAGGTCTGAGCGTCCTCATCCTGCCCTCACCCGCACCAACCACCGCCGACCCGACCACGTTCTCCGCCGAGCGCGCCATGACCTCCATCAACCGGCTCGCCGACGAGCCGCACAGTGTCCTGCGCCGCGAGGCGCACGACCGGGCGCGCGACGACGTCGTCGGCATGTTCACCGACCTCGGCTACACCCCCACAGTGCACTCCGACCCGCTGTTCGACCTCAGTAACCCGGAGGACAAGGAGAACTTCGAGACGCTCCCGCAGAGCTCGCAGACGGAGGTCAAGGACGCGCCGGCTGAGACGATCGTCGTGGACGTACCGGGAAGTCCGAGCGCACCATGGCGCTCATGGCTCACTATGACTCGTCCACGGTCGAGGAGGACGAAGACGGCGTAGTACGCAAAATCCCTGGGAACTCCTACGGGGCTTCCGACGACGGCTACGGCGTGGCCGCCATCGTCGAGACGCTCCGGGCTATCAAGGCCGAGGGGCGCCAACCGGAGAACTCATTGAAGATCGTCATCACCGACGGCGAGGAGGTCGACCTCGTCGGCGCCCGCAACGAGATGCGCCACCACCGCGCCGACTACGAGAACGTCGACCTGGTCCTCAACCTCGAGGCGCGCGGCACAAGCGGCCCGGCGCTCATGTTTGAGACCTCCTCGAATAACAGCGCCGTCGCCGCCTACTTCCTCAGCCACGTGAAGCAGCCCGTGGCCGGCTCGTATTCCCTCGCCGTACGCGCATGCCCAACACCACTGACATGGCGGCATTCATCCCGAGGGTTTCACGGTGCTCAACATCGCGGCGATGGGGACGCCGAGCACTACCACCACCCCACCGATGCCCTGCGCTACGTCGACCACTCGACCCTCCAGCACTACGGTGACCAGGTCCTGGACCTCGCGCAGGCCTGGGCCTCGACGGGCAGGCCCCCACGCTCACGGCCGACGGCGACCTGCACTTCTTCCAGCTGTGGCGGGGACTGACGGTGCGCTACCCGGCGGCGGTCGGACGGGAGCTGGTGCCTGGCCGTCATCGCCGCGCTCGGCGTCGTTGCAGTGCGGGCACGGTCGCTGCGCTGGAAGCGGGTCCTGGGGAGCGTCTGGGGCCTGACCTGGCGAGCCGCGTTCGCCCCTGCCGCCGCAGGACTGGTGCAGCGCGGGGCCATGGCGATGAAGTGGGCGCCAGAGAGCGGACTCGGGCCGAACCCGCTGCTGGTGTGGATGTTTGCCGGCGGGGCCCCTGATCGGGGCCGGGCTCACGGCGCACTTCGTGGTGCGGCGCTGGAAGGAGGCCTCGGGCAGGAGACCCTCGCCGCAGTGCTGCTCCTGCTGGCAGCGGCCTGCATGCCGCCTCATGGTGCTGTTGCCCGGCGCCGCCTACGTCTTGGTCCTTCCCACATTCACCCTGGCGCTGACCGCGCTGGCGCCGAGGCGAGTGCGGCCGGTGGTCGGGGCGCTGGCGGCCTCATCATCGTGGCGATCCTCGCCCCCGCGGTCCTGCTCATCCACGAGATGCTCAGCCTGGGCGCGGTGTGGGTGACCGTGTTCTTCGCGATCGTGCCGCGGCGCCGCTGGCACTCGTGCTCCTGCAGGCCGGTTCCGGACCACCGCGTGGACCAGCAGCAGTTCTGACGGCGTTCCCGACGGCGCTGCCACTGCAGGTCGGGCCGCCGCGACGGCAGGGAGCGCACAGAAAGCCGCCGCTGCGAGCGTGAGCTCAGCCTCGGGACCACTCCTGGTGAGTGGTCCCGAGGCCGCGGCATGTTGAGCGGGATGAATCAAGGTCCCGGCCGGGTGCGACGGGGCTGGTGCACGAGTCTCTTTTCGAGGTTTTCCACAGGGTGTCCTCGGGGCCTGGTTTGGGGGCGTTGGGGCAGGTAATGTCAATGCACCGTCTGGACGGGCAGTGTTGCCCGGCCGGGCGGGGTATGGAGTTGTTTCGGTGGCGAGGAGGCTTCCGTGATGAGTACGTCCCTACGATCCCCCAAGCCTGCAGATACCCGGCGTCCTGCATCCGGCTCTGGCCGGGTCACCGTGTTGGAGCGCCACCCTGCCGCGCCCAGCCGCCGCAGGGGTGTGGCCGGGCTGGTGGCGGTGTGTGTGCTGGCGCTGGGGGTGGCGGCCTGCTCGGTGAGGGACGCCAAGGCGGAGGCCAGTGCGAGCGCCAGTGCCAGCGCGTCGGCGGCTATTGCTCGGGCGGAGAAGGGCATTGCTGATGCCAACGCCTCGGCGACTGCCTCGCGGGAAGCGGCCCTGACTCCTGAGCTGCGCGCCAAGCGCGATGCCGCCCTGGCCGAACCCGCCCCGGCCAAGCCCCCGCAGCTGAACGAGGAGAGCGCCGAGGGCGCAGCAGCCAGCGTCGGCTACTTCCTCGACCTCTACCGCTACGCCTACGTCACCGGCAACACCACCGAGCTAGCAAAGATGAGCGAAGACCAGTGCAAATTCTGTCGCTCAACAATTGACAACGCGACGACCCTCCACAACGCAGGAGGCTGGAACGACAAGTGGGAACAAGAGATTACGAACATCAGGTATTACGAGAAACTTGACGGATACGACTTCAATAGGGTTGAAGCTACCGTGAGCCGACAAACAATTACATCCCACCCGGGAGGTGGGGCGGCCACTGAGACCTCAAGTCCCACTGAGAATGAGATACTAGACTTTGCCGTACGCTACGTCGATGGTCGTTGGATGATTGGCGGAGTAAGGGTTGAGCAAAAATGAGCAGCCGCACCATTGCCTTAACTATCGCCTTAGCCTCACATATCTGATAAGCAATGGACACAACTCCCTGACATTACCTTCCGAAACAAAAGGAAACTACAGCGTTGAGAGCCAGGACAACACCCAGACTTTCCGCGGAGAAAAGAGCGAGACCATCACCCAAGAAGGCCCATCGGATTCTGGTGAGCCTTCGTCCCAGGGACGTCCGGTTGTGACGGCCTCGGATCCGTCGTTGTGGGAGGAGCAGTCTCATCGGGAGTGCTCGCCCGAGAAGGACGCCTACGGGCTGGACAAGTACACGTGCAACCTGGCCACCCTCCACCGCCCCGGCCAGCCCTGACCAACCCACCAGTAGCGGCGGTGGGCCTCGTACGGTCACGATCACCACCCGCCAGGCCGCCACGCTGATCGCCTCGGGCTCGGGTATCACGCGTCAGCCCCCGGGACCCAAGGTCATCATCTCCAAGGCCTTCATCGTCTACACCAACCCCGCCGTGCGGTACCAGACCACCACGATCCTGGGCACCTCCATCGAGGTGGAGTTCACCCCGGTGTCCTACACCTGGGGCTGGGGAGACGGCACCACCACAACCACCACCGACCCCAGGCGCCCCTACCCCCACCAGACGGTGACCCACCACTACCAGCACACCGCCACCGGCGTCACCACCACCCTGACCACGACCTGGACCACCAGGTTCCGCCCCACCGGCGAGAGCCAGTGGCGGCCCATCGAGGGCACCATCACCACCACCGAGACCTCCACCCCCTACGACCTGGTCCGCGTCATCACCTACCTCACCGACGACGCAGAAGAAGCCCAAGGCCACTAACCCCCACCCAGCACACGCGGCCGCGCCACAGACCACCAGGCTCACTCCACGACCGGTGTCACAAACGGCGACTTTCAAGACCACACCCGGCCCGACAACCACCGCACCCTGGCACATATGCGCTGGTCAGAGCCCCACAGACCCAGGCACGCCAACCGACGGACACCCTAAAAGTCGCCAAACGTGACACCAAGACCTCTCAGACCACCGCCGAGCCCCCTCACTCAACCCTTAGCGGCTAAGCCCCAGACCCCAACACTCACTGCCGGCGAGCCTCTGCCGAGTAGCAGGGGAACGCCTTCTTGCTCTCAGCCCCCAGCACAGGCAGCCGGAGGATAGGCCGCCGGATCGCTTCGCAAGTGGTGTCACCGCGGGCGACTTTTAGGAGCACACCTGGCCGATGGCCGTCGCGCTCCGGGACATACACGCAGGTCAGAGCCATACAGGCCCAGGCACGCCAACCGATGGACGGCCTAAAAGTCGCCAAACGTGACACCAAGACCCCACAACCCACCGCCGAGGCCCCACGGACACCTCCATCCACCGGTGGTGCAGACTGTGCCCCATGGCAGACGGGACCGCACGCGACCTTACCGGGCTCCTGGAGTCCATCGGCGGGCGCGACGGCCGGCTCGTCCACCTCCAGCGCACCCCGGCCCGCCCCGGCCGTCACGCCGACTGGCCCGACTGGGCGGACCCAGACCTCGTGGCCGCTCTACCGCCGCCTTGGCGTCGATCGCCCCTGGACGCACCAGGTCGCCGCCGCGCACTCCGCCCACGCCGGCCGCCACACGGTCCTGGCGACCGGCACCGGCTCGGGAAAGTCCCTGGCGGCCTGGCTACCGGCGCTCTCCGACGTCCTGGCCGCCCAGTCCCCGGCGCCGACTCGCGCATCTCCGCCCACACCCGGCGCCCCCACCACCCTGTACCTCTCTCCCACCAAGGCGCTCGCCGCCGACCAGGCCGCCGCCCTGGCCCGGCTCATCGGCGAGCTCGAGGCCGTCCAGCGCGAGGCCGGCACGCCCGCGGGCTCCCCTGCGCACGGTGCGCGCCGGCACCTGCGACGGCGACACTCCCTCGCCCGAGCGCGACTGCGCGCGCCCACGCCGACGTCGTCCTGACCAACCCCGACTCCTCCACTTCTCCCTGCTGCCGGGCCACGAGCGCTGGAGCCGCCTCCTGCAGGGCCTGCGCTACATCGTCATCGACGAGTGTCACGCCTACCGCGGGATCCTGGGGCGCACGTCGCCCCTCGTGCTGCGCCGTCTCCTGCGGCTCGTGGCGCGACTGCGCCCGCGCGGCCCGCAGCCGGTGGTCCTGTGCGCCTCGGCGACGGCGGCCGAGCCGGCCCTCACCGCGGCCCGCCTCATCGGCGTCGAGCCCGACGACGTCGTGGCCGTCACCGACGACGCCGCACCCGCCGGGGAACGCACCCTGGCCCCTGTGGCAGCCGGCCCTGCGCGACCCTGGGTGCTGCCGGCCCCAGCGAGGACGGTCCGGCCCCCACGGACTCCCCGAGCCCCAACGCACCCCGGCCCGCGAGCACCACCGACGACAACAGCCTCCCGCCCCCAACGTCACGCAGCCCCCGCAGCAGGTCACGGGAACAGAGGCCCGCCGAAGGCCGGCACCGACGCCATCGCCTCCGCCGCCCACCGCCGGCCTCCGGTCACGAGCGGCGCCACCTGCCTGGCAGCGCCGAACCGGACTCGGGCGACCCTGGCGAGGATCCTTCGGCGCGGCGCAGCGCCATCGTCGAGGCCGCCGAGCTGCTGGTGGATCTGTTGAGCGTGGGCGCCCGAGCGTTGGTGTTCGTGCGCTCGCGCCGCTCGGCGGAGGTCGTGGCCGAGCGGGCCCGCCACACGCTGGGGCTCTCGCTGCCCGAGCTCGTCGGCACGGTGTCGGCCTACCGCGGCGGCTACCCTGCCCGAGGAGCGCCGGGCCCTGGAGGCAGACCTGCGCTCGGCCGGCTGCGTGCCCTGGCCACCACCAACGCCCTGGAGCTGGGCATCGACGTCACCGGACTGGACGCGGTCCTCATCGCCGGCTGGCCGGGCACGCGCGTCTCGCTGGGCCAGCAGGCGGGCCGGGCCGGGCGCGCCGGGACCCGCGGCCTGGCCGTCCTCATTGCCTCCGACAACCCACTGGACGCCTACCTGTGCACCACCCCGAGGCGGTCTTCGCCGCCCCTGAGGCCACGGTCTTCGACCCGGCCAACCCCTACGTGCTGCACACCCCACCTGTGCGCCGCCGCCTCCGAGGCTCCCTTGCGGGCCTCGGACCTGGCCCCTGTTCGGCCTGGCCGACGACGCCCTGCTGCGCGAGCTGGAGGGCCGGGTGCGCTGCGGCGCCGCCTACGGGCTGGTTCTGGAACGTGAACCCGCCCGGGCGACCCCAGGACCTGACCTCCTGCGCGGCGACGGGCCACCCGAGGTGCCGGTGGTGGAGGCCGACACGGGCGTCGTCATCGGCACGGTCGACGGCGCGGCCGCCGACTCCACCGTCCACGAGGGCGCGGTCTACGTCCATCAGGGGCGCGTCTACGTGGTCGAGGAGCTGGCCGACGACGTCGCCCTCGTGCGACAGAAGGCAGCGGTCGGCTACCGCACGAGGGCCCGATCGCGCTCGAGCGTGCGCATCATTGCCGAGCGCGAGCAGCAGGTCTGGGGGCGGCCGGGTCAGACGACGCCGGGCAATAGCCGTGAGCCGTCGGCGCGCGAGCCGGAAGAGCCGGCTGGTCCCGGCGACGGTCCCAGCGGACGTTCCATTCCAGCCAGTACCGGTCCCGATCCGGCCGGCAGCGGGCGGGCCAGCTTTCATCCCCGGTGACGCCCCGAGCCCCCGGGCGCAGGCACCATCACCTGGTCCTTCGGCTCAGTGGAGGTCACCAGTCAGGTGACCGGCCACCAGCGGATGGCACTGCCGGGCGGGGAGGTCGTCTCCCAGCACGCCCTGGAGATGGACGAGCACGCCGCCCACCGCCGCCGTGTGGTGGACGATCCCGCAGGAAGTCTGCGAGGCGGCGGGCCTGGAGCCCACCGACCTGCCCTGGGGCCCCTGCACGCGGCCGAGCACGCGAGCATCGGGATGCTGCCGCTGCTGGCCACGTGCGACCGCTGGGACATCGGCGGGCTGTCAACGGCGATGCACCCGCAGACGGGGGCGCCCACGGTCTTCGTCCACGACGGGCACGCCGGCGGGGCAGGCTTCGCCGAGCGCGGCTACCGGGCCGGGCGCGACTGGCTGGAGGCGACGCTGGCCGTCATCGAGGGCTGCGGCTGCGCGAGCGGCTGCCCCTCCTGCGTGCAGTCGCCCAAGTGCGGCAACAACAACGAGCCCCTGGACAAGGCCGGGGCTGCCGTCCTGCTGCGGCTCCTACTCGAGGCGGCGCCATCCTCGCCCTCACGCTAGGTGAGGCTGATATGTTCCCGGCATGCTCCTTCGATTACTGCGCACGCACCTGCGCCCCTATACCGGGTTGCTGGTGTGCGTCCTGGTGCTTCAGTTCGCACAGGTGATGGCCTCCCTGTACCTCCCCACCCTCAACGCCGACATCATCGACAAGGGTGTGGCCACCGGGGACTCCGGATATATCTGGCGGATGGGCGCATTCATGCTGGGGGTGAGCCTGGCCCAGGGCGTGTGTTCGGTCGCGGCGACCTACCTCGCGGCGCGCGCGGCGATGAGCATGGGCCGGGACCTGCGCGGCGAGGTCTTCGACCGGGTCAGCGGCTTCTCAGAGCGGGAGATCTCCGCCTTCGGGGCGGGCTCGCTCATCACCCGCAACACCAATGACGTCCAGCAGGTTCAGATGCTGGTGATGATGAGCGCCACGATGCTGGTGACGGCGCCGGTCATGGCGGTGGGCGGCATCGTCATGGCGGTCACGCGCGCCCCGGGCCTGTCGTGGCTGATCGGGGTGTCGGTGCCGATCCTGCTCGTGGCGGTGGGGCTCATCGTGGGCCGGATGCTGCCCCTGTTCCGCTCCTACCAGGACAAGCTCGACGCCATCAACCGAGTGATGCGTGAGCAGCTCACCGGCATCCGAGTGATCCGCGCCTTCGTGCGCGAGGAGGCCGAGACCGAGCGCTTCGAGGACGCCAACGGCGACATCGCCCGCGTCGGCGAGCGCGTGGGCAGTCTTCGTCCTGCTGTTCCCACTGGTGATGCTGGTGCTGGACGTGACGATCGTCGGCGTCATCTGGTTCGGCGGCCACCAGGTCGGTGACGGCGACGTGGAGGTCGGCACCCTCATCGCCTTCATGTCCTACCTCATGCAGATCCTCATGGGCATCGTCATGGCGAGCTTCATGACGATCGCGATCCCGCGCGCCGCCGTGTGCGCCGAGCGCATCAGCGAGGTGCTGGCGACGCCGCCGACCATCACCTCCTCCCCCGGACGCCGTCGACACCTTCCCGGCTCCCGGGACGGTCGAGATGCGGGACGTCACCTCGTCTACCCCTGACGCCGACGCCCGCGTCCTGGCGGAGGTGAGCTCACCGTCCAGCCCGGGACGACCACGGCGATCGTCGGCTCGACGGCGTCGGGGTAAGTCCACGGCGGTGCGGCTGCTGGCGAGGCTGCTGGAGGCCAGCAGCGGGCAGGTGCTCATCGGCGGCACCGACGTGCGCGAGGCCGACCCCGAGGCGCTGTGGGCCCAGATGGGGCTCAGCCCCAGCAGCCCTTCCTGTTCGCCGGGACCGTGGCCTCCAACCTGCGCCTGGGGCGTGAGGAGGCCACCGACGACGAGCTGTGGGAGGCCCTGAAGTCGCCCAGGCCAAGGACTTCGTCTCCAAGATGGACGGGGGCCTCGAGGCGCCCATCGCCCAGGGCGGCACGAATGTCTCGGGTGGTCAGCGTCAGCGCCTGGCCATCGCCCGCCCTGGTGCGCCGGCCCGACATCCCTCGTCTTCGACGACCCTTCTCGGCCCTGGACGTGTCCACCGACGCGCGGCTGCGCGAGGCCATGGGAGCCGGCGACGGTCGGCATCACGAAGGTGATCGTGGCCCAGCGCGTCTCCACGATCGTCGAGACCGACCAGATCCTCGTCCTGGACGGCGGCCACCTGCGTGGGTAGCGGCACGCACACCGAGCTGCTGGCCACCTGCGCCGTCTACCGCGAGATCGTCACCTCCCAGCTCGGGGCGGAGGCCGCAGCATGAGCAGGAACGCGAGCAGCCACATGGGCAAGAAGGCCGGCAGGAACACCGGCGAGAACGCTGACAAGATCGCCGGCAAGAAGGCCGGGAGCGGTGCGCGGACCAACGCGAGCGCCGTCGTCGCCCCCGATGAGCTCAGCGAGGAGGACCTCAAGCTGGCCGCTGAGGCGCAGGCCGCCTCGGGCGACTGGCACGACGGTCCGCCTCCGGGCAAGGCCGAGGCCTTCTGGCCCTCCTTCAAGCGGATGGTCGGCCTGCTGGGCGCCTACCGGGTCTCCCTGTTGATCGTGGCCCTGGCCGCTGTGGGCACGGTGGTGCTGGCGGTGGCGGCTCCCAAGGTGCTGGGGCAGGCCACCAACGTCATCTTCGAGGGCGTGGTCTCCACGATGCTGCCGGCCGACACCACCAAGGCCCAGGCCATTGAGGCCCTGCGGGCGCGGGGGATGGATGACTTCGCCACGATGCTCTCGGCGATGGATGTCATTCCCGGCGCGGGCATCGACTACACCCGCCTGGGGCGGATCCTGACGGTGGTGCTGGGCCTGTACGTGGGTTCGGGCCTGCTCAACTGGCTTCAGGGCTGGCTCATCAACCGCATCACGATCAAGGCCCTCTACCGGCTACGCGCCCAGGTGGAGGACAAGGTCCACCGCCTGCCGCTGAGCTACTTCGACACCGTTCAGCGCGGTGAGCTGCTCAGTCGCCTGACCAACGACGTCGACAACGTCACCAACACCCTCCAGCAGTCCCTGTCCGGCGCCCTGACTGCGATCCTCACGGTGGTGGGCGTGCTGGGATGATGTTCTCCATCTCCTGGAAGCTGGCGCTGGTGGCGCTCATCATGTTCCCGCTCATGGGCGTGGTCTTCGGGGTGATCGGGCCGCGCTCGCAGAAGGCCTTCACCCACCAGTGGGCGCGCACCGGCAAGATCAACACCCGAGTGGAGGAGTCCTTCTCCGGGCACGCCCTGGTGCAGGTCTACGGGCGCACGGCCTCGGTGCGCGAGGCCTCGCCGCCGAGAACGAGGAGCTGTTCCGGGCCTCGCTGCGCGCCCAGTTCCTCTCCGGGATCGCGATGCCGATCATGCTGGTCATCGGGAACATCAACTATGTGGCCATCGCGGTGGTCGGCGGCGCCATGGTCGCCTCCGGGTCGCTGCGCCTGGGCGATGTGCAGGCCTTCATCCAGTACTCCCAGCAGTTCTCCCAGCCCCTGGGCCAGCTCGGCGGCATGGCCACGGCCGTGCAGTCCGGGACCGCGAGCGCCGAGCGGATCTTCGAGCTGCTCGACGCCGAGGAGGAGCGTCCCTGACGACGTCGCACTCGGGGAGCGCCGGGGCCGCGGGGGCTTCACCGAAGCAGCCCGGCGGGCCCGGGTGTCATCGAGATGGAGCACGCGCTTTCTCCTACAGCCCGGAGGTCGAGCTCATCCGAGACCCTGTCGCTGCGGGTGGACCCCGGGCACACGGTCGCGATCGGGGGCCCACGGGGCGGGCAAGACCACCCTGGTCAACCCTGCTCATGCGCTTCTACGAGCCTCGATGGGGACGCATCCTCATCGACGGGCGCGATATCGCCACCATGACGCGTCACGACGTGCGGCGCCGCACCGGCATGGTCCTGCAGGACCCGTGGCTGTTCGCCGGCACGATCCGCGAGAACATCCGCTACGGACGGCCCGGGGCCAGTGATGAGGAGGTCGAGGCCGCCGCGAGGGCGTGCTTCGTCGACCACATCATCAAGGCCCTGCCGCAGGGCTACGACACGGTCCTGGAGGAGGACGCCGCCAACATCTCCGCCGGCGAGCGCCAGCTGCTCACGATCGCGCGGGCCTTCGTGGCCAACCCGGCCGTACTCATCCTCGATGAGGCCACCAGCAGCGTGGACACCCGCACCGAGCTGCTGGTCCAGCAGGCTATGAACGCGCTGCGCGAGGGCCGCACGAGCTTCATCATCGCCCACCGCCTGTCCACGATCCGCGACGCCGACACCATCCTGGTCATGGAACACGGCGACATCGTCGAACAGGGTAGCCACAACGAGCTCATCGCGGCGGACGGCGCCTACGCGCGCCTCCACGCGGCCCAGTTCGCGGGCGGCGCCACCGTCGCCGTCGAGGACTGACAAGATATTCTCCGGAGAGATCGCACACAGTTCAGAACAATCGGCAGCGCACACCGCCTTCAAAGCCCCTGTAGTGTAAAGTACTATTTAAGGGTTATTTAACGCGAGCTCAGGGAGAAGCATAGTATGCCTGGATATTTGGTAGGCTGGGGCTACCAAGGACGCACCCTCGAAGACCCTATTCATTCCATGCGCGAAGTTAAGGCAACTCTGCCTTATTGACGTCCGCATGACCCCCAGTGTCCCGAGTGAAAGGATTCTCCAAGACCCGACTGCGCAACCACGTCGAGTCTCACGGATTCATTTATGAGCACCTCCCACAGCTGGGAAATCCAAAAACGAACCGTGCAGGGTATGCCACCCCAGACACCCCCGAAGCGCGTCGCGCTCATATGCGCTACATCAAAGAGATCCTAGACTCAGAGCGCGGCAAGGCGGCATTAGATTATCTCTCCAATCTTATCGAAGCTGAAGAAACCATTTATCTCCTATGTTTCGAGAACGACCAGCGATGCTGCCACCGAAACCAAATTATTGATGAGGTGAATAGAATTCGGGAAGCAAGGTTTTTCTCTACCATGGCCGTTGCAGGTTAAAATAGGACAGACGAGGCCATCATCGCCCTACTAACATCCCTTTTCTTCGGATAGTAAACACTGAGCACCGAGAAGGTATGACGCTTATGTCCTGAAGCTTGGTTTCCAAGCACAAATCGAGTGCTGCGATCAGGGCTTAACATCACGGTTTCGAACCGATCTTTTATCCACGACCAGACATCTCCCCCCTCCTTCTGCGCACGACGTTGAAGCGCCGTCAACTCCCAGTCAAGAATCCCCTGTCGATGTGTACGACAGCCGTTGGTTTCACATCGGTATATGTACCAAGCCTGAAAAAGGCGGAGACTCTAGAGGAGATGCATCTCTCCTCAGGGTGGCCCCCAAATCTAAAGCAAGCTGAGCCTGATTCAACTCTATCGTGCGTTTTTGACTCTCAGACCAGCCTTCACTCACAGAAATTTCGATGCGCGGATCAATCGGGACAACAAGACCCAGCGAAGTAGCTCCACCAGGATCAATCCGCGCTCCACGATTAAGCACACATGCAGTGGTCGGCTCTACACGTCCCATAATTTTCATGTCGGCGTACAGAACTGCTCCTCGTCTCTTCAAGTACAGTTATTCTATTGAAATCTTTTGACCCTCAAACTTTCTGGGCCCATCACCATGAGTCGGCGCCGTGACATCAACCTCAACAATCGAGTACTTAGGGAATTGGCGCTCAAAGTCCAGATGGCGAAACGGGACCGGATACAGTCTCACCCAGCGCAGCGGCCCAGGATGCACCACAAGACCCGCAACACAGACAGTATCTACGTAAGTCTTCGAAGGAGTCGGTGCCGTTTTAACAACAATAAACACCTGAATGCGCCTGCCAGCACGATCAGCTTGGCGAGCAAGGATAACATCCTTGGTTGAGAGGGCATCAGAGTTCATAAAATTACCTTTCGTTTGCGACGGACAGGCATCCGCGACGCGCGTCAGAGAAAAAGGGCACCCTCTGTTCCTGATGAACGCGTTTCAACTGATTCGATATGACTCTCATTGAGACCACAACCTCTCCGTCACTCGACAAGTAAAGGCGAACAGCGGGCACACAAGATGAGTCCGGTAAATTATACGGTCATCATTCTCATGTACGCACTGTTCACCTGTGGTTTCACATCTTTCCATCACTCATCAGTGACCTGGCGGAGCATCGACGGGGCCGGCGCGGGCCTGGGCGGTGGCTTGGCGGGGCCGGCCGAGAATCGTCGTCGGGACGACGACGCTGACGGTGACGTCCTCACCGGCCACGGAGCAGGTGCTCACCGAGCGCCATTGGCGGCGACGCGCTGCGCCATGGCGCAGGGGTCGCCCGGGGCGACGACAGAGGACAGGACCGTGGCACCGGAGATGGCGGCGAGGTCGGCGGCGCCCTGGCCCGGCCGGTGGCGCTCTGGGCCTGGATGAGGCCCGCGATGCCGACTGCCGCGGCCAGCAGTACGGCGATGACGCCGAGCGCGTAAACGGTCCCCGAGCCGCGCTCGTCCCACCCGGGGCGGTTCATGGGCTGCTCGGCTCGGTGTAAGTGCAGGCGCGGGCACGCGCTGTCAGACCCAGGCCACCGCAGGGGACCGGGAACGGGTCGGGCGGTGACGCAGGTGAGCTC